>Ga0207772_100008_pt1 | contig 302826 bp, 287 predicted proteins | sample A23M3SouthBayCA_2_FD_187750 | JGI IMG/M metagenome (GOLD analysis project Ga0207772, IMG submission 187750) | Aerobic enrichment media microbial communities from Eden Landing Ponds, California, USA - A23 M3 (2) (SPAdes) | ecosystem: Environmental > Aquatic > Marine > Unclassified | place... | reverse complement strand
GCGGAGCGAGTCTGTCGGTGTAAGCACCGCAGCCGAGCGAGCGCCAGCGAGTGAGGCAAGGCGCGCAGCGAGCGTACACCGACGAGCGGGAGGGGGCTTCCGTAGGAGGTTGCGGTCTATCAGAGACCTACAGTTCCAGCTCAGCAAATTCCTAGGTCGAAACCGGTTTTTGGGAGGCCCCCAAGGCTGCTCTATGGCAGGCGAGGCGGTCTCGGCGTTCGTCCCCGGACACGTCACCGGCTTCTTCGCGGTACACGACGGCGAGACTCCGATGACAACGGGCTCTGTCGGCGGGGGAATCACCCTCGCGGACGGGGTGACGGTCACGGTCCGGGCGGGCGAGCGCGAGACATACCTCGACGACACGAGTGCGCCGATCGCGCCGGTCGAGCGGATTCGCGAGGTGCTGGATCTCGACGCGACGGTCCTCGTCGAGAGTGCGCTGCCGCCGGGCTGTGGGTTCGGCGTGTCGGGTGCGGCCACGCTCGGCACCGCGCTCGCGGCGGCGGAGTCATTCGACCTCGAGTACTCCGAGAACGAACTGATCTCGCTGGCCCACGGTGCGGAGGTGCGGGCCGGCACGGGACTCGGCGACGTCGTCGCGCAGGCCCACGGTGGCATGGTGCTTCGAACGGAGCCCGGCGCGCCGGGCGAGGGCGAACTCGATGGCATTTCAGCCCGGGAGACCGTCGAGTATCTCGCGATGGACGAGCTCTCGACAGCCGACGTGCTTGACGGTGATACGGACGCGCTGAGCGAATTCGGCCAGCAGAGTCTTCAGATCGTGCAGTCCGAGCCGACGGTGGAGACGTTCATGCGCGCGTCGCGGCGGTTCGCGCGCGAAGCGGAGCTCCTGACCCAGCCGGTGATCGAGGCGATCCAGGAGGCCAACGAGGCCGGCGGCGACGCGGCGATGGCGATGCTCGGCGAGACCGTCTTCTGTCTCGGCACTGGGCTGACCGACGCGGGCTACGACGCCGAGCGGACGGAGATCGATCCAGCGGGCGCGAGCCTCTGCCGGTAGGTCGGCTCGCAGCCCGTGGCGCCGATCGTCGCGACATATCGTTTTCGGCCGATATTCTGGTCAGCTGTCCGAACTGTTCACGCTCCCGACCGCCGTCCATTCACCGCGGAGTCCGGCGAATGTAACTCCAACTGACGGGCGATCTGCCGGCCCGAGAACAGGTGCTGGGGTTTATGCTCCCGCTGTGAGCACCTACCGACCTACTATGGCAGCGTCTGACATTCAGGACGGGCGACTCGTCGAACTCTACCACCGGTACGTCGGCGAACCGGACTCCAAGCGCGACGTCTACGGCTACTGGCTCTTCCTCATGGGGACTGTTGCAGGGATTCTCGGGTTCGTGATCTACGAGGTCGGTGTCGTGATGGGCGGGCAGAACTGGGCGCTCCGGCGCGTCGCGATCGTCCTTGCAGCCTCAGGGGGCGTCTTCGGCTTACTCGGAATCGTCACACTCCTGCCGGTTCGCAGACGCGCGATGCAGGCGAGCATCGTCGGTGCGGCAGTCGCGCTCCTCTCCTTACCGGTCTTCTGGCAGGTCTACCCCGGAAGCTGGAACGTCAGCTCCGGAACGGACTACGCGCCGATCATCATCGCCATCTACAGCCTCGGCGTCGGCGTCGTCGCTGGCGTCGCGGTGCTCGTGCCGATCGTGACGGGGGAGAAGGGGCTGCTCGTCGAACCCGAGCTCGGGATCGACTCGGACGCCTCGCCGGTGCTGCTCGGCGAGGAGACGGAGGACGCCTTCTTCGCGGTCTACGAACACCCGACCAACGACTGGGGCTGGCGAATCATCCAGCGGGACGCAGTCGGCGAGTCCGCCGACCTCGCACCCTCTGACACCGACGCGCGGCTCGCGATCGACGACGTGCGCGAGACGATCGGCGACGCGGGGATGCTGGAGATCACGACGGCGGCCTTCCGCCTCTACAAGACCGAGGCGGGCGGCTGGCGCTGGTCGCTCGTCCGGGACGACGGCAGCGTGCTCGCCCGGAGCGACGAGCCAGCCGCGACGCGTGACGAGGCCGAATCGACGGTCACCTTCCTCAAGGAGGCGATTCCGGGCGCGAGCGTCATCGAGATTCGCTCGGCCGCCTTCGACGTCTCCGAGGACGAACGCGGCGAGTGGCACTGGCGACTGCTGGACGATCAGCGCCAGCCACTCGCGACGGACCCCGACGGCTACGACGACGAGGCGACCGCCCAGCGCGCGACCGACCGCTTCGTCGAGGGCGTCGACGGCACCCGCATCCTCGCGTTCGAGGTCGGCATCGAACTCCTGCCCGGCGACGCCGGCTGGCACTGGCGCGTCGTCGACCGCCAGGATCGCGCCCTCGTGACTAGCGAGGCGGCCTACGAGACACGACGCAGCGCCGAGGAGGCCGCCAGCGACGCAGCCGATCGCGTCGGCGACGCCACGATCGTCGAGCGTGGCACGCCCGGATTCGAATGTTACGGCGTGGGCGAGGGCTACCGCTGGCGGCTGCGCGACGACGCCGACGACCTGATCGCGCACAGCCCCGGGGCCGTCGAGCGATCTGAGACCAACCGCCAGCTGGCCGAGCGAACGCGAGAGGTCGTCGGCAGCGCCGAGACCGTCGAGGTCGCGGGCGCCGACTACGAGGTCTACCCCGTGGACGAACCCGCGTCCGCCGAGGGGGCGAGTGACGGGCAGGCCGCGGACGACGACGCTGCGGGACGGGCCTGGAACTGGCGACTCGTCTCCGCGGATCGTCGGCTGCTCGCGGACAGCACCGAGACGTTCGCGGACAGCGGACTCGCCGAGGAGGCCGCCGGCCGCGTGCGCGAACAGGCGCTGGCGGCGGAGCTCATCGAGTTCGAGCAGGCTGCCTTCCAGCAGTACGAGTCCGGCGGCGAGTGGCGCTGGCGGCTCATCGACGAGGACGGCCAGGTGATGGCCGACAGCGGCGAAGAGTACGGCTCCCGGGAGGAGGTCATGGACGGCATGACGACGCTCAAAGAGAACGCGCCCGACGCCGAGGTGCTGGAGATCGACACCGCCGCCTTCGAGATCTACAAGACCGACGCCGGCGAGTACGCCTGGCGACTCATCGACGAGGCGGGCAAACTGATCGCCGAGGGTGCGGACACGCATCCCTCCAGAGCCGCCGCACGCGACGCCGTCGAGTTCCTGACCGAACATCTCGACGACGCACGGGTCCGCGGAATGGATACCGCGATCTTCCAGTGCTCGACGGACGCCGAGGCCGACGTCTGGGACTGGTGGCTCGTCGACACCGACGGCACGATCCTCGCGGAGGCGGGCGAGCGCTACCCGACTCGCGACGACGCGACCGCCGCGATCGCGAACGTCAAGGAGGCCGGTGACAGCGCCGAAATCGACGAGATCGGCGCGCTCACCGTTCAGCTCCGGAACGGCAGCGGCTGGCACTGGCGGCTCATCGATCGCGACCGCGAACCGGTCGCGACCGGAGACCGTACCTACGAGGACCGCGGCGCTGCGCTCACCGACGCCCACGCAATCATCGACGGCGCCGACGAGGCACCCGTCTTCGAGCTCGGCGACGGCGTCGTCTGGATCGACAAGACCGAGGATGGCTGGGGCTGGCGGCTCCTCGACGACGATCGCGAGACCGTTGCCGAGGCTGCCGAGCGCTACGACACCCGGCACGCCGCCGTCGAGGCCGTCGAGACGGTCCAGTCCCGGGCACCCGACGCCGGGACGCTCGAGTTCGAGACGCTGGCCTTCGAACTGCACCGCGACGAGGCCGACGGCTGGGCGTGGCGCCTCCTCGACGAGCGCGAGCGCGTCCGCGCCGTCAGCGCTGCGGACTACGAGATTCGCGACGACGTTCAGACCGCGATCGACGAGACGAAAGAGATCGTCGGCGACTCTAGCATCCTCGAGATCGACGAGGCTGCCTTCGAGTTCCACGAGCGCGGCGGCGGATGGATCTGGCGGCTCGTCGACGAGAACGGACGATCGCTCGCCGAGTCCGTCGAGCCACACCCATCGAGGCAGGTGGCTCGCGAGGAGATGCTGAGGGTCAAAGAGCACGGCCCTAACGGTGAGACCGTCGTGACCTGGTAGGGCGTCCACCCAACCACAGCCCCCCGATTTTCCACCGTTCGATTCGACTCCTTCACTGACGCCCGCCCCTGGTGGATTGAAAGGGCGAGGCCGGGTCGCCGAACCCCGACGAAGCAAGCACTGGAACGAGCGACCGAAGGGAGCGAGTGAAGCGCGCAGCGAGTCGCGGGAGGCGAGCCGGCCGAGGGCTTTCGGGGCAGTTGCTACCGAAGCTGACCGCAAAGATCGAACCCCACCGATTCGACGGACCGGATTCCTTTTGCAGGTCGGTTCCCCACACACGTGCGTGAGCGACGAGGACCACGCGAGCGAGGCCGAGCCCGGCGGCGACGGGGACGCCCCCGCCAACACAGCGAGCCAGTCGGCCGTCGCGGAGGCGGTCGCGGACGTGCCCCTCGAGGAGGACGATGCCGAAGACGCGACTGATGGGGCCGCCGCGAACGATCCCCACGGCGACGAACCCGAGCACACGCCCGAGGACCACCCCCGCTCGGCCGACCTCGAGACGCGTCACCGGATCGAGGCCGGCGTCGAGAAGGGGATCACCCACATCCAGGGAATGCACGCCGAGGGCCGCGGCACCGCCTTCGACTACCTGCTCGGCGAGGAGACGATTCCCAGTGCCGACGAAGCCGCGAGGGCCGCCGCCGCAGAGCTCCTGCTCGCAGAGCACCCCGTCCTCTCGGTCAACGGCAACGTCGCAGCGCTCGTGCCCGAGGAGTACGTCGAACTCGCCGAAATCGTCGGCGCGGATCTCGAAGTCAACCTCTTCAATCGAACCGAGGAGCGAATGGAGACCATCGCGGCGCACCTCCGCGAGCACGGCGCCGAGGAGGTCAAGGGACTGAAAGGCGACGGCGAGGTGCCCGAGGTCGGGCACTACCGCGGGATCGTCGACGCCGACGGGATCGAGGACGCCGACGTGGTGCTCGTGCCATTGGAGGACGGCGACCGCGCCGAGGCGCTGGGGAAGATGGGCAAGACCGAGATCGTGATCGACCTCAATCCGCTCTCGCGCTCGCCACAGACCGCCGCGATCCCGATCGTGGACAACCTCCTGCGAGCGATCCCGAACGTCACCGAGCACGCCGAGGAACTCCTGGCCGACGGGGCAGACGACGAGGATCTGGAGGCGGTCGTCCAGACGTTCGGCGCCGAGGCACATCTCCGGGCAGCGGAGGGCACGATCCGCGACGCGGAACTGGAGTAATCCTGGAAAGAGCCGGCACGGCGGTCCAGGACGTTACGTCGGCGCTGTTGTTGCCAGATCGTTCGATCCGATAGCGATTGCGAGAACGAACCCACCGATCACCGGATAGACGACGATCCAGAGGACCGCCTGCCAGAAGCCGAGCAGGAACTAGCCGAGAATCCCGGCGCTGGCGATGGTTTGCTGATCGGCGACGACGCCGTAGTAGCCGATCAGTCACGCGCACGCGATTGCGACGAATAGCACGAGTCAAGCGTGTGAGTAGCCGGGCTCCCGAAGGAACCAGACGAGTGCTGCGACGAGGCCACCGACCGAGAGCGTTCGTCGGGAGTGGGAGGGCATACTCTGCAGTGTCCCATTCTATACCGAAATCTCGATCAGTCGCAACGTGACTGCCCCGACAATGAACGCAACTAGCCCGCCTAAGAGGGCATTTCGTGCAGACCCAGTCTGCAGTGAGAATGCGAGATATATGGGAATAGCCATGACAAGCGCGATTCCGATCGCGACGGTTGGATTTGCTGTGTTCATTCTTGATGTCACCCCTGAATCCCTACTGATACAGGGCTATTCAATGCCCGACTTGGTTCTTGCACGATTCGTAGCAGGTCACGCCAACGGAGGTGGCGCAGAGAGCCCCACAGGCCGGTGAGATCGGAATCCCTGCAATTGTGGCGGAGCATTTTGCGACGCAGGCGGTTCCTGCGAGTGCACCGATCGTGCCGCAGAGAATCTGGCAGTAGTCAGTACAAACCCATCCCCATGGATCGCAGATCTTGTGGCTCTGTGTAGACACGCCGCCAGAGCCCTGTGGTGATACATTATGAAAGTCTGAGGAATTGGCGTGCTCCGGTCGAGTGTTTGCGGTGAGAATGGTTCGACCGACGACCTCATCGTCGCGAACGACGGGAAGATAGAGATCGAACCGCTTTGCGTCTTCAAGATCTTGAACGAGAATCGACTGGTCACGTTTTACCGACTGGTTCCCACTTTCAGTATCGATTTTATTATCGGAGAGTCGTGACGCAACATCCCGGACGAGTGGTGTTCCAATCGACATTATCGACCCCTCCTTCGTTTCAACCGCTCGAACGCCATCTCCTTCGGGCTTTCCTCCGTAGGCAGTAGACCCGCCTTCAATCGAAGGGCTCTCCTTGTAATGGATGGTAGTGCAGTCTTCATCGATTTCGCCGAAAGTCACGCCGTATCCACTGGCATCGTCCGATGTGTATTCGAACACCTTCGTAGCTTTTGGCCTCTCACCGAGCGCTCGAACCACCTTGCGTAGGTCTTCCGATCGGTAGGCGCGCCAGAGTAATAGTGCACGCTCTCGCCCCTCGAGCGATTCGATATTTACCTGCGGTTCGCTCGTCGTTACGGCGGCAGATGCAGATGCGGACACAGCACTCCCACCGATCGACAGCACACCGAGAGTCATTCCGACGTGGGAGAGGAAGTTGCGCCTGCCGGTCTCTTCGCGCATGCCGGAGAGAGTTTCCCACGTCTCCGTACAGCCACCACCGTCAGAAATTTGTTCATTTAGCTGCTCTCGATGCGAACCGGGATCTTTATGATCTTCTGACATTTGTCTTTGCCTCTATTGGCAATTGCCAACCATATATATATATATATATTAACTCTTTTGTTATGGATAGAATATAAAATTGTAGATATTTCCTTATGAATATAGAGGCTGCTACATATATGATTTGCATGAGATTATTTCCGATTGGCCCATCACGGTGATATTATCTCGATTGGCCTGCGAGGCCTTGTTTAGACGCCTGAATTCATGCGTTTGAGCCGCTAAGCGCGAGTTCGACGTTTCTGACGGCGCATTTGAGAACGAGTTCGCGGAATCGACCGAACCACGTTCTCGCTCGCACGATCTCACCATATTTTCGGCGAAGCGCGAAAAACGTTGCTTCGATATTCGACCGTTGGTGGTACGTCGTATCATCGAGCAATACATTGTTTGCGACGCCGTGCCACCCGAATTCGCGGTGCTTGATCACTGGTCTCACTCCCTCAGAACGGAGCTTTTGCCGAAGTAGCTCCCAGTCATATCCTTTATCGGCGGTCAGTACAGTCAGCTTGTCGAGATTTCTCATCAGCAGTTGCCAGGCGATCTTGGAGTCGTGCGGTTGTTTCATCGAGCAGTGTATATCTAGAATTACATCAGTTTTGCAGTCGATCAACGCGGTCGTTTTGACGGCTCTGAACGTGTAATTCGTCCGTTTCGCGTAGTGCTGGCTCGCCGCGGTTCGATCCATGCCGGTTGCGTCGATCGCCTGAATCTCGCCGGTGTCGTGCAGCTCCGCCGACAGTCGCAAAAAGTCGCGCCAGATCGGCATTTTGAGCTCCTGCATCCGCGCACAGACGGTAGAATAATCGGGTAGCTCGCATGGTTTTAGGCCGAGAATTCGATCGATCCGCGGCATCTCGTACAGTACGTCCAGCAACCGCCGGTACGGCAGATCGAGGTACGTTTTGAGGCCGTGGATCGAGACGATGACTCAGTCGGAGAAGCCGTTCTCACCGGGCTGATAAGCAGGATTTGGGGCGACGACGACGGCTTTTTGAGCGAGCGTGACGACGCGACTAGTGAAGCGGGCTAGCTTCGTTTGCACAACCAAGCCTACCCGCTTCACTTCCTAGTAAGTTAGACATGTAGCGACAGCTACTAGGAAGGCGATACTAATTCGTGAGCCGCTGAGCTGCCTGGTTTCGAGCGTCTAAACAAGGCCGCCTGCGAAGTTTAGATTAGTCGAAACGTCATATTTGGCATCCTATTATTCAACATATAGTATAGGGCCGTGTTTATACGCCTGATTTCGCCACGTGCACGACCTCTACCGAGAAGCGGTCGAATACCGGGAGAGCAAGCTCTCCCGGAATTCGAGGATACGAGTGGCATCCGCGTAGCGGGCCAGAAACTGCTGATTTCGGGCGTCTAAACACGGCCTATAGTTCTGCAACCAGAGTCCGGCTATCATATTGGGCCCGATTCCATCCACGCATCAGCCACATCACCCACCGGATCGTACCTTCGGTCGTGGTGAAGGGTTCTGTGATACGACCACTTACATTCTGTCGCGAGCGTCGGTCTGCTGTGTCCCCTCGAAGTCCCGGCGCATTACTAGCCGCTTGATCCAGCGCCTCGAAACCGTCGAGCCCCTTTGCGTCGAATCCTCGCGACCGTCCAGTGACGTCCGCCACCGCGCTGAACGCGAATCTACGAGGAGGCCGCTTCGGAGGCGATCCGAATCGCGCGAGTTCGCTTCTCTGGGACGGGAACCGGAAGGCAGGCCCCATCGAAAAGTGCAGAGATCGTGACGTCCCGGGTCCAGTTCGGGTCGATGGTGCTCCGAGCATCGTGGCACCCGTCGAACTCCCTCCAGTGCTGGACGGAGCAGACGAGGGGCCACGATAAGCGGCTAATAGTATCCTCTTATACACGACACATTTCGGTCACTGCTGTGCCCTCCAGGGAATACCGCTGCAGTAATGCGATTCTTCGGGGGAACGCGGATCACAACGACTATCCACTACCGCGTAGTAACACCGAGTGGTATGAGCGAATCCGATTCCGAGTTCGACAAGTTCAGCGACGTCGGCGAGGCGGAGGTCACCCGCGCGATCGGGCAGGAGTGGACCGAGGAGTTCATGGACTTCTCCGACTCCGACGTGATCATCGTCGGCGGCGGCCCCTCCGGACTGATGGCCGCCAAGGAGCTCTCCGAGCGCGGCGTCCAGGTCATGGTCGTCGAGAAGAACAACTACCTGGGCGGCGGGTTCTGGCTCGGCGGCTTCCTGATGAACAAGGTAACAGTCCGGGACCCCGCCCAGCACGTCCTCGGCGATCTGGACGTTGACTTCAAGCAGTCCCAGGACTCCGAGGGACTCTACGTCGCCAACGGTCCCGAGGCCTGTTCCGGCCTCATCAAGGCCGCCTGTGACGCCGGCGCGAAGATGCAGAACATGACGGAGTTCACCGACATCGTGATCCGCGAGGACCATCGCGTCGGCGGCATCGTCATGAACTGGACGCCCGTCCACGCGCTCCCCCGCGAGATCACCTGCGTCGACCCGATCGCCGTCGAGGCCGACCTCGTCATCGACGCCACCGGCCACGACGCGATGGCCGTCAAGAAGCTCGACGAGCGCGGCGTTCTCAACGCCCCCGGCCTCGAGGAGGAGGCCTCCGGAATGGACCAGACCGGCGACGACACCTACGGCGCACCCGGCCACGACTCGCCCGGCCACGACTCGATGTGGGTCGGCAAGTCCGAGGACGCCGTCGTCGAACACACCGGCCTCGCCCACGACGGCCTCATCGTCACCGGTATGGCGACCGCAACGACCTACGGCCTCCCGCGCATGGGCCCGACGTTCGGCGCCATGCTCATCTCCGGCAAGCGCGCCGCGCAGGAAGCCCTCGACGAACTCGACGTCGACGCCCCCGACGTCGACATGACGAGCCGAACGACCCCCGCTGACGACTAACACCCACCTTTTTTCGGTTCGGGTGTCCTCGGCGCCTCCGGCGCCTGCGGCACCACTCACCGAAAAAATCTGCACCGCGAGAGCAAGGCTCTCGCGAGCTCTGGCTCGCTCCGCTCGCCAGAAGACCAAAAAACCGCGAGGCTCGCTCGAACACCGCACTCGCTCGCCTCGCGGTTGCTATTCTCGTCTCACCGCGACCGCACTGCAGCCCACGACGCCAGCATTTCAGTACTGCTCGCACATCCCTTGCCGAGAGCCCCGCTTTTGACTATCCCCACCGTCAGAACCCAGTATGACCGAACTTCACACCACTCAGGGAGCGCTCTCTCGCGACGATCTCGATCTAATCCTACCCCACGAGCACGTCTTCACCGACCTCGGTCCAATGGAGGAGCGAGCCCACGAGTCCGCCGATCTCGAGGAGGTCGTCGAGGTCATCGGCCCGGAGATCGAGCGCGCGAAAGAGGCCGGCGTCACCGGGATGGTCGAGCCGACGCCACGCGGCGTCGGCCGCCGCGTCGACGCCGTCGAGACGGTCTCGGATGCCACCGATTTCCCGATCGCCGTCGCGACGGGGATTTACCAGGAGCCACGCATTCCCGAGTGGGCCCGGGAGGCCAGCGAGGACGAGCTGACCGAGTGGATGATCGAGGAACTGACCGAGAGCGTCGATGAGGCCGAGACGAAGGCAGCGTTCATCAAGGTCAGCACGGACGACGACGTTCCCGACGCGCTCAGCGAGGACGAGGAAAAGATCCTGCGTGCCGCCGCACGGGCGGGCGCGGAGACCGGCGCCGCGATCGGCAGCCACACGCTCTCCGCCGACATGGTCGAGACCCAGCTCGACGTGATCGAGGCGGCAGGCTACACCGCAGACCGGTTCGTCTGGATCCACGCCCAGGCCGAGGCGGATCTCGATCGCCACGTCGAGATCGCGGAGCGAGGCGCCTGGATCGAGTACGACTGGATCGGCGGCGACGACCAGCCCGACGCCGACTACGTCGAGCGAATCCAGCGGCTGCTCGAGGAGGAGTTCGGCGACCAGATCCTCCTGAGCCAGGACCGGGGCTGGTACGATCCCAGCGAGCCACGCGGCGGCGAGGTCGATCCCTACACCTACCTGCCCGACGAGTTCCTGCCGGCACTTCGCGAGGCAGGCGTCGAGGAGGCCACCATCGAGCTGCTGACCGTCGACAACCCTTTCGACGCGTTCGCACGGTGAGCGAGTCGGACGGCTCGGTATGGGGTCGGCCGACATACACACTCTCTCGCTCTCTCGCTCTCTCGCTGGCACGACCGGAGGCCCGTGCGCCGTTTTCTCGGGGCTGAAGCGAGACGACAACAGCTAACTGACCCTGCGTCTATGCCTCTCGCATGGGATTCTTCGGTCGACTCACAACTGGATGGAACCTCGCGAAAGATAGCATGCACGTGCTCCGCGAGGAGCCATCGCTCGCGATCTTCCCGCTGCTCAGCGGGATCTTCGGCCTCGTGTTCATGGCTGCACTGTTCGGCGGGACCTACGCCACGATGGGTCTCGAGCAGGGGCCGGTGGCCTACGCCGTCCTCTTCGTCCTCTACTTCGGCTCGACGTTCATTGCCGCCTTCTTCAACGCCGCACTGGTCCACAACGCCCGTGAGGTGTTCCACGGCCGCGATCCCACGCTGGAAGAGGGGATGCGCGCTGCCTGGAGCCACCGGCGCGCGCTCGCTATCTGGGCACTCGTCGCCGCGACGGTCGGTATGATCCTCCGCGCGATCGAGAGCAGCGACAATCCGCTCGCGAACGTCGCCGCGATGCTGTTCAGCGTTGCCTGGAGCATCCTCACCTACTTCATCGTACCCGTGATCGTCTTCGAGGACGTCGGCCCGACGGAGATGTTCAAGCGCAGCGGTGAGACGTTCAAATCCACCTGGGGCGAGACCGCGGGTGCCGGCTTCGGCGTCGGAATCGTCACCGCATTGTTCGCGCTCGTCGGCTTCGCCATCGCGCTGGCGATCTTCTTCGTCCTCGGCACTGGAACGATCGGTCTCGTCGGCGGCGTCGTCGTTGGCGCAATCGTCCTGCTGGGTGCCTATCTCTTCGGCAGTGCGCTGGGCTACATCGCTCGGACGGCACTGTACGTCTACGCGACGGAGGGCGAACAGCCCGAAGCGTTCAACAACGTCGACTTCGGCCGGACGCACTGAGCGGTCCCTCCCGTCTTCCTTCGTTCCCTCTCCACTCTCTCCACTCTCTGCTCTCTCCACTCTCCACTCTCTCCACTCTCTGCTCTCTCCACTCTCCACTCTCTCCACTCTCTGCTCTCTCCACTCTCCACTCTCTCCACTCTCCACTCTCTCCACTCTCCACTCTCTCCACTCTCCACTCTCTCCACCCCCGCTCTCTACCCTCTCTGCCTCTCGATTTCCCCGTTCTTCCTCCAGAGTACCCAGTGGGTGCTCGAGTCGACCGAGCACGCCGTCAGTGGCCGTCATGCAATTATTTACGTCGGGTGCCGCATGAATCTCCATGCGCCGTCGGATGGTCGCGATCCACGTGGCGGTGCTGGTTCTCGTTCCGCTGACCCTCTGTGTCACGCCGGTCGCCGACGCCTGCCCCGTCTGTGAGGAGGGTGACGACGATGGCTTCGTTCAGGGCAACGGCGTCGCGCCGGTGAACAGCACGGCCACCGTGACCATCACCGACGACAACACAGCGGCCTGGAGCGTGGTCAACGACGTCTCACTCGGCCCGAACCAGTCGCTCGCGTCGCCAGGCGAGATCGAGAACCGCGTGAGAGATCGGCTTCAGTCCGCGGCAGGACCCAATCGCACCATCGAAACGCTCTCCGTCGACGTCGAGGGCGAGCGCCGCGTCACGCTGACGTTCACAGTCTCCGGGACGGTCCACTCCGGCCCGAACGACGTCGTGATATACGATGGGTTCGCGGTCGACGACGAGTACTCATCGACGGTCGTCAACGCGAGGTCGCTCCTCCTCCGCGGGCCAGGTGAGAGCGTCTACGTCACGAAGGACGGCACCAGAGCCGACGACGTGGGGATCGCGCGCGATGGGACCGTCCGCTACGAACGAAACGACTGGCTCGACACGGACACTCTCGTCGTGTTCGGCATGGCCAACGGCGTTCGAGGGTCGCTCGAACTGCGGTACGCAGTTGCAGCCTATCACCAGGATCGCCTGCGAGGTGCAGCCGTATGGCTTCTCATTCCTGCGGTCGTGGCTGGGGTAGCCGTCCTGACTGTGTCACGGTCGACGGGAACTGCTGGTATCGTTGCGTCACCCGAGCGGCTCACGGCGCGATCAGCGATCGCCGCGTTGACCGTATCGGTCGTGGCCGCAGTCGGACTCGCATCGGGGCTGGTCCCGCTCTCGGCGGTCACGTCCGCCTACGCCGCTGGGCTCGGATTGCTCGCGCTCTCGACGTTTGCGGGAGAACGGTCACGGCGGGCGCAGGTTCTCCTCGCGCTCTGTGGAACGGTCCTCCTCACCGCGATCGTCGGCGTCGTCCTCGCAGCGCTGGGCGGTGGGGCGTCGACGGCCGAGGGCTCGGCTGTCGCAGGACCGCCAAGACCAATCGCAACGCCAGGATCGGTCGGCATCGGCCACGCCGTCTGGTCGACGCTCGTCGCTGTTCCGATGGCGCTCGGTGCCGCGGGGCCGCTCGACCGGCGGGCACACGTTCTCGGTGCCGTCGGCCTCACTTGCGTGGCGTACGCCGTCCTGCTCGCGTGGTGGTGGCCGGTCGTGGCCCCGGTCTCCGTCGCCTGGTATCTCGCCTCGGTGCTCCTCGCGACTCTCGCACTGGTTGTCATCGCGCTCCTCGCGTACGCCACGGGGTACGCGTTCCGGGCACCACTTCCCGACGAGGGGAACTCGACCGACGCCGGCGGGTCGTGAGGCTGCCGTGGCGCTACGCGCTCTCGAAGCCCTTAATTGACGCTCCCTCGAACGCTCGTCCATGAAGCGGCTCATCGTCAACGGGGACCCCGGGATCCGCAAGGACGCGGAGATTACTGTCGACGGCGAGGATCTCGTCGCGTTCCAGGTCACTCGCAACGGCGACTGGCACGGGCCCGAGCGCGTCCAGCTCTGGTGCGTCGTCGGTACCGAAGACGAACGAGAGGCGTACGTCGAGCGGGATTTCGTTCCCCACTGGCTCGACGTCGAACGCATCGAGGACAGCGAGGTCGAGGTTCACAAGAAGGGCGGCGATCTCACCGTCTGAACTGCGCTGGTACGCTCCCGCGTCCCGACTGCGACGCCGACCGCGACCCGACTCGACTCGACTGCCGCGACGTTCTGGGTTTAAGTGACCGCGTGCTCACGTCCCGTCCGTCGACGGAAGCGCAGCTCGCGAAACTGCAGCCGGTCACCCCCATATTCACCGTCCCGGGATACGCTCGGGACACACTACGATTCCCGAACACGTGATTCATTCACTCCCTGCGCTCCAGTGGCTCGCCGTTCCCCTCGCAGGATCAGGTGGGGGATCGAACATTCTGATCCTCGTCGCGATCATCCTCGCACTGGGCGTCGCTGCACAGGTACTGGGCGACGCGTTCCGGATGCCGAGCGTCCTGTTCCTGATTATCGCCGGCATTCTCGTCGGCCCGGAGGGTCTCGGAATCGTGACGTACGCGAAGCTCGAACCTGCCCTGCGGACGATCGTAGGGATCAGCGTCGCGATCATCGTGTTCGAGGGCGCGTTTCACCTGAAGGTCGAGAAACTCCGGGAGGCGCCCTCGGCGACGCTGTTGATGGTGACGCTGGGTGCAGCGATCTCCTTCGTCGGGACGACCGTCGCCGTCGAGCTCCTGTTGCATCCTGGCTGGGGTATCTCCGCGACGACGGGCGCCCTGCTGGTCGCGACCGGGCCGACGGTCATCACACCGGTTCTTTCGGTCGTCCCGGTGCGTGACCGGGTCGGTGCCCTGCTCGAGACCGAGGGGATCGTCAACGACGTAACTGCGGCGATACTGGCGGTCGTGATCTTCGAGGTGTTCGTCGGGCAGGAGAGTCACGCCGGGGACTTCTTCATCGCCTTCGTCGAGCGGCTCAGCGTCGGAATCGTCGTTGGACTCATCACCGCTGGCGTGCTCTGGGCACTCTTCACCCAGATCGATCTCGGCTCCGGCTGGACGCCCCGGAACGCTCGCCTGATGACGCTCGCTGGAGCGGTGCTGGCATTCGCCAGCGCCGACTTCATCTCGACGGAGGCCGGCGTCGCGGCGGTCGCGATGGCGGGCATTCTGCTCGGTAATCTCGATCTGCCATTCGAGCAGGAGATAGAGGAGTTCAAGGGCGACGTCACGCTCATCGTGCTTTCCTTCGTCTTCATATCCCTGGCTGCACTGATCGAGTTCAGCGTCCTCGTCGAGATCGGATTGGCCGGTCTTCTGGTCGTGCTGATCGTCGCGCTGGTGCTCCGCCCGCTGCTCGTGATGCTCTCGACGGTCGGGGGCCGGTTCACGATCCAGGAGCGGGCGTTCATCAGCCTCGTCGGTCCGCGGGGGATCATTCCTGCGAGCGTTGCGACGCTGTTTGCAATCCGGCTCCGGAACAATCCCGAACTCGCGGCGACTGGAAGCTACGGCGCGGACGTCCTCGCGGGGACAGTGTTCCTGGCGATCATGCTCACGGTCATCTTTCAGGCAGGGCTCGCCAGACAGATCGCGAAGAAACTCAACGTCATTCCAATGCGCGTACTCATCATCGGCGGCGGTCGCGTCGGCCTCGCGCTCGCCGAACGACTCGACGAGCGTGGAGAGAACGTCGTCCTCCTCGAAGAGGACGAAGAGAAAATCGACGAACTCCGGGCGGAGGGCTACACCGTACGGGAAGGTGACGGCACCGATCTCGAGTTCCTGGAGAGCTCCGGGGCCGCCAACGCGAAGATCGTGGTGGCGGCGACCGGCGACGACGACACGAACCTGCTCGTCGCCCAGCTCGCCAGATCGAAGTTCGACGCCGAGACGGTCATCTCGCGGGTGAACCAGCCCGAGAACGTCGACGCGTTCCGCGAACTCGACGTCAAGACGGTCTCGGCGTCGATGGCGACCGCGTGGGCGATCGACAACACCATCGAGCGGCCCGCGCTCTCGAACTGGATGAACGAGCTGGGCCGGAGCGGCGACGTGCAAGAAATCGAGGTGACCGACGAGTCTCTCGAGGGCCGGACGATCAGCGAACTCGACGAGGAGCTTCCAAACGGCTGCATCCTCGCGCTCGTCTCACGCGGCGACGTGAACGAAATTCCCGACCCCGACGACGAGATCAGGTGCGGCGATCACCTTACCGTCCTGGGCCGTACCGAGGACGTTCGGACCGCGCTGAAGATGCTCCATCCCCACGACTGAGCTCGGCGGTCGGCGCGCGCCTCCAGTTGCTGCGACGATCCGGCGTTTCGGCGTCGTGATTCACTCGGCGCTTTAGAGGTCCAACAGTCCCGCCAGAAGATGCTCCGCCGACGCTTCGTTCGTCGCGAGCGGGACGTCGTGAACGTCACAGATGCGCAGGAGGGCAGAGATGTCCGGCTCGTGGGGCTGGGCGGTCAGCGGATCCCGGAAGAAGCAGATGGCATCGAGAGCGTCGTCGGCGACCTCCGCGCCTATCTGGAGATCGCCGCCGAGTGGCCCCGACTGTTTGCGCTCGACGTCGAGCTCGGTCGCCTCCTGAATCCGTTTGCCGGTCGTACCGGTGCAGACGAGCGAGCAGTCCTCGAGCGCGTCGCTGTGGCGCTGGACGAATCCGATGAGTGCCGGCTTCTCCTCGTCGTGAGCGATGAACGCGATGCGTTGCATGGGTCACACCTCGAAGCGCCACAGGAAAATCCTTCGCGTCGGAATGGGTCCCAGCGAGGATTACAGCTGTGCGCCCTCGTTCGCGGGCCGAACCACCCGAACGGTCCCCGTACAGCCCGCTGCTTCGAGGGCCGTGGCAGCCGCGTCGCGAGCGTCGGCGGCCTGCTGGTCGGTGGTGAGGCCGTAGACCGTCGGTCCCCAGGAGGACTGGCCGGCGGCGTCGATTGCGTCCGCGGTCTGCAGCGACTCGACGATCGCGCCCGCCGGCGGCCGAAAGACGCCGCCCTGTGCGTCCGCGTACCAGCTTCCGTTGAGCCGTTCGATCTCCGCGATCGCGGAGCCAAACGCCGCGCGATCGCCCTGGGCCGCTGCCGGCAGGAGCGTCCGCGTGAGGACCGCCGACACCTGATCCGCGACCGCCGGCGTCGCGCTCTCGACGACGGTTCGCATCGCGGCGTCCTCGTCGTCGCCGTGCCGGCCGCGGTTCACGTTTCGGTCGCCGTCCGGCCCTCCGTCCCTGTCTGGCCCCTCGTCGCTCTTCGACTCTCCTCCACCGCTCCTCGATCTTTCGTCGCCCTGCGAGGCCCCATCGCTTTCAGTGACGTCGGGAATCGCAAGCACGAATCGCCAGTCCTCCGGTAGCTCGTGTCGTGCGACGATCGGCGGCACCGTCCACTCGCCGCGGGCCGGTCGTTCGGTGGTGAAGCGAGCGGTCGGATGGCCGCCGTCGACGACGAACCCGCCGCGCTGGAAGCTCGCGACCCCGATCCCGCTCCGCCCGCCCCGTCCGAGATCGGGCGCCGCGGCCCGCACGTCCACGTCCAGATCGTGGGCCCGTGCGATCGCTGCGTAAACGGTCAGAGCGAGCTGGGTGCCGCTGCCGAGCCCGACGTGACGGGGGAGCCGCTCGTCGACCGTCACTCCAGCACCGGGGACGTCGAGCAGATCGACGGCCAGCGATGCGTACTCCGCGGCGAGCGGGTCGGGATTACCGTCTGCAGCCGATTTCGCTCGGACGTCGTCGGCGGGCTCGGCGGTCACGGTCACCCGCGGCTCCGCGAGCGCCACGCCGATGCCACCGTAGAGGCGCTCGTGAGCCAGCGAGAGATTGCAGAAGCCGACGTGAAGCCGCGCGCCGGCGCTAACCGTCGCCATTACTGGCTGGTTCGGAGTCTGTCCGGGATGGGCGTTTCGACGGTGGCAACGGGGCGTCTGAATTCCGGCCTGGAACGGTTCCTGGCTGCGGTCCCTGATTGTAGGACCGAGGCGCATCCGGTCCGGCAGATCACCGGGACCGATACACACAGGTACGTCGCCGCACGACGACCGGGCGTGCCAACGCCGAGCGACACTCTCGGAGCCGATCCGCACCTCGGGCCGCTCTATGACTCCCACGGCCCGGTGACGATCGAGCCCGCCGAGGATCTCTTCGAGCGAACGGTCGTCGCGATCGTCAACCAGCAACTGTCGATTGACTCGGCGGCGGCGATCCGCGAGCGGCTGTTCGAGGCCGTCGAGATCACGCCTGCTGGCGTCCTCGCCGCCGACACCGCCACGCTCCGGGAGACCGGACTGTCGGGAAGCAAAGCCGAGTACGTCCAGAACGTCGCCGAGGCGTTCGACGACAACGGGTACGATCACGCCTACTTCGAGGGGATGAGCGACGAGACGGTCGCCGACGAACTCACCGAGATCGCCGGTATCGGGCCGTGGTCTGCCGACATGGTGCTCATGTTCGGTCTCGGCCGCGAGGACGTGTTCCCGGTCGGCGACCTCGGGATTCGCCAGGGGATGCACGACGTCGTCGATCCGGATCTGACGCGCGCCGAGATGGTCGAGCACGCCGAGACCTGGGCGCCCCACCGCTCCTACGCGAGTCTGCTGCTCTGGAACGCGGTGGATTGAGCGCTGGCAACACACTGGGCGTTCGGTCCCTGTTCAGAATGCATCAGGAAGCGGACTGGGTGTTCTCGAACCAGGCTGCAACGTCACGACTGAACCTATCGTACACCGATAGTCCCGTTTGGAGATAGGTGTACACCTGTTCAGGGCGAACGGTTCCGTACTGATGGGCGAGGACGTTTCGGAACCCTACGGCGTCGGTGAGCGTCTCCGCGGTCTCGTCGTCTATCACTCCCTCGCTGAGGAGGACACGGACCGCTGCTCGCGACCGATCGCCGTCGCGCTCGAAATCGGTCGTTGCGATGTGGGTCGAGAGATCGATACAGGCCTGGATCACGTTCTGAAACATCCGTTCGACCGCACGCCGTTCAGTGACGTCGGCGAGAAACGTCTCTTTCGAGAGCTCCTGCTTCTCTCGCAACTCCCCGTGGTACTGTTCGATCTGGCGGAGCTTCGTCGCAACCACGTCCGGATCAGCCACGGAGTCCTCCAGCCGCAATCCGGCTGATGGTGTCGCGGTGGCGCTGCTCGATCTCTGTTTTGTGCTGTTGGTACTCCCGGTGTATCTGCTCCCTGAACGCCTGGAACGCGTCCTCGTCGCCACAGAGAAACTCGCCGTTCATCGCGGCGTGTGCGATTTCGAGCGGCACTGCGTCGAGATCGGTCAGATCCACGAACGGGAGGTCATCGCGTTGCAATCGTCCAGAGAACCGACACCGCTTCCGGAACCGCTCCTGTTCGGTGAGGCCGTCGGCGAATTTGACTGCTACGTCGAGGTCCGAATCGGCGCCGGGCGTCCCATCCGCTCGTGAACCGAACACGACAGCAAAGGCGACGTCGGGATCTGCAGCGAGCAGCTCCTCGACGGCTGGTGGATCCTCGGATCCCATCTCGCCCGGTTGCATACGAGGACAGACGGAGCGGGCATACAAAAAACGTACTCGTCGTTCGCATTGGACGGCGACCGCTATCTGGTGGACTGCTGTGCTCGGATATACGTACTATTCGTTCGGCTCGCAAAACTCCACGAGCTACTCCTCTTCGAGTTCGGGATCTTCGGGATCGTCGCCGTCCACGCGCTTGCGGACGTCGACCTGGTAGTGTTCGAGGATGTCCCGACCCAGCAGGAGTGGGTAGTTCATGTGGCTCCGATCCTCGACGCTCGCCGTCACCGTGTGCTGTGTGCCGCCGATACCGACGACGAGGTCGACGACGGGGCGGGCCTTGCCTTGCTTGACGCTGCCGGATCGCACGCGGGTCATGCTCTTGATTGGGCCGGCGCCGATCTCGGCGGCGAGCGCGGTGTCGATGCTCGAGCGGGTCGCGCCAGTGTCGGACTTCGCGAGGGTGGTCGTCGAGCCGCTGGTGCCGGAGACGACGACCTCCTCGGTGTAGCCGATCGTCGGTGACGGGGCGCCGGTGTCGCGTGGGTCGGGCCGCGGCGCGGAGCTGGGCCGGGAGTCGTCGAGCGTCCCCGAGAGCTCCTCGACGCGGTCCTCGTCGACGGTGCCGCCCGCGGTCTCGACGCCGAGCTTGGCGATGTACGGTGCGGGGCTGGTGCCGGTCGCCTTGAACAGGCCCTTGAAGCCTGCCGTGGGGTTGACCTCGAGGACGAACCAGCCGTCCTCGCCCTCGATGAGGTCGACGCCGGCGTAGTCCAGCTCCATGACCTCCGCGGCGTAGAGCGCGGTATCCCGTGCTTCCTCCGGGAGGTCGTCGGTCGCGTCCTTGACGTCACCGCCCAGCGCGACGTTGGTTCGCCAGTCGCCCTCCGGTGCGTACCGGTACATCGCACCGACGATCTCGTCGTCGACGACGTAGACGCGGGCGTCGCGGTGGGCCTCTTCGTCGCGCTCGATGAGATCCTGGAGGAACGCCATCCGGTTGCCGACTCGCGGATTGACCGGCTCGTCGAGATCGACCTTCCAGGTGCCCCCACCGTGGGTGCCGATTGCGGTCTTGTAGACGCCGACGTCGCCGAAGCGGTCGCGCTCGCTGTTGAGCCGATCGTTGGATAGCGCCAGCAACGCGTCGGGGACGTTGACCTTCCAGTCCGCGAGCGTAGTTGCGGTCGCGAACTTGTGGAGCGCCGCCAGCACCGGACCGGGCTCGTTACACATCGGGCGGATGCGGTTGAGCGTCATCGCCAGCCCGAGCCCCTCCGCGGGCTCCTCGGTGTTCGAGAGGAGCATCCGGTTACAGATCGCGTCGACCTCGGGCTCGAGGCTCACCTCGCCCGCCTCGATCGAGACCGCGAGGTTCTCCGCGCGCAGCCAGACCGGCTCGTGGCCCAGCGCCTCGATCGCGTTACAGATCGCCTTCGTCTCCTTGCTCGTGTGGAGACTGAGGACGCCCACGCGGACCGGATCGCTCGCGGTAGCACCGCCGTCCGCCATCAGGTCGGCCCCCTCCTGCCCCGAATCGCTGCGTTCTCCCGCCGCCGTCCCACTGCCGTCTGCTGCGTCGCCGCTCATACACTGACGGTCGGCTGGCCTCGGGAAAACTGTCTCGATCGGGGAAGTGGGCCCGTTCGACCCCGAATCGTCAGTAGTTTGCCTCGATTCTCCGGTGAGCGCGGACACTTCGGCACCTGCCGAACTGCCGGTGGAGTTATTATTACCACTCCGCTAGACGCTGGCAGTGAGTGTCACCGTCGAGACCAGGTCCGTCGCCCCGGGGAGCGACGAGTACCTCGAGGCCGCCTGGGAGCTCAAGGAGCGCATCCGGCGCTCCGAAGGCGTGCTGAAGCAGCGCCGCGGGTTCTTCGCGGACGCGTTCCGCCGGTCTCGGGTCCACGTCCTCCTCGCCGACGAGGAGCTGGTCGGCTTCGCCGCCGTGCGCCGCGACGGCTACGTCCTCTTCCTCGCCATCGCGACCGAGTATCGCGGCCAAGGCTTCGGCGAACGGCTCATCGCTCGCGTCGCCGAGGCGAACGACTCGATCACCTGCCACGCCCGCGCCTCCAACGAGGACGCGCTCGGTTTCTACGAGAGCCTCGGCTTCCAGATCCAGCGCCGGATCGACAACTACTACGAGGACGGTGGCGACGCCTACTATCTCAAACTCGGCGAGGACACTGGGCTGACGAGCAAGATTACGGACGCGCTCAGGTAATCGGTTGCGCGGTGGGTCTGGTGGAATTGCTTTTTTTTTGGAGCTACTGGTGCAGACCGCTCTACAGCAGACCGCTTGGAAGCCCCCGAGCGCTCGACCGTCCGCGGCTCGGTGCGGTCCTCGGTCGCTGGCGCTCCCTGCGGTCCTTCCATCGCCGGGGACGGATCGAGCGCTCGGCCCCTTCCAGTCCCTCCCGAAGAATGTTCGATCGAGCGTCGTCCTGTGAGGGTTCTGGCGGTGCTGCAGACCGGATCGACGACCGCAGAATAGGAGTGGACGATCCATCGCGCTACGCGCGTTCCAGAACCCGGGCCGTGTGTGGGTGGGGCGGACAGTGTGGGCCGTCCGTCGGTGGTCGCGGAGCCATTCGACCACACGCCCGCCGATTCATCCCCCGCCTACCGTCTGGAACCTTCGGCAGCGTTTTAGGCGCGTCACGCCAACGACGCAAGCGAGATGGAGGAGCGCACCCGCGCATACCTTCGCGGCCGCTTTCGCGACCACTACCGGCGGGTGGAGCTTTCGATGCCGCCCCTTGCAGAGCGCCGGGAGTGGGGCTACATCCCGTGGTCCCGGGGCGGCACGACGATGGTGCGCCACCAGTCGCTCCTCGAGATGGGCGCCGTCGAGAGCTTCCTCGAGCGCGAGCGCCCGCGACACGTCTACTTCTCGGCGGGCGTCTACCACGACCCCGGCGCGGATGCGATGGAGGCGAAGGGCTGGCGAGGCTCGGACCTCGTCTTCGACCTCGACGCCGACCACCTGCCGGGCGTCGATCCCGAGACGACGAGCTACGCCGACATGCTCGCGGAGTGCAAGGGCGCGCTGTTGAAGCTCCTCTCCTTCCTCGAGGAGGACTTCGGCTTCGAGGACCTGACGATCGCATTCTCTGGCGGTCGCGGGTACCACGTTCACGTGCGCGACGATGGCGTACGGTCGCTGGACCGGGAGGCACGCCGCGAGATCGTCGACTACGTTCGCGGCGTCAACGTCGACGCCGACAGTGTCGTCGACACGGAGGCAGTCGTCGGCGAGGCCGGCCGCACCTCGCCTGCAGACAAACGAACGCTCGATACGAGTGGCGGCTGGAGCGCCCGCGTCCACCGTCGCGTGGTCGCACTCGTCGAGGAACTGGAAGCTGCGGACGAGGCGGACGCGAAGGAGCGTCTCCAGTCCTTCGAGGGCATCGGCGAGGGGCGATCCGAAGCGATCGCGAACGCCATCAACGAGAACGCCGACGCCATCCGCGCGGGCAACGTCGACGTCCACGGATCGTTCAAGGGGCTCGTCGAGGCGCTCATCGAGGAGACCGTCGCCGCCGACAATGCACCGATCGACGAGCCGGTGACGACGGACACGCACAGATTGATCCGACTGCCCGGCAGCCTTCACGGCGGCAGCGGCCTCGCCGTCACGCGGATCGATCGCGAGGATCTCGACGCGTTCGACCCGCTCGTCGACGCCGTCCCGGAGACGTTCGCCGACAACGAAATCACCGTCGAGGTGACCGACCTAACGGGCATGCTCCCCTTCGACGACGATCAGCAGGGGATCGTCGAGATCGGCGGCGACAGCTTTAGGGTGGGTCCCGGCACACAACTGCTTCCAGAGCCCGTCGCGATCTTCCTGATGACCAGGGATCGCGCGGAGAAGGAGAAGGAATGAACGGAGCTATCGACGATCGAACGGCGCTCGCTGGGCAGCTGTGGAGGTGCCCGCAGTGAACCTCGACGAGCTGCGCGCAGTGCAGGATCGCGAGCGCGAGAAAGACAGCCTCCAGCACCTGCGGGACTCGTTCTACAGCGAGGTCGGCCAGTACATCGGCGATCTCCGCGCCGAGCGCGAGCGACAGGCCGAGCGCGCGGAGGATCCCTTCGCCGACGCGGAGGTCCGCCGGCTCACCGACGAGATCGAGACCGCCGAGGAGGTCGCCGAATCCATCTACGAGCGCCGGATGGGCAAGGTCGTCAAGACCGCGAGCCTCGCCGCCGCCGGCTACCGCGCCGAGACGGAGGGGCTGACTGCCGAGGAGGACCATCTCTTCGACGATCTCGTCGACCGGATCGAGGAGAACCAGGAGACGGTTCTCGACGTGCTCTCCGGTGAGGACGGTGCGGGACCACCCGGCGACGTCGACTCGCCGATGGAGCCACGGGCCGATGAGGGTCCACCCGGCGGTGCGCTCCCGAACGACTCCGACGCCCCGCCGGCGCCGCCCAGCCAGCCCACCGAGGACGGCAGCAGTACCGACGACGGGGCCGCCGCTGACGGTTCTGCCGTCGGTGACGGGGCTGACGACACCGACGACCCTGACCGCCCCGCCGCGGAGGCGGTCGCTGCCGCGGCGCCGGAGGACGCCGCGAACGGCGACGACAGTAGCGTTACCACGGCCGGAACTGCATCCGACGACGGCACCGGCACCGACGCCGCCGCGGCGATGGGCTCCCCGGACCGGATCACGGTTCGGATCACCGCCGACGTGGGCGAGATCGTCGGCGTCGACGGCACTGCGTACGACCTGGAGGCCGACGACGTGGTGACGCTGCCGGAGGAAAACGCGATGCCGCTCGTCGAGAAGGACGCCGCGACGCGGGTCGAGTAGCCCAGCACAGCGACGGCCGAGTCAGTTCTACGCGCCACCTCTCGAGCGCCGCTGCTCGGCGCGAGCGAGCCGAGCAGCGACTGTCTGCGGCCAGTTCGGGGCGCAAATCCCGTCGAAATTGGGTCGGAGTTCGGCGAATCCCTTTTGGGGAGTTCCCGCGAGAGAGCGTATGGATCGAATCACGTCTGGATCCGACCACCGGCTGGCCGCGGACTGGCTCGCACGGCGCGTCGATCCGCGTCGGAGTATCGCCGGGAAGTTCGTCGCAGCGGCAGTGGCATTCGTCGCCGTCACTGCGGCCGTCCTGCTCGTCGGCGTCTGGTGGGTGACCACCGAACTCGTCGCGACGGCGGACGCGGCGACGACGGTCTACCGGGGCGCGCTCGTGCTGGGCGCGCTGCTCATCGGGGTACAGGTGGCTGCACTCGCACTGATCGGCCGATCGGTGCGGAACGGGCTGCTCGCGCTGGATCGCGACGCCCGCGACGTCGTGGAGGGCCGAGGGTTCGAATCGACGATCGAGCCCGGCCGCGACGACGAGATCGGGCGCGTTCACTGGAGCGTCGCGGAGCTGCGCGACGAGCTCGCGACGCAGGTCGACGCACTGGAGTCGCTCAACCGGGATCTCGCCACGGTCGCGACCGACCAGTCCCGGACGCTCGCTGCGGCTGGCGGCGGCGACCTCACCCAGCGGATGGACGAGGAGACTCAGATTCCGCAGTTCGACGCCCTTGCCCGGAACTTCAACGAGATGATGAACCGCACCGAATCGCTCGTCGGTGAGGTCCACGCGTTCAGTCGAACCGTCGCGGATGCGGCAGAGGGCACCGCCGACGGCGTCCACGACGTTCACGACGCAGCCGAGTCCGTGACCGAAGCGACTGACTCGATCGAGGCGGGCACGAATCACCAGCGGACCGTGCTCGGCGACACCGCCGAGGATGTCACCGCGCTGTCGGAAGGAATCCAGTCGATCGCGGCGGAAGCCGACGAGGTCGCCCAGCGCTCCGAGCAGGCCGCCGACGCCGCGGCTGCCGGACGCGTCGCGGCGGAGGAGGGGCTGGCCGAGCTGGAAACGATCGACGAGACGAGCGATCGCGCCGTCGAGGGGATGGACGCACTGACCTCGATCACCGAGGAGGTCGGGGCGATCACGGATCTCATCGGCGACATGGCCGGCCAGACCAACCACATCGCGATCAACGCCCAGATCGAGGCGGCCAACGAGGCCGGCGCGGGCAACGGCGACGCCGCGCAGGCGCTCGCCACGCGGATAAAGGAACTCGCGGAGGACACGGACGAGGCAGCCCGAGAGATCGAAGATCGGCTCGAATCGCTCCAGTCCCAGACCGAGGCTGCCGTCGCCGGAATCCAGGAAACGCGCGAGGCGGTCGATCGAGGCACCGAAACGATCGAAGACTCGCTGCAGGCGCTGGCCGCGATCGACGAAGCGGCCTCGGAGACCGCAGCCGGCATCGCTGCGATCGACGACGCGACCGATCGCGAGGCAGAGCGCGCTGCTGCCGTTGCGGACCGCGTCGAGGCTCTGGAGGCCATCGGCGCCCGAACGGCCGAGGAGGCCTCTACCGCTGCGACGGCCACTCGCGAGCAACGGTCCTCGCTGGGAACGATCGACCAGCGCGTCCGCCGGTTGGCTGCGGCAGCTGGCGATCTCGACGACAGACTCTCGACGTTCACGGTTCGCAAACCGGCGTCTGTTCCGGATCGATCCGCAGTCGGTGATCGGCGATGACCGACGAGTTCGGGCCCGCCGCGAACGGCCAGGACGACGTCTCCGCCGACGCCGACGCCGACGCAGAGGACGACCCACAGAATCTCGGTTCGGCCGGCGATCCGCTGTCGGATCTAGCCACCAACGCAGATGGAGCCGAAGACATCTCCGCCGACGAAGACGAGGACGGTCTACGTCCCGAGCCACTCGCACTCCGGGCAGATCACTCCCCGGAGCAGGTCCTCGCCACCCTGTTCGAGTCGATCGAATCCTGGTCTGCTGGTGGGACGGAGAACCGCGGCGAGCGCCGCCGTCGAGCCCTGCAGGGCGCCGTCGGCCCCTACCGGACCGCCTTCGCCCTCTCATCGCCCCGGCTCCGCACGAGCCACGGCGACGTCGTGGCGTTCGCCACAGCGATGGCGGATCCGATCACGAGCCCGCTGTTCGACGCGGCGTCGATCGAACGAGGGCCCGCGGAGATCGACGGGGACCGGGCGGTGTTCACGGTGCTCGCGCGGTCCGAGGCCGAGACCGACGACGCTCACTCCGCCGACACTGCCGACGCCAGCGCCGATCGGGAACCCCGAACGTACGATCTGACGCTTCGCCGTCAGTCCGCGGGAAAGTACGAGGACTGCTGGCTGATCGACGCGATCGAGATGGTCTACGTCGGCGTCAGCCCTCGATTCCGCCGGATGCCGACCGTCAGCTTCGCCGGCGAGACCGTCCGCTGTGAGGACGGTGACCGACTCCGGGACGCCCTGCTCACCGCGGAGAACCGGACGCCGCACAACGACGCCGCCCAGATCGCGAACTGCGGGGGTAACGGCCTCTGTGGCACCTGTGCGGTGAGCGTCGAGGGCGAAACCGACGAGCCCGGGCGCCGCGAACGACGCCGGCTCTCGCTGCCGCCCTTCGACGGCGAGGACGATCTCCGGCTCTCCTGTCAGACCTGCGTCCGCGGCGACGTCGAGGTCCAGAAACACGACGGGCTCTGGGGACAGCACACGGCGAAACTGGACGAACAGGAAGCAGGAGCGGATTCGGCGGACCCGGCCCCCGCTGCCGATGCCGATCCGACGTCAAATTCGGTTGGCGACGAGGGCCCACAGAACGACCCGATCACCGTGACTGCCGCGGAGTTCGGCGGGAGTTACGAGTACGAGGCGGAGCTATCCGATCCAGACGCGGAGGCCAACCGCGGTTCCACGGGTGATCGCCGATGAGCCAGCGTGGAACGGTCGACGCGAGCCTGCATGAGGGCATCGGCACGAACGGGTTTCTCGCGATCGGGGCCGTCGCGGGTGCGATCGGCTGGGGCGGCACGGAGCTGATCCACCGACGGCCCGCGCTCGCGCTCGATACGCTCGGGATGGATGCGCTGCAGGCCGCCGTCGGTCTCTGGGTCGTCCTGACGCTCGGGATGGCCGCGATCGGGCTGACGCTGGCGTCCCGGGCGGTTCGGCTGAGCCCGCCGCTGTGGCTGTGGTCGATCCTCGTCGCCGCGGCGATCGCGATCGACGTCGCGGCGCTCGAGGGGCTGATCGCCAGAGAGCACCTCCGGTACGTGCTCTGGCAGCCGTGGCTGCTGGTCTTCGCGATCGGATACGGGGTCACGGGAACCGTCGCCTCGGGGCGGAACCGTCGCGCGTACCTCGCGGGGAGCGTCGCCGCTGCCGGCGCCTTCATCTTGGCGATCCTCTTCACCGCGAGGATCGAGCCCCACGCGTTCGTCCTGCTGGGCGTGCTCCACGCGGGACCGCTGCTCGCAGACGCGTACGCGTCGCCGACCGTCACCGGTCACACCGGTGCGGAGGTGATGGAGTCGTGAGCCCACAGATAGATCCTGATCGGCGGACGCTCCTCGCCGGCGCGGGCGCAGCGCTCGCGACTCTCGCGGGCTGTCTCGACAACCCCTGGGAGCCAGGCGCGAGCGAGGAGCCGACTGGCGACGCTGGGCCGGCGGACAGCGATGGGGAGAACCTGTCCGGAGATGGTGGATCGGGAACAGACGACGTGGACGGTGGAAGCGGTACTGATGGCGGTGGTGGCACGGACGGCGGTGGTGACGGCACGACCGACGGGCCCACGGAGCCGCCCGAGCCCGACATCGTGGTCGCGGTCGCGGCCGAGTCCTTCCAGTTCACGCCCGAGCAGTTCGAGATCACGACGGGCCAGACGGTGAAATGGGTCTGGAAGTCCGGCGGCCACAACGTCCGCACGGACTCGATCCCAGAGGGGTCCGAGTGGACCGGCACCGACGGCGGCGACTCGACCACCTACTCCGAGGGCCACGAGCTGGTCTCGACGTTCGAGGCGCCAGGGGAGTACGACTACTACTGTGCGCCACACCGCTCGCTGGGGCTCGTGGGCTCGTTCACCGTCGTCGAGGAGTGACGGTGGGCCGGGGTCCGGAGCCACGTTGCTGACCCACTGCCCTCGGCTGTTTTCGGCTCTCAGAACCCTGCGCCTGCTCGCGATCGGTTCGGGCTAAGCGGTCCATAACTATGCCCGGTTCGGGATACCGCCCGGTAGATACTCCGATGCGCGCACGACACCGACCGGGTCTCGCGATCGACCGGGGGACCGTCTGCGACGACCAGGCCGTTCACGACGACCAGTTCCTCAGCAGTACTTTCGACCGATGAGTGGTGGACCGAGCCCCGAAACCGACGTGGACGATCCGGGCGACGCCGACCGGACGGCGGAGTCCGGCGGAAACGCGTTCGTTCTCGGACTCGACGGCGTCCCCTGGGATCTCCTGAGCAAGTGGGCCGCGGCGGGCGAGCTACCGAACGTCGCCCGGCTGTTCGAGGAGGGCGCCGCCGGGCCGATGGAGAGTACGACGCCCGCGACGACGCCGCTCGCGTGGCCGTCGATCGCCACCGGCGTCGGTCCCGACAAACACGGCATCTACGGCTGGCGCAACCTCTCCTCGTCCTACAGCCACCGGATGTACACCGGGAACGACGTCTCCGGGCCGTTCCTCTGGGATCTCCTCTCCCCGGCCGTCGTCGGCAACGTCCCGATGACCTACCCGGCTCGAGAGATCGACGGCAGCATGGTCGCGGGCCTGATGACGCCCGATACCGACGACGAGGGGTTCACCGCGCCGCCCGAGCTCGCCGACGAGATCGACGACGCGATTCCGGACTACCAGATCGGGCTTTACTGGGAGGAGTACGACGGCGCGACGCCCGAGTTCCGAACAGATCTGCAGTCACTCGTGGAGAACCGCCGCGCGCTGATGCGGACGCTGATCGACCGCGAACCCTGGAACTTGTTCTTCTTCGTCTACACGGCCCCCGACCGCCTCCAGCACCTCGTCTGGGACGAGTCCGTCCTGCTCGATCACTACCGCTATCTCGACGAGATCGTCGGCGAGGCGATGACGGAGGCCGAGGCCAACGACGCGACGCTCTACGTCGTCTCAGACCACGGGTTCGGCCCCGTCGAGACGACGGTGGCGCCGAACCGGGCGCTCGCCGACGCGGGGCTCCTCGAGGGCGTGTCGAGTTCGGGCACGCGGCGCACGTTCGAGGGTCTCGGCATCGACCGCGACCGAGTGCTCGGCGCGCTCGATCGCGTCGGCGTCGACCAGAAGACGATCCTCTCACACCTGCCGCGATCCCTCGTCGATCGCGTCGCGAGCCAGCTCCCCGGCGACGACGTGCTCTACGACGTCGAGTTCGAGGAGACCCAGGCGTTCGTCCACGGCCCCGGCAACGTCTACGTCAACGATACCGAGCGCTTCGACTCGGGAATCGTCCCACCCGAGGAGATCGCCGAGGTGAAAGATGCCGTCGCGAACGTCCTCCGGTCGATCACAGATCCGGCGACCGGCGAGGGGGTGCTCGAGGTCGTGGACGGTGACGAACTGTTCCCGGCCGATCCCGACTCGCCAGATCTCGCGATCGAGGGACACGACGGCTACGAGGCCGTCAACAGCTGGCGCGGGCGGGACGTCCTCTCCAAAGCTGGCACGATGGCAGCGGGCCACCGCATGGACGGCGTCCTGCTCGCCTGGGGCGACTCGATCGAAGCGGGCGCGGCCCCCTCGGACGCCACCGTCTACGATCTCGCACCGACGCTGCTCCACGATCTCGGCGAGCCCGTTCCCGACCGCGTCGACGGTCGGGTGCTCACGGAGCTGTTCGCGCCTGGAACCGTGCCGGCGGAGACTGCTGTCCGCACGGCAGCCGACGCCGAGGCCGGGAACGCTCCAGCGACTTCGGATGGTGCGGACTCCGCCGACGATATGGGCTCCGTCGAGGAACGACTCCGCGGGCTCGGCTATATGGAGTGAGCGTGTGAGGGCTCGGGAAGTGAGAACGCGTAGAATGAGCGCGTGAGCAAGCGGAGAAATGCGGGGCGTGTGCCGATCGCGCCCCGGCGTGGAGACACGTGGAGAACGGATCTCGATGAGGCTCTCCGCCGCAGTGGCGGCAGCCTACAGATCGACCGACGAGCCGTTGACGGTGACCGAGAGATCGCCAGAGGACTCGAAGCTCGTAATCTCGCCGGCGAACTCGAAGCTGTCCGTTCCGCCGACGACGTAGCCACTCGCCGTGGTGCCGGAGGCGGACTCCTCGCTGTTTGCGCGATCGCCTTTCGCGACGGCCTCGCTGACCGTGAAGGTGTACTCGACCGGGCTGTCGATACTGCCACCGGAGAGCCTGATCGAGTTCGTCAGCTCGGGCGTCGTGTCCTCTTCTGTGCTGTCGTCGCTACTACTGTCACCGATCGAGGACGGATCGACGGACTCGCCGTCGATCGTGAGCGAGACGTCCCCGGATGCGGTGAAGCTGGTCACGTCGCCAGCGAACTCGAAGCTGTCCGTTCCGCCGACGACGTAGCCACTCGCCGTGGTGCCGGAGACGGACTCCTCGCTGTTGGCTTGGGACCCCTTCGCGACCGCCTCGCTGACGGTAAAGGAGTATTCGACGGTGTTCGACACGCCCCCGCCAGAGACGGTGAGCGATCGGGAGAGATCCGGGGCATCGTCGGTGCCGTCGTCTGTGCCGCCGTCGGGCGTGCTGTCGAAGTCGGCGGGATCGACGGTCTGGCCGTCGACCGTCAGCGAGACGGTATCCGACGCGTCGAAGCTCGAGATCTCGCCGGCGAACTCGAAGCTGTCCGTTCCGCCGACGACGTAGCCGTTGGCGGTCGTGCCGGAGACGGACTCCTCGCTGTTCGCGCGATCGCCTTTCGCGATCGCCTCGGTGACGGTGACGGAGTATTCGACGGTGTTCGATGCGCTCCCACCCGAAACGGTCAGTCGTCGAGTGAGGTCGGTTTCGTCGGTCGAACCGCTGGAGTCGTCGCCGAGTTCGGCGGGATCGACCGTCGAGCCGTTGACGGTGACGGTGGGGTCACCGGTCGTCTGGAAGCTCGTGATCTCGCCGGCGAACTCGTAGTCGTCCGTCCCGCCGACGACCAGCCCGTCCGCGTCGGTCCCCGAGACGGTGTCTTCGCTGTTGGCGTTCGCGCCTTCGGCCAGCGCGTCGCTCACAGAAAAGGCGTACTCGGTCGGGCTGTCGATGCTCCCGCCGGTGATCGAGAGTCCGTTCGGGAGCGGTTCCTCAGTTCCCGAACTGTCCTCCGAGTCGTCGCCGAGCGCTGCCTGATCGACCGTCTCGCCATCGACGGTGACCGTGAGGTCGCCCGTCGCGTCGAAGCTCGTGATCTCGCCGGCGAACTCGAAGCTGTCCGTCCCGCCGATGAGGTAGCCGCTCGCGGTGGTGTCGGAGACGGACTCCTCGCTGTTGGCGCGCTCGCCTTTCGCGACGGCCTCGCTCACGGAGAAGGTGTACTCGACAGTCTCCGCTTGAGAGCCTCCGGAGAGCGTGATCGAGCGTGAGAGGACTGGCTCCTCCTCGCTCGTCTCCTCGCCGTCGTCGGTTCGGTAGTCGCCGTCGCTCGCGAGGTCGTTGGGGTCGACGGCCTGCCCGTCGATACTGACGGTCACTTCGCCGTCCGCGGCGAAATCCGTCACCGTCTCCGTGAACCGGAAGCTGTCGGAGCCGCCCGCGAGCTTGCCTGTCGCCGTCGAGCCGGAGACAGTGTCCTCGTCGTTGGCGTCCGCGCCGAGTTCGACGGAGTCGCTGACCTCGAACGCGTACGTGACGACGTTGGAGCCGCTGCCGCCGGTGATCGTGATGACGCTACCGTCGCTACCGCTGTCCAGATTTCCCGAACCACCGGACCCGGAGTCACCGGATCCGTCGCCCGCGGTTCCGTTCGCCGCAGATTTCGGATCTGCGGGACAGCCACTCGGCAAGGATAGGTCGGGGTTCGAGCCCGTTCCGGACTCGTTGACGTTGCCGCCGACGGTCCCGCGGACCTCACAGTCCACGAGATCGATCGCCGCCTCGCTCGCCCAGACCGCGTTGGCCTGGCAGGGTCCCGAGTAGTCCCACGGTGCCTCGCAGGTGTTCTCCTCGCGAATGTCGATGTCGCAGTTCTCGACGAGCGTGGTCGAGCCGCTGTAGCTCGTCCAGATGCCACGGGAGGTGACCGCCTGTTCGACGCCGCCGAAGGTCCGGGGCAGGTAGACGACCTCGTTGGTGTTCGTCACGACGCAGTTGCGGATCGTGACGTTCCCGGCGGGCCGGATGTGGGCCGAAGAGGAGTTCTCGAAGTAGGAGTTCTCGATTGTCATCGAGCCCCCGGTCCCCTCGCGGCCGAACCCGGAGACGTAGAAACACGTCGTCGAGAAGCCACCGCAGTTGAAGTTCCGCACGTCGATGTGTCCCTCGTGGTTGGTCGCGGTGACCAGCGCGGACTTGTCGACGCCGGGTGCGAGCCCGTCGCCGAGATAGACGTTCTCGATCAGTCCGGTGCCTCCGGCGCTGGCGTCGCAGGTAAACACGGAGTTGTAGCCGCCCTCGTACTCGGCGCTGTCGCCACCGGGGCTGTCGTCGCCGATGTCGATCGCACCGCGAATGGCGACGTTCCGAATCTCCCAGCCGTCGCCGTCGGCGCCGATGTGTACGTCGGCGCGGTCGGCGCGCACGTCGATCAGGACGTTCTCCAGCGTGTCGCCGCTACCGAGGCTCACCGTGTAGGCCTCGTCTTCGCCGACCTCGATGAGCTCGTAGGACTCCGCGGCGCTAGCCGTCGCAGTCGCGCCGAGCCCCGCGACGGCTGCTGCGGTGCCGCCGAGGAGTTTCATCGCGTTGCGACGGTCGATCAGCGTCGACGTCTCGACGTCAGCCTCGGTAGGGTCGTCTTTCCGCTCGGTATCCTCCCCCACTCCCCCAGCAGTCGGTTCCTCGCTCGTGGTAGGGTCGCCGGTATCGCCACCGTTCGAATCAGGCCTTCGTGCCATGGCCCGGTAGGACGCTGTTACTCTCTTAATCGTTCTCACCAGAACGGCCTGCCGTTGGCTGGTTTGCACACCTGCTCCGGCCGGATACGTACCAGTTGCTACCCAGCTGTTCGGACGCAGCCGTTCGTTGACGGTACGTCGGGCTTAATTTCTCGCTCCAGCGCTCCTACGGAACCGATCGACCTGGCCGTTTCGCGGTCGCGATCGAGACGGTCGCCCACGGCGGTCCAGCCGCGTTGGACGACCTTACCCCCAGTAATTGGGGCATACCGCTCCCGACGGGGCCGCTCCAGGCAGGACTCGGATATCACCGCTACTGGTGGTGAGACGGCGGCGAGAACCGGGGTCTGCTGGATGCCGCAGTCGCGACGCTCCGAAGAACAGCCCCAGTCCGCCCGGTACGCCGATCCTACGGGCCGAACACGCGCGTCGTTACAAAGGCGAACTGCTTCGTGAGGCCCCGTAGCTCATGCCAGGACTCAGCGTTGCGCTCGGTGACGCCGGCGCAATCGAGGGAGCGGTCGCTGGTGCGCTCGATACCACGGAGTGGTTCGATCAGTATCACGCCGAGCAGTTCGACGTCGCATTGGGGTCTTCCACTGACTCCGGTGATAGCGCTCGACAGTCCCAGGACGGTACGCAATCGTCCCACGACGACACGGGACCAGACCACGCCTCGAACGTGCTCCTCGGTGTGACCGGCTACGAGGGGTATCCGATCCACCGGGTCGACACGGACTACGGAACAGTCGTTCTCGAAGGCAGAATCTACGACGTCGATGCGGCTCTCGACGACCAGCTCGAGCACGTCGCCGCGCTGATCGCTGCCGACGACACCGACGGGCTCCGCGAGTGGATCGCAGCCCGGGACGGCGACTTCCTGATCGCGGTCGTCGACGGCGAGCACGTCTCGCTCCTCAACGACGCCTTCGCACGCTTGCCGGCCTACTGTGCGACGATCGACGGAACGGTCGTCTGCTCACGTGAGCTCGCCTTCGTTCGTGAGTTCGCCCGCCGTCGCGACGCCCCACTCGCGCTCGATCGGCTCGCCGTCGGACAGCTTCTCGCCTTCGGCTACCCGCTTGGCACCAGAACCCCGTTCGCGGGCGTCCGGTCGATCCCACCGGGATCGCTCGTCCGGCTCCGGGCCGATCTCGACGACACCGAGCCGGCGGACGACGTTCCAGCGACTGCGGCGGACCTCCCCGGCGTGGAGATCACCTCCCTCTACGAGCACGACTTCGAGGCGTGCGCTCACGCCGATCGGAGCGTTGCGGCCAACGCCGACGAGCTCGTCGATCGCATCACGACGGCGTGCCGACGGCGGGCCGATCCGGATCGCCAGACCGTCGTCTCGCTCAGCGGCGGGCTCGATTCGCGGACGGTCGCGGCCGCTTACGCGGCCGGCGGCACACCGACCAGGGCCGCCACCTTCCAGCGTCGCGGCGATCGAAACTCCGCAGAGGTCGCGGCCGCGGGCGCCGTCGCCGACCACCTCGACCTCGACTGGACGCTCCACGAGATCGACTCCTCACCGGAGCGCCGCGAGACGCTGCTCGCGACCAAGCAGGGGATGAACTACCTCGGGATGGCCTTCATCCTCGAGTTCTTCGAGCAGCTCCGGGATCGCCACGGGACGACGACCTACGTCACCGGCGACGGCGGCGACAAGCTTCTCGTCGGGCTCGAGCCCGCGTCGGAGTTCGACTCGACGGCCGCGCTGGTCGAGCACGTGATCGACGCGAACAGCCGACTGCCGCTCGCCGAGGCGGCCGCGATCGCGAACGTCGATCCCGACGCGATCCGCGCCTCCGTCGCCGAACGGCTCGACAGCTACCCCGAGGCCGATCGCTCGCGGCGTTACGTCCACTTCCTGATCAGAGAGCGCGGGATCAACTTCCTGCTCCACGGCGAGGACAGGAATCGCTACTACGCCTGGAGCGTCTCGCCGTTCTACGCCCTCCCCGTCTTCGAGTACGCGATGAACTGTCCGGACGACCAGAAGGCGTACCGGCGGCTACAGTCCGCGATTCTCGAGCGTCTCGATCCCGGGCTGATCGACCTGCCCTACCCCAATTTCGGTGCACCGATCTCCACCCGCCGCTATCGCGCGAAGCAGTTCGTCTTCGACGCGCTCGAACGGTACCCCGGAGTACGAGACCGCGTCGTCGATCTCGTGACCAGCGACGGCGCGGACGCGCGGTCGGTCGCCGACGCGATCCGTGCGGACCTCCCGCGGCTGGCGGACGCCGGCCTCTCCCCCGAAGCGACCACGGACGTGATCTCGGACCCGGGAGCCTACGACGCCGGCCAGCTCGAGTATCTGGCGACCGTCACGAGTCTCGCGAGCACGCTGGGACAGGGAGGTGACGTCGAGCGGCCCGATCTCGGTCCTTCAGAGCGTGCTCACGGCGGTGAATCAGGTGCTCCCGGTGCTGTCACCAGCGCCACCACTCTCGCTGACGCTACACCGGACGAGGCCAGGCTCACGGGTCCGGGCGCCGACGACGGGACTGAGAGTACCGAAACCGTGGGATCGGACGGATCAAGCGTGCGAGTCGAACGATGACCGACGACGTCGACCCAGCGGCTGGACGGTCCACGGGCGCCCGACCCGAGAACGGGTCCAGCCGTTCGAACCTTGCCGAGCGTCGTCTGGATCGGCGGGCTCTCCTCCGGCTCGGAGCAGTCGGCGCTGCGACGGCGATCGCGGGCTGTTCGGGTGGCGACTCCGATGGCGACGACGCCGATCCGACGAACGGGACCGACGGAGAACCGGGAACGGACCCGGAGTCGATTCCATACACCGAGGAGTACGGCACCGTCGTCGACGCGGTCGCGGACGGCGGCGCCGATCCGACGGCCGATGCGTCGATCGTCCCGATGCTCGAGGAGCATGCCGGCGACGACACGCTGTTGTACTTCCCGCCGGGCGAGTATCTGCTCGACGACCTCTGGGAGCTGCCGTCGTTCGAACATCTCGGCATCGTCGGTCAGAACGCGACGATCGTCCCGAAAGAAGGGGATTTCGGCTACCTCTTCGTCTTCGGGCTTCCGAACCGTGACGCGTCGGATCTCCTGTTCGAGGGGCTGACGTTCGACTGCACCGCCGAGGACACCGCACCGCGGCCGATCCAGGCCCAGATCGAGGACGGGCTGACCGTGCGAGACGTGTCGGTGAACGGCATCGGTGGCACCGCGCGCTTCGACGTGACCGATCCGGAGGGAAGCGGGGTCGTCAGCAACCTGCAAATGCCCGACGGCGGCCGCGAACCCAACCCAGTGGGCGTCCTCGTCGGTCCGGCGAACCAGGGGAGTCTCCGCTTCGAGAACTGCGAAGTCTCGGGATTTCCCGGCAATGGCCTCTACGCCTCGCCGTCGAACGGGCCGATCGAGGTCGTCGGTGGCCTGTACGAGAACAACGGCATCGCCAGCGTCCGCGTCAGCAGCCCCGCGACGGTCCGCGACGTGACCGTCCGCTGTAATCGCGCTCCAACGGGATTTCGAAATATGCGCGGAATCAGGCTGCGCCACGGCGAGTCGATCCTCGTCGAGAACTGCACGATCGAGATGAGCGACCTCACCTACACCGACGGTGGGCTCGTCATCGAGCCGATGATGGAGTCGGCGACGATCCGGGACGTCGACATCGAGTGTTCCGTCGACGACTACCCCGCAGTCCACGTCAAGACTGCCCAGCACGACGCGACCGACACGTCGATCGACTTCGAGCGCGTCCGCGTGACCGGCAGCTCCGGCAAGGGCGCCGCCGTCCAGATCTCGGATCGGGAGAACTGCCACCTCGACGAACTCGACGTCCAGCAGTCCGGATCGAACAGGGACGGCATCTATCTCGTTCGCCTGACCGACTCGACGCTCAGGGACTCCGAGATCGACGTCACCGGGGATCCGCTCGTGCTCGACAACTCCCAGCTCACGCGGACGAACAACCGCCTCTGACGTGCGCGGAGTCCGATGCCGCCGCACCCTCCGCCTCCGTCGTACCTTCCGCCTCCGTCGCACCTTCTGCCTCCGTCGCGACCTCCGATACCGTCGAGTGGCCTGGAGGTCCGCGGCGTTGGCGCTGTGCGCATCGAGATACCCCTGGGCCACTCACCGCGCCAGATACGGTCATCCTACTCCCGTAGCACGGCTATAACAATGGCTGACTACCGGTCACGTCTCCGTTACATGACTGTCGCGGAGCCCCGTCCGACGACGGATTCGGCCCTGCAGCCACCAAGCCGGAGTGAGTTCGACGCGTGACCACCACGCGAGAACAGCACCTGACGACGCTGCTCACGGGCGCGGGACTCGTCACCATCGGGAAGCTCGTCGGCTCGTTCACGACGCTGGGCGAGCGCGTGATCATCGGCCGAGTGCTCTCGCCGGACGCCTACGGCGAAGTGTCCGTCGGACTCGCTCTGCTGGCGTTCGCGACGACGGCCTCGCTCGTCGGCTTCTCACAGGGCGTTCCGCGGTACGTCTCACGGTTCGACGACGAGGCCGACCGGCGTGGCGTCTGGGTCGGCGGACTGGTGGTGACTGGCGTCGTCGCGCTCGCGCTGACGGCGCTCCTGCTCGTGAACGTCGAGTTCCTGACCGATACGCTACTCGCCCGCGCGGACTCGCCGCGGATGCTCGCGCTGTTCGTGCTCGCGCTGCCCTTCGTCGTCGGGATGAAGATCACCGTCGCCGCGATCCGGGGCCACAACAACGCCATCTACCGGATCTACGCCCAGGATCTGGCCTATCCGCTGACGCGGCTCGTCCTCCTCGTCGCGCTCCTCTACGTCGGCTTGGACGTCCTCGCTGCCGGCTACGCCTACCTCGTGGCCGCAGGGCTGTCCTTCGCCGTCGCGCTCCTCCTCCTCCACCGGCTGACCGCGCTTCGCGGGCGCATTCGGACGCACGTCCGCGAGGTGGGCCGGTTCTCGCTCCCGGTCGTCGTCTCCGGCGTCCTGACGGTCCTCCTGACCCGGACGGACACGCTCATGCTCTCCTACTTCCGGGACACCTACGAGGTCGGCCAGTACGCGGCGGCGTACCCGATCGCGAACGGCCTGATCATCGTCATCTCCTCCTTCGGCTTCCTCTACCTCCCGCTGGCCTCCCGGCTCGACGCGGACGACGAGCACGAGGAGATCGATTCGATCTACACGACCACGACGAAGTGGATCTACCTCGTGACGTTCCCCGCACTGTTGACGTTCGTTCTGTTCGCCGACGACGTGGTCGCGATCGTCTTCGGCGGCGCGTACAGCGAGGCTCCGATCGCGCTGGCGATCCTCTCGGTGGGCTTCTTCACGAACGCGATCGGCGGCCGAAACCGCGAGACGATCTCCGCGCTCGGCGTGACGACGTACCTGCTCGTCGTCAACGGCGCAGCCTTCGGGATCAACGTGATCCTCAATCTCTGGCTCATCCCGCCCTACGGGCTCGTCGGCGCAGCCGTCGCGAGCGCGACGGCCTACGGCGTCCTCAATTGCACTGCCTGCCTCATCCTCTGGCATCGCTGGGACATCACGCCGCTCTCGCGGTGGTCGGTCAAGACTTTCCTCGTGCTTCCGTTGGCGCTCTTCCCGCCGGCGTACGTCGTCTCGCAGTCTCTCTCGCTGTCGATCTTCACCCTCCTGCCGTGGCTCGTGATCGTCGGACTGCTCAGCATTCTGGTCGTCGCGGTGACGGGCTGTCTTCAGCCGGAGGACCGGATCGTCGTGGATTTCGCGGAGAATACGCTCGGTCTACGAATTCCGTTGATTCGGCGGTTCATCCCAGAGGAGTGAGGCTCTCCCCACGACACACTGTGTGATATCGCTAACGGGCCCGCAACGCCCACGTTCTTCTGCCAGGCTCACACCTTTAGGGAGCGAATCCCACGTTTCGGATATGTCGCCGACGTCATCGTCCGATCCCGACGGACAGGTCTGGTTCGTCACGGGCGCGAGCCGTGGGATGGGGCTCGAGTTTGCCACCGCCGCACTCGATGCCGGACACGCAGTCGTGGCCACTGGCCGTGACACCGACGCCGTTGCCGAGGCTGTCGGTGCGTCGGAGGACGTGCTGGTCGCGGAGCTCGACGTGACCGAGCCGGCCGACCCCGAGGCCGCGGTCCAGGCGGCCGTGGAACGGTTCGGTCGCATCGACGTGCTCGTCAACAACGCCGGCATCTCCTACAAGGGATTTTTCGAGGAAATGGCGGCAGAGGAGATCGAACACCAGCTTCAGGTGAACCTCCTCGGACAGATGCACGTCACCCGGGCCGTTCTCCCGGTCATGCGCAAGCAAGGATCGGGCCACGTAATTACGATCTCCTCCGGTGCGGGCCTCTCCGGATTTGCCTTCAGTTCGGCGTACGCAGCCTCGAAGCACGGTCTCGAAGGGTGGATGGACGCCCTCCACGACGAGGTCGAGCCCTTCGGCATCGACACGACGGTCGTCAATCCGGGCTTCTTCCGGACGACCCTCACTGCCGATGCCTCGATGCCGTTCACCGACCCCTCGATCGACGACTACGACGAGCGCCGATCCGAGCAGATGGCGTGGTGGGAAGGTCAGGGCGGCGACCAGCCCAACGATCCCGCGAAGCTCGCCGAAGCGCTGGTCGAGATCGCCGGCGAGGAGAATCCTCCGCGCCGCTTCATCGCCGGCGAAGACGCGATCGAACTCGCCGAAGCGAAAATCGCCGAGGTGCAGGAGCAGCAGATCGACGCCTACCGTGAGCTATCGACGTCGATGGCGTTCGAGGACGCGTAGTGTCGGTCTGCGAGTCCAGCACTGAGGCGGTGGCAGGGAGGCTGACCCGAAGTAGAGCGGAGGCGGAAGCTGCGCAGTTGTGGGGCGGAGGCGGAAGCTGCGCTGTGGTGGGGAGGAGACGGAAGCTGCGCAGTTGCCGATTTCGGTGGTGGGGCTAGCGAGGGCCGCAGGCCCGAGCTTCCGGCTTTTTTCATGAACGTTTTTCGCGGGTGGGTCGCCGCGCGACCCACCCGCGAAAAAGGTTCTATTGGAAGGTTCTGCTCGGCTCGCCGCCGGCGGGCTCGGGCTCGTCGCGATCGAACTGCTGTTCGATCTCGTCGTAGCGCTCGCGGACGTCCTTGGTCACGCTGGGGTTGACCTCTTCGAGAGCGTGCTCGAAGTGCTCCTTGCTGATCCGGACGTTGCCGACCGATTCGGCGATCTCGTCCTTCTGGACGGAGCGGACGAACTCGCGGCTGGCGGCCATCGCGGCCTCGCGAGTGACGGCCTCGATGTCGGCGCCGACGTAGCCCTCGGTCTCTCGGGCCAGCCAGTTGAGGTCGATCCCGTCTGCCAGGGGTTTGTCCTGGGTGTGGACCTGGAAGATCTTCCGGCGGGCCTCCTCGTCAGGCACGGGCACGTGGACGTGGCGGTCCAGGCGACCGGGCCGGAGCAGGGCGTTGTCGATGAGGTCCGGCCGATTCGTCGTCGCGATGACGACGACGTCCTCCATGGCCTCGACGCCGTCCAGCTCGGTCAGGAGCTGGGAGACGACGCGCTCGCCGACCTGCGAATCGCCGGACGACTGCCCGCGTTCGCCGGCCATGGCGTCGATCTCGTCGAAGAACACCACGGTCGGGGCGTTCTCGCGGGCCTTGCTGAACACTTCGCGGACGCCCTTCTCGGACTCTCCGACGAACTTGTTCAGCAGCTCGGGCCCCTTCACCGAGATGAAGTTGGACTGGGCCTCGTTGGCGATGGCCTTGGCGAGCAGCGTTTTCCCGGTGCCCGGCGGGCCGTACATGAGGACGCCCTTCGCGGCCTCCATGTCCAGCTCATCGAAGACCTCGGGGTACTCGAGTGGCCACTGGATCGTCTCGCGGAGCCGCTCCTTGGTATCCTCGAGTCCGCCGACGTCCTCCCACGTGACGTCGGGGACCTCGACGAAGACCTCGCGGAGCGCGGAGGGCTCGATACCCTTCTGGGCCTCGCGGAAGTCGCGTTCGCTGACCTGCAGCGAGTCGAGCACTTCGGCGTCGATCTCCTCCTCCTCGAGGTCGATCTCGGGGCGGATGCGCCGGAGCGCGTTCATCGCGGCCTCCTTGGTCAGCGATTCGAGGTCCGCGCCGACGAACCCGTGCGTGCTCTCGGCGTACTCATCGAGGTCGATTCCGTCGGCGAGGGGCATCCCGCGGGTGTGGACCTGCAGGATCTCGCGGCGTCCCTCGCGGTCCGGGACGCCGACCTCGATCTCGCGGTCGAAGCGACCGCCACGGCGCAGCGCGGGGTCGATGTCGTCGACGCGGTTCGTCGCTGCGATGACGGTGACCTGGCCGCGGTCTTCGAGGCCGTCCATCAGCGAGAGGAGCTGCGCGACGACGCGGCGCTCGACGTCGCCCTGGGCCTCACCGCGCTTGGGCGCGATGGAGTCCAGCTCGTCGATGAAGATGATCGCCGGCTCGTTCTCCTGGGCGTCCTCGAAGATGTCCCGGAGCTGCTCCTCGCTCTCGCCGTAGTACTTCGACATGATCTCGGGGCCCGAGATCGTCTGGAAGTGGGCGTCGATCTCGCTGGCGACCGCGCGGGCCATCAGCGTCTTCCCGGTGCCCGGCGGGCCGTGCAGCAACACGCCCTTCGGGGGATCGATGCCGAGCTGGCGGAACAGCTCGGGGTGGCGCATCGGCAGCTCGATCATCTCGCGGACCTGTTCGAGCTCGTTGTCGAGTCCGCCGATGTCCTCGTACGTGATGTCCGGGACGCCCTCGTGGGCGCCGTCGCCGGACTCGGTGATCTGCTCGGCGGGCGTCTCGCTCACCACGACCTCCGTCGAGTCGGTGATGACGACCGTGCCGGTGGGCTGGGTCTCGGCGACCTTCACCGGGACGGCCTGGCTGGAGTCCGACAGCGGGCCAAAGGACAGCGGGAACGGAACGGTCTGGCCCTCGGCGACGGCGCGGCCGCTGAGCTTGTCGCGCACGAGTGGGCCGATGTTACCGCGAATGCGGAGGTTCTGCGGGAGCGCAACGGTGACCGATTCGGCGGGCTGGACGTCTGCGGCCTCGACGCTCACGCGGTCGTCGACGCTAACGCCGGCCTGCTTGCGGATCCGGCCGTCGACGCGCACGACGCCCTTGCCCCGATCTTCGGGGTAGCCAGGCCAGACGCGTGCGACGGCTTTGCCCTCGCCCGGGCCCTCGAGGAGCACGTAATCGCCGTTCTCTACCTCGAGCTCCTGCATCGAAGCGCGATCGACCGCGGCGAGTCCGCGGCCCGCGTCCTTCTGCTTGAGTGGTTTGACAGTCAGTCTCATTCTTCGTCCTCCTCCAATTCAATCGTTAGCACGCCATTCTGCATAAACGCTCGTGCAGCGGGCTCGGGAAGGTCGATATCGGTCTGTTCCTCGCCGTGCATGACGATCGCGGTGTCACCGACCACGTCCACCGACGCGCCGGTCGCGTCGAGGCCGAAGTCCGCGACCACGGTCTGTCCGCCGTCCCTGCGGACGGACCGGATCGACTGATCGTCGTCTGCGGTGAACTGTTGTAATTCCATTCGACTAACCCTACGTTAGTGCTTAGAGTATTTAATGTTGTCGCTGGCCTAATACGGGTATGGCGATCGATTCGCGTCGTATCATTGGTCTACGGTTGATTTGTAGTTCACGGACAGCGACCACCGATCTCGATGCTCTGGAGCGGTGGAGAGTCCATCGGGTAGTACGGGCCGGTGAGCTCTCACGGTACGCAACGAGCACTGGTCAAAAAATTGACCGCTGGCCGTTCCAACGGTTCGGCGCGCGGTCGCGATTACTCCTCTGCGTCGTCTTCGCTGTTTTCGTCGTCAGCGCTGTTGTCGCCGTTCCCGTCGTCAGTGCTGTTGTCGCCGTTTCCGTCGTCAGTACCGTTCTCGCCGTCAGTTCCGTTCGTACCGTTCATCTCGCCCATGTCGTCGGACGGCAGGTGGATGCTCTTCGTGGCGTCCTCCGTCATGACCACGTGGAACGGCGTGTCAGCGGGCGCCTCGTCGGGGTTCAGGTAGCCGACGGCGAACGCCGAGTACGCCGTTCCACCCTCCAGCGACACGTCGACGGTCGTGACGATCGAGCCGTTGTTGCCCTCCGTCGCCGCACGGATTTCCGCCGTGTAGTTCCCCGCGGGCACGCTCACGTACTCCGAGGCGTTCTGGAAGCTCACGTCGTCAGCGAGCACGACGCTCCCGTTCCCCGCCGTGACGTCGACGGCCGGAGCGTCGGGCGCGAGGTGAACGATGCTGAGGGCACTCTCGTTCTCGGAGGGCATCAACGCCGAATCCTCGAAGGCCACTGGCTCGAAGGACGTGTTCGCGTCCTCGCTGATCTCACCGCTGGCGGCCAGCGTCGTCACGGATCGCGGTTCGAGCGTGACCTCTCCGTCGAACACCACGGTGTCGGGATCCTCCGCCGCCGCGATGCTCACGTTGTACGTGCCCGCCTCCAAAGTCAGGTAATCGCTGACGGCTCCGAAGGAGACGTTCGAGAGCACCGTCTCGTTGTTCACCAGCACGTCGACAGCCGGCGCATCCGGCGAGGCGTGAACCGCCCTGAGGTACGCCGATTGCTGTAGATCTGTCTCGTTCGCGCTGTCGGTCTGGTTGTGCATCTCGCCGTCGTCCTGGGCGTCGATCGCAGCGACGCCGCCGACCGCCAGGGCAGCACCGACAAGCGCAATCGCGAGCAGTACCACGGTCACCGTGTTTGGTCTCGAAGACAACACACTCCAGCGGTTCGTGCGTGCACGTCTTTGTTATATTCTGATACGTGTGAGGAACGGTCGGTCAAACTCGACTAAGTAAAACATATCTTATATATCCTGGATCGACGACTGGATTGGGATAGAAGCAAGTATTCGCAGTTTAGACGAACGAGACAGGCCGCTGCACCGGCGCCTCGCCCCGTCGCTCGATGAGCGGGGCGTGGACTCCCACCCTCTCGTCCTTCTCCTCCCTCTTTTCCCCTCCACCCTCCCCTCGCCGCGGTCTCCGCCAGTCTGATCGGCCTCACGAGCCGGTCCGTACGTGGATCGATTTATCCCGGCGGGCCCCTACTGTTCGAGTATGCAAACGGTGCGCCATCAGGGCCGGTCCACGGCCTACCGACTCTCCGATCACGGCGGCTCCGAGTCGCCGGTCCTGCTCGTCCACGGCAGCGGCGGCTGCCACGCAATCTGGCGGTCCCAGTTCCGGCTCGCCGACGACCGACCGGTCGTCGCGCTCGACCTCAGCGGACACGGCGAATCGGACGACGTCGACGCGGACCCGGGCTATGAAACCCTCGCCGCCTACGCGGACGACGTCGTCGCGGTCGCCGAGGCGACGGACGCCAGTATCGTCGCGGGCAACTCTCTCGGCGGCGCCGTTGCACTCCACGTCGCCTTGGAGCGCACCGACGAACTCTCACTCGACGGCCTCGTGCTCGCGGGCACCGGCGCCCGCCTCGCCGTCCTCGAATCGCTTCGCGAGTGGCTCGCCGACGATTTCGATCGTGCGGTCGAGTTTCTCCACGCCCCCGGCAGGCTGTTCGCCGAGCCCGATCCAGAGCTCGTCGAAGCCTCGGAGTCGATCATGCGCGAAACGGGTCGCGCGGTCACCGAGCGTGACTTTCTGACCTGCCACACGTTCGACGTGCGGGATCGCCTCGGCGAGATCGACGTGCCAACGCTCGCTCTCGTCGGCGAGAACGACCAGCTCACGCCGCCGCGCTACCACGAGTTCCTGGCGAGCGAGTTGCCCGACGCCGCGCTCGCGATCGTCGACGACGCCGCGCACATGGCGATGCTCGAGCAGCCCGACGCGTTCAACTCGGCGCTGGGACGGTTCCTCGAGGACCTCGATCGCTGACTCCGCTCGTCACCGCGAACGCCCCGGTTCCTTCGGCAGCCTTTTTCTCGCCCCGTTCGCACGTTCGGCTATGTACACCGTTCGCGAGATCCTCGCGGTCGTGCTCGCGGCGATCCTCGGGCTCGCGCTCGTCGTGAAACCCGACGCCGTCCTCCGGCTCCAGTGGTTCATGTTCGACGCGTCGACCACCGGCAGGAGCGGGGAGTGGGGTGACGACGACAGCACGATCGAACTCAAGTCCTGGCATCGCTGGGCCGCTCGCGCGGTCGGAGCGGTCGTGCTGGCCATCGGCGCGGCGATCGCGCTGTTGCCGCACCTGTAGTCGCACCGATCCGCCGAGAGACGACTCCTTTTGGTCGCGGACCCACAGAGAGCGAGTATGGACCAGCGCCTCCGCGCCGGCGTCGCCGTCTACAACGCCGGCGAGTACCACGCCGCCCACGACGCCTGGGAGGAGCGCTGGCTGGATCTCGAGGAGGGGACCGACGACGAGCGGCTGCTCCACGGCCTGATTCAGTACACCGCCGCGGTCCACCACGCGACGAACCGCAACTGGGCAGGCGCGGTGGGGCTGGCCGAGAGTGGGTCGGCGTATCTCGCAGACGTTCCCACGGACTACCGCGGCGTCGACGTCGCTCGCGCACGGGAGTACCTCGACCTGCTCGCAACGGATCCGGATCGCATCGAGCGCGCGCCGGCGTGGCCGCTGGCGATCGAGGGCGCGGTGGCCTCCGTCGGCGAGCTATCGGCCGCAGAACTGGGGATCGCCGCCGCGACGGTCGCGGAGGAGTACGGATTCGACGCCTCGGTCCCCGAACGGGCCGCAGAGAGGCTGGCGAATGGTACTACGGAGAACGCGAATCGGATGTGGACCCTGCTGGCGGACTTCGTCACGTCGGCGGAGTCCCGTGGGATCGTCCACCAGCGGCTCGGCGATCACGTCGAGCGGGAGGAAGCACGGGATCGGGACGTCGAGGGGCTGTTCGAGGGGAGCTAGAGGACGAATACGGCAGCCAGGGCGAGCAGGAGGAGTAGCAATATCCCGAGCAGGTGCTGATTCGTCCGCCGCTGCCGTCGTTCGATCGTGTTTCTGTGCGCCATCTCCACTCCGTCACGAGTGAGTCCAATGCCGTCGCCGTCGGCCGCGGCAGCGTCGCCGGTCGCAAACCCGAGTTCGTACAGTACGTCTACCCCGTTGCGGACGGATTCGGGATCGAGGCCGCTCTCCCCGACGATTCGGTCGGTCCGAAGGCTGGCGCCGAAGACGCCGTCCGGCTCGCCCTCCGTGGGGACAGGCCGCTCACGACGACGCTCCATCTCGTACATCGTCTCGAGGACCTCCACCCAGGCAGCCCGGTCCTCCGGAAACGGAAGTAGCACAGTTCTATGCGGGGGACGAAACGGTAAAAAATCTCTCTCTATCACTCACTCTCTCACTCTCTCCACCGCGGGGTCGGGGCGCCGCTCTCGATCGCATAGACGGGCCGGGAACCATCGCTCGGCAATCGTGGCGTAAACTGATAGCAAGCGCCAACGGCGTCGCGGCCGTCGCTCCGGGCGTGAACGGTCTCGTCCGCATCGTCTGGTTCGTGCTGTTCGGCTGGTGGCTCGCGGCGCTGTGGTTCCTCGGGTCGCTACTCCTGATGCTCAGCATCCTCTTCTTCCCGATTGGCGCCTACGCAGCCACGAAGACCTGGACAGTGATGACGCTGGGCTGATGTAGCGTTGGCGCGGTTACGAGGACTCCTTGGGCTCGCCTTCGAACGTGAACTCCGCCGAGTCGTCCTGCGGATCGTACCCCAGCACCTCGCGCGCACTCTCCAATGAGTAGTATTTCCGCTCGTTGTCGGAGATGCCGTAAACGATCGCGTGCTCGTAGTCAGCCTGGAGACACCGATCGAAGAGTTGCGCGCAGTCCCGGTAGGAGAGCCACATCGCCTGCCCGCGCTCGTACTCCTTCGGCGGGTGGCCGCGGGTGAGATTGCCGATCCGGACGGAGATCACGTCCATGTCGGAGTGGTCGTAGTAGTAGCGCCCGAGCACCTCGCCGGTGGCCTTCGAAACGCCGTAGAGATTGGAGGGGCGGGGAAACTCCGAGCCGTCGAGCCGGAACTCGTCTTCGGAGCGGTACATCTCTGGCGTCCGCTCGTCGGTCTCGAAGGCGCCGACGGCGTGGTTGGAGGAGGCGTAGGCGAACTTCTCGACGCCGGCCTCGGCGGCGGCGTCCATGATGACCTTCGTGCCGTGGATGTTGTTGTCGAGGACGCTGTCCCAGGGCGCTTCGGGTCGCGGATCGCCCGCGAGGTGGATGACGGCACCAGCGCCGTCGACCAGCTCCTGAACCTTCTCCTCCTCTGTAACGTCGCCGACGATGACCTCGCCGTCGACGAGCACATCCTCGGGATGGCTGTGGTAGAACAGTCGCCAGTCGTACTCCTCGCCGATCCCCTCGAGGATCGCGGTTCCGACGCGACCTCCTGCGCCTGTAAGCACGACCGGTTCGTCCATCGCTCTTCTCGGAGCCACGGATGGGCCCGATAAGGGGGTTACGTTTTGCCCGGCTGCGTGTGAGTGAGTGGACAAGGGGACTCGGGTCGAGCTTCTGGTCAGTTGCGTTCCTTCGTTTAGCGGGTGCCGGACTATCGACAGCATACAGCCACGGAAGCCCCCTCCCGCTCGACCGTCCGCGGCTCGGTGCGGTCCTCGGTCGCTGACGCTCCCCGCGGTCCTTCCGTCGCCGGGGCCGGATCGAGCGGTCAGCCCCTTCCGAAGTCCCTCACTGGGTGGATTTGGACGAGCGAAGTGCAAGGGGATGTCTGACGAGCGTCGCTCCGGTGGTCAGCGGCCCGCGAAACTCCGTGGATCATCCGCGATTCGCCGCTCTTGGGACACCCAATCCGGGTGGGACTGGAAGGGGCCGACTGCTCGTCGATATCTGACGACGCAAGCACCGCAGTAAGTGAGCGGAGCGAACGAACGAGGAGCGCAGCGAGTCAGGATCGACGAGCGGGAGGGGGCTTCCAGGCGGCTCTCGGCACGAGCTGCTCCCAAGCTTGGACTCACCCATCCGCTACGAGGTCGCGATTCGTTCGATCGGCACGCACTTGCCCCCAGCACCCACATCACAGTCCATGACAGAGCCAACGGACGCCGAGCAGGCCGCCTTCGAGGCGGGCATCAAGTTCGGTGCGCTCTACCACCAGTTCGCGGGGACGCCAGTGAGCCCCGACAGCGCCGACAGCCTCGCGACGGCGATGGCGGAGTCGATCGAGAACCAGCCATTCTGTACGAACGTCGAGGTGCACCCACACGAGGATCGCATCGAGCGCGCGATCGCGGGCCTGGACCCACTCGACGAGGACTCGGATCCGAACGCTGCAGCAGATCCCGCCACGGAGCGCTCCGGCGACGCCACGGACGAGGCCGACTACACCGAGCTGACTGGCACGCTATTCGACGCGACGATCGAGATCGAGCGGGAGGGCGTCGGGGTCCGTGCGGAGCTCGCGACGGAGGGCGACTACCCGCTGATGTCGCTAGTGAACGTCGAGCACGAGTGAGTTCTTCACGAGGGACTGTCAGGCTCTACTCGCCGTCGGAGCGTCTGATACGAAGGGCGTGCTGTTCACGATGATCTCACTGCGACGTGGGGCCGCCGAAACGACTATCGGTAAGACGTACGTATTACGTCTATATGTCTGAAGCGACCACGAATGGCGACGGCTCCGACGACATCGCCACGGTCAACTTCAAGGTCACAGAATCGTTCCTCGACCAGATCGACGACACGTGGCAGGGGCGCGGATTCAACAGCCGGAGCGAGTTCATCCGGTACACGCTACGTGACGCCGTCGAATTCCCGACATTTGACCGCGACGAACTCGTCGCACTGCTCGAAGCCGAGGGAGACGTCCGCGAGGGACGAACGACGAGCGCCGAGGAAGCCCGGGAGCAGTTCGGCACGAGTGATGAGTGACGGCGAGTGGTCCTGGGAACTCTCCTCGACGGCCGAGGACGACCTCGACGCGCTCTCCGCCGACGATCAAGACCGGATACTCGACAAGCTCGACGAGATCGTCTCATCGCCGTGGCGTGACCCGCCGGAGTACGGGGAACCGCTTCGGAACAGCCCGCACAAGAAGATTCGCATCGGTACGTTCCGACTCTCGGTGACATTCCGGAACGACGACGAGCGATTGGTCGTCGCACGGATCAAGCATCGAGGCGGTGCCTACTCCGCTGACGACGACTGAGTACTGAAGGCCTCGAACTCGCCACCGTCGATGGTACTGTCGCGTCGTCTATGCAGCACGGTGAATGCGCTTTGTCGGTGACCGAGACGTTCCACCATCTATCTCGACGAATCCACGCCGCAGACCTGTCCCGCTACCGACGCGTTGATACGCCGTGATCCCCCCGATTCGGGCATGGACGAGTTCGAGATCGAGCGACCTGCCGAGGTCGACCTCGAGGATGCGGTGCTGGTGGAAGGGCTGCCCGGCGTCGGGCACGTCGGCAAGCTGACGGCCGAACATCTCGTCGAAGAGCTCGACGCAGTGACTGTCTGTCGGATTCACTCCGAACATTTCCCGCCGCAGGTCACCGTCGCCGACGACGGCGTCGCCAGCCTCGCAGCGGCGGAGTTCCACGCCGTCTCGACGGACGGCCGGGACCTTCTCCTGCTCACGGGGGATCACCAGGCCCAGAGCAACGAGGGCCACTACCACCTTACCGACGCGATCCTCGACCTCGCGAGTGAGTTCGACGTGAGCGAGGTCTACGCGCTCGGCGGTGTGCCCACCGGCGAGCTGATCGAGGAGTACGACGTCCTCGGCGCCGCCAGCAGCGACGAGATCGTCGAGACCCTCGAAGGGTACGGCGTCGAGTTCCGCGAGGACGAGCCCGCCGGCGGCATCGTCGGCGTCAGCGGCCTCCTGCTCGGGATGGGCGCCCGCCGCGGTCTCGACGCGGCCTGTCTCATGGGCGAGACCTCGGGCTACCTCGTCGATCCCAAGTCCGCACAGGCAGTGCTGGAGGTGCTGGAGGAGATCCTCGAGATCGAGGTCGACGACGAGGATCTGGAGGATCGCGCCGAGGAGATGGAGGAGGTCGTCGGCAAGATCCGCGAGATGGAGCAACAACAGCAGGCGCCCGCTGCGACCGACGACGATCTGCGCTACATCGGCTAGGACGAGCTGGGTACGGTTGGTTCGGGAGATTCTGCCACTACGTTTGGACAGCAGTTGCTGGTATTGGTGCCGCCACAGCAGTTCGCTTGGAAGCCCCCGACGGCTCGCGCCCGCTCGCTCGCTGCGGTCCTCACCTCCCGATGGTCGGTTGCGGTCCTTGCTTCCCGAGCGAACGCGAACCGTCGGCCCCTTCCATTCCCACCCGATGATGATCGCCGAGTGAACGCGAAACCCCGGTGGACGGTGGCGAGGAGCGCTGATTGACAGTGGTCGTCGTTCGCCGCGGAGCAGTTTTCCGACCCGGCAAATCACGGTTGTGTAGGCCGCCGGAGGACGACCGTTTAACACCCGTCCCGCCGAAGCGGAGGGCATGACCGACATCGGGGAGCAGTCCGTGGCCGTGATCGGCGGCGGCATCGGCGGTCTCTCGGCGGCGTGCTTCCTCGCGGACGCCGGCGCGGACGTCACCGTCTACGAGCGCAACGAGCAGCTCGGCGGGCGGGCAAGCCGGCTCTACCGCGACGGCTTTCGCTTCGACATGGGGCCGTCCTGGTATCTGATGCCCGACGTCTTCGAGCGCTTCTTCGCCACCTTCGATCGCGAGCCGACCGATTTCTACGAGCTCGAGCACCTCGATCCCCACTATGGCATCTTCTTCAAGGACGGCGACAGCGTCCAGATCCCGGCCGATCCACGCGCTGCGATCCCGCTCTTCGAGGAGTACGAGGACGGCGCCGGCGCCGCCTTCGAGGACTACCTTGCGGAGGCCGAACGGACCTACGAGACCGGAATGGAGCATTTCGTCTACGAGGATCGCTCGCGCCCGTCGGACTGGCTCGATCCTGGGCTCGCGAAACACGGCCGCGGGCTCTCCTTCCTCGGCTCGATGGAGAACCACGTCGCGGACTACTTCGAGCATCCCAAGCTCCGCCAGATCGTCCAGTACTCGCTGGTCTTCCTCGGGGGCTCGCCGTCGAACACGCCCGCGCTCTACAACCTCATGAGCCACGTCGACTTCGGCCTCGGCGTCTGGTATCCGGAGGGCGGAATGGGCGGCGTGGTCGACGCCCTCGTCGAACTCGGCTCCGAACTCGGCGTCGACTACCGCGTCAACTGCGACGTGACCGCGATCCGCGGGCGACGCGGCGGGTTCAGTCTGGACGTCGCGCGCACCGACGCCGCCGGCGACTTCGATCCCGCGAGCGAGATTCTCGGGGAGGGTGCCGCCGAGATCCCGCCTGCGATCGCCCTGGCAGAGGACGGTCCACCGGCTGGCAACCGCCGACTCGTTTCGGGGGACGCCGGATCGACCGACACTGAGGCCACGCCAAATGGCGGCACGGCTACCGCCGCGGTCCCGGCCGACGTCGTCGTCTCCGACGCCGATCTGGCCCACGTCGAGACGGAGATTCTGGAGGCTGGTCGACGAGATCGCGAGCCAGAGTACTGGGACGACCGAACCTACGCGCCCTCCGCATTCTTGCTCTATCTCGGCGTCGAGGGCGAGGTGCCGACGCTCGATCACCACACGCTCGTGCTTCCCACGGACTGGTCTGGACACTTCGACCAGATCTTCGACGAGCCCGCCTGGCCCGACGATCCGGCCTACTACGTCTGTGCCCCCTCGGTTACCGACGACGAGGTGGCGCCCGAAGGCCACTCGAACCTCTTCGTGCTCGTCCCGATCGCGCCAGGGCTCGAGGACGACGAGGCGACGCGCCAGGCCTATCGCGATCAGGTCCTCGCGGATCTCGCCGAGCACGCCGGCGCGGACGTTCGCGATCGAATCGTCGTCGAGGAGTCCTTCTCCGTCGCCGAGTTCGGCGAGCGGTACAACGCGCCGGGTGGCACCGCACTCGGGCTAGCGCACACGCTCACCCAGACCGCCGTCATGCGACCGTCCCACCGCTCGGACGCCGTCGACGGCCTCTACTTCACCGGCTCCTACACCTCGCCCGGTATCGGCGTCCCGATGACCCTGATCGGTGGCGAACACGCCGCAGAGAAGCTGATCGCCGACTACAGCGGCTGACGCCGATGAGCGGGGAGCACTCGACGATCGGGGACGACGATTCGAAGGGAGATACCGATTTCCGCGACGCGCTCGCCTACCTCCTCGCGCTCTCGCGTCCCCGGTTCTGGCTCTACCTCGCTGGCCCTGTGATGGTCGGCGTCGTTTACGCTGCCGACGCCCGCGGCGATCTCGTGACGCCTGCCACGGTTTCGCTGTTCGCGTACTTCCTCCTGCCAGCGAACGTCTACCTCTACGGCGTCAACGACGTGTTCGACGCGCCGATCGACGCCGCGAACCCGAAGAAGGAGGACCGAGAAGTCCGCTACCGCGGCCAGCGGTTTGTTCCGCTGGCCGTCGCCGTCTCGGGGATCGGGCTCCTCGGGGTCGCCGCGCTCGTCGATCCGATCGCGTGGCCGTGGCTGGCCGGGTTCGGCCTGCTCGCGACCGCCTACAGCGCGCCGCCCCTCCGATTCAAGACGACGCCGCTGCTCGACTCGCTCTCGAACGGCCTCTACGTCCTTCCGGGCGCGGCCGCCTACGCCACGGTCGCGGGCTCCCAGCCGCCGCTCTGGCCGCTGCTCGGTGGCGTTCTCTGGACGATGGCGATGCACACGTTCTCCGCGATTCCAGACGTCGAGCCCGACCGCGCTGCGGGCATCGATACTACTGCGACCGTGCTTGGGGAGACTCGAACGCTGGCCTACTGTTTCGTCGTCTGGACGCTCGCGGCGGCGGCATTCGCGGTCGCGGATCTCCGGGCTGGCGCCGTGCTCGCGCTCTATCCCCTGCTCGTCGTCGCGATCTGGCTCTCGAACGTCGCGACCGACCGCGCCTACTGGTGGTATCCAGCGATCAACGGGCTCGCCGGCGCCGGGCTGACGATGTGGGGGCTCGCGCAGGTGGTCCCGCCGTCGTCGCTGGTGTAACGTCCGGTTCGCCCCTGCATCGGTCGTTCGCGGTCCGCCGCGAACGCTCCCTTCTTGTCGGAGCGGGTGCCAGCAACGGTCGATGGATCGACTCGGCGGGCCGGGGAGGCGCGAGCGCGTCGAGTCCACGCTGGATTCGATCGTCCGCGAGCATCGGGTGACGATCGCCGTTACGGTGCCGCTGGTCGGGGTCGTCCTGTTGCTCGCGGGAGAGGCCGGCTACGTCCCCGACGCGCTCGCCTTCAATCCCTACATGATGGTGGCGGCGGTGACGGTGATGGCCTTGCCGCTGCTCTCCGGGATCGCTCCGCTCGTGGATCGGCGGGCCGCGATCGGGCTGGCCGCACTCGCCGCGTTCACGTGGGCGATCGAGCTCGTCGGCGTCAACACCGGGATTCCCTACGGCGACTTTTCCTATCAGCGCCAGCTCGGGCCGATGCTGTTTGGCGAGATTCCGCTTGCCCTCCCCGTGTTTTTCGTACCGATTTTGCTCAACGGCTACCTGCTGGGAGTGCTCGTCCTTCGGGAGCGCGCGGATCGCCTCGCGATCCGGTTCCCGGTCGTGGTCGCCCTCGTCGTCACGCTCGATCTCGTCCTCGATCCCGGCGCGGTCTCGCTGTCGTTCTGGGCGTGGGCCGAGCCGGGACCGTACTACGGCGTGCCGATCGCGAACTTCCTCGGCTGGATCATCGCGGCAACGGTCGCCGTGGGAATCCTGACGCTCTCGTTCGATCACGACGCGATCGTTGCGCGCCTCGAGGCGTGTCCGTACCTGCTGGACGACCTGATCAACTTCGCGATCTTCTGGGGGCTGGTGAACGCGGCGGCGCTGCAGCCGGTGCCGGCGCTGATCGCCGCCGGCATCCTCCTGGTACTCGCGCGAGCGCCGTGGTTCGATTTCGCCGGACTTTCGATCGGGTCGTCGACGGCCGAGCGATAGCTCACCGTGGTCAGGGGTGCAAGGACGACCGTGAAACTGCGAGAGAATATCCGTGCCTACGAGGTCGAGTGTCGCTGCGAGACCGAGTGAGAGGGATCGCCGCGATGCCACCTCTCAGGGCGTCGGCAGCGTCAGCGGCTCGCCCGTCGGATCGTCGTCGGTCCTGTCGGGCATCGACACGGGGCTGACTGCGTCGAACACGGAGACGGGATCGCGGTCGAACTGCCAGCGGAGGCGCGTCCGGGCGAACAGTGAGAGGGTCCGCCGTCGGCTGAGCGTGGGCGGGCTGTCGACGACGTTGCAGCCCTTCGCCCGGATCGAGCGGTGGTAGTCCGCGTAGAGGACGGCGGCGAGGAGCACCGGGAACTGACAGTCCGCCGGGAGCGCCTCGATTCCGCTGACGCCGTGGCGGTAGAACCGCTCGGTGCGGTGGAGCTCCTCTCGGATTGCGGCGGCGACGCTCGCGTCGAACTCGAGGTCGGCGATCTGCTGGGCATCGACGCCGTGGCGATCGAGCGTGCTCTGCGGGAGGTAGATCCGGTCGCGGTCGACGACGTCTTCGCGGACGTCTCTGAGGAAGTTCGTCAGCTGGAACGCCTCACCGAGGGCCTTCGCGTGGGGCATCGCCCGGTCGCGGTCCGCGGGCTCCATGATCGCGGTCATCATCGCGCCGACGGCGGCCGCCGACCCCCGCATGTACTCCCGGAGCTCCGCGACGTCGGCGTATCTCGATTTGGTGCAGTCGGTCTCCATCGCGTCGACGAACTCGTGGACCTCCTCGTCGGGGATGTCGTGGGTGGCCTTCACCTCGCGAAACGCATCGAGGACCGGATCCGAGGCCGGCGATTCGCCGAGCGCTTCAGCTCGGAACGACTCGAGCGATTCCCGCTTCTCCTCGGCCGGCCGGTCGACGGCCTCGACGTCGTCGACGACCTCGTCGGCGATTCGGAAGAAGGCGTAGAGGACGTGGGTAGGTTCGCGTACGCGGTCCGGGAGGAACTTCGTCGCGAAGTAGAAGGTCGGCCCCGTGCGCCGCTGGATCGCCCTGCTCCGCTCTACCTGACTGTCCTCAAGCATGTGGTGGGGGTCCCGCCGCTCTGCCCCCTCGATCAGTTTGCCCAATCATGTGAACATATACACGGTGGCAATGCGCTTAATCGTTGGCCTACGGGTAGTCGAGGAGACTGGGCGCCGTCAACCCTGCCGAGATGGGCAATGACACCGGCCGATCACCGCTGCGTCGAGATCGAGGCGGCAGGAAAACCGGATAATATGGCCGGCGAATTACGGGCTCCGCTCGTGGACCCGATGACAGGGCCACCCGCCGCGTGGGACGCCTCGTGTGGGTCGCCGGCCGAACCCCCGAAACCGTGGGCCCCAGTGCGATAGAATCGGGGCCAGTGGGAGGGCCGTCTATCGGCGACGCTACTTTCTGGTGGTTCGCCGCCCGGTCTGCCGGTTTGGCGTCGAATCGCCGACAGAGATAGCGGATACATTATCCTATTCTGGCTAGCGCGGGCCATGCTTGTTGGCGCACGTTGGTTTAAGGCAGTTGCCCGAATACAACTGCTCGATGAGCGTCTATGCAGTTTCGTCCGACGACCCGCCAAGAGCAGGGTCGCCCGTGGAGGGGTCGCGATGACCGAGGGGGCGACCAAACAGGAAGAAGAGCGCGCAGACGACCACCTGGCCGACGTCGAGGAGGGTGCCGGATGTACGGAAATCTGGGAACACCTCTCGGAACGCCGAGAGGAGTGAGCGACGCCGATCGTCGGACGTTCCGCCGCCCGGCACCGTCGACCCACCGGAGGCAGACCGCTTTTACACGCTGGGGGCGAACCGGAGATCGATGACTCGCGAGGGAGGCCCCGATGACATTCCAGCCGACCGGGAGTCGCCGGTCGGCGAGCCCGTAATTCGTGGCGACGAGGAGATCGCCGGCCAGCGGGCCGAGGAGGCCGTCCAGTTCGACCCGGACGACCCCGAGAGCCTCGCCCGCGCGGCCGAGGTCGTCCACAGCTTCGCGACGGACACCGTCGGCGCCGAGGACAACATCTACATGCTGCGGGGTGCCGCCGCCTGCGCCGCCCTCGTCCGCGGCGAGGGCTCCTACAAAGCCGCTGCTGAGCGCGCGGGCGACGACGTGACCGTCGCGTTCATCCGCAAGTGGGCGCGCGTCCACGACCTGCCGCGGGCCGTCCGTCGCCACGTCGCGATGGGCGAAATCGCACCCACTGCGGCCAAACACATCGCGCGGGTCAGCGGTCCCGCGCGCTACGATCTCGCGTGGGCGACCCTCGATCACGATCTGACCGTCCGCGACGTTCGCTCGATCGCGAGCGAGATCAACGATGGCGCGACGCCCGCGGCGGCACTCTCCGCCCACGGCGTCCAGCCCGGCGCGCTCACTCTCCAGCTTCCCATGGAGACCTACCGTGAACTCCGCCGGGAGGCTGCGAACTCGGGCCGACCCACGGGCGAGATCGTCGACGAGGCGCTCGCTGAGTGGGAAGCGTTTTAATTGACGGCCGGCGAGTGCTGTTTGTCGGGCCGGTAGCTCAGTCAGGCAGAGCGTCTGGCTTTTAACCAGATGGTCGGGGGTTCAACTCCCTCCCGGCCCGTACAGGGAGACGGTGAGCACCGCGAACCGTCGACCGAACCGGCCCGGAGGGAGTTGAAGCAGACGAGTCGCAGCCTGGACCAGCCGAGCGCCAGCGAGGCCGCACGCCCGGACCGTCTCGGCGTGGTTCAACTCCCGGAAGACTTGCGTCGCTCGTATTCGGACTGTCGCGATTCCGGCGAAATCGTCAGTCCCTCCCGGCCCGCTTCCACTTTTTACTCGTCGGGTGTCCTCGCGCCTTCGGCGTGGCCCGAGAGAGCAACGCTCTCTCGGCATCACGAAAGACGCTTCGCGTCTTTCGAACGACTGCGGGCACCTCTCCTCGCAAAAACTTGGGGAAAAAGGCCGCCCTCGGCGCTCACTGCGTTCGCGCCGAGTGAACCGCGCTCGCTCCGCTCGCGCGGATGCTGGTGGGTGTCCATGCAGTGGAGTGCAATCTGCGTCGGTGGGCGGTGTATTACTGTGACCGTCACTCACTCTCCGCCGATTCTGCCACGCCCGGAACCGCGTCCTCGATCAGCTCCTCGATCTCCACGATCTCCTCTTCCAACACCTCTCGTTCGAAGTACAGCAGTTCCACGGCGATCACGGCCGCCGAAATCACGACCACCGTCACGAGCGTCCCCGGCTCGGACCGGTAGAGGTGGAAGAACATGAGAACGAAGAACAGTGCGCTCGTGACGACGCCGACGGCCGGCAGGGTCGGATCGACCGCGTCCATATCGCGCTGATCGAACGCGATAGCGCACATCCCACCGAAGACGACGATGAACGCCACCGACGCGAACGACGTGATCGCGCCGAGTGATCCGACGACGGAGAAGGCGGCAGTGATCCCGCCGAGCAAGAGGATCGTCCGTCGTGGCACGCCGCTCGCGCTCGAATCGCCGACGCGATCTGGCAGGAGATCGGCCGAGAGCATCCCCTTCGCGAGGTAGCCCGAAGAAAACAGCGTGGCGTTGATCGCGCTTCCCGTCGAGAACAGCGCCGCGAGCGAGATAAGCAGGAAGCCAGCGGGGAGGAACGGATCGGCGGCGACCGCGAGAGCGCGCTCTGGATGGCTCTCGATGACGTCGTCCGGCGCCAGCGAGAGCGTTGTGATCGCGACGATCACGTACAGCGCTGCCGCGGACGGAATCGCCACGTAGACCGCTTTGCGAATCGTCTCGGTCGCGTTCTCGATCGACTCCTGGTCGTAGTAGAGCAGCTGCCAGCCCTGGAACGCGACGAAGGAGACGGCAGCGGCCATGATCGGGTTCAGGGAGAGCTGCGTCAAACGACCGACGCCCGACGAGAGCCCCTCGTGCGTCGCCCCGTAGTAGAGCCCGCCGAGGCCCATCACGAGCAGAATCCCGACTTTCAGCCCGACGAGGAGGTTCTCCGTCGAGCCGGTCGCCTGCGCGCCGAGGAGATTCAGCCCGACGAACCCGGCGATCGCGAGCACCGAGACGATCGGTCGGACGCCCATCCCGGCCACGGTCTCCGGGACGACCGAGAGGCCGACGGCGAAGCTGCCGAACGCGAAGGCGTACATCGCCATCGAGCCGACGTAGCCCACGAGCAACGTCCAGCCCGTCATTCCGGCGAGGGTCGAGTTGCTGGTGAACGTCTGGACGAACGTGACCGAGCCGCCGTTGTCGTCGACGATCCGATTGAGGGCGTTGAACGAGTAGGCCGCACAGCCGGATACGCCGCCAGCGAGGACGAAGGCCGCCCACGTCGCGGGGCCAGTGAGCTGGGCCACGACTCCGAGCACGGCGAAGATGCCCCCGCCGATCATGCCGCCCAGTGCGATCGAGACGCAGGAGAGGAACCCGAGCTGCTGCTCGGCCATCGTGCCGACGACATTGGCCATCGAGTCCTATGGATCTTCTGCCGTCGCCGGGCTGGGCCCACAGGACTGTCATCGCGCCGTCCAGCGGCTTTATCCGACAGGGACGCTCACGGGACGTATGCCGAACGCGGCGGATTTCACGTACAGCGGGGGCAAGGTCGAGCCCGGCGAGACCGCCAACCTCCGCTTCACGGTCAGCGAAACGTATCTCGGCGATCCGGTGCGGATCCCGGTGACGATCGTCAACGGCGCCCATCCGGGCCCGACGATCTCGCTCACTGCGGCGGCCCACGGCGACGAGCTCAACGGAATCGAGGTCGTCCGCGAGGTTGCCCACGACTGGGCGCACGAGGATCTCCACGGCACGCTCGTCTGTCTCCCGGTGCTCAACGTGCCCGGCTTTCTCGCCCAGCAGCGCTACCTCCCGATCTACGATCGCGACATCAACCGCTCCTTCCCGGGCGATCCCGAGTCGACGAGTGCCAAACGCATCGCCCACTCGATCTTTCGGAACTTCATCGAGCCCTGCGATCTGGGCATCGACTTCCACACCTCGACGCGCGGCCGGACGAACATGATCCACGTTCGCGCGGACATGACCGACGAGGACGTCGGGCGCGTCGCTCGCGGGTTCGCCTCCAACGTGATCATCGACTCCGACGGGCCATCGGGCTGTCTGCGACGCGAAGCCAGCGAAGTCGGCACCCCAACGATTACCGTCGAGATGGGCGAGGCTCACCGGTTCCAGCGCGCGCTGATCGACCGTGCGCTCACCGGCGTCGCGAGCGTCTTCGCCGAGTTCGGCCTCCATCCCGACGCACCCGTCAAGTGGCCCGGCTGGCGAACGGTGATATCGGACAGCTCCGACAAGACGTGGCTCCGCGCCGACGTCGGCGGTATCGTCGACATGCACGCCGATCGCGGCGGTCTGGTCCGAGAGGGCGAGGCGATCTGTACGATCACGAGCCCGTTCAAGCGTGACGGCGAGGTGGTCGAGGCGCCGTTCACGGGACTGCTCGTCGGGGTGCTCGAGAACCCCGTCGTCTACCCCGGCAATCCGCTCTGTCACATCGTGAAGTTGACCGACGACACGCTGCGTGCACTCGAGCGGAGTCAGGACAGCGGGATCGAGGACGGCGTCGAAGAAGCGATCTGATGGACGTCGGGCTATTTGTGGCCGCGATCGGCACGCCCGGCGTGCCCGGCACAATCAGGCAGCTCCGCCGTCACCACTCCAGCGCGCCGCCGCTCTGATACTCCGTGACCTGCGTCTCGAAGAAGTTCTTCTCCTTGTTGAGGTCGACCTGCTCGGACATCCAGGGGAAGGGGTTCTCGGTGCCGAAAGACTCCTCCAGCTCCAGCTGGCGGAGCCGCCGATCCGCGACGAACTCGACGTACTCGGCGAACTGGTCGCCGCTCATGCCCAGCACCTCCTCTGGACAGGCCTCGAGCGCGTAGATCTGCTCGAGTTCGACGGCCTCCTCGATCAGCTCCGTGACCTCGGCGCCGAACTCGTCGGTCCAGGCCTCGGGATGCTCCTCGCGAAGCTGGTTGATCAGGTCGACGCCGAAGCCGACGTGGAGCGATTCGTCGCGCATGATATACTCGAACTGCTGGCCGAGGCCGGGGAGCTTGTTCTGCCGGCGCAGCCCGAGCATCATCGCGAAGCCGGCGTAGAAGAATATCCCCTCCATGATGACGTAGAAGCCGACGAGATCCCGGAGGAAGGCCCGGACGTCCTCGGTCGTCTCGATCTCGAAGTCGTCCTGGTCGATCGCCCGAGTGAGATCGACGACGAACTCGTCTTTCTCCTCGATGGATGGGACGCGATCGTACATGCCGTAGAGATACTCGGGCTCGAACCCAAGGGAGTCACAACAGTAGATGAACGTGTCCGTGTGAATCGCCTCTTCGTAGGCCTGCCGCAGGAGATACTGCCGGCACTCCGGCGCGGTGACGTGCTCGTAGATCGCGAGCACGACGTTGTTCGCGGTCAGTGATTCGGCAGTCGAGAAGAAGCCGAGGTTCCACTCGACGAGCTGGCGCTCCGCGTCGGTCAGCTCGTCGCCGTTCCACTGGGAGACGTCGTCCTGCATCGGAATCTCGTCGGGAACCCAGTTGTTGGCGACGCCAGCTTCGTAGTACTCTCGCGCCCAGTCGTAGTCGATGGGCAGGATCTTGTTCGGGTCGTGTTGCGTGTCGGTGTCGAGGATTGGCATTGTGGAGATGTCGAGTTGCGTGTCGGTGGAAATCGGTGAGCGTGCGATTCGAATTGGCAGGAGTCGACTCGGTAGCGAGCGCTACTGACAGGCGTCGCAGGTCGGGTCCTCGATGGAGCAGAGCTCCTTCGAGCCGTCGCCAGCAGTGCTATCGTTCCGGCGCGAACCGCCGTCGGTCATCGCCTCGCTGCTATCGTCGTCGCCTGGGACGGCGCTCCCGCCGGTCGCGCCGTCCCTGTGCTGCGTCTTCCCGTACTCGGCCATGTCCAGCGTCGACTTCTCGATCTGGGAAGCGCCGAGGGTCCGGAGATAGTAGGTCGTCTTCATCCCGAGCTCCCAGGCGGTCGTGTAGACGTCGTCGAGCAGGGAGCCGTCCGTCGACGGGAAGAAGACGTTGTGGGAGACTGACTGGTCGATCCACGTCTGTCGGTGGGCGGTCAGGCGGAGCTGGTCGCGGGGGTCGATCTCGAAGGCGCCGCGATAGAGCTCCTTGAGGTCCTCCGGAACCCGGTCGATTTCCTGGATCGAGCCGTCGTGGAACTTGATCCGGTCGATCATCTCGTCGTCCCACAGGTCGCGTTCCTTCAGATCCTCGACGAGGTGGTCGTTGACGATCGTGAAGTCGCCGCTCATGTTGGACTTCACGTAGAGGTTCGAGTACATCGGCTCGATGGAGGCCGTGGTGCCGTTGATCGTCGAAACGGTCGCCGTCGGCGCGATCGCCATCGTGTTGGAGTTCCGCATGCCGTGCTCCTCGACGTGCTCGCGGACGACGAACCAGTCCATGGTCTCCTCGCGATCGGTCGGAATCTCCTGGCCGCGTTCCTCTTCGAGCTGGTCCACCGTGTCCTGGGGGAGCTGGCCGCGATCCCACTTCGACCCCTCGTAGGAGGGGTAGGTGCCCCGCTCTTTGGCGAGCTTCGAGGAGTTCAGGATGGCGTGATAGGAGACGAACTCCTGCCAGCGGTTGGCGGCCTCGACGGCCTCCTCTGAGGCCATCGGCACGCCGAGCTCCATCAGCGCGTCGTGGAAGCCCATCGTTCCGAGACCGACGGGGCGGTGGCGCATGTTCGAATCCTCGGCTTCCTCCGTCGGGTAGAAGCAGAGGTCCACGACGTTGTCGAGCATCCGCATCGCGGTCTCGACGGTGTCGGAGAGGCGCTCGCGATCGAGCGTCGCGGACTCGCCGGCGCCCCCGTCGGCATCTGCGCCGACGTCCGCTCCATCGGCGTCCGCGACGTGGTTCGCGAAGTTGACGCTGCCGAGGTTGCAGACCGCGTGCTCTTCGGAGCTCGTGTTCAGCGTGATCTCCGTACAGAGGTTCGAGGAGTTGATCACGCCCTCGTGGTCCTGCGGACTGCGAACGTTGCAGGGGTCCTTGAACGTCACCCAGGGATGACCGGTCTCGAACAGCCGAGTGAGGAGCTGTCGCCAGAGATCGGCGGCGTCGACTGTCTCGTGCTGGCGAAGCTCGCCGGCCTCCGCGAGGGACTCGTAATGTTCGTACTGCTCGGCGAAGGCCTCGCCGTACGTGCCGTGGAGGTCGGGCACTTCGTCGGGCGAGAACAGCGTCCACTTCCCGTCTTCCTGGACGCGCTCCATGAACAGGTCCGGAATCCAGGCGGCCGTGTTCATGTCCGGGGTGCGCCGGCGCTCGTCGCCGGTGTTGCGCTTGAGATCGAGGAACTGCGGGAAGTCGAGATGCCAGCACTCGAGATACGCACAGGCCGCGCCGCGGCGCTTGCCCGAGCGGTTGATCGCTGCGGTCACGTCGTTGCTGATCCGAAGGAAGGGGACGACGCCGGTGGACTCGACGCCGGTCGATTCGATCAGCGAGCCCGCCGCGCGGAGGTTCGTCCAGTCGTTACCGAGCCCGCCGCTCCACTTCGAGAGCTGGGCGTGGTGTTTGTAGGAGTCGAAGATTTCGGCGAGGTCGTCCTGTACGGTCGTGAGATAGCACGAGGAGAGCTGGGGATGGGCGGTGCCGGCGTGGAACAGCGTCGGCGTCGATGGGGTGAACCGCAGCGTCGAGAGCACCTCGTAAAATTCGAGGGCGCGCTCGGTGGGGTCGTCCTCTTCGATGGCCAGCCCCATCGCGACGCGCATCCAGAACGCCTGGGGCAGCTCGATCGGCGTGTCCTCGTCGTTGAGGCGGAGGAAGTAGCGCTGCTCGAGCGTCGATATCACGAGGTATTCGAGCTTCTCGTCGCGCTCGGGGGCCAGCGCCTCGCCGATCGTCGTGAGATCGAACCGGTCGTCGACCAGGCGCTCGTCGAGCTTGCCCGCCTCGACGCCGGTGTGGAGATTCTCGACGAACGTCTCGCGGTAGGCGCGGTCGAACTCGTACCCCTCGAGGTCGTCCGGATCGAGGGACGCAGCCAGGGACTGCGACGCCTCCTCGGCATCGGCGTCGTCCCCATCGTCCCCGTCCTCGCCCACTCGGTCGCCGAGCAGCTGTCGGTAGTATCGCTGCCGGAAGACGTCGGCGGCGACCTGTTTGTAGGCGGGCTCGCGCTCGATCCGGGCGGTCGTGACGTTGAGCAGGGCCTCGTAGATCGTCTCCCGATCGGCGCCGTCGTAGAGGTCTCGCTCGGCGTCCTCTATCAGCGCCTCGACGTCGTCGTCGCTGATCTGTAATTCGTGCCCGGTGCGTGCCCGCTCGAGGATCGAGCGGATCGTCTCTGTCTGGTGCTCAGTCGGTGTCGTGGTCTGGCTCATGATTTGGGGAGTCGGAATCGTCGGGTGGAGGGCCGTCGGCGTCGTCGGGCGGGCGGCGATCGGCGTCCTCGCCATCGGCTGGCGGTGGACTCGCGGTGCGCCCGCGGGTCGCGTCGGTGGTACTGCCAGCTGCCGATCCCCCGTGGTCGGGGAGCTCCGCGTCGAGGACGGCGTCGAGTTCGGCGAGGAACTCCTCTGGCTCGCTGAAGGCCTTGTAGACGGAGACGAACCGAATGTACGCGACGGAGTCGATCTCGCGGAGTCGCGAGGAGACGAGATCGCCGATCACGCTCGTCGTAACGATCTGCGTGTCGGTCTCGCGCAGTTCGGTCTCCACGTCCTCGAGGAGGGCCTCGACGGCCGCTTCGTCGACGGGACGTTTCTCGACGGCGCGCTCGACGCCCGCCCGCAGCTTCTCGCGGCGGTAGGGCTCGATCTCGCCGTCGCGTTTCTTCACCTGGAGGCTGTCCCACTCTGGGCGCTCGTAGGTGGTGAACCGGAAGCTACAGCGCTGGCACTCGCGGCGACGGCGCACTGACGTACCGTCGTCGCTCGCGCCGGTGTCGACGACGCTCGTCCGGTCGTGCCCGCAGTCTGGGCAGTGCATTGTTGCCACTGTTCGTACCTCCAGGCCCTTCAGCCTACATATGGGGCGTCGATCGTACTGGCCGCAATATGTGGCGTCTGGCGGATGGGTCATAAACCTTCCCCAACACAGTTGGTGTAAAACAATTTGACTTGGTTTGGGCCCGTTGCCTCCATCATCAGCGGCTGTCCGCCCGCGAGAACCGGCACCCTCGCCCGGACACCAGCCATTGAATAGGGCCGCGGCCGAACGGACGCCCATGCCCCCGACCCAGGAAGTCGCCTGTGAGAACGACGACTGTTTCCTCGACATGTTCGAGAACCACTACACCTACGACGTGCCCGACGAGTACGGGATCGACGAGCTGGCCTGTCCCGTCTGTCAGGGCTCCGATCTCAGGGCGATCGAACTGTGATCAGGGACGTCGGCGAGTCCGTCGGCGACGCGATCGCGGAACGCGCCGGGCGAGCAGCCGCGCGGGTCCAGGAACGTCGATCCCTCCCGGTCGACCTCCTCGAGAGCGACGAGGCGTATCTCGCCGTCTTCGACGCTCCCGGGGCGACGACCAGCGACGTGCAGGTCCGCTACGCCGACGGGCGCGTGCTCGTTCGCGTCGACCGCTTCCGCGAGTTTCACGACGAGTTCACGATGCGATTCCCCGGCCGCGGACTCTCGCTGGACGGCGAGGTCGAGCTTCCGGAGGACGCCGTCGTGACCGCCGAGCACGCGAGCGCGACCCTCACCGATCGCGGGACATTGGAGGTCGAACTGCCGAAGGTCGAGACCGCGGAGATCGAGACGCCCGACGACGCGGCGGACGCCGATACCGGCGAAGCCGACGACGACGGTGACGTGAACGAAACGGCCGACGGCGACCACGACGCCAATCCCGCGGCGTGATCGGGAGCTATTAGCCCGCCACCGCGTAACGAACCGATATGGCTCGCACGGCTCTCCGGAGCGTCAGTGACGCGATCGAGGCCACGCGAGTGTTCCTCCTGCCGCTCTCGGTTCGCCGCGTCGCCTCGCTCGCGGTCGTCGTGCTGTTCATGGGCACGCCGGGAACGCCGATTCCGGCGACCCCACAGTTCGCGGATCCGCGCTTCTGGGAGGTCCCCGATCCGACGGCAGCGACGAACGGCGCCGCCGATCCACCAGCTTTTGCCGACGGCGTCGCGCTGGCGTCGCCCGGAACGTGGCCCGCGTGGCTACTGATCGGACTGGGAATCGTCCTCTTGGCTGCGCTCGCGTACGTCCTGCTCGGAACCCTGTTGCGCTTCGTGCTCGTGGAGGCGCTTCGCTCCGGCGAAATCCGCATTCGCAGGGACGGCCGACGCCACGCTTCGGGAGCGGTCGGGGTGCTCGGTCTGCGGCTCGGGATCTGGGCAATTGCGGCCTCGATCCTGGGGCTCGTCGCGTTCGTGGCGATTCAGACTGGCGACGGTGGCAGTGGCTTCGGGGCGATTGCAGTCGATCGCGGCCTCGCACTTTTGCTGGGCGGCGTGGTGGCCGTCGTGCTCGCTCTGGCGTGGGGGATCGACGTGCTGACGCTCCAGTTCGTCGTGCCGACGATGATCGCCGAAGAGAGCGGCGTCCTCGCTGGGTGGCGACGGTTCTGGCCGACGGTGCGCACCGAGCCCGTCGAGTACCTGCTCTACGGCGTCGTGAGGATCGCGCTTGGCGTCGCGGTCGGAATCGCAGCTGCGCTCGCGGTGCTCGTCGTGCTCGGGCTGGCCGGCGTCGTCCTTGGAACGATCGCTGCGTTCGTCCTGGTGCTCGCCGGCGGGTTCGGGTCAATCGGAAGCGCCGGATTGGCTACGCTCGGCGCTCTCGTGGCGATCTTCGTGGTGCTCGCAATCGGAGTCTCGGCCGTGGTCGCCGTACCATTCCAGTGTTATCTGTGGATCTACGCGCTGCTCGTCCTCGGCGACGTCGAGCCCGATCTCGACCTCATTCCGCGGCTGCGATCGGCCGCTCGGAACACTGACGCCGCGCCGGTGTGAGCGGGACCCGTTCAGCGTTGCCCGCGCGAGGAGCGACCCGCACCGACTGCAAACCGATACTGAAACGGTCGCCGCCCAAATTCGGCGACTTCGACGCCCGAGACGTTCAGTTTCACTTTCACTCTCGGGACATCGCTTAATCACCCAGGACCCGTAGACGACGTATGAGCCAGTCAACGCTGGCGGACGACGACCTCTTCGGCGAGGCCGCAAACGAGATGCGTGCCGACGTCGAGGATTCGCTCGAACAGGCTCGCGGCGCCCTCCCCGCGGCCGACGAGGTCTGGGAGACCGACGCGGACAACACGCTCGGCGTCCTCAACGGGCTGAAGACAGCCCTCGACGTGGGCGACGCCGCCGACCATCTGCGGGATGCCAAGAAGTGGTACACGATGGGCGAGCGCGCCGACGCGTTCGACGACGCCGAGGATCTCGAAGCCGAGATCGAGACGATCGAAGGGCTGCTTGGCACCGTCGAGGACGCCCACGAGGACGTCGCCGATCTGACCTCCACGATCCCGGAGCTTCGCGGCGATCTGGAGGACGCCGCTGCAGCGATCGACGAGGACGACGGCGACGCGGAGAGTGAGGCCGCAGTCGACGGTGGCGAGGAGACGGCCGAAGCAGAGTAGGGATAGCGAGCTGAGTACGGAAGGAGTCCGCGGGCGTTGAGCAGACAGAAAGCAGCGGTAGTCCGGCAGCGCAGCGTTCGACTCTACCGACTCTCGCGAAAAGTGTCGTTCGTGATGTGACGTCGAAGTCGGCGGTCGGGCGCCTCGCGTCGGAGCTCTCCGGCGCTTCAGGGCTCGTACAGCGAGTAGGCGATCACGAGCAGCCCCGCGAGGACCAGCAGGCTCTCGAAGAGGATACCGACGCCGAGGGACTGGTGGAGCAGTTCTGAGAGAAACCCGGCGAGTAACACGCCCGTGGTGATCAAACCGAACCCGGTAGCGAGTAGTCCGAGCGACCGATCTTCCGTGCGGGCGTAGGCCTTGTAAGCGAAGAACGTGACCGCTCCGCCGGTCAGCAGAATGAGGGTCTTGACGATCGCGATCGCGAGCTGTACTTCGGCGCCAACAGTTGCGTGCGGACTCATAGTTCCTTCTGTACCTCCGACCACATGCGGGCCAGCCGCTCGTCGGCGGTCCGCGTCGGTCGCGTGATCTCCACGGTGAAACTGCGAGAGTCGTCGAGGCCGACGTCGACGTTTTCGAACGCGATGGCGTACCGCGTCGTGTGCCGGCCGTCGGATCGAATCTCGGTCAGCTCCTCGAGAAGCGTCGCCTCCGAGAGCTGGTCGAGCTTCCGGTAGGTCGTCGACTGTGGGATATCGCAGACGTCAGAGAGCTCGGCAGCCGTCATCGGGGAGTCGATCGCGCTGATCAGTTCGCGGCAGTCCGGATCACTCAGGGCGTCGAGGAGGGCGGCGAGATCGGGCGTCTCTGCCTCCTCGAACGGATCCCGAACCATCGACTGGATGACAGCCGGCGCGCCCCTTAAAGCAACCGGCACAGAACTGGGGGAGGGCCGCTGGCAATCGCCTCGCGGCGCTCAGTTCGGCCGATCTACCGGCGCCTGCCCGGCAGCGGCCGAGTCGCTGAGGCTCCCGCCCTCCCGTAGCACGTCCAGCGCGGCCATCAGGTCGCTCCGCGAGACGAGCCCGACGAGCGTGCCGTCGTGGACCACTGGGAGCCTGCCGACGCCGTGTTCTTGCATGCGGGTCATCGCCGTCATCGCTTCCTCGCCCGGACCGATCCGGACCAGGTCCGTGCTCATGATCTCGCCGACCTCGTAGGCCTCGCGCTCGACGTCGCGGACCTCCCTGGCGTCGTCGAGCGTGACGATCCCCACGGGCTCGCCGTTCTCGACGACGGGGTAGCCGGTGTGGCGCTCCTGGACCATCCGCTGCAGCAGCTCCTGCACCGACGCGTCGGGGGCGATCACGTGCAGGCGGTCGACCGGCGTCATAACGTCTTTGACCCGAACGCCCTCGAATGCGGCCTTTGTGGTGACCTGCTGGGCCTCACCCGACGCCGCGATGTAGACGAAGAAAGCGATGCCGACGAGGATGATGTCGAAACGCACCAGTCCGACCAGCCCCATCAGGATCGCGATCGCCTTGCCGACGTCAGCGGCGATCTGTGTCGCCTCGGCGAAGGATCGGGTCCGGCCGAGCAGCGCGCGGAGAATCCGCCCGCCGTCCATCGGGAACGCGGGCAGGAGATTGAACACCGCGAGCGCGACGTTGAGCACACCGAGGTAGAGCAGGAGGTACGTGAGCCCGTCGCTGCCGATCGGGAGCGCCGTCGCCAGCCCGTAGCTGGCGACCCCGATCACGACGCTCACCGCAGGCCCGGCGACGGCGATCTGGAACTCTTTCTTCCAATCTTCTGGCAGCTCGGAGAGCGACGCGATGCCGCCGAACAGCCAGAGCGTGATGGAGTCGATCGGATAGCCATAATGCATCGCGACCAGCGAGTGGCCGAACTCGTGGGCGAGCACGCAGGCGAACAACGAGATGGCGGCGACGATCCCGATGAGCCACGGCGTCGACCCTGCCGTCAGCGAGCCGATCGACAGCCCGGCGTCGACGGAGTCGTTGAACAGTTCGGCCGTCGACTCGATCCGCGTGCCGATGAGATACGCGAACAGCGGCAACACGAGCAGGAAGGTTAGATCCAGCTTGACCGGCACGCCGAAGGCAGAGCCGATCCGGAAACTCGGCATAGCACGTCGTAGGGTTGGTAGGGCCTTAAGCGGCGGCGTCGCGGATCACGGTCGGTGACGTCGGTAGCGTCTGTGGAGGTGCTCGCGTCAGTCCAGCGCTGCCAGTGCGGCGAGCGCCTCGGGCGGCTCGCCGGGCAGCTCGTCGCGGTCGTGGGGCGCCTCGAACTCCAGATCCGGGCCCATCGGGACGATCCGTTTCGGGTTGACGTCGGGGTGCGTCGTGTAGTAGTGCTCTTTGATGTGGTCCATGTCGACCGTCTCCGCGACGCCCGGGATCTGGTAGAGGTCCCGGAGGTACGGCCAGAGGTTGTCGTACTCGCGGATGAGATTGTGGTTGCACATGAAGTGCGTGTGGTACACCGCGTCGAACCGGACCAGCGTCGTGAACATGCAGATATCGGCTTCAGTCAGCCGGTCACCGGCGAGGTAGCGCTGGTCGGCGAGCACCGAATCCCAGTGGTCGAGCGCGTCGAACAGCTCGTGGACGGCCTCGTCGTAGGCCGACTGACTCTCCGCGAACCCCGTCCGATAGACGCCGTTGTTGATCGGATCGTAGATTTCGTCGATGATCCGGTCGACGTCGTCGCGGTAGCCCTCGGGGTAGAGGTCGACGTCGCGGTCTGTGATCCGGTCGAACTCTGTGTCGAGCATCCGCAGGATCTCCGCGGACTCGTTGTTGACGATCGTCTCCGCCTCTTTGTCCCAGAGCACCGGCACCGTCACACGACAGGTCGCGTCGGGGTCGGCCAGCTGGTAGATCTCCCGGAGGTAGTCCGCACCGATGACCGAGTCGGGCGTACAGCCCGCCTTCTCCGGCGTGAACTGCCAGCCGTCGTCGTCCCGGTACGGATCGATCACGTCGACGCTGATCGCGTCCTCGAGCCCCAGCAGGGAGCGCGCGAGCAGTGTGCGGTGGGCCCACGGGCAGGCGTAGGAGACGTAGAGGTGGTACCGGCCAGCTTCGGCGGGGTGGTCGGCGTCGGGATCGTCCTCGACCCTGTTGCGGAACGTCGTCTCCTGGCGCTGGAAGGTGCCGTCGTCGTCGGTGTACTCGCCCGCATCGGTCACCCACTCGCCGTCGACGAGCATGTTCATGGCTGGTTCCGCTTAGGACGGTTGGTCAGAAAGGCTCGTCGACCATCGGTAGTTCCGGGACACGGCTGGAGAACGGGTACGCGAGGTCGTGTTATCACAACCGCGAACTGCCAGAAAGCCCCTCCCGCTCGACTCGGGCGGCTCGCTGCGCGCTTCGCTCAGTCGCTTGCGCTCCTTCGCTGCAGTGCTTACACCGACAGACTCGCTTCGCTCGTCTGTCGAGGTTCGCCTCGCGTTGCTCGGCTCACCGTCGCCGGCCTTCGTCGAGCGGTCGGCCCCTTCCAAGCGGTCTGCTGCGGTGTTCAAGCAGCTGCGAACTGCAACTCCACCACTCAGGGATAGGGATGGTGCTCGCGATCCAGCCGCGCCTCGAACCCGAGTGACTCCGGAACACTCTCAGCCCGCTCCCCGAACCGAGGGGTTCCGGTGAACAGCGGTTGGGCGTCGGGCACGATCACCCGCACCGCCTCGAACCCGAGCCCCTCCAGATCCCGAGTGGTCAACCGCGCTGCGTAGGCATCCAATCCAGTATCGTCCAGTGCTTCGAGCAGTGCCTCGAGGGCGGCCGCACCCTCAGGCGGATCCGAAGGTCCGACGTCGCTCCCGGCGACGGTAGGGTCGACGTCGACGAACGCACGAGCCGCATCGGGGAAATCGGCAAAGTGGCCGATGGCGTCCTCCCGATCCTGTGCCTGCTCGCGGCCGATCGAGCGCAGCTCCATCCAGTTCTGGATCGCCTCTTCGAGCGCGCCGCGGGCCGCTCTCGTCGGATCGAGCGCCGCTGCCGACCCGACGGCGAAGCGCGGCCAGGAGTCCTCGCGGTGGACCGCGACGGCGACGACCGGAACGTCGACGTCCTGCGTGACGAGCAGGGGAGTCACGGTCAGGCCCTCGCTCCTTGCCCGTTTCGCGAGCCGCTCGAAGGCCTCGTCCCGGACGGTCAGTCCGAGGGGATCGAACGTCGAGTACCAGGCGAGCATCGTCGCGTCGCGCTCGATGGTCTCGGTGAGGCCGGCGAGCAGCGCGCCGACGCCGGAGGATTCGAGACCGAGACCGGTGGTGATTCCCGGAACGACCTGTGGGTCCGGCGGCGGGAACTGGACCGCCGCTGCGGGGAGCCAGACGTCCGGTTCGTCGTTTTCGTCGCTCCCACTGGCGTCGCCATTCTCGGCAGCGCCACGATTTCCGTTGCTCCCTCCGTCGGTTTCGGTCAGTACCTCGCCGCGGACCCACGGAATGGCGCGGTCGTCGTCGGGTCCGGGTGCGCTCTGGTCGGCGCCTGCGAACGCCGCTGGCGCGACGACGTCCTCGAGTTGCGCTGGCCCAGCGCTCCGGAACTCGTCGGTGCGGTAGATCGCGCCGCCGTAGCGTTCCAGCGCCTCGCCCACGCCCTTCGCAAGCGCCGCGTTCCAGTCGTCGGCGATGCCCGCTGCCTTCCGCGGTGCGTCGCCGTCGCTGATTCCGGTCGTGTCAGCGAGCGTGGCGAGGTAGTACGGCGCTGGGAAGGACTCGGCTTCGCCGATCTCGGAGACGATTCCGACGCGCGGGTCGATAGCGCGATCCATCCGCGCGACCGTTTCTTGGAGCGGTCGATCCTCGAACTCGCGGGGGATGGGCGCTCCCGAACGCATGGCTCCGCTGCCACAGGCACAGCCCGGAACGGGGAGCAGCTCCCGTTCGGCGTGGGGAACCTCGAGCACGCGCCCGGAGAGGCGATCCTCCCCGGCGAGCGCGCGGACGATCTCCCGGCCTGCCACCGCTCCGGCCATTCGCACCGCGCTGCGGTCGGCGCTGGCCGAGTCCGCAGCCTCCGGGCCGTTCGCGGCGACGCGTTGCTTGAGACAGCGATAGCACGGACCACCGGCGCCGAGCCCGGTGATCGCAGCGTCGATGCCCTCGATCGGGACGCCGCCGATCCCGCCGACCTCGATGGCGATCCAGCGGCCGCCAGCCTCCCCATCGCTGCCTGTCCCGATCTGCTCGTTCGCGCGCTCGAAAACGGGATCACCCGCAGTCGCGCAGACGACGCCGAGAGTCGCCGCGTCCAGGCCCTCGACGCCGCCGCGTTCGACCCGGACGTCCACGTCGCCGAGCGCAGTCGCTACGGCGTCGATCGCGGGCCCCTCGCCCACCAGTCGCACGGTCATGTACAGCTCGAGGATCGGGCTGGGGAAAAGGAATCTGGAAACCGAAGCGTGTCGAGCTGGCTGGCGTAGCGGGTGCCGTCCGAGGAGGCCCACCCGAACGTTTTAGTATAACCCAAGGTAATCAATTTGCATGGAGCTACCCACGCCGGCCGACCTCCGGGAACGCCGGAACGAGCTCGATCTGACCCAGAGCGAGCTCGCCGACGCCGCAGAGGTCTCACAGCCGTTGATCGCCCGCATCGAGGGCGGCGACGTGGACCCGCGGCTCTCGACGCTCCGGCGGATCGTCGAGGGACTCGAGGAGGCGGAGGGCGGCGTCGTTCGAGCGCGGGATCTGATGTACGAGGACGTGGTGACGGTCGCCCCGGACGACGCCGTCCGACAGGCGAAGGACGTGATGTTCGAGGAGGGCTACTCCCAGCTGCCCGTCGTCCGCGACGGCGCGCCCCAGGGGATCATCTCGAACACAGACATTCGGGAAGCCCGCGAGGGCCCCGAGGACGAGATCGGCGAGCTGCCGGTCAACGAGGTGATGCACGAGGCCGTGAGCACCGTCGAGCCCGACGCGCCGCTCGACGAGGTCGACAGCTATCTGGATCACAACCGCGCCGTGTTCGTCGTCTCGCAGGGCGAACTCGTCGGCGTCATCACCGAGGCCGACATCGCCGCGCAGGTCTCCTGACCCTGTGGCCCGGTCGGTCTGTTCTCGACGGCTGAACCGTGGTCCGACTGCGTGGATTCTTGAGAGTGGACCGTGTAGCGCCGGGAGAATGCCCGAGTGCGTCGGTGGTCGGTTGGCCCGACGGTTACCAACTGCACCGCCGGAGGTGCTTCGCGGATGAGCCTCTCAGAGACGTTCGTCCGCCTCGTCGGCGAAAATCCCGTCCTGCAGGCGTTCGTCGGCGGGCTCGTCATCGCCGGGCTGAATCTGCTGGGCGCGTCGATCGTGCTCGTCTGGCGGAACCCCACACAGCGCGGGCTCGACGCGGCGCTCGGGTTCGCCGCTGGCGTGATGCTCGCCGCTGCCTTCACGAGTCTCATCATCCCGGGCATCGAGCAGTACTCCGGCGGCGATCCGATCCCGACGCTCGTCGGCGTCGCACTCGGAGCCGTCTTCCTCGACCAGGCTGACCGGCTCGTCCCCCACGCGCACTACCTCTTGACGGGAAGCCGCAGGAGCGACGCCGCGAACCCGCCCGACGACGTCGGCTTCGACGAGGAGCGACTCGCCCCCGTCGTGTTGTTCATCCTCGCGATTACGCTGCACAACATGCCCGAGGGGCTCGCCGTCGGCGTCGGCTTCGGCTCCGGCGAGGTCGAGAACGGTCTCGCGCTGATGGTCGCGATCGGGCTCCAGAACGTCCCCGAGGGCCTCGCCGTCTCGGTCGCCGCCGTGAACGCGGGGCTCGACCGGCGCTTCTACGCGGCTTTCGCGGGGCTGCGTTCGGGCGTCGTCGAGATTCCACTCGCCGTGCTCGGCGCCGTCGCCGTCACGCAGGTCGAGCCACTCCTGCCGTACGCGATGGGCTTCGCCGCCGGCGCCATGCTGTTCGTCATCTCCGACGAGATCATCCCCGAGACCCACCTCCGGGGAAACGAGCGCCTCGCGACGCTTGGGCTCATGGTCGGGACGATCGTCATGCTGTTTCTGGACGTCAGTCTGGGGTAGTTTCCGACCCACCGAGAACGGATTCTGCCAGTTTCGCTACTCTCCGGACAGTTCCAGACCGCGGATCGCAACGCCACTCCCTGCCTCGACCTGGCCGATTACACGGCCGTCGACCGCTTCGGCGAGCCCCTCGGCCTCCGCCTCGGGGAGCGCGGCGACGAATCCCGTGCCCATGTTGAACGTCCGGTGCATCTCCTCGTCGCTGACGTTCCCGCTGTCCTGAACGAACTCGAAGACTGGCTGGGGATCGAACGGGTCGTCGATCGCGAAATGGTGGTCGCCCATCCGCTCGAGATTCGTCCAGCCGCCGCCAGTGACGTGGGCTGCCGCGCGCACGCCGAATTCGCGCATCGGTTCGAGCAAATCCGTGTACAGCGCGGTCGGTTCGAGGAGTACCTCCCCGATCGTGCGGTCGGGATCCGGCGGGAACGGGTCCGTGTACTCGTGATCGAGCGTCGCGGCCTCGCGAGCGAGGGTGAGGCCGTTGGAGTGGATCCCCGTGGAGGGCACGCCGACGAGCGCGTCGCCGGGCTCGGCCTCGCCGGGGAACACGGCGTCCTGATCGGCCATCCCGACGCAGGCGCCTGCGAGGTCGAAGCCGGTGACGACCTCGGGGAGGACGGCGGTCTCGCCGCCCAGGAGCGCGATCCCGGTCTCTTCGGCGGCCGTCGCGAGCCCCTGCCCGATCTCGTTGGCGAGGGTCTCGCCCGGCTCGTCGACGGCGAGGTAGTCGACGAAGGCGAGTGGCTCCACGCCAGCGGCGACGAGGTCGTTGACGTTCATCGCGACGCAGTCGATGCCGATGGTGGTGTAGTCCTCGATCGCTTCGGCGACCATGAGTTTCGTCCCGACGCCGTCGGTTGCCAGCGCGAGATACTGGTCACCGACCTCGAGCATACCCGCGTACTCGGTGTCGACGACGTTGCCCACGGCGTCGAGCAGTGCGGCGGTCGCGGCCTCGCTCTCGCCGATGTCGACGCCCGCGTCGGAGTAGGTGAGTCCCTCGTCGGTGTCCCCGTCCTCGGTCATGTCTCAGATGGCTGCCGTCGCGAGCAAAAGCGCTCCGGTCCGAGCGTCGCCCGAACCGCCCGTCTCGGGTCGCCGCTGGCCTGCTCGACGCCGACCCGGGGCGATGTTGATAGGGTTGCGTACGCGCGCCCCTCGACGCACGGGTCTCCAACGGGTGCCAACGGTCGTGTGCGCGATGTCTGGACGGCGCCAGAGTCCACACGCACCGTCCGATTTCTCCTCTCGTTCCCTTCTGATTCGTCCGCTCCGACCAGATCGCACCCACTGTGCAATCAGTTTGGCGCCCGGTTCGTACACGTAGCCTGCGGGTGGTTTCCACCTGCGAGTATCACTTCCACTCCGGGGGGCGAATCGTCTTACCCGTCGAAGCCCGAACACGTCTCGATGGACTGGCGGGACGGCTTCGCCGCAGCGACCGGATTCGACCCCGACGAGCATCGGGTGTCCGACGCCGATCTCCTCGACCGGCTCGACCCCGCGGTGCGCCAGTGGTGGATCCAGGAGTTTGGCGAGTTCGTCCCCGAGAACGGCGGCTTCTTCACGCCGCCACAGGAAGAGGCGATACCACACGTCCTCGATCGCGAGAATGCGCTGATCTGTGCGCCGACGGGGTCGGGCAAGACGCTCGCCTCGTTCACTGCCGTCATCGACGATCTCATCCGCAAAGCGCGCACCGACGCGCTCGACAACGAGGTCTACTGCCTCTACGTCTCCCCGCTGAAATCCCTGGCAAACGACATCCACCGGAACCTCACCGAGCCGCTGTCGGGCATCCGTGAGATCGCGAGCGAGAACGGCGCGGATCCCCCCGAAATTCGCCACGCGATCCGCCACGGCGACACCGACGACGCCGAGCGGCAGGCGATGCTCGAGACGACGCCACACATCCTCAACACGACGCCGGAGACGCTGGCAATCCTGCTCAACTCGCCGAAGTTCAAGGAGAAGCTCCGGAGCGTCGAGTACGTCGTCGTCGACGAGATTCACGCCCTCGCCGACGGCAAGCGTGGCACGCATCTCTCGGTATCCCTGGAGCGCCTCGAACACCTCGCACACGGCTCGCCGACGCGGATCGGCTGCTCGGCGACGATCGAACCGCTTGACGACGTCGGCGAGTTTCTGGTCGGTCAGCGGGAGCCGGGTGGGGACCACCGCGACGTCGAGATCGTCGACACGCGGTTCGCACGAGAGTTCGATCTCGCATTGGAGTGCCCGACGGACGACCTCATCGGGACGCCACGCGAGGTCGTCACGGGCAGATTCTACGATCGCCTGCACGAACTGATCCAGTCGAACACGAACACGATCGTCTTCACGAACACGCGATCGGGCGCGGAGCGAGTGCTCCAGACCCTCCGCGACCGGTACGACGAGTACGACCAGGATAGCTCCGGCTGCCACCACGGGAGCCTCTCTCGCGAACGCCGGGAGGCGATCGAACAGGGCCTCAAGGACGGCGACCTCGACGTTGTGACCTCCTCGACGAGTCTCGCACTGGGGATCGACATGCCCCACGTCGACATGGTCGTCCAGGTTGGGTCGCCCAAATCCGTCGCGGAGCTGCTCCAGCGGGTGGGCCGGGCGGGTCACCGCGTCGGCCAAACCGTGACGGGTCGGGTCATCGCCCTCGACCGTGACGAGCTGATCGAGTGTGCGGTCATGCTGAAGAAGGCCGAGGAGGGGTTCGTCGACGCCGTCTCGATCCCGGAGGGCGCCCAGGACGTCGCCGCTCAGCAGGTCTACGGCATGGCGATCAACGGCCCGCGACCCGCCGAGGAGGTCGCGGGAATCCTTTGCAGGGCGTACCCCTACCGGAACTACGACGACGCGCAGTGGGAGCAGCTCGTACGGTATCTCCGCGCGGACTACGACGATCTCGAAGAGAAGAACGTCTACGCGAAGATCTGGCGCGACGAGAACGACCCGCCAGAGGGCCCTCACCATTACGAGGAGTATCCCGTCGGCCAGACGCTGATCGGCAAACGCGGCCGGCTCGCACGGGTCATCTACATGACCAACATCGGGACGATTCCGGATTCGTTCACCTGCCAGGTCGTGACTCGCGGGAGCGACGAGTGGGTCGGCCAGCTCGACGAGGGCTACCTCGACACGCTCGATCCCGGCGACGTGTTCGTCCTCGGCGGCGATCGCTTCGAGTACCGCTACCGGCGCGGCTCGAAAGTCTACGTCGACCCGACGAGCTCCCGGCCGACGGTGCCCTCCTGGTACTCCGAACGGCTACCGCTCTCCTTCGACCTCGGGCGGGAGATCCTGACCTTCCAGCAGTCCCTGGTCGAGGTCCTCGAGAACCGAGGTCCGGCGGCCGCTCGGACGTGGCTCCGGGAGTTCCCGCTCGACGACAACACCGTCAGGGCGCTGGTGCGATTCTTCGAGACGCAACTCGAGTTCGCCGGCGGTGACAGCCTCAGCACGCCGGACCGCCTCGTCGTGGAGGTCGAGCGCGACCACGACGACTACAGCCGGCACTACCACGTCCGATCGTGCTACGGCCGGCGGTTCAACGACGGACTCTCGCGCCTGCTCGCCTACCGCTGTGCGCAGGTCACCGGCGCGAACGTCTCGATCGCGGTCGCTGACACCGGGTTTACCCTCTCGATGCCGCTCAATCGGAAGGTCGACGTTGCGGGGCTCCTCGCGGACATCGACCCCACAGACGTTCGCACGGATCTCCGCGACGCGCTCGCGGGCACCGACCTCCTCCAGCGATACTTCCGGATCAACGCGACGCGGTCGCTGCTCATCCTGAAACGGTACAAGGGCTACGAGAAGTCCGCGAGCGAACAGCAGGTCTCCAGTGAAATGTTGCTCTCCTTCGCCGAGGGGCTCGAGGAGTTCGCCGTCATCGAGGAGACCTACCGCGAGATCCTCGAGGACAAACTCCACGTCGCCGGTATCGAGTGGGCCTGCCAGCGCGTGCAGGCCGGCGATCTGGCGATCGAGCAGTTCACCGTCGACACGCCCTCGCCCGCGGCCTTCGGGCTCGCTACGCTGGCGGCGAGCGACGTGGTGTTGGCCGAAGACGAGAGTGCGGTGTTACAGGAGTTCCACGAGCGGGTGATGGCGGAGATCGGCGACGGCGGACGGCCCGACACCGACGGCGATCACGCGAGCGGGACCGCCGGCGCCGGCGAGTAGTCAGTTGGCCGCTTCGCCATCGACTTCGAACCCTTCCTCTGAGAACGTAGCGGCGCTGTGATTACTCCACGAAGTCGATGTCGTCGCCGTCGTCCTCGACGGGCGGCTGACTCGCTGCGGGCTCCGGCGAACTCGCCGCCGCAGCGGACATGTCTGGCTGGGTGTCGCCGCCGCCGTAGATCTGTGGCGACTCGACGCCGGTGACGACGATCATCGTGCGCATCGATCCCTCGAGGGACTCGTCGATGGACGTGCCCCAGATGATGCGCGCGTCGGGGTCGATCCGGTCGTAGATCTCCTCGACGACGCCCTCGGCCTCCTCGATGGCCATGTCGTTGCCGCCGGTGACGTTGACGAGCGCGGAGTTCGCACCAGAGATGTCGACGTCGAGCAGCGGCGAGCGGAGCGCGCTCTTGACCGAATCCTGTGCCTTCGCCTCGGAGTCGGACTCGCCCAGACCGATCATCGCGACGCCGCCGCGCTCCATGACGGTGCGCACGTCGGCGAAGTCGAGGTTGACGAGGCCGGGCTTGGTGATCAGCTCGGTGATGCCCTTGACGGAGCGCATCAGCACTTCGTCGGAGACCTTGAACGCCTGCCGGACGGGGAGCTTGCCGACGGAGTCGAGCAGTCGGTCGTTCGGGACGACGATGACGGTGTCCGAGACGTCTCGGAGCCGCTCGAGACCTGCCTCGGCGTTCGTCCGCCGGACCTCACCCTCTGCAGTGAACGGCGTCGTGACGATCGAGATGGTCAGCGCTCCGGACTCGCGTGCGGCCTTCGCGACGACCGGCGCGGCACCGGTCCCGGTGCCGCCGCCGAGCCCGGCCGTCACGAAGATCATGTCGGAGCCGTCGATGGCCTCGTTGATCTCCTCTTGACTCTCCAGGGCTGCCTCCTCACCGACCTGCGGGAGCGAACCGGCGCCGCGGCCGCCGGTCTTCTCCTCGCCGATGAGGATCTTCTCGTCGGCCTCGATCTCGACGAGATGCTGGACATCGGTGTTCGCCGCGACCAGCGACGCGCCGTGGATGCCCTCCTCGAACATCCGGTTGACCGTGTTGTTGCCGGCGCCGCCACAGCCGACGACGGTGATGTTCGTCTGGAGGTCCTCGAGGACATCCTCGAGCTCCTCGTCGGTCATGTTGCCCGTCCGATTCTCGGGCGCGACCGGCTCGTCGTCGGTCGGCTCCTCGACGGTCTCGGCCTCCCCATCCTCCGCCTCTTCGATTGCCTCGTCTACGAGCGAGTCCATTTGGCGAACGGATAGCGCGTCGAGGGTTATTATTGTTCCCCCTCTGTCAGACGAACGCAAGACACGCCCGAGTCGGGCGGTTTTCGACAATTCTCCTTCCCCAATCCTTATTTGCTCGATACGACGGCACGATTTCCACGTGAATCGAGGGTCTGGCTATCGACGGTGAGGCAGCGGCGAGTCACGGTCTGGGTTCGCTCGCGATCGCTCGTGGAGTGCCCCGACCTCGCAGCTGTTCCCGAGCGATCACTCCGAACGGCGCGAGCTCTCGGACGGCTCCCCGGCCGATTCGGTCGGGATCTCGAAGAGAATCTCGCGTCGCTCGTGCACCTCGGCCGGTTCGACGGTGCGTCCATCCACCTCGACGGCCTCGCCCGCGGACAGTTTCCCGAATGCGGGTCCTTCCGGCACCCCGGCGTCCGACGCGAGCGCGGGGTCGAACGCCGTTTCCTCCGCAACGATCCGGTCCGCCTCGACGGAGAGCGAGTCGTAGCGCTCCCGCAGGATCGCGGCCAACCGCTCGATGACGGTTTCGGGGAGCTCTCCACCAGGGAAGCACGCCAGCTCACCGGGGCGCGTGCCGCCCTCCGTGGTCTCGAAGGCCAGCGCGGTCTCTGCGAGGACCGCCATCGTCGCCTCACGGGCGACGTTCGTGGCGGCCTCCAGCAGCTCACTCGGGAGCGCTACCACCGTCGCGTCGTCGAGCACGTTCGTTGGCTGGTCAGCGGAGGTCGCATCCCCTGCCGTCTCCCCACACTCTCGTGCTGGCGCGCCGAAGCGTAGTCCCTCGTCGACGGGGCAGAGGCGCTCCTCGAGCGCTTCGACCAGCGGGAGCGGTACGCCGGTCGTCTCCTGCACCCACGTCTCGCTGACGACCCGGTGGCCGAGGTCCTCGATCGCGGTCGTCAGCCCGGGATGGGGCCCTTCGACGACCGCGTGGGTCGCACGGCTCTGCTCGAACGCTGCCTGGACGACGTCGGTGTTCGCGGCGGGAGCGCCGAGTTCCTCGAGCGACCAGTTCGCGGCGACGTGGCCGACGGCCCAGTCGGTCTCGCGGGCGATCCGGGTGAATCGGGGTGCGTAGTGCCCGCCGCCGAATCCGACGACGTGGCGGCAGTGAGCACCGGCGTCGGCTCGATCTGTGGCTCCGTCGATCGCGGGCCCGTCGGCGGCCGTTTCGGCGAGGTCGAGGATGGCCCGCGCGACGGCTGCTGCGCCTGCGTCGTCCGTCCACTCGTCGGGACCGCTGCCGAGTTCGACGAACATCGAGGGCGCGCCGACCTCGGTGGGGCCGTGGTGGGTACACTCCAGACTGACGTCGTAGGCCTCCGGCGCGTGGACGGCCAGCCCTTCGACGACCGCGGCCAGCGCGTTCGGTGGCGCGCGGGCGAGGGAGCGATCCGCGCCGCCGTACTCCGCGTCGCCGAAGTTTCCGGTGACGTGCGCGGAGAGCAAGGGGCCGGTGTCACCGGCGTGCCGCGAGGCGAAAATGAGGAACGCGGGGTCGTCGAAGCTCTCGGCGACGGCGTCGAGCTCGAGGTGGAGATCGTCGAAGCTGCGGAGTTCGAACGCCTCGGAGCGATAGACGGTGCCGCCACCCGCCGCGTCGGGCAGGTCCGTATCGGTTTGCTCTGTGAACTCGCCGAGGCGACGCAACTGCTCGCAGATGTGCTCAGAGGCTTCGTCCGCGCGACTCTCGACGATACCGATCACGGTGGAGTGGTCGCGGTCCGGTCGCTAAAGCGTCTCGGAGTCGGGCCGCGAACGGGACGCGTGGCCGCTGGGTCGAGTGATCAGTCCTGGCGCGGGCCGAGCGCCGGCGATCAGTTATCGCGCTGCTCGAGTACCTGCGATCGGGGCCACTCGACGTCCTCCGCGACGATCGACGCCATGTAGTCGTCGGCGGCGGCCCGGATGTGCCGGAGCCAGCCGGTCTGGTCGCTGGTGCACTGCACGAGGAGAGCAGTCTCCATGAGCGCGTATAGGGCGGCTGCGTCCTGCTCGACGTCGATGGACGCCCGAACGAGGCCGGCATCGATCCCGCCCTGCAGGATCTCTTCCGTCCGTGCGAGCCCGACGGCGTCGGCGTCTCCGAGCGCGCTGCGGTAGGAGGGATCCATCGCCGCCTGGGCGCGCAACTGGAGGTACACCTGGTTGATCTCCGAACCGGCCAGCTGATCGAGGGTCGTGCCGTCCGCGGCCTCACCGAGGATGAAGAGGTCGAGTCCGTACGCGAAGAAATCGAGACTCTCCGTCTCTGGCAGTTCGAGCATCAGCGCGTCGACGTGGGCGCGCATGAACTCGCCAACGAACGACTTCAGCAGGTCGTCCTTGCTGTCGAAGTGGTGGTAGATCGTCGACTTGCCCAACGTCGCCTCGTCCGCGATCTGCTGGATCGATAGATCGGCGAGTCCGTGGTGGGTGAGCGCCCGATACGTCGCCCGGTAGATCTCCTCCTCGCTCGTCTCGGGCTCGGGGAACAGCTCGACGTCGGGGCTCATGTCGACCGGTCGTTCGGTCCGCTGTCGGTTAAAGTGTCCGTTGGGGGCGTCGCGACGGTATCCGCAACCGTTTTATCAGACCGAACGTTCGTTCGACCTATGGCCGAACGTTCGTTCGGTAAGTCGGACGGTGGTGTCCAGTGCAGGTGAGCGATCTTGCGGACGCGATCGTCGATCATCGGCGGCTGGTGATCGCCCTCTTTCTGGTTCTCACGGCGGGGATGATCGCCGGCGCGATGCAGGTCGAGCAGCAGTCCTCTCTCGACGGCTTCCAGACGGACTCCGAGGAGTCCCGCGCGCTCGATCGGATCCAGGAGCGCTACGACCGGACCGGCGAGAACGTGACGACGACGCAGGTCGTGGTCCAGCGCGAGGACGTCCTCAGCAAGGCGGGGCTCCTCGAGACGCTCCGCTACCAGCGCGCGATCGCCGCGGACGACACGATCGGGCCGACGCTCGCGACCGACCAGCGGCCGACGACGAGCGTCGCGTCCACGATCGCGACGGCGGCGATCAGACAGGAGCGACGGTCACAGACGAGCGGGACCGCAGCGAACGGCTCCGGTGGCAGCTCTACCGCCAGCGGTGCCAACGCGTCGGCTGGCGCAGCTGGGGCGAGCGAACTGCCCTCGCTCGACGCTCAGATCGCCCAGATCGAGTCGATGGACGAGGCCGACGTCGACGCGACGATCCAGACCGTGCTCACGGCGGACCGTCCGGAGCTGTTGATGCTCCTGCCTGCGGACTACGCGGTCGGCGACACGTCGGCCGACGCCTCGATGGTCCTCGTTCGCCAGGACACCCGCGGGGAGTACGTCTCGATCGACACCGCTCCTGACCACCTGATCGAGAGTCAGGGAGCGATGGCCGACCTCGGAGCGAACCGTGCGGGCGCCGACTACCACGTCTTCGGCGTTGGGATCACGGCCGACGAGTTCAGCAAATCGCTGAATGAAAGCCTCGCGATCGTCGGACCGTTCGCCTTGCTGTTCGTGTTGGTCGTGCTCGCGATCGCCTACCGCGATCTGGTCGACGTGGTGCTCGGGCTCACCGGGATCGGCCTCGTGCTCGTCTGGACGTTCGGCTTCATGGGCTGGGCGGGAATCGCGTTCAACCAGATCTTCGTCGCGGTGCCCGTGCTCTTGATCGGACTCTCGATCGACTACGCGATCCACGTGTTCATGCGATCGCGGGAAGCGCGATCGACGGGCGCCGATCCCGACGGTGGCCGAGCGAGCGGCCTTCCCTCTATCGACGCTGCGATGAAGGCCGGTCTCGCGGGCGTCGGTCTCGCGCTCGTGCTCGTGACCGTGACGACCGCGGTCGGCTTCCTCTCGAACGTCGTCAGCCCGATCACGCCGATCGCGCAGTTCGGGATCGTCAACGCGGCTGGAATCGTCGCCGCGCTGTTCGTCTTCACGCTGTTCGTTCCAGCAGTCAAAGTCGAGATCGACGGCTGGCTCGAGTCTCGTGGTCGCGACCGGAGCGCGTCGGCCTTTGGATCGGGCGGCCGGCTCAACGGCGTGTTGCGGGGCGCTGGGACCGTCGCTCGGCGCGCACCAGCGATCGTGCTCGTTCTCGCGCTACTGCTGAGCCTCGGCGGCGCCTACGGTGCCACGCAGGTCGATTCGAGCTTCGAGAGCCGGGACTTCCTCGCCGACGATCCGCCGGGATGGACCGAATCCCTTCCCGATTCGATGCAGCCCAGCGAGTACAGCGCCGTCGAGTCGATGGACGTCCTCGAGAGCCAGTTCGTCCGCCAGGATCTCGACGCGCAGGTGCTCATCGAAGGAGCGGTCACTGATCCGGCGACGCTGGAGCGCGTGGACGCTGCGTCCCACAACCTCGCCAAAGCAGAGTCGACCGCTCGGCTTCCGGACGGTCGCGCGGCGATCACGACCCCCACGACAACGATGGCCCGCGTCGCCGCGGAGAACGAGTCGTTCAACGCGACGCTGGCGGCCAGCGACACAGATGGTGACGGGCTTCCCGACCGGAACGTCGAAGCAGTGTACGACGCGCTCTACGCTGCCGACCCCGCAGCCGCGGCAGCGGTCGTCGATCGCACGGCGGAGGGTGAGTATCGCTCCCTCCGGCTCACCGTGCTCGCCGGCGGAACCGACGACACGACGGCGCTCGTCGAGACCGTTCGCGACGCCGCGTCGCGCATCGAAACGCAGGGCGGTAGCGTCGACGATGGGTCCTCCGCTGACTCCGGGGCCGCCGACTCTGCCGCCGTCGAGGCCACCGCCACCGGCCAGCGAACGGTGTTGACCCAGCAGGTCGCATCGGACATCCTCGACACGGTGCTCTGGAGTCTCGTCGTCACCCTCACCGCCGTCGGGGTGCTCCTGATCGTGTCCTACCGCGTCACCGCGGGACGCGGGACGCTCGGCCTCGTCGCGATGGCGCCAATTTTGATGGCGCTGTCCTGGGTGCTTGGCACGATGTGGCTGCTGGGAATGCCCTTCAACTCCATGACGGGGATGATCACCAGCCTCACGATCGGCATCGGCGTCGCCTACTCCATCCACGTCACCGAGCGGTACAATCAGGAGCTCGAAACCCGCGACAGCGTCGCTGACGCGCTCCAGGCGACGGTCACCGGTACCGGCGGTGCGCTGCTTGGCAGCGCCGCGACCACGGCCGGCGGGTTCGGCGTCCTCACATTCGCCTTCCTGCCGGTCCTCCAGCAGTTCGGGACCATCACCGCCACGTCGATCGGCTTCGCGTTCCTCGCGAGCGTCGCGGTGTTGCCGAGTCTGCTGGTCCTCTGGACGCGGTTCCTCGGTCCGGAGTGGGCTCGTTCCGAGCTCGCAGCAGACGCACCGACCGACCGCGGCCACTCTGAGCCCGGTCTCGGCGACGACTGATCGCGCTCCCGGACGATCGATCTCTCTCTTTCCTTTCTTTCCTTTCTTTCCTTTCTTTCCTTTCTTTCCTCTCTTTCCTCACGTTTCGCTCTCGTGTCTCCCAATTCGCTCCCTCACACCGTCCCCGAAGCGTGTACAAGAGCCCACACTCCCGCCACAGAACGCTCTACGCGGGAACTGACCACACGACACAACGGAACCGCAAATCGCCGGCCGACGCTACAACTGATCCTGGTCTTTGAGCTGCTCGAGGACGTCGTCGACGAACGCCTCGGGGCTGTCGTAGGGGAAGTCCCCGCCACCGAGCTTGGTGTTGAGCTCCATCGCCGTCATCGAGAAGTCGCCCGACTCGAAGCTCGTCGACGGACCGTCGGGGAGCGCCGGAACGAGGTCCATCGGACTGGAGATCGGGTAGTCAGCGCCTTCGAATGCCTCGATCATCTGCTCTCGGAGTTCGGCTTCGTCTGCCATACACTCACGTAGCGATGGCCGAGACAATAAACTTTGCCTTGATTGGAAGTTGACTCGGGCTGAACTGGGCCTGTCCGGCCGGCCTGCTGGGACTGGTCGTGCTCTATCTGCCTGGGAGTCGACCAGCTCCCGAGTGTCTCATTCCACTGTCCAGCGCGATCGTCTGCGGAAGGAACGCTCTCAGCCGTCGAGCCACTCGTCGGCGGCCACTGGCTCCGTCAGCGGCCGCGAACAGGTGAACTCCCGGCAGACGTAGGCCGTCGGGCCCTCGGCGGACCCGGCCGAATCGCCAGATTGCGAACCATCGTCGCCGGCCTCCCGCCCCGCCCAGATCGGCGGCGCCTCGTCCATATCGAGCCGATCGAGCCACGCCGAGAGTCCCTCCGCCGTCGCCGGCCGTGGCGCGAGCAGCCGCCGTGGCAGGTACCGATCCGCGAGCCAGGAGCGCCACGCGTCCGGTAGGTCCACGGCCCCATCGAGGGAGCCGTTGGGGGTGGACGACTCGGCAGACGCGCCCAGCCCGTCGATCGCGAGCGTCACCTCGGTCGACCCGGCACGAGCGCGCTCGGCTGCGAGCGCGAGCGAGGGATGTTCCAGCGGGCGCTTCTCGAGTCTGCTGGCGTGCGTGGCGAGAACCGTCCGCGCGACCTCGTCGAAGCGGTCGTCCGTCCGGAACGCGCCGAGAGCGAGCAGCAGGTCGGTGCCGACCGCCAGGCTCGACGGCGTGGACTGATCACGCGGCTCCTGCGGGCGAGCGATCAGGTCCTCGCCGCCGGCGGGCGTGGAGTACAGCGTCCCGCTCGATTCGTCGTAGAACTGGTCCACGACCCGCTCGCCCAGATTGAGCGCGAACGCGAGCGCGTCGACGTCGCCCGTGGCCTCGTAGGTCGCGAGGGCGCCGCGGCCGAGGAATGCGTAGTCTTCGAGGTACCCGCGGCCCTGGACGTCCGCGGAGCTGCTTTCTTCTGCGTCTCCGCTCCCAGCGTCGCCGGGTACGTACCGCCGCGCGAGCTGCTCCCCGTCCCAGAGCTGCGTCCTCACGGCGTCGAGTGCCGTGCTCGCTCGCTCCGCGAGCTCGTCGTCTTCGAGGACGATCGATCCGGCTGCCAGCGCGCGGATCGCGAGCCCGTTCCACGCGGCGATGACCTTGTCGTCGCGGCGCGGGCGCGGTCGGGATTCACGGACCCGGCGCAAGGTCTCGCGGGCGTCGTCGAGTCGCTCGCGGACGGTCGCCGATGTGAGGTCGTACGTGTCCGCGAGCGTCTCGATCGACGCGTCGATCGTCAGGACGGTGGTGCCCTCGAAGTTCCCGCGATCGGTGATTCCGTAGCGATCGCAGACGAGTTCGGCGCGTTCTGGATCGTCGAGCGCGTCGGCGACCTCCCCCGGCGTCCAGACGTAGAACTCGCCCTCCTCGTGGTCGCCCGGACCGTCCCCGGGTTCGCCGTCGTCGCCGGCCGTTCGGTTCGCCGGCACCGCGCTTCGCGCGTCGAGAGTCGCGGCAAAGGCGCCGTCCGGATGCGCCAGCTCCCGGTCGAGAAACGCGAACGTCTCGCTGGCTACCGCGGCGTACCGATCGTGGCCCGTGAGCTGGTGGCCAGCGAGGAGGGAGCGCGGGAGCTCTGCGTTGTCGTACAGCATCTTCTCGAAGTGGGGAACCGTCCAGTCACGGTCGGTGCAGTAGCGGTGGAATCCGCCGCCGACGTGGTCGTAGAGACCGCCGTCGACCATCGCCGCGAGGGCGGCGTTCGCGACGGCGTGGAACTCCGAGGCCGTTCCCTCGTCGTCCGCGTCGGCGTTGCCGTTCTCACCATTGCTGCTTCTACCGCTCGCACCAGCGTCGACAGCCTCGCCGCTCCCTTCGTCCGCACCTGCGTCGGCAGTATCGCCGCTTCCGTCGCCTGCGCCAGCGTCGAACAGCGCTTCGATCCGTGCTGGCTGGGGGAACTTCGGACCCTGTCCCCAGCCGCCGTGTTCGCGGTCGGCGCTCCGGAGCGCCGCGCTCGCCGCTCGCTCGATCGGGCTGGGACCCCTCTCCTCTGCAGAGCCGCCGCCGAGGGCGGCGTCCGGCTCCGCGTCCGCACCCTGTGCTGTCGACGGCTCCTCGCCAGTCTCCTCCAGTTCGCCACGGACCCGGGTCGTGACAGTCGCCGCGCGCTGCTCGAACTCCGCGCGCTCCTCGGGATCGGCCCAGGAGTCGGCGACGTCGTCGAGCAGGTCGAGAAAGCCGGGCATCCCCTGGCGTGCCTCCCGCGGGAAGTAGGTCCCGACGTAGAATGGCTCGCCTTCGGGCGTGAGCCACGCGGAGAGGGGCCAGCCGCCGCGGCCCGACAGCATCTGGCAGGCGGTCTGGTAGACCGAATCGAGGTCGGGCCGCTCCTCGCGATCGACCTTGATCGGGACGAACTGCTCGTTGAGGGCCTCGGCGACGGCGTCGTCCTCGAAGCTCTCCTCTTCCATGACGTGACACCAGTGGCAGGCGGCGTAGCCTACCGAGAGGAATATTGGGACGTCTCGCTCGCGGGCGGCCTCGAGCGCGGCGTCGTCCCACGGCTGCCAGTTGACGGGGTTGTCGGCGTGTTGCTGGAGGTAGGGGCTCGCCTCGGCGTCGAGGCGGTTCCGATCGGTCGGTCCGCTCATGTCTCGGGCTGGGGGAGTGAGCCCTAAAGCACCGGCGCTCCGGGTGGGCGAGCGGCAGCGACTTCCCGGTAGCACCCCATCGAGTATGTATGCGCGTACAGACCAGACTCCGGCTCCTTCGGATCGCGGGACTGGTCCTCACGGTCCCGATCGCGTTCTTGCTGTTCACCGTCGCGGTCTCGGTCGATGCCGGCGTGATCGTCGGCCTCCTGATCGTGTTCGTGCCGCTCGGGTGTTACGCTGCGGGCGTCGCGCTCCTGGTGTACGGACTCGACGACCGGTCGAATGGCGAGTCGCAGTCCGGCGCGGTCTGAGCGCTGGCGCAGCCTCCCACGGGTGTGGTTGCCAGGGAAAGGTGAGAGTCCATGCCGGTCAGCTATCCCCGTCGCTGCCGCTGTTGCTATCCGGATCGAGGATCTCCTCGAACTCGGCGCGCTCCTCGTCGGTGGGTCCCTCTTCCTCGTCGTCGCCACTCCCGCCCGAGGAACTGGAGCTACGGCTGCGCCGACGCCGGTGTTCGGGCTCTTCGGCGTCCCGGCGACTGAGGAACTTGGGTCGGCTGACTGACTCCCTGGAGTCGTCGGGGCGCGTGTCGATGTCGTAGCCACCGAGCGCGCCGGGCATTCCCTCTTTCTCGTGGGGCTCGGGCTCGTCGGGGCGATCGCTGGGATCGAGCTGGGTCGTCTCGGCGACGACCTGCTCCCACACCTCGTTGGCGTCGGCACCCGGCTCGGGATCGACGCGATCGGCCTTGTCTCGTCCCTCGTGGTAGGCCAGTTCGACGAAGCTCCGGTCGTAGTTCGACTCGACCTCGTCGCTGATCTCGTCGAGCTCGCCGGGGTAATGCTCGCCCATTCGTGCGGCGACGCCGAGTGCGAACGCGCGGCGGACGGCCTCCTCGCGGTCGTCGATCGACGTCCAGTCCGTCCCGAAGCGATCTTCGTACATCGCTTAGGTGTGTGTCTCGGTCATTGGCGTCACTGTGTCAGGGTTGGCTCTCCGATCAGTCACCGATCGTCGCGCTGGGATCGACGCGCAGTCCGCGATCGCTGAAGCGAGCCGCGTGTATGTTGCTGTCGATCTTGGTCCCGCGCATCTTGATTATCTGGACGCCTCGCTGCATGCCGCCCTCTTCGAGATAGTTGTGCATGAAGAAGACGCCGTGGGCGAGGTAGTGCTCGTCCGAGTAGGAGGTCGGGTCGGTCATCTCGGAGATGACGAGCGCCGTCGCGTCCGCCCGCTTGAGCGCCGTCAGGAACTTGATGAAGTCGTCGAGGTCGTCCGAGAAGTAGTACTCGAGCAACATCGCCGAGTCGATGACCAGCCGATCGATCTCCTTGTTCTCGATGAAGGAGACGATCTGGTTGGTCATGTTCTCGACGTTGTCAGGGAAATCGCCACCCGAACGCGAGGAGGGCGCGAGCAAGCGCTTTGCCTCGCTCTCGAACACGTTGAGGAACTTCACCCGGCCGGAGCTGACGGCCTTGTCGAACCCGAACTCGTAGTTCGACATGTCCTCGACCAGCTCTTCTTTCGTCTCGTGCAGGGAGAGGAACAGCGACGTCTGTCCGTCGATGGCCCCCTTGGTGACGAACTGCGACGCGAACGTCGTCTTTCCGCTGCCGGGCGGTCCGCTGACGATGTACAGCCGGTCCGTCAGCAACCCGCCATCGACGAGCTCGTCGAACCCGGGGACCCCTGTTGCAACGCGCATCGTTACGCAGGAGGGAGCGGACCGGACAAGAGTGTTCTGGCAGTTCGCGCCATCGCGCTTAACTGGACCACCTGACTGTCCGTACCCGCGCCCAACTCACCCGGGCTAGCAGCTCCGTTTACTCTATTACGAATTGCAGTAGTTTAATGCTCCTGCCCGCCGTTTGTTCCGATGATGCCCGATATCACGGTGTCAGACTCGCTGTACAGCCAGCTCGACCAGGCCGCCGAAGAGGACCTCGAAGCGGCGCTCTGGGAGATGGTGTACCTCCACCGGCGCGGCAACGATCCCTCCGAGTGACGACGATCGGTTGACTGCGCGACGCGTCGTGGTTACCCGCAACTGACGTCCAACTAGTCCCCCGGACGCCCGCTCGGTTCCGCTTCGCCTCGGCCCGCTTCCGCCGATTCCTTTCCCCTTCCGCGCCGATTCCCACCCCCTGCGCTGGCTCCCCACTTCTCGTTCCGAAGAGTCCCTGCGTCCCGTCCGAACTACCCCCACGCCCCTCTTCCGCAGAGATCCGCGGGCCGTTCCGCGGAGATCCTCTCGCCTCGCCCCCTGGCTTCGTCCCCACGCTCAGGCCAGCTCACCCCGCGGCGCTTTTGCCACCCGCCCGAGTAGTCGAGCCGTGGCCGAGGATACGCCTGCCGACGGACGCCCCGGGTCGCTCGCCCTACACGCTCGCTACGAGGGCGACGACGACCCCAAGAAGTGTACCGCGCGCCGGCTCGAACGGGAGGGGGCGCTCACGCTGCACCGGAGCGACCGCGAGACGCCCTACGGCATCGTGTTGAACCCACACGCCGAGCAGGCGCTCTCGCCGGCCGATCGCGATTCGGCGAACCGGCTCGTCGCGCTGGATTGCTCCTGGGAGACGGCTGAGGCCGCCCAGTTCTCGATCGCCGGCGACCACCGGGCGCTACCCTTCCTCGTCGCGGCGAACCCGGTGAACTTCGGGAAGCCGTTTCAGCTCACGACCGCGGAAGCGCTGGCTGGAGGGCTCGCGATCCTCGGCGAACGAGCGGCCGCGGAGGAGCTGCTCGCCTCTTTCTCCTGGGGCCAGGCTTTCATCGACATGAACGACGAGCCGCTCCGGCGGTACGCGGAGTGTGCTGACTCTGCGGAGGTCGTCGCCGTGCAGGAGGAGTATCTGGCGGATCCCGACGAGGGATCGTAGACCAGCAGTTCGGGCCGTCCGTCTGGACCCACACCACAGCAGTTGGGTCCGGACCAGTTCCGCTACACTTCGCCAGCCCTCCGGCCGGTCGCGGTCACTTGACATCGCTATCGGACGACGATCCGGCCTCCGGTGTTGCTTAGTACCCCTCGCTCGAACCACCGGCCGTGTTCGGAACGAGTGGCGTCCGCGGCCCGTTCGGCACGGACGTGACGGCAGAGCTCGCGCTGTCGATCGGCCGCGCAGTCGTAGCCGAGGGCATCGACCGTGTCGTGATCGGGCGGGATCCCAGAACGACCGGCGATCTCCTCGCGGACGCGGCCGCTGCGGGCGCTCGCGAGTGCGGCGCGGACGTGATCGACCTCGGCATCGCTGCGACGCCGACGATCGCGCGGAGCGTCGCGTGGCAGGACGCCGACGTCGGAATCGCGGTGACGGCGTCGCACAACCCGCCCGAAGACAACGGGCTCAAGCTCTGGCAGCGCTCGGGACAGGCCTTCGACGAGGAGCGTCGCGAGCGGATCGCCGAGCGCGTTCGGGCCGACGACGCAACGGCGGCTGCCTGGGACGCAGTGGGGGATCGCTCGGCGTGGGGCGGTGCGGCGGAACGACACGTCGCTGCCATCGAGGACGCTGTTCTGGGGGAGGATGCCCCAGCGGGCTCCGACGCTCCCGGTCCGCTCGCAGACCTCGACGTCGTCGTCGACGTCGGGAACGGTGCCGGCGGTCTGACGGTCCAGGCCCTCCGCGAGCTGGGCTGCTCGGTCGAGGCGCTGAACGAGGGGCCCGACGGACGGTTCCCGAGCCGCCCCAGCGAGCCCACTGCGGAGACGCTCTCGACGCTTCGCTCCGTCGTCGCGGCGACGGACGCAGATCTCGGCGTCGCCCACGACGGCGACGCAGATCGAATGATGGCCGTCGACGAGACCGGCACCTTCGTCGGCGGCGACGCGCTCCTCGCGCTGTTCGCCGTGGATGCGGTGCGCAGCGCAGACGAGGCCGGCGGACAGGACGGAGCGGAGTCACGCGTCGCGGCGCCCGTCAATACCAGCCTCGCCGTCGACGACGCACTCGCGGACGTGGGCGCCACGGTCGTCAGGACGCGCGTCGGCGACGTCTTCGTCGCCGAGCGGGCCAGCGAGCCCGACGTCGTCTTCGGTGGGGAACCCAGCGGTGCCTGGATCTGGCCCGACGCGACGCTCTGCCCTGACGGGCCGCGGGCAGCCTGTCGGCTCGCCGAACTGGTCGCCGAGCGTGGGCCGCTTTCGGCGCTGGTCGGCGATCTCGATTCGTATCCGATCCGGCGAGACAGCGAGGAGGTCGCGGAGAAAGAGGTGACGATGGAGCGCATCGAGGCTGCCGCAGCCGACGCGTTCGACGACGTGAACGACGTCGACGGCGTCCGAGTGACGACCGACGACGGCTGGCTCCTGCTCCGCGCGAGTGGCACCCAGCCACTGATCCGGTTGACTGCGGAAGCCCGCGAACCGGCCCGTGCCGACGAGCTCCTCGAAACAGGGCACGAACTGCTCAACGACGCTCTCGCGGACTGACGGGGCCGCGGCCGCACCCGTGACGATTACCCGATCGCTGGGACGAGACCAGCTCCGCGGAGCCGAACCGTTTTACGGCGACCAACGAATACCCTCTTCCATGGACGCCGTCATCGTCGCCGCGGGCAAGGGAACCCGAATGCGCCCGCTGACCGACGAACGACCGAAACCCCTGCTTCCGGTCGGCACGACGACGCTGCTCGAACGAACGATGGCACAGTGCTCGCCCCACGTCGATCGGTTCGTGCTGGTCGTGGGTTATCGAGGCGAGGCAATCCGCGAGGCGGTCGGCGACGCGTTCGACGGGGCGCCCGTCGAGTACGTCGAGCAGCGCCAACGCAAGGGAACGGCCCACGCCGTCGGCCGTGCTGCCGACGTCGTCGACGATCGGTTCATCGTCTGTAACGGCGATCTCGTGCTCGACGACGCGCTGTTCGAGCGCCTCGCTGCGACCGAGGGCCACGCGCTGACGGTGACGACGGTGCCCAATCCGACCGAGTACGGCGTCGTCGACGTGGATTGGGACGCAGAGAGCACCGGCGCCGCCCGCGTCGAGGGGATCGTCGAGAAACCAGACGATCCACCGTCGGATCTCGGCAACGTCGGCGTCTACGCCTTCGAGCCGTCGATCTTCGACGCGATCGACCGCACGACGGAGAGCCCCCGTGGCGAGTTCGAGATCACCGACTCCATCGAGTTGCTACTCGGCGACGGCGCGGAGATCGCCGCCGTGGAGTACGACGGCACCTGGCTCGACGTCGGGCGGCCCTGGGACCTCCTCACCGCGAACGAGGCGGTCCTGGGTGAACTGGAGGGCGGGAGCTCGACTGGTAACGGGGACGACGCACAAGTGCCCGAACGGCGCATCGATGGCACCGTCGAGGACGGCGCAGACCTCCATGGCCCGGTGATCGTCGAAGACGGTGCCCGCGTTCGATCTGGTGCCTACGTCGAGGGGCCGGTGGTGATCCGGTCCGGTGCGGACGTCGGTCCGAACGCGTACGTCCGCGGTGCCACGGTACTCGGCCCGGACGTCCGCGTCGGTAACGGGGTCGAGGTAAAGAACTCGGTGCTGATGGCTGGCTCCCACGCCGCGCACCTCTCCTACGTCGGCGACTCCGTGCTCGGCCGCGGCGTGAACTTCGGTGCGGGGACCGTCGTCGCGAACCTCCGACACGACGACGCGAACGTCAGAATGCGCGTCAAGGGCGAGGCCGTCGATACCGGTCGCCGGAAGCTCGGGGTGGTGCTCGGTGACGGCGCGAAGACCGGGATCGACACGAGTCTGAACGCTGGCGTGGTGATCGGAACGGGCGCCGCGACGGAGCCCGGGGAGACGGTGCGCCGGGATCGCGGGCGGGAGTGAGGGAGCCGTCCCGATTGAGGCGCGGATACTGGCAGTACCGCATTCTGTTCGACCTCCACACGACGAACGTTCCGTTATATCCAGTCGCAGAGGTGAGCGACCGAACCACTCAGATCGGGGTAGTGCCGTTCGATCCGGCCGATGCCCTGACGCACTCTACCGCCAGATATCGTGCCGTCTGTGATGAGCACGATGCCCGCGTGTCCCTCCGCAGGCGGATCCGCGAAGTCGGAGCTGTCCTCCGTTAGCAACACCCGATCCTGCCGAGTGGCTTCGGCGATGACCGCCGAGTCCAGGGCACTCTCGCCGAGGTTCGGTTCGTCCACCACACGAACGACATCGTGGCCGCTGTCGGCAAGCGCCCGTACGTGGGCGGTGTCGACGTTCTCGTCTGCGAGTATCCGCATCCGCTGGACTACGAATCTCCGTTCGGTGTGACGCGACTGCCTGGCAGATCGGGGCCACGGTCGTCGATGGTGCGCATCTCCGCCTGATTGTGGAAGGCGTATGCTAGCGCCGCGTGCACCTCGGCGATCGAGATTTCGAACCCAGAAGCGATCGCTTCGGGGTCCTCGTCGCCTTCGGCGTATCGTTCGAAGACGTGCGATACGCCGACACGCGTCCCGTCGATGCGTGGATCGCCGTCGAGGACACCCTCGGTCTTGACGATCTGTGGCACGTCAACGTCCGGGGGCGTTCCAGCGTCCGTTCCGGAAGTCGCCATAGACGTTCGTAGCCCGGCATTACACATAAACCTGGGCCGGAGGGCAGATCGCAGTGGCCGAATCGATCGAATTCTTGGGCAGTGAGATCGCTGCTTCCGTCGTCGCGCTGGGATGCTCCGGTCGTTGGATCGACCGTTCACGACGGTGTCTTCAAGTGTGCGCCAGCGATACGAACTGGCATGACTGACGAGACGACGGCAGTGATCCTCGCCGCGGGCGAGGGCCGTCGGCTGGAGCCACTGACGAACCGCCGACCGAAGCCGATGCTTCCGATCGCGGATCGGCCCCTGCTCGAGTACGTCCTCGAGGCCGTCGCGGACGCGGGCATCGAACACGTCGTCTTCGTGGTCGGGTACGAGCGCGACCGCATCCAGACGCACTTCGGCGACGGCGACGACTGGGGCGTCGAGATCGAGTACGCGGTTCAGGAGACCCAGCTCGGCACCGGTCACGCCGTGCTCCAGGCCGAGCCGTTCGTCGACGGTCCGTTCCTCGTGCTCAACGGCGACCGGATCATCGAACCCTCTGCCGTCGAGTCGGTGCGCAGGACGCTCGGATCGGCGAGCGAGGGATCCGGCAGCGACGAGATCGCGATGGCGGTGTCGCGCTCGCCGACGCCGTCGGAGTACGGCGTCGTCACGGTCGAGAACGAACTGGTCGTCGACCTGATCGAGAAGCCCGAGCACGAGCCACCCTCGGAGCTGATCAACGCCGGCGTCTACGGGTTCACGCCGGACGTCTTCGAGGCGATCCGGGCGACGCCGACCAGCGCGGACGGCGAACAGTCGATCACCGCGGCGATCGCCGGGGCAATCGAGGACGGTGCGGTTCGGGCCGTGCGCTACGACGGACTCTGGCTCGACGTCACGCACCTCTGGGATCTGCTCTCGGTCACGGGCCGGATGCTCGACCGATCCGGCGGCGGCATCGAGGGATCCGTTGCGGAGAGCGCGACCGTCGCAACGGCGACCCACCTCGCTGCCGGCGCTCGCGTCGGACCAAACGCGACAGTCGGACGGGGCGCGACGATCGCCGACAACGCGAGCGTCGGCGCAAACGCCGTCGTCGAACGGTCGGTGATCTTCCCGGACGCGACGATCGGTCCGGGCGCGGTCGTCCGCGACTGCGTCGTCGGCGCCAATGCGACCGTCGGTGCGAACGCGACGGTCCCCGGTGGCGACGCGACGGTGATCGTCGAGGGGAACGTTCACGAGGACGTTCGGCTCGGCGGCGTCGTCGGCGACAACGCACACGTTGGGGGCGGCGCGGTGCTAGCGCCCGGTGCGATCCTCTACGACGAGGTCGACGTTGCGCCCGGTGCGAGCGCGAGCGGGACGGTCGAGCAGGGGACGCAGATCCGGAGGGGGTAGCATGTGTGGAATCGTCGGCTACAACGGCGCGCAGCGAGCTCTCCCACTGGTCACCGAGGGGCTCCAGAATCTGGAGTACAGGGGCTACGACTCGGCTGGCGTCGCGCTCTCCCCGGACGAGCGGGGCGAGTCCGACGGTGAGCTGGACGTCTACAAGCGCTCCGGTGAGGTGTCGGCGCTACTGGACGCGCTTCCCGAGTCAGCCGACCAGCGCCGCGGTATCGGCCACACGCGCTGGTCGACCCACGGCCCGCCGACGGACGCGAACGCGCATCCCCACACCGACTGTACCGGGGACGTCGCGGTCGTCCACAACGGCATCGTCGAGAACTACGACGAACTCAAAGCGGAGCTGGAGGCGGCCGGCCACGAGTTCACGAGTGAGACCGACACCGAGGTCGTTCCACATCTAATCGAGACGGCGCTGGCCGATGGGAAATCGCCGAAGGCGGCCGTGCAGTGGGCGGTCGGCCGGCTCGAGGGGAGCTTCGCGGTCGTCGCGACGATGGCGGGCGTCGACGCGCTCTTTGCAACCCGGCAGGACAGCCCGCTCGTCGTCGGATACGGCGACGACGGCGCCTTCGTCGCCAGCGACGTGACGGCGTTCTTAGAGCACACCCGCGAGGTGACCTATCTGGCGGACGGCGACCTGGCGATCCTCGGTGCGAGCGACGGCCAGCACGCCGGCGACGTCCGGATCGAGCGCGACGGCGAGCACATCGAGCCCGAGCGCGAGACGCTCGACTGGGAAGCTGACGCCGCCGAGAAGGGCGGCTACGACCACTACATGCTCAAGGAGATCCACGAGCAGCCATCCGCGCTCCGACAGGCGCTCTCCGGGCGCGTCGACCCCGACGCGGGGACCGTCGACCTCGATCTCGAACTCCCTGCCGAGTACGTCGGCTCACTCGAGGAGGTCCAGTTCGTCGCTGCGGGAACGTCGAACTACGCCGCTCGGTACGCCGCGGAGTTGGTCGAGGAGCTGGCCGACGTCCGCGCGACGGTCGAGATCGCAAGCGAGTACGAGTTCGACGGCGGCCGGGACCCCTGGCGCACGCTCGTCGTCGCGGTGACACAGAGCGGCGAGACTGCGGACACGCTCGCGGCGATCCGGAAGGCGAGCCGTGCTGGCGCGCGTACCATGGCGGTGACGAACACGCTGGGGAGCACCGTCACCCGGGAGGTCGACGACAGCCTGTTCATCCGCGCCGGCCCCGAGATCGGCGTCGCCGCGACCAAGACGTTCTGCTCACAGGTCGCGACGATGACCATGCTCTCCGTGGCGCTGGGCCGCCAGCGCGGAACGCTCTCCTCCGATCGCGCGAGCGAGGTGCTCTCGGATCTGCGCGGGCTGCCCGGCGCCGTTCAGCAGGTGCTCGATCGCACGGACGCGGTCGAGGAGGTGGCCCTGGAGCTGGCCGACTCTGACGCTTTCTTCTTCGTCGGACGATGGCTCGGCCACCCGGTCGCACTCGAAGGCGCGCTCAAACTCAAGGAGATCTCCTACGACCACGCCGAAGGGTTCGCGGCCGGCGAGCTGAAACACGGGCCACTCGCGCTCGTGACGCCAGAGACGCCGGTGCTCGCGGTGCTGACCGAGGGATCGCGACCCGAGCAGACGCTGAACAACGTCAAGGAGGCCCAGGCGCGGGAGGCGCCGGTGATCGGCGCTTCGTCGGGTGACAGTGCGGGGCAGTATCTCGACGTCGAGTGGCCGGTGCCCGACGCCGGCCTGCTCGAACCGCTGATCACCAACGTCTACTGGCAGCTGTTCGCCTACTACGTGGCCGACTCGAAGGGTCGGTCGATCGACAAGCCACGGAACCTCGCGAAGAGCGTGACTGTGGAGTAGATTGCGGAGAAGGGCGGTGTAACGTCCGACACAGGCGCAGACGAACGCTGCGATCGAGAACGGTCCTCAGTCGTCCGCAGCGGCGCGTCGCTCGGAGAGGTGTTCCCAGATCTCCGTACAGCCCGCGCCCGCGTCGACGTCTGCGAGGTGGTCGTCGTCGGAGGGCTCCTCGCGGCCGGTGTCCGAGTTACTCATTGTGTGAGTCACTCCTCTTTGGGAACCGTAATAAGTCCTGTGGGTGGCGGTGGAAACGAGCGCGAACGTGCGGGATCGGCCTCTCTACTGCACGAAACGGCGCAATCCCGCGACCGCAGGCGGCCTCGAAACACCGGAACCGATCCGTTCAAACGGCTGTAGGGATTCCGCTCGCGGTAGATGCATCGCGACCGGATCCGGCGTGCGGTCAGGGAGAACCCCTGGCTCGCTGGCGTGCTCGCCGTCGCCGCAGTGCTCCTCTATCTCGGCATCTGGCGCGTCGAGCCCTACCAGTTCATCCCCGACGAAATCGCAGCGACGACCCAGCCCCTGACGATCGCCCAGGAGCCCTACGGGATGACCGAGTTCAAGAAGGGCGGCAATCTCCACATCTGGCTGCTCGTCGTCGCCTATCTCGTCGTCTTGCTTCCGATCGGCGCGTACTGGTTCGTCACCGGCCAGATCGACGCGGTACTCACCGAGGCCGAGCGCGTCTCGCAGTACACCGCCGGCGGCCAGTGGGCAGCCGCGAACCAGCAGCTACTGGACACCTACCACCTGCTGGTGACGTCGGGCCGCTTCGTCTCCGCGACGGCAGGGCTCCTCACCGTGCTCGGCGTCGGACTGCTCGCGCGGCGACTCGGGGGGCGCCCGGCGGGCGTGCTCGCGAGCGCGAGTCTGTCGGTCACACTCGGGTTCGTCCTGACCGCGAAGTACGCGACCGAAGACGTCGTCGTCGGCTGTTTCGTCGTCTGGACCTTCCTGTTGCTAGCGTACTACTACGACACAGGCGAGGACCGGTTCCTGCTCTATGGCGCCGCGGCGACGGGACTCGCAATCTCGACGAAGGCGACCGCGGGGGTCCTCGTGTTCGTCGTCGCCATCCTCGCCTTCCGCCGGTACGAGCCACGGGAGCTGCTGACTCGGGACGCGCTTCGCGACCTCCTTCGGTACCCCGCGCTCGCTATCGCGACCTACGTGGCGACGACACCGTCGCTGCTCGTTCGGCCGGGCCGATACGGCGCGGAGATCGGCCGCTACTTCGTCGTCAAATCCGGCGGCGCCACGTTCTACGCCGCGAACGAACCGGGGTGGATCGCCCACCTCGGCCATCTCGTCACCGCGCTGGGCGTGCCGCTGCTGGCGCTCTCGATCGTCGCGACGGTCGGGGTCGCCGTACTCGCCGTCACGGACCGAATCAGCCGGTTCACGCTGTATCCGCTCGGGTTCGCGGTCGCCTTCTTCCTCGTCGATTCGTTTACCTCGAGCACGCAGTACAACCGCATTCTGCTGATCGTACCGCTCCTCGCCGTGTTCGTCGGGCTCGTTGGGGGCTGGGCGATAGACGCGGAGCGGCGTCCCTCGGTGCGTCGCGTTGCTGGACCGGTGCTGGCGGTCGTCCTCCTGCTCTCCCTCTTCTACACCGCGAGCGGCGCGGTCGCCTGGAGCACGTCTCGCGGCGAGGCCTCCGAGTGGACCCACGCGAACATCGAGGACGGCGAGCAGGTCACGTTGCTCACGAAACCGACCTACCTTCCCTCGATGCCCGACGGCGCAAACGTCACGCAGGCCTCGATCGATCCGCTCTACGACAGACACACCGCCGAGCGCAAGGAGCGCGTCCTCGAACGCGTGCGCTGTCACCGGACCGATTACCTCGTGCTCTCGAGTTTCCACTACGAGCGCTACTTCGAAGATCCGGTCGTCTCGCCGAACCGCACGGCCTTCTACGAGTCGCTGCTCGGCGGCGACTCCGGCTACGAAATCGTCACCGAGTTCGGCCCGAGCGATCCGAACCTCCAGCGGGATGCAGCGGCGAACTTCGAGCGCGCACTCGAGCTCGAACCGCCGTCCCGAAACACGAACAACCCCAGAATCGTCGTCATGCAACCGACGGTGCCCGTTGGCGAGGGCGAGCACTGCGGGGCGTGACGCAACGACGACCGACGTGACGACGGGGCAGAGGGAATTATATCGCGAAGCGACGACGCGACGATCCTACGCTCGCCGATCCATCCGGAGCACCGCGATTAGGGAGCGGAGCAGGGAGCCACAGCGCTGCACGAGCAACGATGAGAAGGAATAGTTTTCCTAGGAAAATATTTGTCGTTGTACTACGTAGCACTCAGTATGACCGATCGGTGGGGCGACGTAAACGAGCACGTCGAAGCGGAGTGGAAAGAGGACACCACGCCGTTCGAACGGGTGTACGAGATCGTTGAACAGACCCACGAAGGGCAGTCGGCAGCCGAGATCGCGGATCGGGCCCTCGTGAGCGAGCCGACAGCACGTCGTCACTGCAAGTCACTCGTGAATACAGGCTTCGCCGAGACGGACCAGGACGGCCAGACGACGCTATACCGGCGCAATAGCGACCGAATTCTGATGTCTCGGATCCGCGAACTTCGCGACGAAGCGGATCGAACGGAGTTGATCGACGGCATCGAGCGAATGAAATCCGATATTCGGAGCTACGAGAACCGCTACGACGTAGTCTCGCCCGAGGAACTCGTCCAGAAACTCGACGCCGACGAGACTGACGGGTGGGACGATCTCACCGCATGGCAAACCACGCGGCAGAATCTCGCAGTCGCCCAGGCGGCACTCGCCTACGACGAAGCCAGCCACCATCTCACTGCATGAGCGATCACGACCGTGCCGGTACGTTCGGGCAGATCTATCTTCCGGCGCTCCAGCGAATTCGCGATCTCTGGCTCGAGCTCGAACCGCTCGTCGAAGCGACGTCGTACGACGACGTCGTCGCACCCACGGAACTCCAGATCAGTCTCACCGACGGAATCGGCGACGCTGACGCCGCTCGAATCGATATCCAGTGGAGTGAACTGGGGATGTACTCGTTTCACTACGTCGATACTGCGGACATCAACTGGCGATTCGATCGCCACCCGAATACGCACTCGCTGGAAGCCCATTTTCATCCACCGCCCGATGCGGCCACCGAGACGGCCGAACCGTCCTGTCTCGAAGTGGTCGAGGTGTCACTGGTAACCCGTGCCGTCCAGGCGATGTGGCGAGCAGCGTACGAGGGCGGCGTCGATCAACTGAATAGCGCAGCAAACCCGCCCTGACGACGATCCGCCTCTCGAGGCTCGGTAACTGCTTACTTGTACCCCAAATCTTCGAGCAACCCGTCGATTTCGAGACGCTCGCCCTCGGTGAGCTCCGCCGTCGGGAACCGCTCGCGATAGGCCTCGATCTCCTCCTCGGCGTCGGAGATTGGGTAGAGCTCCTGCGGATCGCGTTCGAGGTCGTAGAACTCCGGCGACCAGTCCCGATCGGGGTAGACGACGAGCTTCTTCTCCTCGGCGCGGATCGCACGAGCCCAGCTCTCCCGTTTCAACAGCGAGGCGCCACAGGCGCGCATGTAGGCGTCGCGATCCTCGATGCACGCCGGTGGGAGTAACGGCTCGCCGTCGACGGACTCGGCGGCGTCCGCTGTCCCGTTCTCATACCCCTCCGTTTCTCCCTCTTTCTCCTCGGCTGCATCGCTCTCTTCCAGCAGTCCCAGCAGCGTCGGAAACACGTCGACCTGCCGGACCTGGGCGTCGACGCTTTCCGTCGGAATTCCGGGCCCCGAGAGAACGAAGGGGACGTTGGCGACGTGATCGGCGACGTTCTCGCCGTGACGGTCATCGAGAAACCGGTCCGGCATCGAACTCGGCCACCGGTCGGCGACGAACCGGTCGATCCGTCGCTCGACGCCGCGGGTGTCGATTCCGAGATAGTAGCGCAGCCCGGTCCTGGCGTACTTGCCGAACTTGTGAACTGGGTTGTGCAGCCAGGTGATGGACTCGCCGTGGTCCCCGTGGAGCGCGATCACGGTGTCCTTGGGAAGCCGATCGCAGAGCCGTTCGAGCGATCGGTCGAGCGCAGAGAGCGTGCGGGCGTAGGGCGTCTCGCCGTACTCCGGATCGTCGAACGCGGGCGGCACGTCGATCGGCTTGTGGATCGCCCAGAGGTGGAGGAAACAGAAGAACGGATCGTCGGCATCCGCCAGGTCCTCGATCTGTTCGCTGGCCGTCCCCTCCCACTCGCCCGTCAGGAGCTCGGTCCGATCGCGGTAGCGGAACTCGTCGAACCCCCGATCGAGCCCGGTGTCCTCGACGAGCGGGCCCGTCACCATGGCCGTCGTCTCGTAGCCCGCAGCGGCGAAGCGCTCGGCGAGCGTGCTCACGTCGTCCCGGAGGCGCCCCTCGTCCAGCGAGTGGACGCCGTTGCCCTCGGAGTAGCGGCCGGTCATGAAACTCGCGACCGCTGGCGTGGTCGTCGTCGCGGTCGCGAACATCGAGTCGTAGTGGGTGCCACGCTCGACCAGATCGTCGATGAAGGGCGTGTCGGCGTGGTCGCTCCCGACGAAATCGCTCCGCAAGCAGTCGATGCAGACGAAGAGGACGTTCGGCCTGGCAGTCGACGTCTGTTCGGCTTCGCTGCCTGCTACGTCGTCGCGACCGGCGGCAGTGCCGCCCCGATCGTCGCGATCGGGGCCCTCACCCGGCATCTTTGTAGCCGAGTTCCTGCAGGCGCTGCTCGACCGATTCGTCGACGTCCGCGCGGCCGACGGCCGCCTGCTCGCCCCCCTCCTCGAAGGAGACGTCCGCGTCGGTGGCGACGAGCGTGCTTCCACGATCCCGGAGGGCGACCGTGGCGTCGTCGTGCCACGGCGCGACGGTCGCGGCCCGCTCCGTGCCGCCCTCCTGCAGATCGGTGCCGCGCCAGACCTCGGGGATCTCCGCGCCAACGGCACTGGCGATCGTGGGGCCGACGTCGAGCAGGCTCGCTCGCTCCGCTGCGACATCGATGCCATCGATGGCGAGGGGCACCTGGACGATCGGGTCCGGAACGCGGCGGCGGTACCCCTGGTGGTAGTAGTACTCCTCCTCGCCGAGTTCGTCGCCGTGGTCGGACGTGACGACGAGGATCGGGTCTTCGGCGTCGAGTTCGTCGGTGAGTCGCTCGATGCGCTCGTCGGTGCGTCCGAGCGCCTGTCGGTACGTGTCGACGAGTTCCTCGTGTTCTTCCTCGGTGAGCTCGGGATCGGGGAGAATCGAATCCCGTCCGCTCGCTTCGGCCTTGCGGTCGATCTCGACGGGGAGCGCGTCCTCGCCGCGGCCGTACGGTCGGTGGCTGTCCATCAGGTGGACCCAGAGGAAGCGCGGGCCCTCGGCGTCGTTGAAGCGCTCGATCGCGTGGTCGATCACTTCGTCGTCCGGCGGGAGGCCCGAGAGGACGGCCTCCATCGGGAAGAAGCGGTGATAGACCGCGCGGACGATCTCGAACTGGCCGAGATACTCCCGGAGCGAGCTCCGGCGGTTCTCGACCGCGTTCCCGCCGCCGTCCATGAAGTTCTCGTACTGGTCGAAGCCGGCGTCGAAGTCGAAGGCCGGGTCGGCCTGGGCGGTCGCGGCGGCGCCGATGCAGGTGTAGCCGGCGTCCTGAAGCACCTCCGCGATCGTCGGCGAGACGGCCTTCGAGCGAACCGAGCCGCCGAGGCGTGCCGAGTGCAGGCCGCCGAGGCTCGGCCGGGTGTAGTGGCCAGCGGTGATGCCGAGAATGGGCTCCAGCGAGTCGACGAACGGCATGTGCTCGGCGAAGTCGTGGCGCACCGAGTCGGCGGTGACGAGGACGACGTCTCTCATCGTCCCGACTCGACCTCCGTTCGCGCGACGGCGATCCCCAGCGATCGGATCGGCCGCCGATCCGCGTGATTCCCGACCATACTCCGTTGCTGTGATGTCATACTCCGTTCCGCTGCACCGCGAGCGTCTGATCGTTCGTGCCTCGGCGTGGGGGTAGTATCAGGGTTGTGATGGCGCGTGACTCGCTGGCGTCGTCTCGTGGGTGCCATCGATCGGACCGTCACCGCACGACGGTCACGAGAATAGTCCGCGTGAGCCCCATCGCGTAGCCGAGTTTCGGCTTCTTCGTCTCGCCGGCTTCGCGGCGCCGGATCGTGATCGGCACCTCCTCGATACGGAGGCCGTTCTTCCGGGCCTCGATGATGAGCTCGGGGGCGCTAAAACGCTCCTCGGTCAGGGTGAGTTCGTCGAGGCGAGAGCCACGAATCGCGCGGAAGCCGTTGGTGCAGTCAGTGATGTTGGCCTTCGAGACGACGTTGATGAACGCCGTGAAGGTGCGAATCCCCGCCTGCCGGGTCGTGCTGTTGCCGGAGTCGTCCTCGCCGAGGTAGCGGGAGCCGAGGACGTAATCTGCCCGATCCTCGAGGATGGGTTCGACGAGCGCGGGGAGGTCTTCTGCGCGGTGCTGGCCGTCGGCGTCCATGGTCACGACGACGTCCGCGCCGTGTTGCTGGGCGATAGCGAACCCGGTTTTGAGCGCACCGCCCTGGCCCTGGTTGATCGGATGTTCGGTGACGACCGCGTCCGCATTTGCCGCGACGTCGCGGGTGTCGTCGTCGGAGCCGTCCGAGACGACGATCGCCTCGACGCGGTGATCGAGCACGCGTCCGGGCAGGGACTCGACGACGCCACGGACGCTGTCGGCCTCGTTGTAGGCCGGGATCACGACGGCGACTGTCTGTTCCTCGTGGTCGAGGCCGTCGACCTTCCGGATCGCGAGCTGCCGTGTCAGCTCGCTGACGGCGAGCTGGTTCGTCCGGATCATCGCGAGCGCGTAAAGCAACAGGAAGGCGAAGGCGGTGTTCGCGAGCAGGGAGACGACGAGGGACCGCCGCTGGACGTTGAGCACGCCCCCGATCGCGCCGAACACGCCGGGAAGTACGCCGACGGTCAGGATTCCCAGTGAGATCGCGGTTGCGACGCCGAGCTCTGTGCGGGAGAAGTTCGTCCGGTAGCGCTCGAACCCCCACGCGAAGACGATCACCGCGAGCGCGACCAGGAACAGCTGCAGAACGGTGTTTCCCAGGCCGGGAATCGCGACGGCCGGCAGCGACGAGACGGACACGGGTATTACTCGACACGGAGTGCCGCCGCGAGTTAGTCGTTACGAAACGCTACCTCAGCGGCTGAACTGTTGGGTAGCCCGCTCCTACCCTCGATGTCGTTCCGTTCCGCCACCGGCCCGCGACTGTCAACAGACCCAAGTACGCCTCAGTAGATCCTCCAACAGTACAATGGTGCGTGGCCGGGCTGCGCTGACGGTCGATCTCGAGACCTTCCAGCAGCTGCCTGCATACCGAGATGCGGCCGGCACCACTGATCGCGACGACGTCGGGATCGAACAGATCGAGCCGCTTCTCGATCTCCTCGACTCCTACGACGCGACCTGCACGTTCTTCACCGTATCCAGCCTCGCGGCGGACCATCCCGACCTGCTCGCGACGATCGCCGACCGCGGCCACGAGATCGCATCGCACACACGGAGCCACCGCCACCTCCCGGAGCTTACTCCCGCCGAGCGACGCGAGGAGATCGAGGCCTCCCGGTCCACGCTCGCGGACGTCACGGGGGCGACGGTTGCGGGCTTTCGCGCGCCCTCCTTCCAGCGGACCGACGACTACCTCGACCTGCTCGCCGACGCCGGCTACGAGTACGACTCGAGCGTCGTCGCTGCACGTTCCATCGGCTGGTACGGCGGCGGGCCACAGCTCCACGATCCCTGTACCGCGACGGCCGTGGATCCCAGCGCCCCAGCTGACCTCCGCGAACTACCTGTTTCGGTGATGCCCGGTCTCAGGCTGCCACTCACCGGCGCGTGGCTACGCCTGTTCGGTATCCACTACACACTCGCCGGAATGCGGCTCCAGGCCCGGACGGGTCGTTCACCCGTCCTCTACGTCCATCCGTGGGAACTTGCCGATCTGCCCGACGTCGAGGGCGTCCCGCGACGGGTGACGGTCCGCACGGGCGAGTGGACCTGGCGAGCGCTCGAACGGATCCTGCACCAGGAGTTCGAGTTCGTCACGGCGCGCACGCTCGCGAAGGGGGACTCGAGCGCCGCCGATCCAGCGCCGTCACCGAGCGACACCGATGCGGAGGGCCGGCCGTGAGCCGCAAGCGCGTGCTGACCGCGGCCAAGCTCCTCGTGGGTCTGGCCCTGCTTGCGTGGGTGCTCTCGAGCGTCGACTGGAGCACGCTACGGGGCAATCTCGCCCGCCTCGACGCCTGGGTGCTGGCCGCAATTGTGCTCGTCACGCTCCTCGAGTTCGGGACGCGCTTCGCGATGTGGCACGCCCTATTGGGCGGCGTCGGGCAGCGCTCGGTGCGCACCGTCGCTGAGGTCGACCTCAGTATCAAATTCATCAACCACGTCGTCCCATCGAAGGCGGCCGGCCACGCGGTCGCCCCGCTCGTTCTTCGACATTTCGCGGACCTCGAGTGGAGCGACGCCGTCGGGATCGCTGGGAGCAACACAGCGCTTTACAGCCTGTTTTATGGGCTCATCGCGATCGTCGGGCTCGCAGTGTTCGCGTTCGAACTGCCGCTCTGGCTCCTCGTCGGGATCGCCGCTTCGACCGGCCTGTATCTCCTCGGCGCAACTGCGATCTGGGCCACCGGCTTTGGCGTCGGCACGCAGTCCGGGCAGCGACTCCTCGCGATCTCGACGTCGGTTCCGCTGGTCGGCTCCTTCCTCGATCGTGCGATCGGCGCGCTTCCGTCGATCGCAGGCCCGGCACGCGATCGGTTTCAGGCAACCGTCACCGACCCACGGATCGCGATCGAGTACGCCCTCGCGATGGCGGGCACGATCGCGATCTTCCCCGCGATCAGGGTCGGCCTCTTGCTTGCGGCCTTTGGCGAGCCCTTCGAGCCCGCCGTCTTTCTGCCGATCGCACTCGTCACCGCCTACAGCCTGACGATCATGCCGATCACGCCAGGTGGCGTCGGCGTCGCCGAGTTCTCCGCGCTGTACGTATTTCTCGCTCTTGGCGTGCCTGAGGCCGCGATCGTCTCCGCGATCCTCATCGACCGTTTCCTCGGCGTCTATCTCCCCGCTTTCGTCGGCTGGCTCCCGATGATGAACGTCGACCTCGGAAGCTTGCTACATGGCGATACTGCCGCCGACGAACGGGCGTAGCTCGGAGGCGCCCTCCACCACCGAACCGACCCACACGACGGAAGCGAAACGGTATTTCCGCGCGACCCGAAACCTCCTCGCAATGACCAAGACGATCGTCGTGGGGCTCGACGGGGCGAGCTGGGATCTCCTCGACCCGTGGATCGACGACGGCAAGCTCCCCACGATCGAGCGCCTGCGCGAGGACGGCAGCTGGGCGACGAACCGCAGCTGCCACCCGCCGGTGACCTTCCCGAACTGGCACGTCTACGCGTCGGGCAAAAACCCCGGCAAGCTCGGCGTCTTCTGGTTCGAACGCGTCGACCTCGAGAACGGATCGATCGACGTGATGGAGGGTGCTGATTTCGACACGGCGGCGGTCTGGGACTACCTCAACGACGCGGAGTATTCGACCGGCGTCGTCAACATGCCCTCGACGTATCCACCCCGGCCAATCGACGGCGTCATGATCGCCGGCGGACCGGACGCCGCGGAGGGCGAGTACCGCTCGATAGAATCGGGGTTCACCGAACCGCCAGAACTCGCCGAGGAGCTTCGCGAGCGCTACGACTACGACGTGCATCCGGATCCGCTCCTCTCCTCGAACGCCGAGACCGGCGCAGAGGTCGAGGAGATCCTCCGCTTGCTCGATATCAGATTCGACGTCGCGATCGACCTGCTGCAGGAGCGCGATCACGAGTTCGTCCATCTCACGCTCTTTTACCTCAACGTCGTCCACCACTTCTTCTGGGACGAGGAGCCGAGCCTGCGCGCCTGGCAGCTGGTCGACGACCGGCTCGCGGAGATCGACGCGATGGAGGACGTCAACCTCGTCGTCACGTCCGATCACGGCAGCATGGAGACCGAGGCGGAGTTCTACATCAACGAGTGGCTCGCCGAGAACGGCTACCTCACGAAGGACCGATCGGCGGACTACTACTTCCAGCGCCTCGGCCTGACTCGCGAGAACGTGCTTTCCGTCGCCAAGCGCGCCGGCGCGGTGGATCTGCTCGCCAAGATCGTGCCCGAGCGAATTCAGCGGATGGTCCCCCAGGAGGCGGGCGTCAAGCGCGGGCGGAAGCTGGAGGCCATCGACCTCGAGGAGACGGCAGCGGTCGCGAGCAGCCAGGGGCCGATCTACCTCAATCCCGACGTTGCTGACGGGGAGACACGCGACCAACTCATCGAGGATCTGCGGAGTGTGACGGACGCTGACGGGGAGCCGTACTTCCCAGCGGTCTACCGCGGCGAGGACGTCTACTCCGGCGAGCACGTCGACGACGGCCCCGACGTCGTCGTCGAGCAACGGCCCGGCGTCCACGTCAACGACGGGCTCGGCGGCGGCGAGGTGGTGACGGAGCCGGATCGGTGGGCCGCCGAGAACACGATGACTGGGATCTTCCTCGCGAAGGGCCCGGATTTCGAGCCACAGGGTCACCTGCCGGAGATCGACATGGTCGACGTCGCGCCGACGCTGCTGGCGACCTACGGACTGCCGATCCCCACCGACGTCGATGGCGAGGTGCTGCCGATCTTCGAGGAGCAACGCGATCCCGGCACCCGCGAGCCGATCGAGCTGGGTGACGATCGCGGGAGCGCCGAGGACGAGGTCGAGGATCGACTGAAGCAGCTCGGCTACATGGAGTGAGTCAGTGAGTGGGTCGTATCGACGCGTAGGAATCGGCAACCCTGGCACGGAAACCGCGAAAGCCCTCGGCGCGCTCGCGGCCGCTGTGCGACATATCCTCGCTCGCTTTGCTCGCTCGGATAGGGGCCACAAAGCGGCCGCCAGACCCGCCTCGCCCTTTCAGTCCGCCAGGAATGGCGGTTGATCAGGTAGCCGGTCGCGTGGGCTGGCAGCGGAGCGCCGCCGTGGCCAGCCGGGGTTGGCAGTCCACCGCCCGGAGCGCCGGACTGCTACAGCGTGGACTGATGGACGGGCTATTTCGGTGGTTGGACGCCGGAGCAGACGCCGTCCGGGTGAGAAGATTTATGCCCAGAGGATAGTAACTCATGAACTGAGTAACCATGTCTGTCATCGTCACTGGCGCGGACGGCTACATCGGCTGGCCGACTGCCCTCCGGATCGCGGATCGAACCGAGGATCGCGTCGTACTGGTCGACAACGGCGGCCGTCGCGAGTGGGTCGAGTCCGTCGGCTCCAAGAGCGCGGTGCCGATCGCCTCGATGGAGGAGCGCCTCGCGGCCGCGGAGGACGAACTCGGCTTGGCTAACCTCTCGCACGTGGAGATCGACCTCACCGACCGAGCCGCGGTCGACGAGCTCCTCTCGGTCCACGAACCCGACACGATCGTCCACGCTGCGGCCCAGCCCTCCGCGCCGTACTCGCAGATCAACGGCGAGCGGGCGAACTTCACGCAGCACAACAACATGCAGGCCACGCGGAACCTCGTCTGGGGGCTCGAGGAGGCCGGGATGACCGACACCCACCTCATCGAAACGACCACGACCGGCGTCTACGGCGCGCCGGAGTTCCCGATCCCCGAGGGCGGTGCCGTGATGGAGAACGACGGCGAGCGCGACGAGGTGCCCTTCCCCGCGATGGCCGGCAGCTGGTATCACCTGACGAAATCTCACGACGCCGCGAATCTCCGGCTCGCCCACGACCAGTTCGACATTCCGATCTCGGACGTCCGCACCGCGATCACCTACGGCACCGGGACCGAGGAGACCGAGGCCCATCCGGATCTCGCGACCCGCTTCGACTTCGACTACTACTTCGGCGTCGTCGCCCACCGCTTCTGCGCCCAGGCCGTCGCTGGCTACCCGATGACCGTCTACGGCAAGGGCGAGCAGCGGAAACCGTTCGTTTCCCTCGAGGACGCCGTCGAAGGCCTCGCACGGCTCGCCGTCGGTGCGGACGCCGGGGACGATCCCGCCGAGCGCCCCGACGACCACGTCGTCTACAACCAGGTCACCCGCGCGATCAGCATCGTCGAGATCGCCCAAACGATCGCCAACGTCGGCGACGAGTTCGATCTCGACGTCGCCGTCGAGCACTTCGAGAACCCACGCGACGAGGACGAGACGCACAAGATGGAGATGGCCAACGATCGGTATGCGGCACTGATCGACGGGCAATCGGTCACCTACGAGGAGGGCGTCCGGCAGATCCTGGGCGCGCTCGTCGAGTATCAGGACACGATCGAGGCTCACGAGGACCGGTTCCTGCCGGGTGTGTTGACTGACGATGCGTAACTACCGATCCTCGGTGATCGACACATGACATCAGTAGAAGCGGCCGACGGGCGAACGGTGGCCGATCCGCCGACGATCGCGATCACGGGCGCCGGCGGCTACATCGGCACGCGCGTGCTCGAGATGTTCCAGCGCGAGCACCCAGAGTGGGAGCTGTTCGCGTTCGATAACGGTTACGAATCACAGCTCGATCGCGTCGGATCGGTCGATATCGACCATCTGGACGTGCGAAATCGGACACGTCTTGAGGACGCCATCGACGGCGCCGATGTCGTCGTCCACCTCGCCGCGATCAGCGGCGTCGAGGACTGCGACGAAAACGCCGACTTGGCCTACGACGTCAACGTGACCGGTACGAACAACGTCGCGTGGTACTGCCGGAAGACGGGCGCGGCGATGGCCTTCCCCTTCAGCATGGCCGTCGTCGGCAATCCGGTCGAATTTCCCATCACGGCCGATCATCCCCGCGATCCGATCAACTGGTATGGGCGGACGAAGGCGATTAACGCCGAGGCGATTGAGTCGTTCGCCACCGGTGCCTTTCCCGCTCACCTCTTCCTGAAGTCGAACCTCTACGGCGATCACGTCGTCGAGGAAACTGTCGTCTCGAAGCCCGCAGTGATCAGCTTCTTCGTGAATCGCGCGCTCGCCGGCGAGACGTTAACGGTGTACGAGCCCGGGACGCAATCGCGGAACTTCGTCCACGTCAAAGACGTTGCAAGGGTCTATCTTCACAGCGTGGAGCAGTTGCTTGAGGAAATCGAGGCTGGTGAGGTTGGAGCACGAACCTACGAGGTAGCCACCGATGAGGACCTCTCCGTGATGGCGATAGCGGAGCGCGTTCAGAAGATTGCTGCCGATGAGTTCGATCGTGACGTCGATATCGAACTCGTCGAGAATCCCCGATCTGCTGAGACTGCAGTTGAGGAGTTCCCCGTCGACACGACGCGGATTCGTGACGAGCTGGGCTGGTCGCCACGACATGACCTCAATTCATCGATTCACGAATTGATCGGTCGGGGCGAATCTTCGTGAGGCCACCAGCATGACAAACGATCACCACGTCGAACTGCTCGAATCGCTCGACCTTCGTGAGTACGAGGCGACGGCGCTGGCTCACCTTTTGCGTTCAGGCCGCACGACCGCGCCCGATGTCGCAAATGCGACCGGGATTCCCAAAGCACGGGTGTACGATGTGCTGAGCGAACTCGGTGAGTTGGGGTACATCAAGGTAATCCCTGGCCGTCCCAAAGGGTATCAGCCGAAGTCGCCGGAGGCGGTGCTTGAGCGTGCGAAGGAGAACCGCCGGCAAGCCTACGAGGACTATGTCGGAGAAGTGGACTCATTGCGGGAGGAGGTGCTGGAGACGTTCCAACCCCTATACGAGCAGGCTGACGAGGACGTCACGCCGACGGCAGAGCTGTTCCACGTCGTCGACGTCGGCGAGCCCAGCGAGACAGAGACGCGGCGGTTGTACAACATCGCAGAGAAAGCAGTGTACGTGATTACGAACAGCTTCGCGTACTTCGACGCGGTGGAACCGGCTGTTCGGGATGCACTGGAGCGTGGTGTGACGGTATCGGTGCTTCTATTGGATCCTGACCACCTTCCGGAGGAAAAGGCCAAGGTGCAGACAGACATCATCGAGCAAATATCAGCGGACTATCCCGCGATCGACTATCGGTTCAGTGAAGAGCGGCTTCCCTGGCGGGGAACGTTCGTGGATCCGAGTGCTGACTATGAGAGCGGGCAGGCGATCTTTCTAACCGAGGAACCCAACGTGCCGAATCATCAGCGACAGGCTGCGATAACCGAGAACGGATCGTTCGTTGCGGGTATGAGCCGTTACTTCGAGCTCGTTTGGAGGCACGAGAGCAACGAGAACTACCCAATGAACTGATGACCTCCGACACATTCGCAGGTATACTATTCCGCAGTGTCCGAACGTATAACACCTTTATTTCTGAAACTCATTGTAAGCCGCTTCAATACTGTCCCATCGAATCCACAGCATGGTTCCTTCGGCAGTGTATTTTCAACGAACAGTTGACATTCGATAGTGTGACAGTGAGTCTTAACAAGTCATGAATATCCTTTGGTTGCGACCGAACAAGCCTGAAGACATCAGTGTTGGAAGGCACCAGATCGCGAAGATCCTCAAAGAGCGTGGGTACGCCGTTGAAGTCTGGAATGCAACCTCCAGTGACTTCTTCCACATTCTTCGATCATCGCCCGACGTCGTCGTCGGAACGACTCGCTTGGGCGCATTTATTGGCACATGGAAAAAACTCGTTTCCGGAACGCCGCTCGTCGTCGATCATATCGATCCAATCGATCAGCTCAGTCGATCTAAGGGCGCTATCATGACTTCTGTCGTGGACCGCTTGGAACGTTTTTCATTCTGCATCGCCGATGAAGTCGTCGTTACCTATGAAGAGGAACTTGACCGTGTAGGTCATTACAATCAACACGTGGTGAAAACGACGCTCGGAGTCGATTATATCGGGTTTAATGATCCCTCGACCGAAACACTCGAATCTGCGAACGATGTGCTACGACCCGCCGTCAACGAAGATTCGAAAATTCTGATTTACATCGGTGGTTTGGAGCCCACGTACCACATTAGAGAAGTCGTTGAGTCGTTGGACTATCTTGACGGATGGGAACTCGTTATTCTCGGTGACGGATCTGAGCGGGGTTATGTTTCCTCAGTTGCGGATGGGAGCGATTCCATCCACTATTTCGGGACAGTTCCGTATCAGGATGTTCCTGGGTATCTTCACCTGTCAGACGTTGGCATATCTCTCCTCGACGACCCCCACACACTCAAAGTTCTGGAGTATGGTGCCGCGGAACTGCCGGTCGTGTACCTCCGTGGTGCAGCTGAATCGGCATTCGGGGATGCCGTTACCTATACCTCGACTGATCCAGCAGACGTGGCAACCAACGTTCGTGTGGCCATCGATTCAAGTACTGTGGATCTCGCAGAAACAGCAAAAAATCATAGCTGGCAGTCCGTTGCCGACGACTACGAAGGCGCAATTACACGCGCCGCTGGTATCGGCGCTCCCGACGACGGATGACCAGAACAACTTAAGCGCCACACGACAGAGTTCCCCCTAAGGGACATGTCTCGCCACGTTGACGTCGCTAAGCCAGTATTGGGCGATTCGGAGTACGAGAATCTTGAGGAGGTCCTCGATTCCGGCCGGTTTCTCCAGGGCAAATACGTTGAGGAGTTCGAGAAGAAGTGGGCAGAGTACGTCGGAGTCGACCATGCAATTGCGGTGTCGAATGGGACGACTGCACTCCAGTTATCGCTCGCGGCGATCGGGCTTGAGCCAGGTGACGAAGTTATTGTACCGAGCCTCTCTTTCGCTTCTACCGCAACTGCAGTGCTCCATCAGGGCGGTATTCCCGTATTCGCCGATATCGATCGGGAAACCTACAATCTGGCACCGGACGACGTTCAGCGGTGTATCAGTGACCGAACTGCTGCGGTGATCCCGGTCCATCTGTACGGGCAGCCTGCTGCGATGAACCGGATCAACGAGATTGCCACGGAGCACGGTATCGCGGTTATAGAAGATGCAGCACAAGCCCACGGAGCACGATACAACGGGGATGTAGCGGGGTCTCTCGGCGACGTCGGGTGCTTCTCGTTTTATGCCACGAAGAACATCACCACCGGTGAAGGCGGGATAATCACGACAGACGACGATTCAATCGAGGCTGAGCTGCGGAAACTGCGCAATCATGGTCTCGAAAGCCGCGACGTCCACGGAAGTCTCGGCTACAACTACCGGATGACAGAACTCCAGGCGGCTATCGGGACCGCACAAATCGATCGTCTCGACGAATTTAACGCTCGCCGTGCGGAGATTAGCCGCCGATACTTCGACGAGCTGGCGGATGTCGAATGGCTCCGGAATCCGACGATTCGCGACGATGTCGATCACGCGTTCTTTTGGGCCCCATTCGAGGTCGACGAGGATGCGATCGGTCGCACTGGGAAGCAAGTCTGGGAAGACCTTCAGAGCAGGGGGGTTGAAACTCGGCACCGGTACACTGCTCCACTTTATGATCAACCTGTATTTCAGGAGCATCTCGGTTTCAATTCGGATTTTCCGTGGAACATGAACGACAACACCCACGAGTACGATCTGGATCTCCCTAACGTCGAAGCCGTCGTGGGCGCGATGATCGGTCTCCCGAATCATCCCGAACTTGAGTCAGAAGACTTCGAATACGTCGTCGATACACTACGAGAGTACGGTCGAGACCACGATGCGACCTAAGTAGCGCTACTGCTTGTAGCCTAGGCTCCTGAGGCGTTCGGTAACCTCGTCTTCAGTAGTCGAACATCGTTGAGTTGGGGGGTCTTCTCGCGTTTCTGGTCGCGGACCGGTCTCGTACACATGCCATGGGACTGTTACTAAAGACGGAATCCGTATTCCACGTGGATGGCCGTAGACTCGAACAGGGAACGGAGTCGCAAACTCTCCGAGGGCGTTCCCGTGATCGGAAGTGACGACTGTCCGTCCCCCGAGTGATTCGAGCATCTCCTCTACGATCGGGAGCACATACTCGAGATTCGATTGATAGGCATCCCAGACCGCTTCGCGATTCACATCACCACGCGCAAGCTGTTCGAAAGGCGTCGGTTCGCGGTCGTCGGGATCGGGTCGCTCGTTCCCGAGTGCCTCCTCTCGAATGGATGAGACGTTCCGTTCGCCGAGTCGGACCTCTCCGACGAATGGCACGTGTGGCTGGGAAAAGTGAGCGAGAATTCGTTTGTTCTCGTACTTCTCCACCGCAGAGAGTGTCGCCTCGAGCATCGCTGATGGCGGGACGACTCCGAGGTCGTCATCCCACCCGTCGCGCCAGACCGAAACGACCTCGTGGAAGGTATCATCTGGTAATTTGGTATTCACGTACGGGTTTGAGGTGACGTAAACGATGTCGTGAAACTCGCCGCCAGCGAAATTCTCAGCAATGTAGCCAGGGGTAGCAGAATCGTGGGAGGTCCGACTCGAGAGGTTCCCTGGTAGTTCGGTGGCGGTTTTCTCAAAGAGGTCGTACCTACATGCGTCGAGCAACAGAAGCGTGTCCCAGTCTGCGTCCGGAATCAGGGGATCGTCGCTCCTACGCCTTCGCTCGAAGTACGGCCGGGCGACTCGATCGAGGAATCGCCCGCGCCACCACTCGGGATCCCGCCCCTTCTCGGCGATCTCCCGAACAGCGTACCAGATCATGGTCAGTGTGATTCGTTCCACGTTGGATGAATCTTCCCATCGCCGTACGTCGGGACATTTATACTCTCTTATCGGTTGCTCTGATCTATGCAAGTCCTCGTTACGGGCGGTGCAGGCTACATCGGAAACTACGTCGTCGAGGAACTTTTGGAGAACGGACACGAAGTTCGCGTTCTGGACAACTTCCTGTTCGGTGACGACGCGTTGGAGCCCCTCCGTGATCACGACGCACTAGACGTCGTCGAAGGTGACATCCGACATATCGAGGACCTCTCCTACGCGATGGAGGATCGTGACGCGGTGATCCACCTGGCAGGAATCGTCGGAGACCCGGCATGTGGCGTTAACGAGCAGGCCACGCAGGCGGTGAACGTCGAAGCAACGAAGACCCTCGTCGAAGTCTGCAAGCTCCACGACATACAGCGACTCGTCTTCGCATCGACGTGCAGCACGTACGGCGCCAGCGAACTGATGGAACTCAACGAGGGGTCCTTCCTCAATCCGCTCTCGCTGTATGCCGAGTCCAAGATCGACTCGGAAGAGATCATCCTCCACGAGACCCATGATCGCTTCTCGGACAACGACATCACGCCGACGATCCTCCGACTCGGGACAATCTTCGGCTGGTCGCGCCGGATGCGCTTCGATCTCGTCGTGAACCTCCTGACTGCAAAGGCGACTCTGGAAGACGACATTCCAGTTTTCGGCGGTGAACAGTACCGTCCACTCGTCCACGTTGCCGATGCAGCGAGCGCGTTCGTCGCGGCGCTCGAAGCACCTGAAGAGACGGTGGATCACCAGATATTCAACGTCGGCGACAACGAGTTGAATTACCAGATCAAGGAGGTCGGTGCCATCGTCGAGGACCACGTGGAAGATGCCGAGGTCCGGTTCGTCGAGCATAAGGAGGATGAGCGCACCTACCGCGTCAGCTTCGACAAAATCAACCACGTGCTAGGTTGGGAGGCTGAACGGACAATCGGCGACGGCGTCGAGGAGATCAAGGCGTGGATGGAGGAAGAAGACATCATGGACTACGAGCAGAACGATTTCCGGAACTCCGAGTATCAGTACATGTGATTAGCTATTCCAAGTTGATTCGCAATGAACTCCTCTGGCAAGTCTACTCTTCATCTGAACGTGTATTTATACGCCTGTACTTAGTAGTTCGACTATGAACGATGAGGGGGCGAGTGACAGCCGGATTTACGAGCTTGCAAAAATTGTAAACCGCGATAATCTGGAGTTGGGGGAAAATTCTCAGATTGACGATTTTGTATTTTTGAATGCGGGCGAATTTACCCAGGTCGGGAATAATTCCTGTATTCATGCCGGTTCACGTGTGATTGGCGGAGGAGAGTTGGAAGTGGGGGATAACGTTGCCATCACTTACAATTGCGTACTGGTAACGGGTTATCCCCAGCCATCATCCCATATGAGTACCTGTGTCCCAAAACGAAGGAAGGACACTATAACAGGAAAAATTTCGATCGGTGACGAGGCGTTTGTTGGATCCTGTTCGGTTATTATGCCCAATACTGTCATTGGAAAAGGCAGTGTGGTCTGTGCGCTTTCCTACGTTGATGAAGACATCCCTCCTTGGACAGTACAATATCCAGACGGAACGAGGCGTGACCGAGAGCCATTCCCAGTATATGAATCAAAATAATTGGCTGCCTACACCTCAATTCGCAGTTGAAAAGCGTGCTGAGGCCGGAGAACAGAGCCCGGGTAGAGGACTGATGAGCAATAGTCAGTCAATGAAATTCCAAACAGCATGAAGAATGCGCTGCTGCTGACAAACAGAAAAATCACGGAATCTGGTGGCCGGCCAGAGAAGCTTAGAACGCGCAAACAGTTGCTTGAGCAGTACGGTTGGAAGCTAGAGTTTGGATATGTTCCTCCCCCGTATGCTCTTTCAGTTCCTCGTTCGATCATTGAGCTATCAGTGAAAATGCGATCTAGCAATTTCGACGCGATTGTTGCTATCTCTAATCCGCCGCAGTTGCAAATTGTAGGACTCGCACTGAGCGAACTCACCCGAACGCCTCTTGTGTCCGAATTCAGAGACCCACTCGTTCAAATTCCGGAGATTGATCCGGATTCCATAAGTGGCCGACTTCGCTCCTTACTTGAATCGGCAATCGTCAGAAGGGCAGATCAGATTGTTTGGATTGACGGGATCCAGATTGCTGACGACAATTTCGACCGGAAGTACGGAGGTGCCGTTCCACCAAAATGGTACAAGCTCCCGTTTCTCGGATACGAACCGAACAACTTCGACCCTGTAGAGCCAACTTCCTTCGATCGCTTCACTGTCACGTACGCTGGCTCCTTCTACGAAGGCTGGATCGAACCCTACTCGTTCCTCAAGGGGTTTCGTCAGTTCATTGATGAGGAGGATCTCGATTCCGACGACGCGAGATTCCTCGTTTATGGAGATTGGTCGAAGGAGTACGACGATGCTGTTGCCGATCTCGGCCTGACAGACTACGTAGACACGAACGACTTCGTTCCGCACGATGAGCTCGTTCCGATCCTCAAGGGGTCCGACGTCCTGCTGTATATCGGTGGCGACGATCCACGAAATCGGCGAAACGTTCCCTCGAAGATCTGGGACTATCTGGGGGCAAGGAATCCGATACTCGCGGTCGTCGACTCGGAGTTCCGGTCAGCAGAGTTCGTGCGATCAGCAGATGTTGGACTGGTCGCGGATCCCTCCCGACCCACAGAGATCGCTTCACAGTTGCGGAGCGTCTACGCTGGCGAGTACGAGTACGATCCAGACTCGATCGAGGAACGGTATACGAGAGAGCGGAAGATGGCGGAGCTGGCCGAGATTCTGGATCTCGTTGCTGAAGGACGGACGAAGGTGGGCGCGTGGGACGAACCAGGGAGCGCTAATCATTGATCCACGACAAATCCTGCGTCTCCAGTTGGCAACAGTGTCGGAAAACAATGCTGACGGATACGAAACGCTCTTGTGAACTCTGCTTCCCGATTACGATATCATGCACGACGTTCTCCTCCTGACCGTAGATTCCCTCCGTGCGGATCATGTCGGCGCATACGGCTACGATCGTGATACGACGCCCAACATCGATCATCTCGCGGAGAGGGGTGCTGTGTTCAATAATACATTTGCGAACGCGACATTCACGAGGGCCTCTTTCCCTGCGATTCTCACATCCTCTTATCCGTTGATGTATGGCGGCTACGAGCGTGTGTCCCCCGATCGGACAATCATCTCAGAAGTCCTCGACCAGGCAGGATACGCCACCGCTGGCTTCCACTCGAACCTGTTTATGAGTAAAGAGTTCGGATACGGTCGCGGTTTCGATGCCTTCTACGATTCCCGACCGGATCCCTCCTACGGCGCTCGGCTGAAGCAGTTCGTCAAGGATAGACTCGACCCGGACGGCTGGCTCTACCAGCGCCTTGCCAGTGGCGTCAATAGAGCCGAACGAAATGTGGGCGTCAACTTTGGAAGCTTTTATACGGAAGCCGAGGAGCTAACGGATCTCGCAGTTGACTGGATCCACGAGACAGAGGCTTCGGGTCCACGGTTCATCTGGGCACATTATATGGACCCGCACCATCCCTACGTTCCCCCCGACCAATTCCAGCGCCAGTTCAGAGACGAACTCATCTCGAGACGCGAATCTCTCCAGCTTCGAAGGAAGATGATGGAGGAGCCCGAAGCGATATCTCCCAACGAGCGCCAGAAACTCATTGACCTCTACGACGCAGAGATCCGCTACACCGACGAGCAGATCGGCCGTCTCGTAGGTACGGCAACAGATGCTTGGGGGGAGAGGCCGACGGTTATCGTCACCGCAGACCACGGAGAGGAATTTGGCGAGCACGGTCAGTACAGCCACAATCGAACGTTCTTCGACGAGGTGCTGAAGGTTCCACTGGTCGTTGATGGCTGGGGAGGAGATTCGGAGTACGACGACCTCGTTGCTTCGATGGATATCCCTGCTACGATTGCAGCCGCTGCGACAGACGAAATTCCGGACAACTACTTCGGCCACGATCTTCGGACCCTTCTCTCGGATGGAGAGTGGGACCGGTCACATGTCATCAGCGAAGTTGATAGTGACGATACACTGGGCGAATTTTCGGTGCGGACGGATTCCTGGAAGTACATCCAGAAGCCGGACGTTGAATCGATCTACGATCTCGAAACTGATCTCTCGGAAACGGAGAATTTGATCGACAAGGAATCTGGCCGTGTTCAGGAGTTTCAGACTGTCGTAGAGAGCCACGAAGAGGATATCCGGCGGACCGAATCGGATCTCGATTCCGTGGAAATGGACGATGCGACGGAGCAACGGCTCAGGAACCTAGGATACCGAGAGTAATCTCCCCAGGGTGGACGAAGGAGAATTGGACGACAGGAACGCTCGGTTTTAGCGGAAATCACTCTTTGTATCCGAGCATTTGCAGTCGCTCGCGAACCTCGTCGTCCATCGCGACGTCGCCGAGATCCTCGTATGTCGAATCTAGGAGGGTTGCGTGCTCGTCGACAGCATCCCGAATGCCCGCAAGAGCTTCGGGCTCGTCGTCAATCACGTCATGTTGCTCGTCTGGGTCGTTTCTAATGTCGAACAATTCCTCTCTACCACTCGCGAATCGCATGTACTTCCAGTCCCTCGACCGATAGAAGAAGTTGCGAGAACCTGGCCCAGGTTCTCCCCATTCTCCTATGACTGAGTCACGCGGCCAATCCGCTCCGTTTAGCAGCGATCGAAGGTTGTATCCGTAGAACGAATCGGGGGACGCTGTGTCAGCATAATCGGCGATAGTGGGTCCCAAATCGACGAGTCCGACTATTTCTTCGAATCGATCGCTCATGGACCCGTCGTCGAGGAGTAGTGGAACGTGTACACCTTCATCGTGGTGCGTATTGTGACTGAAATTTCCGTGGTCACGGAACTCCTCACCGTGATCCGCCGTGAGAATGACAGTACTGTCATCTCCCCACGATTCCTCGATGTGGGATAGTAGCCTGCCGATCTCGTCGTCGGTGTAGCGGATCTCTGCGTCGTAGAGGTCAACGAGGTCGTCGAACTCGGTATCGGTCACTTCGTCCGGTGATTCGAGCATCTTCCGACGGAGCTTGATTGCACGCCGTTCAGGGATGGGCTCTTCCCTAAAGTGACGCTGTGCATCACTCGGTGGAAGGTACGGGTGGTGCACGTCCATGTAGTGGACCCAGAGGAATGTCGGGGTCCCCGTCTCGAACGAATCCACTACATCGATGGCCCGATCGGTCATCTCCTCCGCTCCGATGTAGGCCGAACCCACTTCCACACCCGCATGCTTCTCAGTCTGCTCGAACGTCGTTTTTAGGAAATTGAATAGGACACCGTCTTGATTCAGGCGCTGCTTGACGAACTGCCGGGCACGTGCTGTCAGTGAGGGCTCCGTCTTGGAATCGTAGAAGTGGTCGAATCCTCGACTGTACCCGAAATCCGCAGAGAGGTACAGATTGGAATGCAACCCTGCCGTCTGGTACCCGGCATCCGATAGGAGTTCGGATATCAACGTCCGTTTCTCCGAAATTCGTTCGAATCCGCCGTACATCAGTGGATACGATGACGTCAGAATGGCCGGGAACGATTTTCGGGTCGTCCCCCCATGAGAGAATGCATTTTGGAAGAGTGAACCATCACTCGCCAGTTGGTCCATCGTGGGACTCGTTGGCCGATCGTACCCGTAGCACCCCAGATGGTCGGCCCGAAGGGAATCGATCGTGATCAGTAGGATGTTTTGCATTTGATGAGGGGTCGGGAGTACCACAACTATATGTTACGAATGGTGATCGTTGGAGTCGAATCCATCCGTCACAGATAGCAATCTATCACGCCGCTACGATACACTAACCTAATAAGGCTCGTAGAGTCACTCTTCTGATGAACTGGTTCCATGCGCATTGGGAGGACTTCGATCGTTCACTTCGGTTCGCAGCTGATTGCCACTGTCGTTGGATTCGTGGCGACGATCTACTTTGCCCGACGCCTCGGGGCCGACACCCTTGGCGTCTACTTCCTCACGATCTCCGTCTATCTGTGGGTCGAAATCTTAGCGTCTGGAGGCATCCAGTCAGCGGTCACGAAGCGGTTGAGCGAGGGAGAGAAACAGGCTCGGCGTCTTACTGCGGCGCTACTTGTGGCCACTCTGATCCTCGTCCTTTTCATCCTGGGATTATTCGCATTCGCGGATACCGTAGAACGATACCTCGGAGCCTCGGTCGTACCTGGCTTAATTCTACTTACGGTCGTAGGTACTGCATTTTCGCTGCTGCGGAGCGTCCTGAACGGCGAGAAAAAGGTGCACGTGCAGGCACTGCTCACCCCGGTCGATCGGATTGCTCGTGCAGCACTCCAGATCGGACTGGTCGTTGCAGGATCAGGACTCGCTGGACTACTCTATGGATACTTTGGGGCGATGGTCGTTGCGATTGTGGTTGGTGCATTCTTCGTCTCAACGCGCTTCACCATACCCTGCCGGGAGGATTTCGTGAGCATTCTGTCCTATGCGAAGTACGCATGGCTGAATGGCATCAACACCCGAGCATTCGCCTCGACGGACACGATCGTCCTCGGCTTCTTTGTCAGCTCGACGCTTATTGGCGTTTACGAGATCGCTTGGAATGTCGCCTCGATTTTGGCGGTCTTCGGTTCTTCGATATCTCAAGCAGTCTTCCCCGAGATCAGCTCACTTTCCGCCGATGACGAGGTCGATCGGGCGACTAGTCTAATTTCCGACGCACTGGCGTTCACCGGACTTTTCACCATCCCTGGTCTGGTCGGTGGGCTTATACTCGGTGAATGGATCCTGGGGATCTACGGGAGCGAGTTTCGACAGGGGTCCCTGGTGCTTGCGGTGTTGATCACAGCCAGACTACTGTCCGCGTACCAGTGGCAGTTCATCAACGCTCTCGGCGCGCTTGATCATCCGGACCGTGCATTTCGTATCAACCTCGCCTTTCTAGTGCTCAACGTCGTTCTCAACGTCGTGTTGATCTACTTCTATGGATGGATCGGTGCTGCGATTGCTACGACTCTTTCTGCCGCTGTGACACTCGTCCTTGGCTACCGAAGTCTCCAGGCTCTAATCGACGTACCAATTCCGTACGACGAGATTGGCCGTCAAGTCGTAGCTGCTGGTGCAATGGGGACGGTCATTTATGTATTGTCGCTCGTAATCGAGGTGCAAAATCACACGGCACTTCTGCTTGTGGGCCTGGGAGCCGCTGTCTACTTTGTTGTACTCACAGCAATTTCAAACAGGTTTCGAACGACCGTCCTTGCGAATATCTCTCCTAAACCGACTGAGGATTAATTACCATTTGATCCACCCATAGAGGTACCCAGCTCCCACTGCCGCAGTCAGAACGATCAGCATCATGAACTGTAGAATACTGGCAATCGAAGGTGAGAGAACCGTTCTACGGATCCTTTCTGGGACGAATTCGGAAAAAAGGCGGTGTAGGTACTGCCCCTCCTCGTTCCCACTCTCGGAAACGAGTGATTCCATCGCTCGCTTCGAGTACCCCTGCCAAAAAGCCCGATCGACCAGCCATCGTGGTTTCGTCCGGTACTCGAAGACTTTGTGTCCCACCTCGGCCTGCGGATTATACCACACACCTTCACCGTAGTCTTCCCGGAGCCGGGCACATAACTCAGTCTCTCCACCCTGCAGGTTCGCATCACCCTTCCGCCCGCCGATTTCGGCGTCGAAGCCTCCCAGCTCCAGAAAGACCTCCCTGTCGAAGGAAATGTTGGATCCGAAGGTATTCCTGACTTCTCCTGCTCCCTCCGCGAATCCTCGGTGAGTCACGCCGACGAGCCAGTAGAACTCTTCAGGAAGAAATTCGGGCTTCCCGTCGACCCACAGTGGTGTCATCTTCCCGCCGACGGCGATTGCGTTCTGCTCTTCGTAGGAGTTCACGAGCTCCTCGATCCACCGTTCGTCTGCCACAGCGTCGTCGTCGATAAACGCGACCACGTCACCGGAGACCAGCTCTGCACCAGTGTTGCGACTTTCGAGCAATCCGACGTTCTCCTCGTTGCAGTGGAGAATCACGTTGGAGGTTTCGTCGAACTGGTCCTCTACACGGTCGAAGACGGAATCAGTACCGTCGACGACGACCACGACTTCCACGTCGTCGTACGTCTGAGCGAGCAGACTTTCGACACACTCGACGAGGTCGTCGAAGCGCTCCATCGAGTAGACGCAGACGACGACCGAGACTCTCATCGACCGCAGGTTTCTGTCGCTTGCGAATAAGCATTGTGCGTTTCGGGATATCGCAACTGGACTCGGCGATCCGCGCCCATCGTTTCACAAAGTTTATTCGCGCGTTGGGACTGGGCCACGGTAATGAGCGCCGACGCCGAGCAGGACGGACGGTCAGAGTCTGAGGCCGTCCTCGACCGTCTCCATGATTGGTATCACGTGCCCCTCCTCGCTGCGATTCTCGGGGTGATGTTGTGGTTCCGGACACGCGCGTACGACCATTTCGTTCAGTCCGATACGGTCTATTTCGGTGGTAACGACCCGTACTACCACTACCGCGCGACGATGTACAGCGTCGAGAACTGGCCACGCCGGCTCTACGGCGACGCGTGGACCCACTTCCCCTTCGGCGGTAACGTCGGCAACTTCGGGAGCCTGATGGACCAAACGGTTGCGACAGTTGCGCTCGTCGTCGGTCTCGGCGATCCCTCCGCGCGTCAGGTTGCGATCGTCGCCGTTCTGGCGCCGGCCGTCATCGGTGCCCTCTGCGTGTTCTTGGTCTACTGCATCGGCAATCGACTGAGTGGTCACCGGATCGGTGGTATCACCGCAGCCGCCGTGCTCGCACTCGTCCCACAGAATTCGTGGGTCCGACGCAGCACGGTCGGTTTCTACGACCACCACGTCGCCGAGGCGTTCATGATGGCCGCTGCAATCCTGGCCATGCTCTACGCCCTGGACACAGTTCGTCGCGAGCGTCCCGTGTACGAGCAGCTCCTCGATCGTGACTGGGACGGTCTTCGACCGACCCTGCAGGCGAGCGCAGTTGCAGGCCTCGTGATGGGCCTCTACCTTCACGTGTGGGCTCCTGGGATCGTTCTCGGTGGGATCTTCGGGGCCTTCTTCCTGATCGCGATGAGTATCTTGGTCGTCCGCGGCGAGAGCCCGGAGCATCTCGCGTTTGCTGGAGTCGTATCGATGATCACCTCCGCTCTCACAATTCTGCCATGGGCACTCTCTTTCGAGTTCGAGAACGCAGAGATCTCGCTCCTCCAAGTCCTCCTCTTGCTCGGCGTTGCGATTGGTTGTGTCGTGATGGCTGCACTCTCGCGGTTCTGGGACGACGAAGGGTACGATACCAACCTCTACCCGGCCGCCGTTGGCTCTCTGGTCGTGCTCGGCTTTGCAGTCATATGGCTCGTCTTTCCGGAGGTGTTCTACTCGCTCGAGAGGGGGCTCTCCCGCGTCGTGCCGATGGGCCAATCCGACACGCTCGGGACCGTCTCCGAGGCTCAGCCGACTGGCTGGGACAACTTCGGTGAGAAGTTCTACGACGGTTACGGGTTCACGTTCTTTACAGCACTCGCGGCTGCCGCCGTGATGACCGTGCGTGCTACGCTCGCCGACAGACCCCGTTCGGACTATCTCCTGATCGTGGTCTGGTCCGTCTTCGTGTTCTCGATGGCGATGTCCCAGACCCGGTTCCACTACTATCTCGTTCTGGCCGTCGCCGTGCTCAACGGCTGGCTCGTCGTCCAGGCGCTTGAGCTCGCTTCGCTCCCGTCCTTGCAAACGATCGAGAACGTCGAGGCCTATCACGTACTGACCGTGCTCGCGGTCATCACGATCCTCTTCGTGCCGATCGCCTCGCCGATCGCAGCCACGACAGCCGCGGAGCAGTCCGAAAACACCGGTCCAGGTAGCGTCGCCTTCTGGCAGGACAACCTCGACTGGATGGAGGAGAACACCCCAGAACCGGGGACCTTCGGCGGTGCAGACAACGAGATGAGCTACTACGGCCCCTACGACGAGATCAACGACTACGAGTATCCCGAAGGGGCCTACGGCGTGATGTCGTGGTGGGACTACGGCCACTGGATCACCGTCGAGGGAGAGCGGATACCGATCGCGAATCCGTTCCAGGAAGGGCCACGTACAGCGAGCTCCTACTTACAGGAAACGAACGAGACGCGCGCCAACATGTATCTGGAAGCGCTCCCCTCGGACGAAATCAGCGGGGGTCAGCTCTACGGCGCCAACGAGTCAGAGCTCCAGGCCGCCATCGACGCTCGCACCGAGCAGGAGGCGGGCGAAGAGACTCGCTACGTCATGATCGACGATCAGATGGTCGGCGGGAAGTTTAGCGCGATTACGGAGTGGACCGGCCCAGGTGCGTCGGCGTACACGAGTCTCCAGGAGTTCCCGGCGGGCAACGACAGCGTCTCGCTACAGGCTCTCAACGAACAGTACGACAGCACGATGCTCAGCCGGATGTACTTCAACGACGGTAGCACCGTCGGTCAGGCTGACGCCGACGCGCTGGAGCACTACCGGCTGGTCTATGAAAGTCCGACGCAGTCGACCGTCCTCTCCGTCGCCCAGCAGACGGAGAACGGCCTCCGGAGCACCGGTTTGACGGGGATCGACATCGGGACGCTCCAGCAGTACTACCCCGGCGTCTACAACTCGATCAACAGCCCAGGCGGGAGCTTCGTCCCGTACGACGTTCGTTCGGAGTCCGCTGTCAAGACCTTCGAACGGGTCGAGGGCGCGACGCTCACCGGAGAAGCCGAACCCAACCATACGGTGCAGGCCTCCGTCCAGCTGGAAACAAACACCGGCCGCACGTTCACGTACGCCCAGGCCACGGTCGTCGGTGAGAGCGGGCAGTTCGAGATCACGGTGCCCTACGCGACGACGAACGGCCTCGGCCCCGACGACGGTTACACCAACAGCTCCGTGATCGCCAACGGCAGCTACACCGTCAGCTCCGGTACCTTCCTGAACGTCACGGCGGAGGCCGAGAACGTCTCGGTCACCGAGCAGGCGGTCTACGACGGCGAGACGATCGACGTCGATCTCGAAGAGGTCGAGACGAACGGAACTGATGGCACCAACGGTGGGAACCAGAGCACCGGCAACGAGACGAGCACCGACGCCGTCAGCGGCTCATCGACGGATACTGCGAGTGGCTCTTCGACCGACACTGCGAGTGGCGCCTCGACGAGCATTTCCTCAGCATCTGGCTCCAGCGCGGCACCGGTGACCGGGTCCCCGGTTTCACCAACCGCCTCGGCCTCTACGGCCGCATCAACGTCTATGTCCACCTCGACGGCCGTGACCGCCACCGACTGGGCGGCGCTTGCCCCGAACGAGGCGCTCACAGTGGGCCAGGACGCGCTCGGCGACAGTCTCGAAGCGTCGGTACGTTCGATCACCGATCTACCTACCGACCTACCGTTCGCGGGGTAAGACCGTGGAGCCACGCGACGCCCTCACGACTGCGCTAAAAGGGGCTGCCATGGGGACCGCCGACATGGTCCCTGGCGTCTCCGGCGGGACCGTCGCGCTCATCGCCGGCATCTACGACCGGCTCATCGCCGCGATCGCCACACTTTATCCGGCACCGCTCTTGCACCTGCTGCGGCCGCACGACCCCGAGTCGCGTGCAGCGTTCGTCGAGGCCTGGCGGGAGATGGATCTCACCTTCCTGCTCGTCCTCGGCACGGGGATGATCTCGGCAGTGGTCGTGCTCTCCCAGCTGATTCCGATCGCGCTGGAGGACCATCGTGCGCTCACAGGCTCGTTCTTCGTCGGGCTGATCGCCGCGTCGGTCGTGTTGATCGGCCGTGACGTCCCCTGGACGCGGGTGCGGGCCGCCCTCGCCACCGCCGCGGCTGCACTCGTGGTCGCCGTTGCGACGGTCACGGTCAGCCTCGCGGAGCCATCGCCGCTGTTCGTCTTCGTCGCGGGCGCGATCGCGATCTCTGCCATGGTGTTGCCCGGGCTCTCTGGAGCCCTGCTCCTCCTGATTCTCGGCCAGTACGAGTACCTTCTCGGCAAGCTCGACGAGTTCCTCTCGGCGATCGTCGGCATCGCGACCGGAGATGCTCCCGAGACGATCGTCGATCCGGCTGTGGTCGTCGTCGCCTTCTGTTCGGGGGCGGTCATCGGCCTCCTCACGATCGGTCGGCTGGTCGATCGCGCACTCGAGCGCGACCGCGCGACGACGATCGCCGTCCTCGTCGGGCTGATGGCCGGCGGGCTCTACCCACCTGGCCGCATGGCCGGGAACGCGATGAGTGGCTCCGCCGTGGAGGTCGTCGCGGCGGTCGTCGTCGCGATCGTCGGCGCCATCCTCGTGACGGCGTTCGACGCCGTGACGAACGACCTGGACTACGTGTAGTGACTCTTGGGCGCTGGAATCCGATTTTTGCTGGCACTTTGCTCCGGTAGTCCCTCGTCTAGGGATCCTCACGAACCGTTCTCTCCGAAGCTACCGATAGAAACAGTCCGACTACTCCGATCGCCGCGCCTTTCGCCGGTACTCGCCGTAGCGATCCTCCGGGGAGAACGGCGCTGGCGCGCTGTTGACGGCCTCGGCGCCACACTCGGGACAGACGTCGCCAAGTGTGTAGACCGGGCGCTCGTGGGTGGATTTCCAGGCCGAGCAGACGTGAAAGTCGGATTTCATCGAAATGGAGACGCTGGCCGCCTTCGGACGCTGTCGCGCTACTCGTCTTCCGTCCGACGATCTCGGTGGAACTCGCCCGCGCCACCGATGCCTTCGATGGCTTCGACTGCCCGCGCGCCACTCTCTTCGAGCTCGCGCTCCGCGGTCTTGTAGTTGGGCGCCTGCACGCGCAGTCGGTACTCGGGCGAGCCGACGTAGGTGACTTCGAGGTCGACCTCGTCGGGGACTTCGCCGTTGCCCTCTGCGGCCTGCAGCGCCTCCTTCACGTCGTCGACGCCGTCGGTGCCGGGTGACTCGAGGTCGACGTAGCCGGTGACGGTGACGTAGGGAACGGAGACGTTGTCGCGTGCGGCCTCGACGATTGCGTCGATTTCGTCGTCGTCGAGATCGACGCTCTCCAGGGCCTCGTGCCCGCGGATCGCGGACTCCTCGAAGGCCTCGTACAGCGTGCCGTACTCGGCCAGGAGCGCGTTCGCAACCTCGGTGAGGTCCTCGTCGTCGCCCTCGGGGAAGGCGATCTCCATCCAGTTGTCGGCCTTTTGCTCGTTCTTCCACTCCTGGATGGTGTCCGAGCGCTGGTGGTCGTTGACGTCCTTGATCGAAAGGTCGATCTGCTGGCTGGACTCGTCGACGTCGAGGACCTTCGCGACGACGGTCTGGCCCTCCTGGACGTGGTCGCGGACGTTCTTGATCCAGCCGGAGGCGACCTCACTGATGTGGACCAGCCCGCGCTTGTCCTCGTACTCCTTGAGGTCGACGAACACGCCGAAGTCCTCGATCTCGTCGATTTCGCCGACGACCAGCTCGCCGGGCTCGGGCCAGCCGCTGTACTTCATGTGTGGGACTCCCGGGACTCGACGACCTCGAGGATCTCGGCGTCGAGCGTCGACAGGCCGCCGGTCGGCGTCGCGAGCGTGGTGCCACAGACGGCGCAGACGACCTCGCTGGCGGCCTTGCCGAAGACGACCTGCTCGTTCTCACAGTCCGGGCATTCGACCCGGAGGAAATCTCCCGCCATCGTTACTCCTGGAACTCCAGACGACCGGCACGCCATCCCTCGCGGAGATGTGCCTTGCCGCAGTCGCCACAGCGGTATTTGAGGTCGGTCTTCTTGGTGGGCTTGTCTCCACCGGGGACCTTCGAGAACCGACCGCGGTTCCCGATGCCTTTTCGGCCGGCGCGCTGTCGGCGCGCGTCCCACTTGAGGCCGGTCGTACGACCGGATCGGACCTTCTCGACCTCGTGCTCGTGATGTGCCTTACAGTGCGGGCAGTACGTGTTAAAGCGGCGTGGCATCTCCATGCGTAATCACCTTGGGGAATTGGTTGCGTGGCGTGGCTTAAACCCCCTACGGTTCGCCCCCGGTCCGTTGGGGCGCGGTTTGCATCCGTCCCGTCGGGCCGCCCGGCCGACCGGTTGCCCGCTACCCATCTCCTCGCTCACAGATCCCGGTCGCCGCTCCCCGAGAGGAGCAGGACGACCATCGAGAGCCCGGAGATCACCATGAGAATGAACGCCGGCATAGCGGCGTACTGGTAGTAGGCCGCGTCCTGGGCGCGCCAGATCTGCGTCGCGATCGTCTCGAACTCCGTCGGCTTGATCATCAGCGTGATCGGCAGCTCCTTCATCGTCGTGAGGAAGACGAGCGCGCCGCCCGCGACGATCCCTGGCAGGATCTGCGGGAGCGTCACCCGCCGGAAGGCCCGGAGCGGCGAGTCGCCGAGCGTCCTGGCCGCCTCCACGAGCCGCGAGTCGACCTGGAGCGACGTCGAGCGAACGTTGCCGACGGCCTCGGGCAGGAACCGGACCACGTAGCCGAAGATCAACAGCGGCAGCGCCTGGTAGGCCCAGGGCACCAGCCGGGTGCCGAAGTAGACGAGGGCAAGCCCGAGCACGACGCCGGGCACGGCGAACCCGAGGTACGTCCCTCGTTCGAAGAGGTCGCCGAGCCGGGAGTCGTGGTGGGCGGAGAGATAGCCGATCGGGATCGCCGCAAGCGCCGCGATCACCGCGGCGGCGAAGGATATCTGGACGGAGTTCGACGCCATCGCCCACTCGAAGGCCAGATCCTGGCGTCGGGTCGTCCCGGGGCTCGTGAGCCACTGGAAGAGGATCCAGAGCGGGACGACGAGTGCGAGACTCGCCACGGCGGCCGGGAACGCCATCGCCGGCCATCGCCAGCGCCCGAGTCTGACTGGCCGGCCCCGCCCTGTCTCGCCCTCGCTCTCGGTGCCTCCCTTCGAAATCCAGCGTTCGAGGACGAGCACCACCACGACGAGCGCGAGGAGCTGGAGCGACAACACCGCCGCCTCGGTCAGCCCCGAGATGTTGAACTCCCGGTAGATCTCGCGGGTGAACACCGGCAGCCGCATGATCGACGGCGTTCCGAAATCCGAGATCGCGTACAGTGCAGCCAGCAGCGCTCCCGCGCCGATCGCCGGCCGGATCTGTGGCAGCGTCACCCGCCAGAACGCCGAGAGCCGGCCGTGGTTGAGCGTCCGCGCCGCGTCGATGAGTCTCGCGTCGACGGTCAACAGCGCTGCACGGGTCGTGAGGTAGACGTAGGGGTAGGTGTAGAGCGTGATGACGAGGATGGCGCCCGGGAGGCCGTAGATCTCCGGTATCTCCTCGACGCCGAGTGGCGCGAGCGCGTTCTGGAACTCGCCACGTGGCCCGAACGCCGAGACGGCCGTGAACGCGCCGACGTAGCTCGGAATCACGAGCGGGAGTGCGACGACGATCGTCCAGAACCGGCGGAATGGAAGGTTCGTCCGAACGGTGAGATACGCGAGCGGGACGCCCAGCAGGATAGATCCGACCGTGACGCCGACCATCAGGTAGATACTGTTGACCAGCACCTCGCGGGCGCCCTCGCTGGTCGTCAACTCCCAGGCAGTGTCCGGATCGATCCCCGCGGCCATCACCAGCAGCCAGCCCAGCGGAAACACCACGACGGCCGCGATCACGCCACTGAGCGCGAGCAACGGCAGTGGCGGTCGCTCCTCCGCAGATCTGCCCAGCCGCTCGCGCACCGACATACGTCCACGAAGCAGTTTCAACGGGTATAAGGTTTAGGTTTGCCTAATCTCCCGCGTGCAGCTGACCAGGCGGGACGCCGCAGCCGCGCTGGCGGCGCTGGGGTCCGGCGGTGCGGTCGCACTCGGTGCCAGACAGTGGCAGCGGGACTCGGAGGACCCAGAGGAGGCCGATCTCGCCAGCGACGGTGCAGTCCGGGACGCGATGGTCGCCGTCGCCGAAGTGGTCTATCCCAGCGAGGTCGAGGGAATCGGCGAGTTCGTCGAAGGGTTCCTCGCCGGGCGACTCGACCGCGAGGGCCACGGCGACGGACTCCGACGCGCGGTGGCAAATCTCGACGAGCTTGGGCGGGCGTGGTACGACGATCCCGTCGCCGAGCTTCCGCCTGCGGATCGCGACGCGCTCCTTCGCGAGACCGGCGCGGACGGCGTCGACGAGGCGCCCGACGGCAGTACCGCCGAGCGGATCCGCTACTACGTCGTGAACGACCTCTTGCTGGCGCTCTACGCGTCACCGACGGGTGGCGAACTCGTCGGCATCGAGAATCCGCAGGGCCACCCCGGCGGGCTCGAGAGCTACCAGCGAGGCCCGAACGGATGAGTGAGACGAGCACCACTGCGGGCGGGAGCGGATCGGGGGCGGACGACGTCGACCGCTCGCCGGTCTCTGGTGCGGACGTCTGCGTAGTCGGTGCCGGCCCCGCGGGCTCGCTCGTCGCCGACCGGCTCGCCGCCCGCGGCCACGAGGTCGTCGTGCTCGACGCTGGCCCGCAATTCGACGATTCCGAGCGGATCGAACGGATGGAGCGGGCGGTTCGCCCCGCCTACGATCGACCGGACGTCTGGGACGGTGGCGGCGAGCGCGACGCCTACGCGTCCACCGGGGAGCAGTTCTACCCGCTGAACCACGCCCGGGCGAAGGGGATCGGCGGCTCGACGCTCCACTGGCAGGGGATGGTGATGCGCCTCCACGAGGACGATTTCAACTCCGGGAGCGCACGCGGCGTCGGCCCGGACTGGCCGATGGACTACGAGGACCTCCGCCCGTACTACGCCGAGGCGGAGACGGAACTGGGCGTCGCGGGGGCGGACGACAACCCCTTCGCGCCGCCCCGGGAGGAGCCCTACCCGATGCCGGCCTTCCCGCCCTCCTACAGCGATAGCCTGTTCGCCGAGGCCTGTGAAGAGGCCGAGATCGCGATGCACTCCGTGCCGAACGCGCGGAACTCCGAGAGCTACGACGGCCGAAGCCAGTGCGTCGGCTACGGCACGTGCCAGCCCGTCTGTCCCTCCGGCGCGAAGTACGACGCGACCGTCCACGCCGATCGCGCAGCCGAGCGCGGCGCGACCGTCGTCGACCGCGCCCCGGTCCAGCGCCTCGACCACGGTCCCGACCGGATCGAGGCCGCGATCTACGCGACGCCCGACGGCGAGGAGCACCGACAGGAGGCCTCGGCCTTCGTTATCGCTGCCGGCGGCGTCGAAACGCCGCGACTCCTCCTGCTATCGGACTCCGAGCACTACCCCGACGGGCTCGCGAACTCCAGCGGTGCGGTCGGGCGCTACTTCATGGACCACCTCTTCGCCGGCGCGGGCGGCGTGCTCGACGAGCCGACGCGACAGAACCACGTCGGATTCATGACCAGCGAATCCCACCAGTTCTACGACGACGCGGACGAAGGCGTGGGGCCGTTCAAGCTCGAGTTTCTCAACTACGCCGGCCCCTCGCCCGTGGAGCAGGCGCTCACCGGCGACGACTGGGGCGACGAGCTGCTTGGACGGCTCCAGGAGTCTTACGGCACCAACGTCGCCGTCGGCGGGCTCGTCGAGCAGCTTCCGCGATCCGAGAGCTACGTGGGCCTCGATCCCGACCGGACCGACGACCACGGCAACCCCGTGCCCGACGTCCACTGGTCGATCGGCGATCGCGCCCGGCGCACGATCGAGCGCGCGAACGAGGTCCAACACGAAATCCTCGACGCGCTCGGTGCGGAGATCACCTGGACCGTCGGCCCTGACGCCACCGGCCCCGCCTACCACCACATGGGCACGACGCGGATGGGGACCGATCCCGCCGAGAGCGTGGTCGACGCCAGCCTCCGGACCCACGACCTCGAGAACTGTTGGATCGCCTCAAGCAGCGTCTTCCCGACCGGTGGCGCGCTCAACCCGACGCTGACGATCGCCGCGCTTGCTCTGAAGACCGCCGATCACGTTGACGAGTCGCTCTGAGCTGGCCGTCTGTGCTTTCGAAGCCCACCGGTGCGTGGGGGGCCCCGCCCCACGTTTTAGGCAAACCTAAAAGCTTAACCGTGGGCGCTCGTGAGTCGGTCGTAATGAGTAAGCACGCGGCCGCTACGGACGATGCGGGCGATGACGCCGTGGAGAGTGAGCCCCGCGAGACCGACGATGGCGGTACCGCTTCGGGAGACGACCAGTACACCTTCGACGATCTCGCGGTCGTGATGGGCACTTACAACGAGGAAGAAGCCATCGCCACCGTGCTCGAGGACGTCGAGGAGATTACCGACGGCAAGGCCGAGGTCGTCTGCGTCGACGGCTCTTCGGATCGCACGCCCGAAATCGCCCGCGAGCACGGCGCGACCGTCATCGAGCAGGAGCCCCAGGGGTACGGCGTCGCCGTCTCCGCTGCGATCCACGCGCCCGATCGCCCGATCGTCGTCACCACGGACTGCGACGACACCTATCCGATGGAGAAGCTCCCCGAGTTCCTCGCGGCGATCAACGACGGCGCCGACGTCGTCAGCGGCGACCGGATCTCACCCGGCGCCGACGCGATGCCCGGATTCAACCGCTTCGGCAATCAGGTGTTCGCGCTCGTCGCCAGCGCGCTCATGCTCCGCCGCGTCCACGACACAACGACCGGCATGCGCGCCTACAGCAAGGAGGTCATCGAGGCCATCGAGTGGACGGAGAACACCGGACTCTCCGCAGAGCTGCTGATCCGCCCGCTCATGCGCGGCTACGACGTCCGGGAGCGGCCCATTCCCTACCGCGAGCGCGCTGGCGAGACGAAGCTAGACCCGATCCAGGGCGGCGCGGCTATCCTGAAGTCGATCGTCACGGTCTGCGTTCAGGAACGAGTCCGGTAACGCCCCGGCCACGGATCGCAGCGATCGATCGGTGCAACGTCGGTTCAATGGCCGCCAGACGTCGCATGGAGGCCGACGATCCCGACGACGATGACGCCGATGAACCCCAGCCGAAAGAGGGTGGCTGGTTCGTCGAAGATGACGATCCCCAGCGAGGCCGTTCCGACAGCCCCGATACCCGTCCAGACGGCGTAGGCCGTGCCGATCGGGAGGTCCTTCACGGCCTGAGCCAGCAACAGCATGCTGACCACGAGCGCGAGGGCAGTGCCCAGCGTCGGGACCGGCTTCGTGAGTCCATCGGAGTACTCGAGCCCGATCGCCCAGCCGATTTCGAACAGACCAGCCAGGAGCAGGATATACCAGGACATGCCTCTTGCTCGTACCACACGGATCCGTCTATAGGTTCTGTTCGGTGGTGGTCCGCGGCCGATGTTACGATCGAATACACGCTTCCGATGTGGCGCCGAACCGGCGCTCATCGGAGTTTTCGGCCCGATCCGCGACACTCGCACCTTCGCCGAACGTGAACCAGGGTCGTCGTACTCGTCGTGGATAGCGCACTCTCATGGCGAGATGGCGGTGAAGCTAAACGCCCGAACCAGCTACGAACCCTCATGCACCCACCGGGCGCCTCTACCGTCCTTCTGCGCTACGGCGATCTCGCCACGAAGAGCCACGCCGTCGCGACCCGGATGCGTGACACGCTCGAGACCCATCTCCTGTCGCTGCTCGACGCCCGGGATCTCGATGCGACCGTCGACGTCGGACACGCGCGGACGATCATCGAGACCGAGCCAGATGCGGTCGAACCAGTCGCCCACACCGCGGCGGACGTCTTCGGCGTGGTTTCGACGAGTCCGGCGCTGGCCGTCGAGCCCACGCAGGAGGCCATCGAGGCGGCGCTCGCGGAGACCGCCGCAACGCACTACGACGGCGGGACGTTCGCGATCGACGCCCGCCGGGCGCACGACGGCCACCCGTTCACGAGCGAGGACGCGGGGCGATTCGGCGGCGACGCGGTCGGGGCCGGCGCGCCCGATCACGTCGAGCCCGTGGTCGATCTCGACGATCCCGATCTCACCTTCGAGGTCGAAATCCGCGAATCGGTCGCCTACGTCTCGATCGAGCGAATCGACGGCCCGGGCGGGCTGCCCTACGGCACGCAGGCGCCGCTGGTCGCGTTGATCAGCGGCGGGATCGACTCGCCCGTCGCGGCCTACGAGGTCATGCGCCGGGGCAGCCCGATCGCCCCCGTCTATCTCGATCTGGGGGACTACGGCGGTCCGGACCACGAAGCCCGTGCGGTCGAGACCGTCCGAAAGCTCGCGTGGCACGCCCCTGCGGAGGACTGGGAACTTCACCGCGTTCCAGCGGGCGACGCCGTCGCGTCGATCGCCGATGCCCTGGATCGCGGCCGGATGCTCGCCTTCCGGCGCTACATGGTGGCCGTCGCAGCGGCGATCGCCGAGGAGCAACACGCCGCGGGGATCGTCACGGGCGAGGCGATCGGCCAGAAGTCCTCCCAGACCGTGCGGAACCTCTCGGTGACCGACGCCGCGAGCGATCTGCCAGTCCACCGGCCGCTGCTCACCTGGGACAAAGACGACATCTCGAACGCTGCCCGGGATCTCGACACCTTCTCCGAGTCGACGATCCCCGCGGGCTGCAACCGGTTCGCCCCCGACAGCGCGGAGACCGGCGGCTCGCTGGAGCGGATCCGCGAGCGCGAGCCCGCGGATCTGTTCGAGCGAGCGAAAACCGACGCCGCGGATGCGGAGCTGATCCCCATCGAGCCGGTTGCGCCCACTGACTGGTCGAACTGACCGGAGCGGTCCGAGGGGCGACGGTTCTGCGGGTGTTCTACCGATCGGATTCCTCTCCGAGCAGCCCGTTCTCACCGTGGAGCGTCTCGTGAATGCCGACGATCAGCGCCGGCACCACGATCATGAACAGGTGCTCCTCGATCGGGATCCAGAGGACGTCGACGCCAGTGCGTTTCTCGATCGAAAAGACGCCGACGTGGAGCGTGTACCAGTCCCAGAGGTACGCGATTGGGTAGAGCGCGAGGATGGTCCAGCCGGCCGTTTTGAGTGCGCTGGCGCGATAGAGCAACGCGAGTGCGACACTACCGAAGGCGACCTCCGTCGCGAGATAGGTGTAGCCGCCGAGCGCGGTGATATCTGGGAGGAGGCCGGCGTGAGGCATGCTGGCAGTTGGTCCCCCGGCGAGAAAAGCGCTGGTCCGACTTACTGCGCGTCTGCCCGGTTCTAGTACTGTCCGAGCAGGCCCTCTCGCCGCGACCGCCGCTGGGCGAGGTGGAAGCACGCATAGCCTGCGAGCAGGTAGCTAATCGAGGTCGCGAGCAGCAGGCCGAGCTCCCAGGCGGGCATCCCCCACAGCGGGATTCCCTCTGCCATCGCCTGGCTGGTCAGATAGCTTCCGTGGCTCATCGGAAGCAGCCGCAGTGCGGGGATCTCCCCGACGGGTGCGGCGATCAGGCCGACGAACGCGAACTGCACGAGCTGGAAGAGGTTCTCGACGCGTTTGAACACGAGCGCGAGCCCGGCGAAGGCGAAGCCGATGCCGACGACGGAGCCGAGCGTGAGCAGTAGCAGCGGCACGACCGTCAGCGGATCGACGGCGAGTATTCGCCCGGTCACGGCCATCATCAGCGCGAGCATCACCCCGCCCCAGAGGAAGCTCAACAGGATGTTCACCCCGGTCTTGACGCCCATCACGCGACCGAACCCGTGCGGCGACATGAACAGTCGCTCGAGCGTTCCCCACTGAGCCTCCCGCGTGACGTTCCAGGAGAGGCCCGCGTAGGCGACCGTCGCCATCGTCCAGAGGAAGAAGCCGACGATGAGGCCGTCCAGCGAGTCCGTGAGTGACGCGCCCGCGACGGCCCGTCCGCTGTAGAAGATCACGAGGAAGAACGCGAAGATCGTCGCGAACTGGCTCGCGGTATTGAGCGGGTAGCGCACGAGCAACAGGAACTGCTTGTGCAGGACCACGCGGATCAGTGCGAGCAGCGACGGAGCGCTACCACGCTCGCCGCGGTCGTCTGCGGTCGGCTCGGCACCCTCAGCGCTCGCCATCGGCGATCACCTCCGTGTCGCCGGCTGCAGCATCGTCCGGCTGATCGCCGACCGACGCTGCCGTCGACTCCGATCCATCTCCCGATCCACTCTCGGTCAGCCTGAGAAATACGTCCTCTAGCGTCGGTTCCGCTGTCTCGACGTCCAGCAGGGGCCGACCCGCAGATCGGAGCGCGTCGAGTAGATCCGCTGCGGCTTCCGCATCGATCCCCGTCGCGTCGATCGTGACGGCGCTTTCCTCAGCTTCGTGCTTGGGGCCCGACTCGTCCCCTCGCTGTGCTGCAGGCTCGCGGATCGTCGCGTCGAAGCGCTCCTGGAGCGTCGCAGCGAGCTCGTCGTCGATGGGTCCCGCAGTCGTCACGGAGAAGCGCTTCTCGCGGAGGACGTTCACCAGCTCGCTCATCGAATCGTCGGCGATCACGCGCCCGTCCTGCAGGATGACGATTCGGTCGCAGACGGCCTCGATGACGGCCATGTCGTGGCTGCAGAGCACGATCGTCACGTTCTCGCGCTCGGCGAGTCGGCGGAGCTCGCTCCGCAACTCGATCGATGACTCGACGTCGAGGCCGAGCGTCGGCTCGTCGAGGAAGACGACGTCGACGTCTCGGGAGAGCGTCGTCGCGAGCGAGACCTTCTGTTTCATCCCGCGGGAGAGCTCGTTGACGACGGTGTCGGCGACGTCGGCGAGATCGAGGGATTCGAGCAGTCTGTCGTGGCGCTCGGTGAGCCGGTCGGGATCGACGCCGCCGAGGCCCGCGAAGTAGCGGAGATTCTCCCGAACCGTCAGCCGCCAGTAGACGTTTCGTGCGCCCTCCAACATCGCGTCCACGTGCCGGTACGCGTGTGCGGGATCGTCGTGGACGTCGACGCCACATACCTCGACACTGCCGGCGTCGGGCAGGACGAGGCCGAGCATCGACTTGATCGCCGTCGTCTTGCCGGCGCCGTTGGGGCCGAGCACGCCGAGGACCTCCCCGTGCTCGACCGACAGTGAAACGCCGTCGACTGCCTGGACGGCCTCGGCTCCCTCGCCGAACCTCTTCGCGAGTCCGTCGACCCGGAGCGCAGGGGCCCGGGCTGGTGGATTCGCTGTCATTACTCAACCCAGGGGAGGGAGCGTCGTAAGGGTTCCCAGAATGGCCGTTCAGTATGATTTCTGATGTGTTTGATCGTAACTGCTACGGCGCACGCGTCGAACGAACTGCCATGACCGAGGACGGACCGCTCCAGCAGGGATGCTCCGGAGCACCCGAGGGCCGACACTCCCTCGCCGACGAGTCGGAGGGCATCTTCTCGCTGTTGGGCGACGAAACTCGTCTCGAGATCCTCCTCGAGCTGGCGGACCGATCCGATCCGGAGACCGCCAACAACGCCTGTTCGTTCTCGGAGCTCCGTCGTTCGGTCGACGTCGACGACGCCGGCCGGTTCAACTACCACATCGACAAGCTCCAGGACACCTTCGTCACCAAGGACGAGGAGGGGTATCGCGCAACGCTCGCGGGGCTTGAGGTCGCGTCCTCGCTCCACGCCGGCCGCTACGCACGCAGGGCCGGCGAGTACACTGCAGCGACCGAGTACGACTGTCCGACCTGCGAGGAGCCGCTGCAGATGACCTACGAGTCCGAACACGTCGCCCTCTCCTGTGAAAACGACCACACGTGGTTCTCCTTCCCGGTGCCAGCAGGCGCGACTGCGAACCGCTCGCCGGGCGAACTCCTCGACGTCGCGATCACGCGTGCGTCGGTGAACATCGAACTCGCGCGTGACGGCCTCTGTCCACGGTGCTGGGGAGAGATGACCGTCGACCTGCAGCCACCCGACGACCACTTCGCCGGGATGGAGATGTCGCGCCCGCGTGCTGACGTCGCCTGCGAGCGCTGCTGGCTCACCTACCACGTTCCGGCGTCGCTTGTCGTCGCTCGAACGCCGCCCGTCGTTGGGTTCTACGCCGACCACGGGCTCGCCCCCGAGGAGGCCGTACTGAGCGATCGGAACGTGCTCGAGAGCGGGGACGTGACGGTGCTCGAGGAAGATCCGCTCGTCGTGGAGCTGGCGATCTCACTCGGCGAGGAGACCCTGACGCTCGAACTGGCAGACGACGGGGAGCTTCGGTCCTACGAACGGACCGGATAGAACGACCTGATTGCGACCCTCGGTCGCTTCGGGCGGTCTAACCGGAACTGCACCGCGTCACTCGGCCCGATCCTCCCGCACGGACTCGAGCAGGAGACGCTGCTCGACCCGCTCGACCTCGCGCTGGACGTCGGCCACGGCGTCGACGTTCGCGGAGATCGAACTGATCCCCGCGTCGACGAGGTGGCGAACCATCGCGGGTTTGGAACCGGCCTGCCCGCAGATGCTCGTCCGCACGTCGTGGGCGCGGCAGGTCTCGATGACGTCGCCGATCAGCTCCAGGACCGCAGGGTGGAGCTCGTCGAAGCGATCGGCGACCCGCTCGTTGTTCCGATCGACCGCCAGCGTGTACTGCGTGAGGTCGTTCGTGCCGAAGGAGACGAAGTCGACGCCTTCCTCGCAGATTCCCTCGACGCAGAGTGCGCTCGCCGGCGTCTCGACCATGACGCCCCACTCGGTGTGGCGGGGGTCCAGCCCCACCGCCTTCATCTGCTCTTTCGCCGCGCGGACGTCCTCGGCGTCGGTCACGAGCGGGAGCATGAGCTCGACGTTGTCGTAGCCGAGGTCGTGGCATTTCGCGACGGCGGCCAGCTCCGCGCGGAATGGGTCTGGCCGATCGAGCGAGCGGCGGATCCCGCGGTAGCCGAGCATGGGGTTGTGCTCCTCCGGCTCGTCCCCGCCGCCTTCCAGCGTGCGGAACTCGTCGGTCGGCGCGTCGAGAGTCCGCACCCGTACCGGTCGGGGATAGAACGCCTCGGCGACGGGCTGGATGCCGTCGGCGACCACGTCGACGAACGCGTCCTCGCCCTCCTCGGCGATGAGGTGCTCGGGGGTCTGGCCCGTCGAGAGCACGACGTGCTCGATTCGCAGGAGCCCGACGCCGTCCGCGCCGGTCGCGGCGGCTCGCTCGGCAGCTTCGGGAATCGAGACGTTGACCTTGACCTCGGTCGCCGTCGCTGGCGGGACCCGATCCGTCGCCTGTGAGCCGGCGCCGGCCGCGGTCGATCCGCCCGCACCGACCTCGTTGCCCCTGCTTTCGCCACCGCCACCCTCGGTTGCCGTTCCTGCGTCGAGATCGTCGATCTCACCGGCAGTGACGCGACCCGTCTCGCCGTCGATCGCGATCGACTGCCCGTCCCCAATCTCGGTCGTCGCGGCGCCGGTCCCGACGACGGCAGGCACGCCAAGTTCGCGAGAGATGATCGAGGCGTGGCTCGTCATCCCGCCCTCGTCGGTGACGATGCCCGCGGCTCGCTGCATCGCCGGCACCATGTCGGGCGTGGTCATCTCGGTCACGATCACGTCGCCGGTTTCGACCTTGTCGAGTTCGTCGAGCTTGTCGACGATGCGTGCCGGGCCAGCGGCCGCTCCCGGGGACGCGCCCAGACCGGTGACGAGCAACTCGGCGCTGGCGAGCGTCTGGCTGCCGCCGTCGGCCGCGCTCGTCTGTGGCGTGCCGTCGGTACCGGCGTCCGTGCCAGACTGATTTCCCCCGGCCATGCCCGCGTGATTCACCCCACTCGAACCCGCTGACCCGGAATCGCTGGCAGCGGGACTCGCTTCCTCGCTGGGTGATTCGACGGTCCCCACGTCGTCCGGGAGTGTCGTAATCGGGCGCGACTGGAGCAGATACACGGTCGCTCCGTCGAGCCCCGCCTCGGCGTCGACGCCGCTGACGGGCATCTCCCCGTCCTCGTGCTCGACGATTGCCCACTCGACGTCCTGGGGCGTGCCGTAGTGGTCCTCTACGGACTCCCCGATCTCGCGGAGCCGTTCGAGCGCCTCGGCGTCGAGGACGCGGCGCTCCCGGTCGGCGTCGGGCACTGACTCCTCGATCGTCTCGCCGGTTTCGGGATCGCGCACGTACTGAATGCGCTTGTCGGCGACGGAGACGTCCGCGACGGTCCCCTGCTCGCGATCGAGGACGTAGTTGTCCGGCGAGACTTCGCCGGCGACGACGGCCTCGCCGAGCCCCCACGCCGCTTCGAGGATCATCCGACCGTCGCCGGTCGAGGGGTGGCTGGTGAACATGACGCCGCTGGCGTCGGCGTCGACCATGAGCTGGACGACGACGGCGATGTCGACGTCGCTGGCGGGGTAGCCCTGCTCCTGCCGGTAGTAGATCGCGCGCTGGGTGAACAGCGACGCCCAGCACTCCCGAACCGACTCGAGCAGGCCGTCCCGATCGACGTTGAGGAAGGTCTCCTGCTGGCCCGCGAAGCTGGCGTCGGGCTGGTCCTCGGCGGTCGCAGAGGAGCGCACCGCGACGAAGGGGTCGTCTTCGAGGGACGCGCCGAGCTCGTCGTAGGCGCCGAGGAGCTCCGACTCGAATCCTTCCGGCGTGTCGGCCTCCCGGATGAGCGTCTGCGCTCGCTCGGCAGCGCCCGCGAGCTCGCTCGGATCGTCGGCGTCGACCGAGACGGCGTCGTCGAGGGCGGCCTCGACGCCGGCCGCCTGGAGGAAGGATCGGAACGTTTCCGCCGTGACGACGAACCCTGGCGGGACGGGCAGCCCTGCAGCGGTCAGTTCGCCCAGCGAGGCGCCCTTGCCGCCAACGCTCGCTCCGTCGTCGACCCGGACGTCGGACAGCCATCTGAGGCCCATCTATACGCAGTCCAACACCGACGGCGCCAAAGAATGTTCCGAACGTTCATTATAAAGTTGAATTCGGTCCCGAGTGACCCTGCACGACTACTGTCAGGTAGGAGGTTGCTTCGGAGAGTTTTGACGCTTCAGCCGCTATGGCCAGTCCCGCTGCTTCGCCCACTCAGGCCATATTGGACTGTCCAGCGAACTGCCTGGCGACGGCTCTCCCTCTTCAAGCGACTCCAGTAGGTATCGACCTGTTGCCCCTCCGAGTGATGCGTCCTGGGTGGAGCTAGCGCTAGCCATGAAGCTACTGGCTACAACCATCGTGGATCGAAGGGAACGCAAACCGCCGTCTCAGCGCTCGTCGTCTTCCTCGTCGTCCTCGTGCTCGATCGTCTCGACGACGTCGAGGGGAACGTCGTGGAGCGCGCCGCCGACCTCGCTCTTGGCGATCCGCTGGGCGTGTTCGGTACTGTCTGCGTTGAAGACTTCCATCTCGAGGACCAGCCCGACGAGAGCGGTCTGCGCGGCGATGAAGGCCGAGTCGAACGGCTCGCCACAGGCCGGACAGCCCGTCGCGCCGACGTCGACCTCGACGTAGTCCATGTCTTTCTGATTGAGGCGTTTGCCCGCCTCGCTGACGGCGACCCCGATGGCGTCGTCGATCGACTCGACGTCTCGCACGAGCCACGCTGCCTCCATCACGACGAGGTAGTTGCTCATACTCCGACCTGTGGGCCGGAGGGAGTGATACCTTGTGGTTCGGCCGCGTCACGGCTGCCGCTCGACGGTCACAGTCCATGCGCACGATCCCTGAATAATCTGCATAACGTATGCCTGCCCACCGGCTCATTGAGCCCTTACTTTGGCGTCACAGCGCCCCGAACACTCATCTAGTTGAGACGAGTGCAACTACAGTTGAACCGCTATACTGCGCCGGGGTGCTCTGTCACTATCGACCGAGCTGTCGGCTAGCGGGCAGTAACCCTTATGTAGGGTCCGGGGACCACGAACGAGGTACGTCCGATGATCGATCGCGTCCACCGCGCAACCCTGTTCGCCCTGTACCAGCTGTCGATCGCCCTCGGCATCGTCATGCTGCCGATCGCACTCGTAACCAACCGCGTCGGCCTCCCGCTTCCGGTCCACCGACTGGTCGATGGGCTCGGCAGCAGGTACGAAGCAGCTTGCGCACGCTGAAGCGACGGCGCTACCGGCTACTCTCCGGCCGTTCTCTCTATCCGATCGTTCCTCGCCCACCGGCCGGTACCGGACGCCTTTTTATCCTCGGGGGCAGAATCACCCGTTAATGCGACAGCCACCGACCGCCCCGCAGACGCCCGCTGGCATCGACGACGGTCCCGAGGATCCCTTCGAGCCTCGTCTGGGCTCCCTGCCCGACAACGGCAGCGAGGACCTCGACTCCGTGGCCAAGACGGGCACCACGACCATCGGCATCACGACCGAGGAGGGCGTCGTCATCGCGACCGACCAGCGCGCCTCCCTGGCCGGCCGATTCGTCGCGAACAAGAACGTCCAGAAGGTCGAGCAGGTTCACCCCACCGCCGCACTGACGATGGTCGGCTCCGTGGGCGGCGCCCAGTCCTTCATCTCCAGTCTCCGCGCCGAAGCGAACCTCTACGAGGCCCGTCGCGGCGACTCCATGAGCATGCAGGCGCTCTCTACGCTCGCTGGGAACTTCATCCGCGGCGGCCCGTTCTTCGCGATCAATCCGATCCTCGGCGGCGTCGACGACGAGGGCAGCCACGTCTACACCATCGACCCCGCGGGTGGCGTCATGCCCGACGACTACAGCGTCACCGGCAGCGGGATGCAACTCGCCTACGGGACCCTCGAGCAGGAGTACGCCGACGACCTCACGACCGACGAGGCGATCGGCGTGGCGGCCCACGGTATCCAGAGCGCGACCGAGCGCGACACCGGCTCCGGTAACGGGATCTACGTCGCCGAAGTGACTGCGGAGGGCGTCGAGATCCACGGTCACGAAGACTACGCGGACGTCATCTAAAGCCCACCTTTTTCGAGGTGCGTTTCCTCACTCGCTACGCTCGTTGCGGGAACCCTCCGCGAAAAAATCTGGACCAAACAAGCCGCCTGCTCGGGTGTTGCCCTCGCAGGCAGTGAAACGGCTCGCTCCGCTCGCCGGAAGACGAAAAACCGGCGGCTCGCTCGCAAATCGTGCTCGCTCGCCCGCGGGAACCGCTCGCGCAATTGGCGCTCGCGGATGCTCTTCTGTTTTCACGCGCCAGCCACCGCCGAGCGTGGGGTGGGTGCTCCGCTGCTACGAGGTGCGGTGTTTTCCGTGGATCTCCTTCCCTTCTCGGGAAAATAGATGTAGTTCCTACTTTTTCTTCCAAACAACGCCGTACGTAGTCATAAATGGATTCATCCTGGGTGAATAATGGGATATTAGGGATATTACTGATCGGGCGGCAAGCGTTATGGCCCGCGGCTGGTGACCGTCGCGTGACGCGAATGCACCAGCAGCCTCACCCCGAGCAGGACCTCGACGCCCAGCGCTTTGCACATCTCTTCGAGCACGTCCAGGACGCGATCGTCGACTTCGAACTCGTCGACGACGAGCCCGTCGTTCGGGCAGTCAACGACGCGTTCGTCGATCTCTTCGGCTACGAGCCATCAGCGGTGCGGGGCGAGTCACTCAACAGCCTGATCGTCCCGAGCTGGCTCGCCGGCGAGAGCGATCGGTTCGACGAGCGAACCGCGAGCGGCAAGCAAAACCACGCCGTCGTCGACCGCCGCACGGACGAGGGCGTCAAGACCGTCCTCTACCGGGGCGTTCCCTACGACGACGGCGATCGCGGCTTCGCGATCTACACGGATCTCACCGACGAAATTCGGCAGGAACGACAGCTCGCCGTGCTCAACAGGGTGCTCAGACACAACCTCCGCACCGAGGTGAACGTCCTCACGGGCCACGCCGAGGAGCTGGTCGAGGCCGCTGATTCGCCCGAACAGGTGGCCGCCGCAGAGACGATCCACGACAGCGCGCTCACGCTCTCCCGGCTCGGAGACGAGGCCCGCGACGTCGAGCAAGCTCTCGACGCGGATCCCACGCTCGACCCGATCGAAATCGAGGCCGCCGTCGAAGCCGCTCGCGAAGCGGTGGAGCTAGTCGACCGCGCAAACCTCGCCGTCGACGTCGACGACGCACCGCGAGCGCTCAGTGGTGGCCACCTGGACCGAGCGTTGGCCTCGCTGCTCGACAACGCCGTTCGACACTCCGACGCGGCGACGCCGGTCGTGACCGTTTCGGCACGCGAGACCGACGGCGGCGTCGCCATCACGGTCATCGACGACGGCCCTGGGCTCCCCGATCGCGAGCGACGGCTGCTCACCGGTGAGCTCGACCTGACGCCCCTGGATCACGGAAATGGGCTCGGACTCTGGCTCGTTCGCTGGATCGTCACTGCCTACGGCGGCGCCGTCGAGTGCGCCGATCGTCCAGAGGGCGGAAGCGCAATCACGATCCTCCTGAACTCCCCTGCAGACCCCTGAACACGGTCGAACACGTCTATCCGTCGCGGGCGCAGGACCAGCCCGCCACGTGGCCGCACGTTCGTCTTTTGAGCGTCACTCGGGACACACTCCATGACCGACGACGGGCCTGACGCGGACGATCCTGAATCCGACGCTCCCGGAGGTCGTCGACCGCGTGGGTGGGGACGCGGACGTCCTCTTCGACATCGGCATCTGCCGCGGCTCGGACGCGATCGTCGCGTTGGCGCTCGGCGCGGACGCGATCATGCTCGGTCGCCCCTACGTCTACGAACTAGCCTTCGAGGGCGCCGACGGCCTGCGGGCAATCGGGCAGGATTTCACAGCGGATCTGGACCTGACGCGCGGGCTATCGGGGACAGCGATCGATTTCCAGGTTGGATCGGTCGGTGATCAGGGAGCGGGAGCAGTAGCGAACACGCTCGTTCGCGACTCTGGGACGGTGGCAGCCAGTCAGGGCTCGTAGTGTACCCGGTGGACGATAGTCTCCTCACCGTCGTCGATCGCCGTTACCACGATCTGGTCGCCGTCGGGATCGAGACTGACCGACCCCCAGGCGCCAGCCCACGTGGTCGACGCGTTCCCGTTCTGGTCGTTGTAGAACTCCACCTCGGTTCCAGCGATCGTCGACTCGATGCGGACGGTGTCGGCCTCGACGCCCGGGTCCTCAGTGAGAATCACCCTTGCCAACTCTGCGTCCGCGGCGGCCTGGTCCTCGCCGTCCTGCTCCCAGTTCCAGTCGATGCGGTCGACGACGTCCCCGTCCTCGTCGCGGATCTCGGGTTCGAACGCCTCCTGCGGATCGGTCGACGTATCGTCTCCGGTGCTGGCGAACAGTACCGACCACTCCCCGTCGTCGGTCGCGAGCGCCCAGGTGTCCTGTTGCTCGGAATCGGTCTCCTCGACAGCGATCTCGACGATCGCGATGTCCTCGGAGCCGATCGCCGTTTCGAGCTCCTCAGCATCGTACCACAGGTCCGCGTACTCGAGCGCGAGCACGTCGTCGACCGTGGCGCCGATCGACATGCCCTCGACCTCGATATCCTCGGGCACATTTCCGTCCTCGATCGTAAACTCCCACTCACTCCCCTCCCATCGATCGGGGTGCATCGCGCTCGCGGGGTGGACGGCGTCCGCGACGGCGTCGACGTCGCCGTCCATGCCGGCGTCGACGTAGGCCTGGATCGCTGCACGGAAGTTCTCCCTGCTGGGGGCGTTGTCGTTCTCGGTGAGCAGTGAGGCGGCGTTCGCGCACCCCGAGAGTGCTGCTGCGGCTGCGGTTCCAGTTGCGAGCAGTACGCTCCGTCGATCTGTGGCTCGGAGGGCCATATCGGCTCATCTGTCGGCGGGGATCCTATACCGGTCCTCCCGGTTCAGAGCGAGAAACTCCCCGAAAGCTACCCCTCCACGGCCATCGCTATCGGCCCGTCTGACGGTACAGACGGGGCACCGGTCGCGGGAGTCTCCCCACCGATCGTCCGTTCGTCGATCCAGTGCAGATGCGTCTCGAAGCGCGCTGGATTGGGCTCCGGTCCGTCTCAGTCCCCGCCGGAGAGCTCCGCCCCGCAGTCCGGACACCGTTCGTGGCGCAGTTCCGCGCTGGAGGATCGCACGTCCCGCATCACGGCAGAAATTCGGTCCTCGGCGTCGAGTTCGTCTTCGACGGAGAGCTCCACGCCCTCGACTTCGAGCAGGAACTTCGCGACCTCCGTGGCCTCGTACATCACGTCGTCGAGCTCTTCGGCGGTGAAGAAGTCACACATCGCGCCGTAGAGGAAGGTCGCGCCAGCTGTCCGGACCTTGTCCTCGAAGGACGAGCGGGCCTGGTTCACGGCCTGTGGCGTGTACGTGTCGGTCATGAAGGGGACGAGCTCCGGGAGATTCTCGCCGATTTTCGTCATCTCGACGCCGGTCTCCGTGCGGAAGTCCGAGCAGAGCCGCGCGATCGCCCACTCGCGGGCGGTGATGTAGGTGCGATCGCGCAGGAACTCGTTGACGCGGTCGTACTGCGAGCCGTCGACCTTCTTGAACCGGTCGTACTTCTGGACGTCGTCGGGAACGCCGGGCTGGTGTCCGTTGTCGGTGGATTCGGCGTCGTCAGCAGACGCATCGTCGGCATCGTCCGTCGCAGTATCGTCGGCGTTCGTTGCTTGCTGGTTCGCGTCACCGTCGGAGTCGGTCGAGCTGGACTCGTCGCCATCCGCTCCCGCCTCGCCTGGAGCGGCGTCCCCTTCGACCGATTCGGTCTCCGCTCCGTGAGATTCGGCGTCGGCCGATTCGGCTGCCCCAGCGGTGTCGGCACCGCCCTCGCCGTCGCCCGGGCCGTCTTCCTCTGCCTCCGCGGCAGCGTCCAGCGAACTCGTGACTTGGGGCTCGTCGGGATCGCGAACGAGATCTTCGGGGTTGGGGTCCCCGTCGCCATCGTCGTCGCTGTCGTGCTCGTCGTCATCGTCGGCGTCCGTGGCATCGTCCGCAGCGTCGTCGGCGTCCACGGGTTCGTCGGCAGTGTCGTTCGCAGCGTCGTCGGTGACGTCGTCGTCCTGCGAGTCCTCGTCCTCTCGGTCCGCTGCTGCCGCTTCGAGATCGTCGTTGCTCGGCCCGTTTTCTCGCTGGCTGTCATCGCTCGACTCATCTGCTTTTGATTCGCCGTCGCTGGGCTCGGATCCGTCCTCGTCACTCGATTCGCCCAGTTCCCCGTCGTCTTCCTCCTCTTCGTCCTCGTCCGCTCGCCCGATGGCTTCGAGCTCCGCACGAGCGGCGTCGACGTCCGGCTCCTCCTCGCTCCGTGCGGGCGCGAGATCCTCTGCATCGACGTCGGATGGGGGTTCTTCCTCCTGCTCCTCACCGCCGACGTCGGACTCGCGTTCTTCGTCCTCGTCGACGTCGGGCGCTCGGTCCCCGTCCTCGGCGTCGGGCTCCGCGTCCGGATCGTCGCCGGACGTCTCCTCGGTCATGCACCGGGGTTCCCCGCCTGCGAGCAAAAGCGTTGTGCGGTGCGGGGCGGCGACGCTTCGTTCGGTGGGCGCAGTGTGAACTGGTCAGCGCAGCCTGGGTGTCAGTTCGGCAGGGCGACCGTTCCGGACACGTCGATGGGGACGTTCCCGACCTCGAACGCCTCGATCCCGCGATCTGGCCGGGCCCGGATCACCAGCGTCGGCTGGTAGGGGAGGTCGGGATGCTCCGCGCGGAGCGACCGCCAGGCGTCGTCGGGGAAGCTCGTGCAGTCGACGACGAGCAGCGCGCCGGCGTGGGTGTCGAGCTGGCCGCGGCCCTTCGAGCGAGCCGTCTCTCTGACGGCCGCGATCGGGGTGTTGGCGTTCGTGCGGCGGGCCGGCGGCTGCGGGCGGGCGACCTCGATCAGGGTGTCGTCGACGCGATAGTCCAGCGCGTAGCCGCTGCCGAGTTCGATCTCGGGTTCGAGGTCGTAGCCGGCGTCGTGGAGCAGCTTGGCGACGGTGAACTCGCCCATCGCGGCGCGCATCCGCGTGAGATCAAGCCGGCCGCTGGTTCCGAGCTTCCCGGCCATCGTCTCGCGGTGGTCCTCGAGCACGCCGCTTTCGAGGAACTCGTCGTAGAACTGCAGGCCGGCGTCGCGGCTCGCGTTCGGGAATCCCGCGGCGTGCTCCTTGAAGAACTCCAGCGCGGTCTCGGTGCCGTCCTTGCTCATCAACACCGGCAGGAAGAACCACGTCAGATACTCGTACTCTTCGAGCCACGGCGCGCGGTCGTAGAGGTCGTCGAGTAGCTCGCGTCGCGCCCAGCGCGCCAGCTCGAAGGGGACCTCCTCCCAGCCGCGCTTGTTCGTCTTCCAGAGCGCGCTCGGCGTCTCGGTGTTGCCGAGCCAGTAGGCCTCGCCGTCGCGCCACGCGAACAGCGCGAGGTCGCCGTTGCCGAGTTCGAACCGCGCCGCGTCCCAGCCGTGAAGCTCGTGTTCGGGTTCGACCCACGTCACGCCTGCGTAGTCCTCGAGAGAGCCGTAGAGTTCCCGGCGGACGCGCTGGTCGGACCAGCCGCCGGTATCGTAGCGAAATCGAAGCGGGCTCGCCATGCCAGTACTCGGCGTTCCCACCGGATACCGCTTCCGGGACGGTGATTCACACGGTCTGGCCTGCAAGGATGGGTCCTGCGAGCCGTCAGATCGCTCGAATCGCGCCGCCGAGACGCAGGACACTTTGGCTCGCGCCATCTACCCACCTGCAATGGCCACCGCCGACGCCGGCCACGTCCCCGACGACGCGGAGCTCGACGTGCCCGAGGGCACCGAAATCTATCGGTGTCCCTACTGTGAGTATCCGCTCCAGACCGAACGGCTCTGGATCCTCCATCTGGGGATCGAGCACAACTCGAAGATGGACGAGGCCCAGCGAGCGCGCTACGAGGACGAACACGACGAGGAGACCCACGATCTGTTCACGCTGCACGTCAAGCTGACCGTCGTGATCATCCTGCTCTACTTTGGGCTCACCTACTCCTACATGTTCGTCTGGTCGTAGGAGATGTTGTGATTGTCTGGTTTTGACGGCCTCCGAAAGCCCCAGAGCGCTCGACCATCCGCGACTCGTTGCGCGCTTCCCTTCTTCGCTGACGCTCAGTCGGTCCAGTGCTTACGTCGTCGAGGACGGATCGACCGCCCTGCCCCTTTCGATGTGCCGGAAGATCGGCGATCTTCCGTACCTCGCGAAATCGAAGATTTCGCTCAGTCCCACCCCGACCGCCTACCGCATCCTCAATCCTCCCCAACCTCCTGCGCTGCTCACGTCGCTTCGCTCGTTGCGCTGCTCGTCCCTCGCACGCTACGCGGCTGCTGCGCTTCCGTCGGAGCAAGCTCCGACGGCGTTCGCCTCGCGTTCGCTCGGCTCACAGCCGCGAAACGCGCGCCACCGCTCTCCACTGAAGGTAGCTCACTTGAACAAATTCAGGGCGGGACTCCGGAAGGGGCCGACCGCTCGTCGGTGTAGGCGACGGTGAGCCGAACGCAGTGAGGCGAACGTCGAAAGACGAGCGTCAGCGAAGTCTTTCGAAACATGCACCGCAGCCGACCGAAGGGAGGCGAGGAGCACAGCGAGCGTACACCGTCGAGCGGGAGGGGGCTTCCGTAAGCGGCTGCGGTCCAGTCACCATCAAGAACCCAAAATCCACCGTTCACCCATCAATTCAGCCTTGACAATCCTTAAGAGCGCAACCCCGGTAGCCGACACCAACATGAAAGTCGTCGTATCCGTGGGCGGAAGCGTGCTCTCGCCGGGGGATCCCGAGCGCGTCGCCGAGCACGCGGCCGTGATCGAGTCCCTGCGCGAGGCGGGCCACACCGTCGCGATCGTGGTCGGTGGCGGATCGACAGCGCTGGAGTACATCGAGGTCGCACGAGAGCTGGGCGCCAACGAGATGAAGCTGGACGAGATCGGAATCGCGGCGACGCGACTCAACGCCCGGCTCCTGATCGAGGCGCTGGGCGAGCCGGCAGTTCAGACGCCGCCGGAGGAGTACGACGCAGCCGGCGACGCGCTCCGTCGCGGTGAGGTGGCGGTGATGGGCGGCGTCGCGCCGGCCCAGACGACCGACGCCGTCAGCGCCGCGCTGGCGGAGTACGTCGACGCGGATCTGCTGGTCTACGCGACGAGCGTCCCGGGCGTCTACACCGCGGATCCGAACGAGAGCGACGATGCAGAGCATATCCCCGAGCTTTCTGCGGCGGATCTCGTCGAGCGCATCGCGGGGATTCAGATGAACGCGGGCGCGGGGGCACCGGTCGACCTGCTGGCGGCGAAGGTGATCCAGCGCTCGGGCCTGCGAACGATCGTCCTCGACGGCACCGAGCCCGAGCGGATCGCCCGCGCAGTCGAGACCGGCGAGCACGAGGGAACGGACGTCCTGCCGGAGAACGGCGGCGCCGACCCCGCCGAGTGGGATGCCCTCGGCGGAGCGAACGAATGAGTGCGGACGACGACGCCTCCGAGGAAGCGACGACAGGAGCACCGTCCACAGGCGACGGTGCCGACCCGTCAGCGAGCGACGCTGGCGCCGATCCGTACACCCTGCAGTCCACCGCCGGCGACGAGTCCGACGACGGGGAGACGGGCGAGGACGTACACCACGCGTTCTGGGCGGACCGGATCGCCGACGAGATCGAGGCGCGGGTTGCCGACCACCGGCAGGCCACCGAACGAGCGAGTGGGGAGGAACGACCCGCGAGCGGCGATCCCGACGCGCCGATCGTCCTGAAGGGCGGCATCTCGCCGTCTGGAATCCCGCATCTCGGGAACGCCAACGAGATCGTCCTGCCGTACTTCGTCGCGGCGGTCCTGCGAGAGCGCGGTTTCGAGGTGCGACAGGTCTTCACGACGGACGACCGGGATCCGCTACGTGGCCTTCCCCGAAAGCTCGCGGATCTCGACGGCGAGATCGTCGGCCTCGGCGACGTCGACGCCGGGGCGCTGGGCCAGAACCTCGGAAAGCCCTACACCGACATTCCGGACCCCTTCGGCTGCTGTGACTCCTACGGCGCGCACTTTTCGACGCTGATCGCGGGCATCGCCGAGCAGCTCGACGTACCGATGGACGTCGTCTCGAACACGGAGCTCTACGAGTCGGGCGCCTTCGACGACCAGACGCGGCTCGTCCTCGACCGCGAGGACCTCGCACGCGAGACGCTCGCTGGGTATCAGGACAAGGTCGACGAGGACTACGTCCCGTTTAACCCGATCTGTAGCGAGTGCGGAAAGATCACGGAGACGGTCACGAGCGTCGACCTGAGCGAGGGGGACGATGGGGCTATCCACTACCGCTGCACCGACCTGGAAGCCGGCGACGACACCATCGAGGGCTGTGGCCACGAAGGAACGGCGACGATCCGGGACGGCAAGCTCCCCTGGCGCTTCGAGTGGGTCGCCCAGTGGGCCGAACTCGGCGTGGACTTCGAGCCCTTCGGCAAGGACCACGCGGAGGGCTCCTGGCCCAGCGGCGTCGACATCGCGGAGACGGTCTTCGAGATGGAGCCGCCGCTCCCGATGGTCTACGAGTGGTTCACGCTCGACGGCGAGCCCTTCTCCTCTTCGTCGGGCCACGTCGTGCTCGTCTCGGAGGTCCTCGAACTGATCGAGCCCGAGGTACTCCGATACTTCTTCGCGAAGGACCCCTCGAAGGCGCGGGACTTCTCGATCGAGCGACTCGACCAGCTCGTCGGCGAGTTCGACCGGCTGGAGCGCCTCTACTTCGCTGCGGAGGATGGACTCGACGCGGCGACGCTCGCGGACGATCCCGACGCGGTGCAGGGCGTCGACGGCGCCACCGAGGCCGAGTTCCGGTTCGCAGAGCGGGTCTATCCGTTCCTCGTCGAGGAGGTTCGCGAGGAACGACTCCGAATTCCCTACCCCTTCGCCGCGGTGCTCGGGATGACCGACGACCCCAAACTGCGCGAGGAGATCGCCCGCAAGGAGGGCCACATCCCCGACGACGCCCCCGAGTGGGCGATCGAGGAAGCACTCGATCGCGTCGAGCGCGCTCGCACGTGGGCTCGCCGCACCGACAACGAGTACAACTACGAACTCAAGCGCGAGGCGATGCCTGACGTCGACCTCGATCCCGCGACCGAGGCCGCCCTCGACGACCTCGCGGACTTTTACGAATCCCACGACGATCCCGACGCGATCCAGGGCGAGATCTACGAGGCGGCCAAGCGTCACGACGTCGACGTCGGCGACTTCTTCGCGACGGGCTATCGCCTCTTCTTCGATCAGGAGGAGGGCCCACAGCTCGGACAGTTCCTCGCGAAGCTCGACGAGGCGTTCGTTCTGCGGCGGCTGCGGCGGGAGGGGTGATCGGCGGGCTCGCGCGGACCGACCACACCCATCTGTCGCTCTGACTGGGGTGGGCCGGATAGTATCGGGGGCGACGGGCTCGACGTGGCCGGCGTCCGCCAGCCCTATGCCCGATGACGACCGACCTGTGTCCAATGAACGTGCTGGTGTGGGTCGTCGTCGGGATCCTGGCCTACTGGCTGTTGGCGGTCACGCTCGATCGCCAGGGCGTCCTGCCCGAGTGGGTGCACGTCAGCGGCCCGCTGCTCACGCTCCACACGCAGAAGGGCAAGCGGTTCATCGACTGGCTCGCTCGACCCAAGCGGTTCTGGCGCGCGTGGGCCAACCTCGGGCTCGGACTCGCGCTCGTCCTGATGGTGCTCTCCTTCCTGTTCGTGCTCCTCTCGGCAGTCCTCACGATCCAGAACCCGGGGACGACGACGCAGGTCAGCCAGCCCCGGAACATCCTCGTCATCCCAGGCTACAACGACTTTCTGCCCTGGGAGGTCGCGCCGGAGATCCTGCTCGGCCTGCTGGTCGGACTCGTCGTCCACGAAGGCGGTCACGGACTGCTCTGCCGCGTCGAGGACATCGAGATCGACTCGATGGGGCTGGCGCTGCTCTCGATCATTCCGATGGGTGCGTTCGTCGAACCCGACGAGGATGCCCAGCGGGAGGCCGACCGGGGCGCCAGCGCGCGGATGTTCGTCGCGGGCGTGACGAACAACTTCCTCGTCACGCTGATCGCCTTCGCACTCCTGTTCGGGCCGGTGGTCGGCTCGATCGGCGTCGCCAGCGGCGCGGGCGTCGGTGGGTCGCTCGCAGGCTCACCGGCCGACGAGGCCGGGATCGACGCCGGTGATCGGATCGTCGCGCTGGACGGCGATCCGATCGAGTCCAACGACGAGCTTCAGAACGTCCTCGCCAACGACACCTCCGAGCAGGTCACCCTCGAGACGAGCGACGGCCAGGAGCGCAGCGTCGACAGACGGGTGATCGTGACGGCCGCGCTCGAAGACAGCGCGCTGGAACCGGGTGACGAGATCGTGGCCGTGAACGGCACCTCGGTTCAGACCACGGCGGCGTTCGACGAGCAGCTCCGGGCTGGCGGTGAGCGAGTCACCCTAACCGTTGAAAACGACTCCACCACGTACGAATCGGAGATCGTCGCGGGTGGGCGCGTCGCAGTCGTTCCGGACGGTGCGCTCTCCGGGGCCGGGGCCTCCAGCGGTGACGACATGACGATCACCGAGTTTGGCGGCCAGCGCGTGATCGACTACGAGGAGCTCGGCGACGCGATCGATGCACACGAGCCAGGCGAGACTGTCACGGTCGTCGCCTACGAGGAGGGCGAGCGGCGAACGTTCGACGTCGAACTCGGCAAGCGCGACGGTGACGCCCACCTCGGCGTCCAGGGGTACCCTGGAACCGACGGAGTGAGCGTCGACGACCTCGGCGTGCGCTACTACCCCGCCGGGAACTACCTCGCGGTGCTCGGCGGTGACGGGAACGTCGACGGGATGACGACGAACTCCTTCGTCGGCCAGACGCTCTCCGCGGTGTTCCTGCCGATCGCCGGCATCTCCAGTGGCGGCACAGGGCCACTTCCCTTCAACTTCGCCGGGTTCACGGAGAACATTCAGAACTTCTACGTGATCGATGGACCACTCGAGTTCCTCGGTGGCAGCCTGTTCTGGATCGCCACCGCGCTGTTCTGGATCGGCTGGATCAACGTCAATCTCGGCATCGTGAATCTGATCCCTGCGTTCCCGCTCGACGGCGGCCATCTGCTGCGAACGGCGACGGAGTCGGTGGTCTCCCGGCTGCCGATCGACGCGGACTTCGCGCTGACGAAGCTGATCACCGTCTCCGTGGGGCTGGCGATGGGTCTGGGGTTCGTCGTGATGCTCTTTGGCCCGCGCTATCTGTTCTGAGCGCCCGGGTGCCGTCCACGTCTTCGAGTTCGTGAGGAGATGCTGGCGCCACTTCGATCCTGAGCTGCCTGCGAACGATCCGGTGCAGCCGATCCGTACGAATCAGTCCGTCTCCGTGTCGACGCCGTGTTTCTCGTAGAACTCCTCGGGCGTCTCGTCGATCCGCTCGAACTCGCCGAAATCCCGCTCGTGGTGCCGGATCATCTGCTCGATCATCCACGCACTGAACGTGTCGTCGAAACACCAGGCGTCGGGTCGGCAGGGAACGTCGAGGCGATCGTCACAGGCGAGTGCGACGTAGACGTGGTAGAAGCCGAGAACGGTGTCCGCGAAGTCGTGGGCCTTTCCCGCGCTCTCCTCGCGGCGATCGACGAGCTCCTCGGCCCCGGCGTCGGTGAGCTCGAAGTACTTCCGGTCGGGCTCGTCCTCGCGCTCGATGCGCTGGGCCCAGCCCTCCTCCTCGAACTTGTAGAGGACGGGGTAGACCGATCCGTAGGACGGCTCCCAGTGGCCGCCGCTGATCGACTCGATTTCTTTTAGAATCTCGTACCCGTAGCGAGGTTTCTCTTCGAGTAGCTCCAGCACGAGATAGGAAACGAGCCCCTTCGGGGCACCGCTGTACTCCATTTGACCGTGATGGGGTACGCGCGAGAAAAGGGGTTTCGATCCCTGCAACGGCCGCGCGGACAGCGACCGCGGGTGGCCCGATAGTAGATCGGTCGGGGAAACACGAATCAGCGCACTCGAAACGCCGGCGTCCAGATGACTACAGCTGGAAGTAGTTTTTCGATCGTGGAAAAATCTGTGGGCCCCCTCGTCGACGAGCGGCGGTGCGCGTGTTCATAGCGTTGGAGTAGGGCCCCACGAACGATCAGTTTCAGCGCCGACTCGCAAGGGACAAAGGCCCCGGTCGAGAACCCTTAGGCATGCCACGACCGCCCGAAACGGACGAGGGCTGGTACGTCCTCCACGATCTCCGGTCGATCGACTGGGACGCCTGGCGCGAGGCGCCCAGCCGAGAGCGCGACCGCGCGATCGAGGAGGGCCGCGAGTATCTCGAGAACGCCGTCGCCGTCGCGGACGCCGACGACGGTGCTTCGGCGACGTTCGCCGTGCTCGGCCACGAAGCGGATCTCATGGTGCTTCATCTCAGGCCGACGCTCGACGATCTCGGCTATCTGGAGCGACAGTTCGCCCAGACCGCACTCGCCGGCTTCACCGAGCGAACTGCCTCCTACGTCTCCGTGACGGAGGCCTCCGGCTACACCGGCGCAGAGGATTACTTCGACCCCGACGCCGAGGCCGATCCGGGTATGCGCAACTACATCGAGTCCCGGCTCTATCCCGAGCTTCCCGACTCCGGATTCGTCAGCTTCTATCCGATGGACAAACGCCGCGAGCCCGAACAGAACTGGTACGATCTCTCCTTCGACGATCGTGCGGAGTACATGTCGGCCCACGGCGACATCGGCCGGACGTACGCCGGCAAGGTCAGCCAGATCATCTCTGGCTCGATTGGCCTCGACGACTTCGAGTGGGGCGTCACGCTGTTCGCCGACGATCCGACGGACGTCAAGGAACTGCTCTACGAGATGCGCTTTGACCCCTCTAGTTCGAAGTTCGCGGAGTTCGGGCCGTTCTACTCGGGTCGGCAGTTCCCGCCCGCGGATCTCGAGGCGTTCCTCGCCGGCGAGCGCGTGCCGACCGAGGAGCCGTCCACGGCCGACGGTGCGAGCGGGGACTCTGGTCTCGACGACGAGCTCGCTTCGCTCGACGTGGAGCCGCCGGCGGACGGCCACGCTGTGCTCGTCCGATCGGAGGCCAGCAGCGACGCAGTCCAGTCGGAGGTCGACGGGCTCCGCGGGAACTTCGAGCATTACGACACGCACCGCGGGACCGAGGTCCACCCGACCGACGACGGCGCCGTCGTCGTTTCCGTCTGGGAGACTGCCTCCGCCGCCGACACGGCGAGCGGATTCCTCGCGGAGATCGATGGCGCTGTGTCGACCGAGACCGGACCGGTCGGCGATGCGGTGGCTGACGCCAGCGCGGAGGGTTCCGAGTCGAGCGACGCTGCCGGGGACGGCGGCACCGCAGCAGCGACCGACCACGACCTGCGCGCCGAGCTCGAAGAAGAAGGCATCTACGCCGGCTCGCCCCACGGTGAGGACGTTTTCGCGCTCGTTTGCTACTCCGATGCCGACTCCACGGCGCTGACCGAGGCCGTCGACGACCTCGCGGACGGGTTCGATCGCTACGACACGCACCGCGGAACCGAGGTCTACGAGGCCGAGGACGCCGATCCTGCGGTCGTCTCGCTCTGGGACACCGAGGACGCCGCCGAGACTGCCAGCGACTATCTCTCGGATCTCCCCGGAATCGTCCGGGAAGCCGGCGACGGCGACGGATTCGGTACGATGGGAATGTTCTACACCGTCAAGCCCGAGTACGGCGAGGAGTTCCGCGAGCAGTTCGCGACCGTCGGCGGGCTCCTTGCGGAGATGGACGGCCACCGCGAGACGACGCTCTACGCGAACCGGGAGGATGCCAACGATATGTTCATCGCATCCCAGTGGGCCTCGAAGGAGGACGCGATGGCCTTCTTCCGCTCCGACGAGTTCGCCGACACCGTCGAGTGGGGCCGGGACGTCCTCGCGGACCGGCCGCGCCACGTGTTCCTGGCCTGAGGACGACCGGCCATCTCTGCAGCACGGTACCGAATCACACGGAACGGCGACGTTCTTAGGCGTACCAAAACTCTTTTTGCTTTAGGCGGGCCTAACTTCTCCCATAGATGGAATCAGTCGACGCGAACGAGTCTGTCACTGCTGACGCGGAGGGGGAGTCGACAGAGATCTGCATGGCAGAGAGCTGCCCGGGCCGTACTGTCTTCTCCGAACGAGACAATCCCGACGGCTGGATCGGCACCGATCTCACCGTCGACGTCCAGCGATAGCGCGGATTCGGTCTTCGGATCGTTGTTCGTCTCGATCAGCCGGCTCTCCTTCGCGACCTTTCTGTGTGCGATTATATCGACTGCCAGAGAACGCAGTTCAAGGTAGATCGCACAGCACAGCAAACAGGTACGGATTCCGGGAGACCGGAGGTCTCCCGACGTTGCGGGCCACGCCCGCGACAGCCCCCTCCCGCTCGACGATCCTAACTCGCTGCGCTCCTCGGTCTCCGGCCTGCGGTGCTTGCGTCGTTAGGATCGACGAGCGGTCGGCCCCTTCCGGATTCCCACCCGGTAGTTTGCTCAATTGAGCTACGTACGGTGGTGAGCGGTGGCGCGCGTTTCGCGGCTGTGTCAACAGCCGTGTAGCGTGCGAGGGACGACCGAGCGAAGCAAGGGAGGAGGTTGGGGAGGACGAGGTCGCGGTCGGCGGTGCGGAGCGGGGTGGGACATCGAAAGGGGCCGGACGGTTCGGCTGTCCCCGGGCGACATTAGCACCGCAGTGAGTGAGCTGAGCGAACGAATGAGGAGCGCAACGAGCCCCGGGTCATCGAGCGCTCCGGGGGCTTTCGGAACCTCTTGAAACGATAGAATCTCTGACCTCAAACTGCATCCCCAGTAGACGGGTCTAGCAGATTCCTCCTCTAACGATCTGAAACGCGATAGCCGACGCTATGGATCGCGTGAACGACGAAAAAGCTGCAGTTGGTGCGGAGTCTTACTCCATCGCGCCCTCGAAGACGAGGGTGTCGTCCTCGAGGTAGTGCTCGATGTGGTGGGCGTGCTCCTCGGTCGTCTCGAGGATCTCGCGCAGTTCCTCCTCGGTGGCGTAGTCGCCGAGGTTGTTCGCGAGCGCGATGTGCTCGCGGAGGGACTCGATGACGTCGCCGTACAGCTCCATGTCGTGGTGGAGGGACGTCCGGATGTCGTAGGCGTCGTCGTCCTCGGGCTCGATCGTTGCGTGCTCCTCGAAGGTGGCGCCGCCGGAGAGCGGGACGCCGCCGAGGGCCTGCACGCGCTCGGCGAGCACGTCGGCTGCTTCCTCGGCGTCCATGGCTGCGTCGCCGAGGAACAGGTGGAGGTCGCGGAACTCGGCGCCCTCGACGAGCCAGTGGTGCTTCTTCAGCTGGTGGTAGAGGACGTACGTGTCCGCGAGGTCGGTCTGGAGGGCCTCGACGATCTCCTCGGCCTTGTCTGCGGGCATACGGAGCGCTTCGCTGCCCTCGACGGTGCCGGCCTCCTGGCGGACGGTCTTCTGGGTACTCATGTGCAACTCTTGCTACGGTGGCATCCCACTTAAAGATTCACCTTCAGAAAAGGGATGTTCGCTCTACTGAAAGATATATTCACAATTCTGGAAGAGATGGTTGCACCATCGAATCCGATTTCCCGCCCGCAGATCGCCGGACTGTCGCCGTTTCGTTCCGATCCCATTCGATCTCTTCCGAGTCGTTACGAGCCGGTCCGAGAACGTACTGGGCGTTCCTCTTGGCTGCTGGACGTGTTCCTTCCCCTCCTGAGGACCGCACGCTGCATCCGGCGGTATGACGAGCGATTCATCACGCGGGGTCGCAGACACACCGATCATGACGGATAGGCCGCCGCTCGTCGCCGGCGAGAGCCTGATCGACTTCGTGCCAGGGACGGACGATCCGCTCGCCGACGTCGAGTCCTTCGACCGCAGGGCTGGCGGCGCGCCCGCGAACGTCTCCGTCGGCCTGTCGCGACTTGGCCGGCCGCCGCTGTTCTGGACGCGCGTCGGCGCGGACCCCTTCGGCGAGTTCCTCGCTGCACGGCTCGAACGTGAGGGCGTCTCCGAGCGGTTGGTCGAGCACGACCAGGACGCCGCCACCTCGCTCGCGTTCGTCAGCGGTGCTGACGTCGGCCCGCGGTTCACCTTTTACCGCGACGAGACGGCGGATACGCGGCTGCAGGTCGGCACCGTCCCCGACCAGACGCTCGAGAGCACGCCGTGGGTCCACGCCGGCGGCGTCACGCTCGCCGACGAACCTGCACGGAGCGCGACGCTCGATCTCCTCGAACGCGCCGCTGAGGCGGACTGTACCGTCTCTTTCGACCCGAACTTCCGCCCGGAGCTCTGGGGCAACGACGCGGAGCTCGCTGCGGTCTGTGGCTGGGCGATCGAGCACACGGACGTGCTGATCGCGACGCCGGCAGAGCTCCGCACGCTCGGGTACGACGGCGACGATCCTGCGACACTCGCCGAGGACGCGACTGCCGGCGCTCCACACACCGTGGTCTCGACGCTCGGCGAGGCGGGATCCCTCGCTGTCGCGACCCACGACGCCCCGTGGGGTTCGGCCACCTCGGACCACGGCGGCTACGAAATCGAGGCGATCGACGACACCGGCGCCGGCGACGCCTTCACTGCGGGACTGATCCGTGCGCTCGTCGGAGTCGGCACGGAAACCGACGGAACGGAGACCGCCGAGACGGACGCCACCGGAACTGCCAGCGACGACCGACCGCTCGCGGACGCACTGGCGTTCGCCAACGCCGTCGCGGCGATATCGACGACCGAGCGTGGTGCGATGGAAGCGCTACCGACGCGAGAGGCAGTTGCGGCATTCCTCGAGGAGTGAGCGGCGGTTCGGACTCAGCTCGGACTCGGCGCTGATTCGACTCGAATTGGCCTTCGGCTCGGCCTCAGCTTTGGATTCGTTACGGACTCGACGCGGGGTTCAACTCGAATCAGGCTTCGCCGTCGGCTTCGACCGCACGCGCGTCCGCCTCGCTCGGCGGCTCGGAGCGCTCGGCAAACCCCGCGGAGATCACCCGTATGAGCGCGTCCTCGACGGACTCGTCGGCGGGGATGATCCGCGACTCGTCGAGTTCGATGACCCAGCCGACGAAGATCACCGGCGAGGCGGGGACGAACACCGTCGTCCGGCCGTCCTCAGTGTCACGGCCAGTCGGAAACGCGGTCATCCTGGCCTCGTTCCAGAGCTCGACCTTCGCGGGAGAGGTGAGATCCACGTCCTCGTCCACGACGGTCTCCATGGCGATCTTGGAAGCGTTGTAGATGACGCGGAATCCGGGGAGGTGGTTGAAGCTGGCCTCGACCCGGGCGTCGAGGAACGGTCCGAGTTTGGTGCGCATCAGCCAGGAGGCAAAGACGAGTGCGCCAAACAGCAGTCCGATCGTCAGGAGCACCCGTGCGATCGCGGGGTCGAGTACCTGTAGCACGGTGATCCGTCGGGCGATCGCTCCCATCAGCGGTACGCCCGCGACGAACTGGAAGATCCACCAGAGCGTATAGGCCGTCGCGAACAGGGGCGTCAGGACGATGAGCCCGCTGGCGGCGTCACGCTTGATGGACGACCACACGGGCCGTCGTTACGCGGCCACCGTTATCGGTGTTTTCGTCTCGACCGGCCGCGAACGGCGCCGCCGGGGGTCGGTGCTGCCCTACGGGTTCGGGTTGAAGATCTCCGGCCGCTCTTCCCCGTTGACCTGGATCACGCCGAGGGCACCCTTGCGAGCCGCGCGCGTGAGCGAGTGGTCGACGATCTTGATCGGCTGTGGAACCGGCGTGTCGATCTCCGCGGCGGCGACCGTCCCCGGTCGCACCGGGCAGGTCTCGACGTACTTGTCGGGCTCACTCGCGAGCGAGCCGTCCCGGTAGAGCTTCGTCCAGACGTTGCCGATCGCGTGCCAGGAGCTGGCGAGGTTCGGCCCGCCGTTGGAGAGGAAGATCCGGACGCTCTCGTCCTGCTCCACTTCGATCGGGCCGTAGCGGTCGCCCGTGAACGCGTGGGGCTCGCCGTTGAACGTCACGTAGGTCGGCTCCTCCTTCTTCATCGCCTCGAAGTCGAATTTGTGGTGGCCCTCCTGTCCGGCGTCGCCGTTCGTGTAGATCTCGTTCTGGCCGAAGTACAGCTCTCGATCGACCTCCGGCAGCCCGTCCTCGGGCTCGACCAGGATCGCGCCGTACATCCCGGCGCTGATGTGCTGGTCCATGTTGCTCACCGCGCAGTGGTAGATGTGGACGCCCGGGTACATCGCCTGGAAGCTGATCGTGGCGGACTCGCCGGGGCCGATCGTGGTGTCCTCCGCGCCGCCGCCCGGCCCGTAGACCGCGTGGAAGTCGATGTTGTGGGGCAGGCTGTTCGCATCCTCGCTCTCGAGGGTGAGATTCACCGTGTCGCCGCGACGGACCCGGATCATCGGCCCGGGGACGCGTCCCTCGAACGTCATGAAGTCGAACGTGACGCCGGGCTCGAGCTCTGCGGTCACCTCCTGGGTCGTCAGCGTGACGTCGTGTTCGACCGAACTGGACCGGTTGATCGGATCGGGAACGTCGGTCGGGTCCGCTGCGACGCGATCGACGTCCGTGGTTTTGGCCGCGTCGAGTTCCTCGTCCTGGGCCTCCGTATCGTTCGCGCTGACGGAGCCCTCTTCGGGCGCCGAGATACAGCCAGCCAGCCCGAGCGCTGCGCCAGCGCCGAGTGCCGTCATCATACCCCGCCGGGAGCTATCTGGGAATTCCATGGGTGGTCACCTCTACATCTATATCTGGGTGCTCCTGCCCATATACCGGGGCTGCTAGTTCTCGAATCCCGATCCGTTACCCGGAGATGTTCACCGGATCTTCAGATACTGAGAACGACGATCGATACTCGTCGAACCGGCCGGAATTGTTCCGCAGGTGGCCGTTCGCGGTCGAACGAGTTCGGCGCCCCAGTTCACAATAGAGCGACCTACCGCAGTGGCACCGAAGCGGTCTGCCTGGACGGTCGACTGTCGACCGGGGACTCACCGACGGGCCGGACTGCAACGACCGACAGAGTAACCGGGACGTACGACCAACGATCCAGCGTGCAGCAGGGGACGACGCTCCCGGGGGTCGAGACCGGCGACGACGAGGAGCGGATCGTCGTCCACGTCGATCTCGACTGTTTCTACGCGGCCTGTGAGCGCCTCCGCGAGCCCGCTCTCGAGGGCGAACCGGTCGTCGTCGGGATGGGCTATGAAGCCGGCCAGCCCGACGGCGCCGTCGCCACCGCGAGCTACGAGGCTCGCAAACACGGCGTCGAGAGCGCGCAGGCGATCTCGACGGCACTGGAGCGACTTCCTCGCGTAGCGACGGCGGAGAGAGAAGACGAGGAGCAGTCCGAGGAGGAGGAGGAGGAGGAGGAGCCAGATTCCGCGGCCGCAGACGGCGATCCCGACGAGCCACTCGGCCACTACCGGCCCGTCGACATGAGCTACTACGAGTCGACCGCCGCCGACGTCAAGGAGATTCTCCACGACTGTGCGGAGACCGTCCGCGAGGTGTCGATCGACGAGGCGTATCTCGACGTCACCGAGCGCACCGACTGGTCGGTCGTCGAGGGGTTCGCCCGCCACGTCAAACAGCGAATCGACCGCGAGGTCGGTCTCACAGCGAGCGTCGGCGTCGCGCCGACCATGCACGCCGCGAAGGTGGCCTCCGACCACGACAAGCCCGACGGGCTGGTCGTCGTCGAGCCGGGTGAGGTCGCGTCGTTTCTGGCACCGCTCCCGATCGACGAACTCCACGGGATCGGCCCGGTGACGGCGCGAACCCTCCGCGAACACGGCATCGAGACCGTCGCTGACCTCGCCGACGCCGACAGGGAGTGGGTCGTCGAGCAGTGGGGCGATCGCGGCGGCGAACTCCACGAGCGAGCCCGCGGCGTCGACCCTCGAAACGTCGAGCCACGCGGCCGCCCGAAGAGCCTCTCGCGGGAGTCCTCCTTCGGCGATCCGGAGGACGACTACGCCGCAGTCGAGGAACGCATTCGTGCGCTCGGCGAAGCCGTCGCCGACCGCGCTCGGTCGAAAGCCGCCCTCTACCGAACGATTGGCATCAAGGTCGTGCTCCCGCCCTTCGACGTGAACACCAGAGCGCGATCCCTCCCCGGCCCCGTCGACGACCCCGATCTCGTCGAGGAGGTGGCGCTCGATCTACTCACAGAGTTCGACGACGAGACGCCAAGAAAGGTCGGCGTGCGCGTGTCCAATCTCTCCTTCGCGGACGCGGACCAATCGACGCTTGGCGGCTGGGACGGCGAGCAATCGGCGGACGGGCTCGATGCGAACGCGTCGGAGACAGCTGTAGGGAACGGCGCCGATGGCACCGCCGGAATCGTCGACGCGGATGACACCGGTGGCGCCCTCGGCACCGACGACACTTCTGGGACCGTCGGTACAGACGACGCTACTGGGGGCCCCGGCAGCGACGACATCACTGGGACCCTCGGCACCGCGAACGATGAGGAACCGGACGTACCTGATCTCACCTCATACAGCGACGGCGCCGGATCCTCGTCTGCGGATCCATCTGCCGAATCGACCACCGCCCAGGAACGCTCCGCAGAGCAGCTATCGGAGACCCCGTCCTCCGAGGCCCAGCCCGACGGAGACCGGCGCGAAGAGGCGGTGCACACCGACGACCTGCCTGGGCAGTCGGTCCTCGACCGGGTCTGGTCCGACGGCCCGGCCGAGCACGCCGATCCAGAGCCGATCGGCCAGCCGCCAGATCAGACCACGCTCTCGGAGTTCGACTGAGAGTTCGTCGATCACATCATTTTTCCAGATGCATTGGCGGGAATGCAAGCACCCCGACGCCGTCCCAGGGAAATTATAAGCCTGGACCCGTTTCCGCTGGGTATGGAGGGCATCTCGCATGGCGGATGACTTTTACGCGCTGCTCGAGGTGCCCCGGGACGCGTCGCAGGATCAGATCAAGACGGCGTTCCGCGAGAAAGTCCGGGAGTACCACCCCGACCACAACGACGATCCACGCGCAAACGCACAGTTCACGGCGGTGAAGAAGGCCTACGACACGCTCGGTGATCCCGTCGAGCGCAACGCCTACGATCGGATGGGCCACATCGACTACGTCGCGAAGCGGCTCTCCGGCCTGCCGGATCCGGACAAGTGGGCGCCGGACTCCGGGAGCGATTCGTCGTCCAGCAACCGATCCGGATCGACCGGTACGAGCAGCACCTCGACGGCCACCGGTGGAACTGCGGCGGGCACGCCATCGGGGTCGTCCACGGGGAGCAGCACCTCGACGGGCTCTACGTCGACCAGCAGCGGGGGACGCACCTCCAGCTCCGGAGGTAGTTCCACGGGGACCACGAGCTCCGCCAACACCGGATCGACGGGCTCCTCTGGCAGCGACGCCCAACGAACGGCGTCCGACGGCGCAGGCGCGACCGCATCCGCGCGCAGCGTCGCCTACGCCGACGATCCGATCGTCGACTTCGTCGCCCGGCACAACAGGGTGCGCAAGGCGATCGGCTGGCCACTGCTGTACTTCGTGATGGCGATCTACGCGGCCGGCGTCGGCGCCGTCGTCGCCGCCAATGCGGACGCGTTCGGTTCTCTGGCCGATCGCGTCAGCGCTGCCGGCACCGATACCGGCGCACTCTCCGCCGCGTTCGAGCGGGAGGGGATCCCAACCGTCTACGACGCCACAATCGGCGAACTGATCGCAGGCTCGACGCCTGAGACGACCGTGCTCGTCGGGGGTATCCTGCTCGCGCTCGGCGCCCTGTTGCTCCCGGCAGTCGTCTTCCTGCTCGTCTACCTCACCCGGCTCTCCGCGGGCTGGAAGCCGACGTATCTCTACCCGGTCGCCGTGCTCGGACCCCTCGTCGGTCTCGTAGCGGGTGCGGCGGTCGAGGTTCCGCTGGCCGCCGAGCTCGCGTTGTTCGGGCTGCTCCCCTTCGGCGCGCTCGTGGTGATGGTCCTGAGCGCGTTCGTCCGGCCGAAGATCACGGCAACGCTGTTCTCCTGACTCGACGGGCGGCGGTCGTTCCTGAATTTTTGCTCCGTCTCGTGGTTGCACTCGATCTACGCGTTCCTCATAGCGACCGCTTCATCTTCTGATTCTGGCGCTATCGCTCGGCGGAACAACTGCCGTTAGACGGCGCGGTGCCGTCGAACGGAGATGGGACTGTCGTCGAACGAAGACGTGACTGCCGAGCAACGGGCCGGCCCTCCACGCTGGAGAGCGCTGTCGCTCGGGAGTTGGTTGCGTCTGAAAGAATCGCGCTCAGCGTCGAACCTTACAGCCGGGTGACGTTGGTCGCGCGGGGGCCCTTGGGGGCCTGTTCGATTTCGAATTCGATCTCTTGGCCTTCCTCGAGGTCGGGGCCGCCAACGTCTTCCATGTGGAAGAAAACGTCCTCGTCCGCGTCCTCAGTTTCGATGAAGCCGTAACCGCCTGTGTCGTTGAAGAAGTCAACCGTACCGGATGCCATTGCAACTCACGAGAGGCGCGGATCGCGGATAAGGCTTCCGAGACGTGACTCGACACGCCACGCACTCGCACAGTGGCCCTTCCGAGGGGCGCTCCAGCCACGCGAGACGGTGTCGGTGCGTGCCCTTTTGCTGCCGGCGTCCGAACCGCCGGCAGTGACCGAGCAGGCTCGCTCAGTTGGCGTCGCACGCACTGCCGGTAGCTGGATCGCCGTGGCGTTCGATGGCCCGGCGTTCGTCGAGGCGGTGGCAACTGACGAAATCGGAGCGATCTGGGCTCGGTACGGCGAGGACGCCGAACTGATCGTCGTCGGCGTGCCGATCGGGCTGATCGGGCGCGTCGACGACGCTGGTAGCACCGGGTCTGCTCGACGGAGCGACGATCGTTCGCAGTCGGCCGAACGGCGGTGTGACGTGCTCGCTCGCGAGCTACTCGGCGACCGAGCGCGGGCGATCCACGCGCCCCCATCCCGCGAGGCCGCACGGCGCCGCCGATTCCCCGCCGCGCGACGAGTCCACGAACGAACGACCGGCGCGCAGCTCACTCGCGCCGCCTTCGAGCAGTCCGTCGCCATCGCTGCCGTCGACGAACTCCTCCAGGAAGTGCCGGAATCCCGGTCGGTGCTCCGGGGGAGCCATCCCGAACTGGCGTTCCGGGCGTTCGCCGACGAGCCACTCGACCGCGATCCGTCGACGGCTGGCGGCTACGCCGAGCGCATGCGAACCCTCGCCGAGCACGACCGCGACGCGCCGCCCACGGTACAGTCCGCTGCGGAAGCCGTCGCCGACGCCGACGTACCGATCGAGGGCGTGCTCGCTGCCCTCGCGCTGGGCTACACCGCCAGATCGGACGACTGCACCGCGACGCTCCGATCGCTGCCGCCGGAGCCGCCGACCGACGCGACCGGACTTCCCATGGAGCTGGTCTATCGGTCGGACGCGCCGCTGTGAAGGCGTCGTGGGGCGCTACCGAGACGTGTGACTCTTCACCATCGTTCAGCCGTCCTCGTCCTCGCCGTCAGTGGGAGAGTCGCTACCTGCCGATCGCTCCGCTGGCGGTCGTTCGGCCGCGCGCTCGCGGGCCTCTTCGAGGAACTCCTCTGGGAGCGATTCGATCTCGCCGGCCTGGACGCCCCACAGCGACGCGTAGAGATCGCCCCGATCGATGAGCGCCTCGTGGGTGCCCCGCTCGACGATCTGGCCGTCCTCAAGGACGAGGATCTGGTCGGCCTCGCGGATGGTCGAGAGCCGGTGGGCGATCACGAACGTTGTGCGGTCCGCGGCGAGTCGGTCCAGCGAGCGCTGGATCAGCAGTTCGGTCTCCGTGTCGACGGCGCTCGTGGCCTCGTCGAAGACGAGGATCTCGGGATCGCGCAGGATGGTCCGGGCGATCGAGAGCCGCTGGCGCTGGCCACCCGAGAGCTTGACGCCGTCCTCGCCGATTCGGGTGTCGTAGCCCTTGGGGAGGTTCTCGATGAACTCGTGGGCCTCGGCCATCTTTGCGGCCTCGACGACGTCCTCTCGCGTGGCGTCGAACCGACCGTACCGGACGTTGTCCTCGACGGTGCCGTCGAAGAGCACGACGTCCTGGCTGACGTAGCCGATCGACCGTCGCAGGCTCGCCAGCGAGCAGTCGCGGACGTCGTGGCCGTCGACGCGGATCGAGCCGTCGGTCACACCGTCGGACTCGCTGCGCTCCGCCGACGAGCCATCCGAGCCTCGCGGCTCGGAGACGTCGTAGAGCCGGAGCAGGAGTTTGCAGACCGTCGACTTGCCAGCACCCGTCGGCCCGACGAGTGCGACGGTGTCGCCGGGGTCGGCGGTGAGGTTGATGCCCTCGAGGACGAGGTCGCCGGTCGATCGTTCGGCCCGATCCTCGGCTTCGGAATCGCCGGACTCCATCAGTTCGGTCTCGGCGCCTTCAGCGGCAGCCAGCGCGCTCTCGGGGTAGGCGAAGTCGACGTCTTCGTAGACCACTCGCCCCTCGGGATCGTCGAGCTCGATCGGATCTTCGGGATCCTCGATCCGCACGGGAACGTCCATGAGTCCGAAGACGCGCTCGCTGGAAGCCTTCGCGTTCTCGTACTGGTCGACGATGTTGCTGACCTCTGCCAGCGGAGTGACGATCCGCTGGGTCAGGAAGATGAACGTCACGAACTCGCCGACGGTCAGCGAGCCCGAGAACGGCCCCGGTGGGCCGGAGAACAGCCAGACGCCGCCGACCACGAACGTCGCCGCGAAGGAGATGCCGGCGAGGAACTCCATTCCCGGGCGGTAGAGATAGTTGAGCTTCAGCACCGACATCGTGTGCTGGAAGTAGTCGTAGGAGGCGTCGGTGACCTTCTCGGTCTCGCGTTCCTCCGTCGCGGAGGCCTTCACGAGCTCGATGCCGCTCAGACTGTTCTCGAGACGCGTGTTGAGGTCGCCGACGCTGGATCGCTGCGCGACGTAGCGGGGCTCGACCGCGCGCATGAACCAGAGCGTGAAGCCGATCATCACGGGGATGACCGTCAGCGTCACCACCGCGAGCTGCGGATTGATGTAGAAGAGGAGCGCGGCGATGCCGAGCAGCATAACGCCCAGGCGCGCGGAGTTCTGGAGCGCGTTGTCGAGGAAGACCTCGAGGTTCGAGGCGTCGTTGTTCAGGACGCTCATGACCTCGCCGGTCTGCTTGTCGTCGAAGAAGGGCATGTCGAGGCGCTGCATGCGCGCGAACGTGTCCGTGCGGACCTCGTGCATCACCCGGTGGGCGAAAATGTTCGCTGCGACCCCGTAGACCCACGTGAACACGCCGGTCACGACGAACGCGCCGACGATGAGAGCCGCGGAGAACCAGAACTGTCCGGACTGACTCCCCGGCACCCACGCCTGCGGGAGGAAAGGCAAGGAGTACTGCCCCTCGCCGACGAACACCGCGTCGATTGCGACACCGAGCACGAGCGGCGGCAGCAGGCTCGCCGATCGCGCGATCACGTTCGCGACCATCCCGAGCGAGAACCACCGTAGCTCGGGCATGCCGTACTCCGTGAACAGCCGCGACAGCGGCCGATCGACCTGGTCGCGGTAGCGCTCGAAGACGCTCTCTTCTGCTGCAGACGCCATTCTCGTTGGGTGAATCCGCGGAGGCCGATTAAACCCGCGAAGACGGCAGCACCGCCCGTGTTTCTCTCCGCGAATTTCGCACCAGGACCACCGAAGCTCGACGGCCGCTGCACCCTCTCAGACTGGGATTCAGCCACAGGGTATCGGCTTCCTCAACAAACCACACCCTGGCGGACTGAAAGGGCGAGGCCGGGTCCGGGAAGCACGAGCCCTCCAGCACCGCAGGGAGAGAGCGAAGCGAGCGACCGAGGAGCGCAGAGCGGCTCGCGCGAGCGGAGCCGGCCGAGGGCTTTCGAGGCAGTCGCTCCGAAGCAGTCGTTCTGTCTAATGCACCACACCCACTCACCTGTCCATCTCGCGAAGGCCAACGGTTTTCCCGACCGGGCGGGTAGCCGGGATCATGGTGAAGTGGCTGCTGGCGCTGCTGCTCTCGATCCCACTGGTGGACGCCGCAGTGCTGGCGTGGCTCGGTACGAAGCTCGGCTGGGCGGAGGTGGTCCTCCTCGTCGTGCTCACCGCGTTGATCGGCGGAATTCTCGTGCGCGCGGAGGGGCGACGGACGATCCGCGGGATTCAGCGATCCCTCGCCGAGGGCGAGCCGCCGACGGACGGCCTCATCGACGGCGGTCTGCTCATCGCAGCGGGCGCCTTCCTGCTCACGCCGGGGGTCGTGACCGACGCCATCGGCTTCCTGCTCGTCATTCCGGTCACGCGAGCGCCGATCCGCTGGGTCCTCAAGAAGAAGGTCATCATCCCGAAGATGGACGCGAAGACGGGCGGCTTTGCCTCCGGCAACGTCTACACCTTCGGCTTTCCCCAATCCGGCGGGTCGGAGTCCGTCGATCCCGAGGACTTCGACCTCGGCGGCGCCGGCGGCCCCGGCGCTCCCGGCGGACCCTTCGGCGGTGCGGGCGACGGTCCTGACGTGGATTCAGATGCTGGTGAGTCAGGCAGCACGAGCGGTGACGACACGGTCGATCTCGGCAGCGACGAGTACGACGTCGAGGACGACGATCGCTGACCCGTCGCCGCCACGCGGGCAGTCAGTTAGAAACCCTTTTGAGCAACCTCCGATTAGCGGGAAGCGCGAGGGCCACTAGCTCAATCAGGTTGAGCGCTCGGCTGATAACCGGGAGGTTCTCGGTTCAAATCCGTGGTGGCCCATTTCCTTCCGAACCATCGTCGACGAGCGACAGCGAGGAGTCCGGTGAGGAAGGAAATACACGCACCTCGGATTTGAGCCCTGCGAGGAACGCGCAGCGACCATCGGGAGCGAGCATTTCTCGCAATGGTTCACAATCCGTGGTGGCCCATGTTTTCGGCGAACTACGCGCGAGGAGCGTCAGCAATGGGTTGTCGTCCGAAGGTTTACCACCGAAGGTCAGCTATCCTCCCGTATGAGTTCCAGCCGGGAAATCCGTCTGATCGAGGACGAGGAGATCGGCGGCTGGTCCGCGATTGACGCCGAAACCGGCGTCGCCAGTCAGGGCGAGTCCCGGCAAGAGGCCCTCGAGAACCTCGACGAGGCGGTTGCGTTGCACACCGGCGAAGCTGGGGAGCCCGTCACTGAGGAGGATCTCCGTGAACTCGGGCTGGATCCCGAGCGCGTCGACCCCGACGAGGCGAAGCAGCTGCCGGAGTTCCTCCAGTAGTATCGTGGCGCCGACGGATTTCTCGGGGCGTGACGTGGTCAATGTCTTGCGATCGTTCGGGTACCGGCCGGTGGGTCGGGCTGGAAGCCACGTCCGGCTTCGGTACGAGAATCCCGATACGGATGATGTCCGCCTGGTGACCGTTCCGCTGCACGACCGGATCAAGCGCGGCACACTCCGTGCGATTGCCGAACAGTGCGATGCCGACGACTTCGATCAGTGGTGCCGCTGGATCGACGATCACAGGTAACAATCGCTGGAGTACTTCCTCAGATTCGATCTCTACTGTCAACCTGGTCGGTGATTCGTCAGCGGAAACGAGTGTGATGCGGATCAGCGAATCGGGATTGGGGAGATCCCCATTCAGTCGTCGTCGCTCGCCCGCAGTCGAGCCGGAATCGAACCGGGCACCTCCTCCGGCATCGAGACGTCCCGCAGCGCGAACCGCTTGGCCACCATGTCGTAGCAGAAGATTAGCGTGCCGACGATGATCAGCGTGTCTCCGGGGAGGCGTGCCCAGAAGAGGAACTGGATCAGGTCACGCTCGTAGAAGGCCAGACTTCGCGCGGCGTCGTAGTTCTCCGTGAACGCGGTCTCGAGCTGGACGAAGCCCACGGGGAGCACGGAGACGAAGACCATCACCGCGAGCCCGATATTCCAGCACCAGAACGCCCAGCGGAGCCGGCGCTCGCTCCAGAGATCGGGCTTGGTCGCGATCCGGAGCATGTAGGTGGCCATCCCGAGCGCGAGGAAGCCGAAAGCGCCGAACATCGCCGCGTGGGCGTGGCCGACGGTGAGGTAGGTGCCGTGCTCGTAGTAGTTGATGATCGGGAGGTTGATGAAGAAGCCCAGCACGCCGGCGCCGACGAAGTTCCAGAAGCCAGAGGCGATGATGAACGTGAACGGCAGCGTGTAGGCGAACTCCTCGCCGGTGGCCATCGCGCGGTACTCGTTGATCGCCTCGAAGAGGATCAGAATGAGCGGGATGAGCTCCAGCGTGGAGAAGACGGAGCCAAGTGGGATCCAGACGTCGGGCTGGCCGACCCACCAGTAGTGGTGGGAGGCGCCGATGATTCCAGAGCCCATGACGAACAGCGCCTGGAAGGCGACGGCTTTCTCCGCGGAGCGCTTGCGGAGGAGCCCCATCGAGACGAGCGTGAGACCGATGACGGCGACGATGAAGAACTCGAAGGCGCCCTCGACCCACATGTGGACGACCCACCAGCGCCAGAACTCCGTCATCACGATGTTCGTCTCGGGCGTGTAGAACATCCCGGCGACGAACAGCAGGCCGATCGACCCGCCCGCGTAGATGATCATGTGTGCGAGGCCGTAGCGGGACTCCCGGCGGAGCAGCGGCCGGAATCCGCGTGCGACCAGCACCGTCCAGATGACGAACCCGGCGAGCAGGCCGACCTGCCAGAGCCGCCCGACTTCGAGATACTCGAGCCCCTCGTTGCCGATGATCCACCAGAGTTCGCCGTCGACGTAGCCGTTCGCGCCGAGCCAGACGCCGGCGAGGCCACCGACCGCCGCGACGACGAGCGCGACGAGCAGCACGTGGACGTACCGGTGCTGACCGTCGGGCTCGTGGCCGGTGAGCAGTGGCGGGAGGAACAGTCCCGCGGCCAGCCACAGCGTTGCGATCCAGAGGATCCCGAGATCGAGGTGGAACGTTTTCGCGATCGCGAACGGCAGGATCTGCAGGATGTGGGTGCCGAAGATCTCCTCGATGCCGAAGAAGCCGGCACGTTCGATGTAGAAGTGAGCGAGTAGCCCGCCCAGCAGTACCTGGGCGGCGAACAACCCGGCGGCGACGGGGAGGAATCTGGTCGCTGCGCGCTGGCTCGGGGTGAGCGCGATCTCGTCGGGCTCGGGCACTTCGACGGCTCGCACCTGAGGTTCGGGGAGCTCGACGGCCTTGTAGAGCCAGACGCCGATGCCAACGCCAGCGACGAGCAGAACCATGCTGATGACGCTCCAGATCATCGTGTCGCCGGTCGGCGTGTTTCCGGCGAGCGGTGCGTAGGGCCAGTTGTTCGTGTAGGAGCTGTCGGAGCCCGGCCGATCGGTCGAGGCGATCAGCGCCGTCCACAGCGCGAAGTCCGCGAACTCGCGAGCGTCGCTCTCCGAATCGATCATCCCCTCGGGGACGCCCCGTTCGTGGTCGCCCTCGTGGTAGCGCTCGACGTAGACGTTCTGGACCTGCTCGTGCGCGTAGACCTCGGCCTCGGTGTACTGGAGCGTCCCGCCGGTCCCCGACCGATCGAGGTCGGTCTCGACGAGCGAGTCCACGCTCGCCTGTTCGGGCGGATCGAGATTATCGTAGTCCGCCCCGTAGCGCTCGTCGGCGTAGTACTCCTGCATGAACTGGGTCTTCAGATCGAGCGCGTCGGCTGTGTAGTCCTCGCCGTAGTACGCGCCGTTGCCGAGGATCGACCCGTGGTTCATCAGACCGTTCTTCTGGAACGCGATCTTGCCGTCCTGGACCGACTCCTGGGTCATGACCGTCTCGCCCTCGGGCCCCTCGACTGCGTCGGGGATCGGCGGCGTCTGCTGGTAGGAGTACAGCGCTCCACCAGCCATGACGATCAGATTGACGACGAACACGACTGCCAGGAGTGTGGCGATCGTCGACCGAGTGATCTCCATACCGCCCGCTTCGAAGAATACCTACTTCAAGATAATCCCGGTCGCTACGGGCTGAAACGATCCCCGATCGTGTTCGGCTCCGCGACGTCGCGACCGTCGCCTGCCGATTCCGCCCGCCCCTTGCCGATACCGACCGAACCCTGCAAAAACGCTTTCCGCTGGCTGCCGTAGGAGCTATCATGGCACGAACGGCGATCCAGCTGTACACCCTCCGCGACGTCGACGGCTCGCTCGAAGATCTCCTCGAGATGGTCGCTGCCTCCGGCTTCGAGGCCGTCGAGTTCGCCGGTCGGGAGACCGAGCACGAGCCCGAGGACGTCGCGTCGATGCTCAGCCGAAACGGGCTCGACGTCGCAGCCGCCCACGTCGGCATCGACGACCTGGAGTCCGACGCCGTCGCGCTCGCGGAGCGATACGAGGCCATGGGCTGTACGGATCTGATCTGCCCCGGCGTGGGACCGGAGTATTTCCAGAGCCAGGAGGGCGTCGCGGGCGTCGCGACCCGGCTCCAGGTCGTCGCCGAGGAGCTCGAAGACACGAACTGTACGCTCCACTACCACACCCACGATCAGGAGTTCCAGTCGATCGAGGGCGGCCTCGCCTTCGAGGCGTTCCTCGCCGCGACGGAGATCGGGATCGAACTCGACGTCGGCCACGCGCTCCGGGCTGGCGAGGATCCCGCCGAGTGGCTTCGCCGGCTCGATGGACGCGCTGAGTTCGTCCACTTCGCGGACGTCGACGTCGAATCGGACGCCTCCGTGCCGCTCGGGGCGGGCGACGTCGACCTCGAAGCCTGCGCTGACGCCGCCGCCTCGATCGGCGCGGACTGGTACGTCTACGAGTACGAGGGCGATGAACCGCTGGATACCCTGGACGACGCTGCGCAGTATCTGCTTAATCTGAAGTAATCCGCAAAAGACCGCTGACTGCCACGAACCGATCGGTCCCGCCGACGGTCGTCAGTCCTCACAGCAGCCGCCCGCCGTCTGTCCGAAGTCCACGTCGAGCGGCTCGGAGATCGCGTCGTTGATCGCCTCGAGTCGACCGTTCAGTGCGGCTTCGGCCTCGAGATACTCCTCCATCACGGGGAGGTCGTGCAGCTCCGCCTGGGCGGACTGGAGTGCCTGCAGGTCCGCCTGGTCTGCTTCGCCGATCTGGCGAGCGAGCATGAACTCCTCCCGGAGCTGCTCGACCTCGGCGATGCGTTCCTGGGCGTCCTCGTGGTTCTCGACGGCTGCCTTCGCGGACTCGTATCGCTCGTACTCGGGGAGGCTGGTGATCGCCTCGCCGAGCTCTTGGCCGAGTCGCTCGACGGTCTCGGAGACGCCGGCGTCCGCTTCGATGTCCGCGTCGATGCTCATGCGATTGCCTTGCCGACGAGCGCGTTTCAAGCTGCCGGAACGCTGTAAATGGGCCGGTACGCCCCCGACAGTGGGGACGACGAGGACGCGCTCGTCGGCTGATCCTCTCCGCGAGCGGCACAGCTACACTGTCGCCATCTCGCAGAAACTGACAAGACTTAACCGAACCCACGGCCAACGCCGCCCATGGCCAGATTCGAGCAAGCGGAGGATCGGCTCCTCAACAAGTCGATCTGCATGCGGTGCAACGCCCGGAACGCAAAGGAAGCGGATCGCTGCCGGAAGTGCGGCCACGGCAGCCTTCGACCGAAGGCCCGCGAGTCGCGTTCGGCCTGATCCACGCTCCTCTCTATCCGTCGCTACCCTCGCAGAGTCGAATCGCCGCGCTCTGCTTTCTCACTCCGAATCTCACTCCTCTCTCAGTCGTACTCCTCTCTCTCAGTCGTACTTCGGCTCCCGTCGCTCCGCTCGTCCGAGTGCCGTCTCCACGACGTCGCGGACGTCGCCGTGGAACTCGGCGCCGTGGCCGGCGTACATGTGTTCGACCGACGCAGGCATGCGATCCAGCAGCCGTTCGATCGAGTCGATCAGCGTCTCGCGTGACTGCCCGGCCATGTCGGTCCGGCCGAAGCTACCGTAGTCGAACGCGCCGTCGTCGTGGACGACGACGTCGCCGGAGAACAGCGTCGTCTCGCTGACGACGGAGAGGTGGTCGTCGGCGTGCCCCGGGGTCAGCACCGCTTCGAAGCGCTCGTCGCCGATCTGCACCTCGTCGCCGTCGTCGAGCGCCTTCGTCCGGCGGGGATGCTCGGCGCAGGCGTAGAGATCAGCGTCGAAGGCGTCGAGCACGGCGTCGAGCTGTTCGACGTGGTCCCCGTGCTGGTGGGTGAGCACGACGGCGTCGAGGTCGTCGGTGTACTCGGCGATCACGTTCTCGACCCCGTCCATCGCCCCGGCGTCGACGAGAACTGTTCGCTCGCCGGTGACGAGGTAGGCGTTGCAGGTGAACGTCTCCGCGTCGGCGGTGACGGTGTGAACCTCCATGTGCCGGGTTCGGTCCGCTGGCGGGAAAAGCTACGGCTCGGGGAGCCTGGCGCATCGTGTCGGAACCGCTTTACGCCCGACGGACCTTCGAATCGTATGGAATACGAAGCTAGCCTCGACCGGGCATACGACGACCTCCCGGAGCTCGGTACGGAGGAAGCACGCCTCGACGTCCCCGACCCTGCGCTCGAAACGGACGGCGCGTTCGTTCGTTTCACCAACATCGAACAGGTCGCCGACGCTCTCGACCGCGATCCCGATCACCTCCACCGCCACATTCAGGGCGACCTTGGGACCTCCGGAACCTTCGAAGGTGGCCAGGCGCGCTACAGTGGTTCCTTCACTCGAGCGGACTTCGAGAACTCCCTCGACGAGTACGTCGCGGAGTTCGTCACCTGCTCTGAGTGTGGCCTCCCCGACACCCGCCTCGTCAAGGAGAACCGCACGCAGATGCTGCGCTGTACCGCCTGTGGCGCCTTCCGGCCGATCTCCAAGCGCTCGACGGCCAGCTCTGGCCAGCAACAGGAGACCGTCGAAGAGGGAGGCACCTACGAGGTCGAGATCACCGGCACCGGTCGCAAGGGCGACGGCGTCGCCAACCGGGGCAAGTACACTATCTTCGTCGCGGGCGCCCGCGAGGGCGAAACCGTCCAGGCGTACATCAAGTCGACGTCCGGCGACCTCGCCTTCGCGCGGAAGGCCTGAACGCGCGGCGTCTCTCCCTCGTTTTCCCTTTCCTCACGTTTCTCCTCTTCTCGATCTCCTGTTCGTCTCTAACTCTTCTTCCGCAGCATCTCCTTCATCTACCACTGCTTCCTCGGCCGCTGCTCTCTCGGCGTCTATTCCCGTCTCCTGCCTCGCCGACTGGCCAAACTGTTTCACGATCCGCTACGTAGCCCTAGCTATGGAAACCAGACCGCTCGGCGAAACCGGCCAGGAATCGAGCGTCCTGACCTTCGGCGCGATCGCGCTGAACTTCCTCGAACAGGACGAGGCCGACGAGATGATGCAGGACGTGCTCGACGCTGGCGTCAACCACGTCGACGTCGCGCCGACCTACGGCGACGCCGAACTGAAACTAGCTCCAACACTCGATGACCACCGCGAGGATATCTTCCTCGGCTGCAAGACTCAGGAGCGCACCTACTACGGCGCGTGGGGCGAGCTCCACCGTTCGCTCGATCGCCTGGGCGTCGACAAGATAGACCTCTACCAGTTTCACGCCGTCACGAGCTACGACGAACTTCGCGCCATCACCGGCGAGTACAGCCCGGAGATGGCCCAGGGTGACCACGATCCCGGCGCGCTCCAGGCGTTCGTGGAGGCGAAGGAGGCGGGCCTCATCGATCACATCGGCCTGACGAGCCACGGCGACCCCGCCCTGATCCGCTCCGCGATCGACCGAATGCCCGAACTCGAGACCGTGATGTTCCCCTACAACTACACGCTTGCCGGGAAGGAGGGCCCGGAGTACGACTACGACGCAGTCCTCGAGAAGGCCCACGAGGAGGGACTCGGCACCCTCTGCATCAAGGGGTTCGCGAAGGGCCCCTGGCCCGACGATCTGCCCGAGGACGAGCGCCCCTACGACACCTGGTACGAGCCATTCGACGACCCCGCGGATCTCGAGGAGTGTCTCCGTTTCTCGCTCTCGAACGGCATGACGACGATCCCGAACGCCGGCGATCCGAAGCTCGTTCCGGCGATTCTGGAGGCCGCCCAGAACTACGAAGCGCTCGACGCCGACGCCCAGGACGAACTGCGCGAGCAGGGTGCGAGCGGCGAGTCGCCGGTGCCGACGACGTACATCGAGTAACGGATCTGGCAGCCGAGCCCCTGCGGTCTATTCTCGAGTCACGGATTCGTCGGCCGGCACGTTCACAGATCTGCCGGCCAGCCCTCGTCCAGCGCGACCGGCACCGAGCGCTTCGCGACGTCGCCTGCGAACGCTGCCGACTCCGATCGGAGCGCGTCGAACGTGTTGTAGTGGATCGGCAGGACGAGCCCCGGGGTTAGCTCGCCCGCGAGCTCGGCCGCCTCGTGGCGATCCATCGTGAAGGAGCGTGCGATGGATGGGAGGAACACGTCGACGTCGAGGGACCGCTGCTCGGGGACGACGTCCGAATCGCCGGTCCAGAAACACCGCGTCCCGTCGAGCGTGACGACGTAGCCACAGCCGAATTCGTAGGGATGGAGCACGTCGACGGACTCGTCAGCCTCCGGGCCGTCAGGGAGATTGTACGCAGGAACGGCCTCGACTGTGACGCCTGCAATCTCCAGCGTATCGCCGTACCCGACGCGCTCGACGTCGTAGGGCAGTTCCTCCGGTTCGACGACGTCCCGACCGCTGTTGGCCGCGACGCCCGCTGCCGAGACCGCCTCGTAGACGACCACCGTCGCGTCGTCGCTCGCGACGCGGTCGATGGCGTCGTCGGAGTAGTGGTGGTCGTGCGTGACGACGATCACGTCGCAGTCCTGGGGAGCGATCGCTGGCCCGCTCGGGTGATCGTCGGCGCTGGCCCGCTCCGGGTACTGTTCGGACCAGCTGCCGTCGAGCACACCGTAGCGACCAGGATCGGTGTACACCACCGTCCCGTCGTGGGATTCGATCCGCGCCGTGGCGTAGCCGAGCCAGTCGAGCCGGAGTCCGTCGTGGCGAACTGTCATTACGCCATACGAGGCGCCCACTGCGGGAAAATCCAGCCCTTTCGGCAACGCGGTCACCGGGGAGGTATTTTTGGCCGCCGATCCCTACCACCGGCCATGCCCGGCCAGGTTCACGACACGTACGTCGCCGCGATCCAGCACGATCTCGTGGACCTCCCCGACGATGCACGACGGATCGGCGTCGTTCGCCGGCCGACCTCCTGGTTCCACGGTGCCGTCGACGAGAACGTACCCGCGCTCGGCCCACCCGAGGACCTGCTGGAGGAAGCCACACAGCGCGAGGAGGATCTGAAGATGCAGGGGATCTGTGACGACGACGCCCAGAACGTGGCCTGGGACGAGGTGGAGTTCGCCGAGCGGTATTGGGAGTATCTGGAGACCGAGGAAGGGTCTGCGGCGGTCGAGGAGCTGGTGAAGCGGGTTCGCGAGGGGGAGGATCTGGTCCTCGTCTGCTTCGAGAACACAGAGAAGAAGCGGTGTCACCGGACGATCCTGCGCGAGGTGCTGGAGGAGCGACTGTCTTGAGATGGGAATCCCGCCGTGAGAAACTGTCGAGGGTAGTGTTGTGACGGGAACAGTATTTTAACCGATAGCGCACCTACGTCGGTCCATGGCGCAGGCTGCGCGGCGTATCGTAACCGAGTTCCACGACGAGCCACATCTGGAAGGGCGTCGTGTGACGGTACGGCGACTTCAGGGGCTCGTCGAGGGGACAGGACAGCCCGCTAGCGAGGTGGCTGCGGAGTTCGATCTCTCGGTTGCCGACGTATACGCTGCGCTCCAGTACTACCACACGCACCCCGACGAGATGGCCGCAGCGGAGGAACGTCGCGCCAAGAGTGAGGAATCTGCACGGCAGGCAGGAGCAAAGACGGTCGCCGAGCTACGGCAGGAACGCGACGAGGAGTTGGATGACGTATCGAATTCTGGTTGACGAGAACACCTCCCCAGGCGTCGCGGAACTGCTCCGAGCGGACGGGCACGACGCGATTCACGTCACCGATGCGCTGGAACCTGGTGTCACGGATCGACGTATACTGGACTACGCAGTCGATGTGGACGCAGTCCTGCTCACCCACGACGACGATTTCTTGCGTGCCCATAGCCCGGAACCCGTCTCAATCCTCTACTATGCGGACGATACAATGGCAGTTTCAGAAATCGTGACGCAAGTTCGGCGAGTAATCCAGTACGTTCCGGATCCACAGAACTTCCCAACGGTTACGAGTCTCGGTGGGTGGTAGCGGGGCATCCTGTCGATAGGCGTTCTCCGTGCTCGCTTCACGTTCGGGTTCCAGCGCGAACTCACCCCCGCGGATCGCCGAGGCGAAAACCTCCAAGTCCCTGGACCGAATCTGTCGTCGTGTAATGGAATACGTACGACTCGGAGAGACTGGACTGCAGGTCTCGCCGCTCTGTCTGGGCACCTGGCGATTCGGTGAGGAGTCCGGCGGCGTGGTCGAGACGGATCGCGAACAGGCCCACGAACTACTGGACGCCTTCGCCGACCACGGCGGGAACTTCATCGACACAGCAAACGGCTACGGTGGCGGCGATTCCGAACGCTGGATCGGCGAGTGGCTCGAGGACAAGGATCGCGAGGAGTTCGTGATCGCCTCGAAATGTTACTGGTCACAGGTCTCGCGGTTCCAGGAGAACCTCTCCCGGAAGAACGTCCGCGCCGAGGTCGAGGGGAGCCTCGATCGCCTCGGCACGGACTACCTCGACGTTCTCTACCTCCACCGGTTCGACGACGACACGCCGATCGAACGGACGCTCCGGACGATCGACGACCTCGTCTCCGAGGGGAAGGTCCACCACGTCGGCCTCTCGACGGCCGACGCCTGGAAGCTCACGAAGGGGCTCTGGAAAGCCGACGTCAACAACTACGAGGCGTTCACCGTCACGCAGCCGATGTTCCACGCCGCGTACAAGGAAGACGTCGCGGACTATCTCGACGTCTGCGCCGACCAGGATCTCGCGGTCTGCCCCTACTCGCCGCTGGGTGGTGGGTTCCTCACCGGGAAGTACGAGCGCGTCGGCGACGGCACCTACGACGTGGAAGCGCCCGACGGCTCCCGCGGCGCACTCACCGACGTCTTCGAGGACTGGTACGTTTCCGAGCGCGGCTGGCACGTCCTCGACGCGATCCGCGCGGTCGCCGACGAGGAGGACGCGACGCCGGCACAGGTCGCGCTCGCCTGGCTGATGGCCCAGGACGAGTTCACCTGCGTCCCGATCGTTGGCGCCCGAACGACTGACCAGCTCGACGAGAACGTCGGCGCCGTCGAGGTCGAACTCTCCGAGACGCAGTTCGCACGCATCGACGAGGCACGCTACGACGAGGACGGCGCTGTCTACGAGAGCGACGCCTGAGTTGCGCTGCGCTCGGGCAACACCCTTCGCCGCCGCTCCGGGCCCAGACTATTAGCGCTATTTGTCCTAGCGCTGCCGTTTCTATCCCACACTCCCTCTGGTGTCGTGTATGCAGCGACGAACCTACGTAGCTGGCATCGGCAGTGTACTGGCAGCGGGACTCGCGGGCTGTTCGGCTCTCGGGTCGGACGACGATGACGAGGAGCCAGCGGGCAACTCGACTGACCCGAACTCTAGCGACGGCAGTTCGAGTGACGGGGACTCGAGCGACGGCAACGATGGTGACGGGAACGGCGACGAGCCAACTGCCGAATTCGTCAACGGCTCTTTCGAGTCCGGCCTCGAGGGCTGGACCGTCGGCACGGACCTTCCGACCGTCCCCGGCAAGGAGTCCGGCACCGTCGACCATGGCGTTTCGATCCGGAACGGACCGGCAGCCGACGGCGACGCCGCCGTGCAGTTCTACATCTCGGGGGTCGCCGACGACGGGACGATCTGGGTCGAACAGCAGGTCGACTTCTCCGACGTCTCCGCCGTCGAGGTCGCCGCCTACAGCGAGCAGACGTCGTTCAACGAGATCGCGATGCTCGCCTTTTTCGCGGGCGAGAAACCGGAGGGCGGGCTGACGGAGGACGCCTTCGACCGAGAGAAACACGTCGAGGACCACGATGGGTGGAAGACCTACACGTACGACGTCTCTGAGATCGAGGGCGTCGGCACTCTCGCCGTCGGCATGAACGTCATCTGGGAAACCGAGGTCCGGCGGCTGTTCGACGACGTCCGGCTGGTCAGCGCAGACGACTGAGTATTGGCTGTTCCACCCCCGCACTGACACCTGACGACAGACCCACGTTGTAGCTGCGGTGGTTAGCGGCTGCGTGCCATCGACGGACCGCTTCGACGACGCAGGGTCTGAGATCACACTCGCAGCGAGCGGAATACCACCGAAACCGTTTTGTTCCGCCTCTGAGTTCCCGAACGAACATGATTCTGGGTATCGTGGCGGGGTTCGTCGGGCTCGTCCTGGTCGTGCTGTTGGCCGCGTACGTCGTCAGCATCTACAACCAGCTCGTCAGCCTCCGCGAGCGCGTCGACCAGGCGAAACAGAACATCGACGTACTGTTGAAACAGCGCCAGGACGAACTGCGGAAGCTCATCGACGCCGCCAAGGAGTTCATGGACCACGAGGAGCAGGTCCTGACCCAACTCACCGAGGCGCGCGAGGCTGCCGAGCAGGCCGAATCGCCCGCCGAGCAGGCCGCAGCAGACCATCAGGTCCGCCAGGCGATGCTCGACTTCGAGGCCCGCGCCGAGGCCTACCCCGAGCTCCGCTCGCAGACGAACATGCTCCAGTTCCAGGAGCGCATCTCCGAGATCGAGTCCCAGATCGCGGACCGCCGGGAGTTTTACAACGAGGCCGTCACGCAGAACAACACCCGGATCGCGCAGTTTCCCTACGTGCTCGTCGCTCGCCAGTTCGGGTTCGAGGAGCGCGAGCTCTTCGAGGCCACCGCGGCGGAGACGGCAGACGTCGACGTCGGGTCGGCATTCGACGACACCTGAGGATGGTCCCGACGATCTCATCGCTGGCGCCGGCGATCGACGCGAGCGCCGCGGCCGCGTGGCTGCTCCAGTCAGGCTCCAGCGGTGACAGCGGCGAACTGTTCGTCTTCCTCCTGATCGGGTTCTTCGGTGGCCTCTACCTCGTCTACGACGGCTTCGACACCTGGCAGCTCTCCCGGCTCGTCCAGGACACGCCGACCTCGCGGGTCCGGTCGATGTCCGTCGGGCGCGTCGAACTCGAAGGGATCGCACGCACCCACGAGGACAGCGTCACCCCACCGCTGGCCGACGAGGAGTGCGTCTACGTTGACTGGGAGGCCGAGAAGCGCGAGCGCCGCGTCGACGACGACGGCGACGTCCACTACGAGTGGGTGACGACCGCCCGTGGCACACGCGCGCTGGCCTTCGAGCTCGACGACGACACCGGCTCGGTTCTCGTTCGTGGCGATCGGGACGACCCGGAGTTCGACCTCAACGAGGAAGGCAACCGCCGTACGCAGACGTACGGCAGCGGCGAGCCAGCGCCCGACGACGTCCGGCGATTCGTGTCGGCGAAGGGCGATCCCTCGGCTACCGGGGCGAGGGACCGATCTGCCGACGAGGCGGAGACCGACGGACTCCTCGACGATATCACCGGGTTCGCTACCGATCTCGCGACCGACTCGCTCGACGATACCAGCAACAGGCGACGGTACAGCGAAACCGTCCTTCCGCTCGGCCGTCACGTGTACGTCTTCGGTAGCGCCGACTCTCGCGAGGACGCACGGATGGAGACCTCGGAAGCGGACCTGCTGGAGATCCGCCGCGATCCCGGAACCGACGAGTTCCTGATCTCCGACTCGACGGAGGGACGGCTGCAGGAGAGCTACGGCCGATGGGGCCCGATCGAGGCGATCGTCGGACTCGCGATCAGTGCCGCATCGCTGTTCGTCCTCCTCAACACGTACCAGCTCCACGAACTGCTGGGCTGAGACGCGCGCTACAGCAACAGCGTGAGGATGGCGAGGACGACGAAGATGATCACCAGCCACTTCGCGATCGCCATCGAGACGCCAGCGACGTTCCCCGCTCCCAGCACCGCAGCGACGATTGCGAGGACGAAAAACAGGATTGCGTACTCGAGGAAATCGCCGGTGAGCTGTGCTGGAACCGCGTCGAACGCGATCGCCTGTATCGTGGCTGGGAGGGTCAGGGCCATGCCGACGGCTTCGCAGTGGAGTCCTTTAGTTACAGAGGCCGTTCGAGTGGCGGTTCGGTGGCGGTCTCTGCGCCACGCCGCCGGCTAGCGGTTGCCTACTCGCCGCTGCCGCCGATCGAACGCTGGAACGACGCGGTGGCGTCCCGCCATTCCTCGATCAGCTCGTCGTCGGCCTCGCTGTCCCAGGGATCGACGTCGTCGTGCTCGTCGAGCCACTCGACGGTCCGCCGGACGCCCTCTTCGAAGCCGATGGTGTACTCGAAGCCGAGGTCGCGGCGGGCTTTCGCGTTGTCGAACACCGTCGAGAACCGGAAGTGGTCCATGAGCATGTCCGTGCGGTCCGGCATGGCCGCTCGGAGCTGATCGACGGGAACGTGGACGAGATCGGGCTCGGGCGCGTCGATTGCGGCGGCGACGGTCTCGTGGTACTGATTCCAGGTGATGACCTCCTCGCTGGTGACGTGGTAGGCCTCGCCGTAGGCGTCGGCGTTGCCCACGGCACCGACGAACGCCCCGGCGACGTCGTCGCGGTGGCAGGGGCCCCACAGCGACTGGCCGGAGCCGTGGACGAGAATCGGCTTGCCCTTCCGAATCCGGTCGACGTAGTACGTTCCGACGCCGAGGCTGTGGAGGACGGGGCCGCCCTCTCCGTAGGTGCTCCAGGGGCGGATCACGGTCGTCGAAAAGGCGCCGTCCTCGTGGGCCTCCATGAAGACGTCCTCCGCGGCAGCCTTGTTGGCGCCGTACTCGCTGACGGCAGGCTCGCGCGGTGCGTCCTCCTGGACGGGGTTGGTCGCGAGCGGGCGATGGTAGACGTCGACGGTCGAGCAGAAGACGTACTGCTCGACGTCGCCGCCGAAGACGTCGACGGCCTCCCGGGCGGTGTCGGGATCGAAGAGGATCATATCGATCACGACGTCGGGATCGATCTCGTCGCGGGCCATCGCGAGCTCGTCGGGATTCGAGCGATCGCCGTGGACGAACTCGACGGTTTCGGGGACCTGCGCGTCGCTCTCGCCGCGGGTGAAACACGCCACGTCGTGCTCGGACTCCACGAGCTGGCGCGTGATGCCGGTGCTGATGAGCCCGGTGCCACCGAGGAGAAGTACCTGCATAACCGTTGGCGGATCGCACGCTACAAAACACCCGCGCCCCCGGCAGTGTAGCCGCAGCAAGTGGAAGCGGGAAACAAAGCCAGTCACTCGTGGATCGAACGTACGGAAAGGGGCAGGCGCGGAGTGGGCCGGGACGATGTCAGTTGCCGTCCGGGAGCGGCAACGTGACGGGTGCGAGCGCCTCGCGTTTGCTGCCGGTTCGACGTGAAAAGCGCCGTGTACCGGCATTTACAGGTAGTGCCTCTCGATACTTAAAGGGTGGCACCGGAACGGGTGCCAGTAGCGTCAATACCGGTGCAACTACTGCCGAGCGGCGCCGTTCCCGTCGCAAAACGGGCCAGTTTACCGTCCGCCGTGTGTCCTCTGCCGTTCACTGTCCGCTGTGTGCCCCTCTCCCGTTTGCCATCTGTGCTCACCGTCGGCTACGATCTGCGATCGTCCAGTACCGGGAACTCCTCTCGAACCTCGGCCACCCGCTCCGGATCGACGGACGCGGTGACGATCGTCGGTTCGGGTCCGGCGGCCGCGATCGGCGTTCCCCACGGGTCGTACACCGTCGAGCGGCCGACGAGTTCGGGTGCCTCGCGGTCGACACCCGCACCGTTGACTGCCGCAACGTAGAGCTGGTTCTCGATCGCGCGGGCCCGCGGGAGCGTCTTCCAGTGCTCGACGCGGGGCTGGGGCCACGCAGAGGGGACGAGTACAAGCACCGCTCCGGCGTCGACCAGTTCGCGGTAGCGTTCGGGGAACCGCAGATCGTAGCAGGTCGTGACGCCGATCTCCATCCCGGCGACTGCCGCAGTCTCGAGCCGCTCGCCAGCTACCAGGAGCTCGGCCTCCTGTGACTCGTAGCCGAAGAGGTGGTGTTTGCGGTAGACGAGCCGGCGGTCGCCCGCCGAATCGAGGAGAACCGCGGTGTTCGCGAGCCCCGACTCCGCCGGCGTCGGCACCGTGGTCTCCGCGGCGGTGGCGCTCAGGTCCTCGACGATCGTTCCGGCGAGCACCGCCACGTCGTGCTCCTGGGCGGCCTCGGCGAGCGTTCCGATCGTCGGCCCGTCGACCGATTCGGCGGCTCGCTCGTAGGCCTCGAAGGCAAAATAGCCGAGATTGAATATCTCCGGGAGCGCGACGAGATCGGCGCCCCGGGTTGCCGCGGTTTCGACGGCCTCCACGGCCCGATCGACGTTCGCGTCGACGGCCCCTTCCTCGATCGCGAGCTGGGCGAGCGCGAGCTTCATGGCTCGGCCCACCGGCCACGCGCCCAGATCGCACCGCGATGTATCGAGCGCCGTTGCACAGTTGCCGGTCGTCGCGGAGCAGCCAAAGACGTTCCGGCGCTCCGGCTAGTCGCCGGGAGAACGACTCTCGTAGCGACGGAACGTTGAAGTAGCGCTCAGTCCTCGTCTCCGGCAGTTCCGATGCCCGCCGTGCTGTAATCCGGCCTGGATAAAGCAGGCCCACGATCGGTCGCCTCGACCGACAGCAGCGGCGACGCGGCGCGACCGACCGTTCCGACCGACGGCGACACCCGATGGTTCCGACCGACGGCGCCACGTGCCCGGTCGGTTCGCTGGCCTGCCTCTCCTTTCTGATCCACGTACGGCGAATCGCCAGAGCAGCCGACGAACCACAGCCGGAGCTGCAGACGCACCATCGCCAGAGTTGCCCTCCCACCGATCTCCATCGAATGCGCACGTCCGAACGCACACCTTCCGATCGACCGCACGCCAGTGGCCAGTCGCCCACCGTTCCGGGCGAACGGCCACACTACATGTCGAATAGCGACGAAGCTAGCTCGAGCAGTCACGCAACTGAGGCGGGCACCACGTGACAGACGAGACCACCGACCGATCGAGCCGGTTCACCGAGGGGCCGATCGTCTGGCCGCTGCTCGCTCTGGCCGGGCCCCTGACGATGACGCAGCTTCTGCAGGTGGCCTACAACCTGACCGATACGTTCTGGGTCGGCCGCCTCGGTACGGATCCGGTGACAGCCCTGTCGTTCGCGTGGCCGATCGTCTTCCTGCTAGTCAGCCTCGGTGCCGGGATGACCAACGCGGGGACCATCCTCGTCGCCCAGCACTCCGGCGCCGGTAACGACGACCGGCTCGGCCACGTCACCGGGCAGACGATGGCGTTCAACGCAGCGCTCTCCGTCGTCGTCGCGGCGTTCGGCTTTGCGTTCGCTCCACAGCTGTTGCAGGCAATTGGCGCCACGCCGGGCACTGCGGTCCACGATCAGGCGACGACGTACCTCAGAATCATCGTGCTCGGAATGCCGTTCACGTTCGGCTTTCACGTGTTCATGGCCGTCCTCCGTGGTTGGGGCGACACGAAGACGCCGATGTATCTGATGGTGTTCAGCGTCGGGCTGAACGTCCTCCTCGATCCGTTCTTCGTGCTCGGGTTCACCGGGAACCCGCTCTTTGGCTGGCTCGGCCTCGAGGGGATCCAGGCGACGCTGTACGGTGCGACCGGCTTCGGCGGCCTCGGCGTCGCTGGCGCTGCGTTCGCGACGGTTCTCTCCCGGGGACTGGCCGCGATCGCCGGTGCGTGGCTGCTGTTCGGCGGCCACGTCGGACTCCGGCTTGCTGTCGCCGACCTCTTGCCAGACCGTGCGACGATCGAGACGATCGTTCGGATCGGCACGCCGGGCGCGATCGATCAGAGCACCCAGTCGATCGCGGCGATCGTCATGACGGCGCTCGTCGCGACCGTCGGCGCGGACGCCGTCGCCGCCTACGGCATCGGCAATCGGTTCGTCTCGCTGGTCTGGCTCCCGATGGCAGCGATGGGGATGTCCGTCGAGACGATCGTCGGCCAGAACCTCGGAGGCGGGCAGCGAGATCGTGCAAAGCGGACGGTCTACGTCGCGATCGCGATCCTCGGTGCGGTCTTCGTCGTCGCGAGCGGCCTGACGATCGTCTTCGCTGAGAGGATCGTCGACGTGTTCATCACCGGCGAGGGATCGGACGCAGTGGTCGACTACGGCGCGACCTTCCTCCGGATCGTCGCGCCGACCTGGGCGATCATGGCCGTCTACCACATGATGAACGGCGCGTTCTACGGCTCGGGCTCGACCCGTCTGGCGATGATCGTCGGCGTGACCACGCTCTGGGGCGTTCGCGCCGTGGCGGCCGTTCTGTTCGTCCTCGTCCTCGGCGTGGGAGCAACTGGTGTGTGGGGTGCGATCGCGCTATCGAACGTCACCGCGGCGATCGCCGGTTCGTACGTCTTCTTCGAGGGCTGGTGGCTCGGCGACGTGATCGGTGGCGCATCGACGTCGGACGAAGCGGCTGCATCCGATGCGGACGATGTGATTGATCCCGACGCGGACGGTGTGAGTGCCCCCGACGCGGACGATGCGAGCGCCCCCGACACGGACGGTGCGAGTGATCCCGACGCTGACGAGTTCGACTGATACGGGCGGAGCGGGAGTGGCTCCGCTTCGGCGCTCGTCAGAACGCTTAACCCACGGAACGGCGTACGGATGAGCGGTAGAGAGAGTCCGGCTCCCGCGCGTCGCAGACGCGACCGTGAGGAAAGTCCCCCCACCGATCGGGCAGGCGACCGGGGACAACCCCGGGGCGGGAGACCGCCGGCGCTGGAACAGAAACGACACGTCTCCGCGTGACCGATGAGGTGCGCGACCCCGAAGCGAGCAAGTCGCGGTCCGGACGTGGGGTGACCCGCGTGCGGCCGTCGGCGATTCAAGCGACGGGCAGTGAACCCACCGAGGTGCGACCGCGGAGGATCGATGGAACGGCGAATCCTCGCCGGTGCAAGTCGACGGCCCGATGGTAGCCCGGACTCCCGTGAGGGCGGTCGTCGACGCCGAGCCGAATGCCGGAAAAACAGAAGGGGGCTTACTCCTCTCTGCCGTACTTATTCGCCGAGCGACGGCACCGCCCGACACTCTGAGACGTCCTGAGCGACGCTACTGCCGTACAGTTCCACTCGTCAGCCCAGCCAGCGTGCCCGTGCGGGTCCACGCCGGCGTTTCCAGCCTCAGCACGCTCTCGGCGTCGACGTCGACGAACCGGAAGGAGACCTCGAAGCTGCCGTCGGCGGCGACCTTCGCGGGCTCGAGCTGGCCGGTCGACTCGTGGCTGAGATTCACGAACTCGCCGGCGTAGGACGGATCGACGGCGCCGGTGACGAACCGTTGCTCGGCGAGGGACACCGCGCCGCTGGAGCTCCGCATCGGGTACTCCCGCTCGAACCACTCACCGAACCCCTCGTCCAGCGCGAACACCGCCTCGTGGCCGTTCGCGATCAGGCTCGAAGCCCGCTGGGAGGAGAGGTGGTGCGGACAGCCACAGTAGGTGACGATGCGTTCGGCCTCCGGCCAGGCGTCGGTCGGGTCGGCGTCATCATACCCCTTCGGCGCCGGGCTGAACACGGCGCCAGCGACGTGGGACTGCTCGTATTGTGCCATCGACTTCCGCGCGTCGACGAACCGAGCGTCGCGGCGGCGATACCAGTCGTATGCGGCGTCGATCGGGAGCAACGGGACCGCTTCGGCGTTGGCAGTGTTCGTCTCGAGCTCGTCGACCTCGACGCCCGGTGCGGCAACGTCCCCGGTTTCGGGGGCGAGCCCGGCTTCGGTGACGGATGGATCGGGTGCAGTGCCGATCTCGACGTCTGCCTCCGCGTTGCCGCCGTCACCCTGGCCGCCGACGCAGCCTGCCAGAAGTCCAGCGCTCGTAGCGACTCCCGTCGCGAGGAACGACCGTCGGTTCATGGAAGATTCTGGGGGTCGCGCTGCAAAACGGTGCCGGAACCGTCTCTATGTGACCGCCGGCCTGCACGGCCCGATGGCCGACCCGCATTGCAGATCTCTCGACCGACGGAGGGTGCACCAGTGGTCGACGTGAATGACGCCGCGAGGCAAGATCGTTGTGCCCCAGATTAGGGGTCTGCGCGAACGGGTTCCTCTCCCGGCGATCCCCCCAGATCCGGGAGGTGAACGATCACCTCGGCGCCGCCAGAGTCGGTCGCTGTGAACTCGAGCCGTCCGCCGAGCTTCGTGACCGCCCAGCGAACGAGCCAGAGGCCGATGCCGCTCCCGTGAGCAACGGGCGTCTCCGCACCATCGAGCAACACGCGCTGTTCGTGCTCGGGGATCCCGGGACCGTCGTCGCGAACCGCCAGCGTCCCACCAGTTCCAGTGGTATCGACGGCGATCCTGACCGACGGCTCGTCCCGGTGGCTATGCTCCAGCGCGTTGTCGACCAGCTCGTCCAGCACCAGCCGGACGAGCTCCGGGTCGGTGTGTAGCGCCACTGGGCCATCAGCCGCGGTCGCGACGGTCGTCTCGTCGTGAGGCCGGGCCGCAGATTCGGCGAGGGTGCAGAGATCGCACCGTTCGACGGTCAACGGAGCGTCCGACAGCACGCGACCGGATCGCTCGACGGCGCTCGACAGCTCCACGAGATCCGTCGCCAGGTGCTCGATTCGCTCGAACTGGTCACTGGCGTCGTCGGGATCGACTGCGCCGTCCCGGATCGGCTCAGCGAATCCTCGTATCGCGTCGAGGTCGTTGCGGAGGTTGTGGCGCATGAGTCGGTTGAGGACCGAGAGTCGCTGTTCGCGAGTTTGTCGGTCCGTCACGTCGTGAAATCGGTACGTGACGCCCAGTGGGGCGTCGTTCGCGTCGTCGATTGCGTTCCGGCTGACCGCGAACTCCCGGCGGCCAGCCGTCGTCCGGATCGACACGGTGCCTTCGAGTTCGGTGTCCTCGGTAACTCCGGTGACCTCCGACAGTCGCTGATCACGAACGTCCGAGCGGTCGACGTCGAAGGTCGCCGTCGCGGCCGCGTTCGCGTCCAGGATCCGATGGTTGCGATCCGTTACGATCACTGGGTCGGACAGCGTCTCGAGGACGGTCTCTCGAGCGAGGTGTCCCGCGGTCGGTGCCTGCTCGAACAGCCCTCCGGACCGTTGCAGGACGCCACATAGGGCGACGATGCCTCCGAGCTGCACGAACGCGATAGAGAACGTCGTTCCTTCGCCGAGCTGTTGCCCGATCTGGACCGAGAACGGGAGCGTCGTGACGAGGAGGCCGACCGCGGCGAGCGGTCCACCGTGACGAGCAGGTAGATCGTCGTAGGTCACCGTTGCGTGTGCGATCAACACTACCCCGAGCAGGCCCAGTGAAAACACGGCTATCTGCAGGAGGAACGTGGTGAGGTAGGAGGCCGTGCCGACTGTTCCGACGTCGATCCGTCCGATCTCCTGCAACCACGTGATCGTCGTGCTCGCGACCGTCGTACAGCCCAGAAGTACGAGGACAGCAGCGCGAGGGCGGGAGATCCTCGGACCACGCCCAGTGTACTCCGCGACGAACGCGAACCAGCACAGCGACGCGAAGACGAAAGCACCGAGTAGCGCCATCCTCGCCGTCCCATCTCCGACACCGGTCGCGGTCGTTTGGGCGATCGAAGCACACGCAGCCACCGTTCCCAGGAGCACCACCAACAGGATTGCGGGGCGTCTCGCCTGATGCCCCTCACTCCCGTAGAGGTCGCGGGCAACGGCCACCGATCCGGCCGCGACGAGGAGCCCCGCGAGGGGCCAGGCGATGGTCACGATTCGTCCTCCACGGTCGGAGAGTGATCTCCGGTTTCCGGTGTCCCGTCGCACGCCGACGCAGTCCGGTCACCTGTCCACGTGGTCCTGTCTGGCGTGGCCGTGCGGTCGTTTCGAGGGGCGCTGTCGACCCACCCCGCGTCGGTGTCCACAGGTGGAAGCTCGATCGTGACGCATCGGTGGGTGTCGTCCCGCTCGGTCGTCGAAACCGTTCCGCCGGCGTGTTCCACTGCTAGTCGCGTCACTGGTATCTCCCGACTCTCGCTGCGGTCTGCTACGGTCGTCGCATCGCCCTGGTATCGGTCGTCACATACCCGAATCGTCGGCGGGTCGCCCGTCACGGCGGTGATGGTTATCTGCTCCCGTGCCTGCTGGCGTGCGTCCTCGAGCAGCGTTCTGAGAACGGTCTCGAGCAGCGGCTGTGAAACCCCCGTTCGAAGACGGGACTCGGGGAGATCGACGGCCACCGCGGGCGCGTTCTCCTCGGTGGCTGCGTCGGCAACGGTACGAATCGTGTCCCGGAGATCGGCCTCGCTCGGCCGTTCGGTCTCCCCCGTCGTTTGCCCTATTGCACGTTCGACGTCCCGGGCGCTTGCCACGAGCGTCGCCAGTGTCGTCGAGCTAGTCCAGATGCGGTTCGCTCGCGCTGCGGGATCCCTGTCGTCGTCCTCTCCCGTTCCGCTGGCTGCGGATGTGGCGACCTCGTCCATGCGAGTTCCCACGGTGTCGACGACGAACCGACGAAGGATCTCGAGGCGTTCCTCCCTGCTCCGCCGGTCTGTCACGTCGGTACACACCACCAGCGTCCCGAACGATCGGCCTCCGTGCCCCTCGATGGGGCTCCCCGTCAGTTCGAGCGTCGTCCCTCGTTCCGTGGTGAGTGTCGCGGGATCGCCGGCCGCTGCGACCTCTTTGGAACCGGCTTCGATCCCGGGGAGGGTTCCGAACGGTTCGCCGAGAACGGCTTCGGCGTCTACGCCAAAGAGCGACGCTGCTCGCTCGGTACAGTCCCGGATTCGATCGTCACGATCGGCGACGATTACCCCCGCTGAAAGCTCCTCGACGACGCGATCGCGCCCGGCGACGCGTGCGGCGGGGAGCGTATCGAACGTCGGGTATCGAACGACCGTGGCGAGGAAGGAACCGCTGGCCAGGGCTATCGTCGCAGGAAAGAGCCACGGCTGCTCGAGTAGTTGCGCCAGGAGGATCCCGGACAAGAGCGCGACGACACCGACGGACAGCAGGAGTGGCTCGACGCGCGGGAAGGCGTTCTGCTGGCCTGCCGCACGGAGGAGCAGCGAGACGCCGACGGACGCTATGAATGCCGTCACCGTGAGGATCGCCGCGATTCCATCGACAGTGGCCGATGAGAGCCCCACGTTCACGGCCCTGATCGCGAGAAAAGCAGCGCTACCGACGAGCAGTGCAACACCAGCTGCGAGCCCGGCGAAGAGCCCTCCACCCCTCCCAGTGTACTCGAAGGCAAACAGCGTCCACAGTCCAGCCGCCGTCACTGTCACGACTGCTCCTTGTATCACCCACCAACGATCGCCGGGGACCTGGCCGATCCGGTCGACTCCCAGAGCTATTCCCGCTGGATCGACGATCAACATGTGTCCGACGGCCCCGATCGTCAGCACGGCAGCAACGCCGAGCAGTGGACGCGCGGCCGCACGATCCCGCCGTGGACTGAGATACGCGACGAGCACTGTTGACGCGCAGACGGCGATGAGGGCAACGGCGAGTCGGCTGGCCGTGACTATCTGATCCATCGTGCGTGTCTCTGGCGTTGATTGCTGTGGCGCCGGCCGCTGTCTCGCATCGAGGGGTTCCTCGGTCGGATCGTTCTGGTCGATTCTCGGCCCGCAGACGTTCGCGTACTCGCCGCGGAGTCCCGTTAATTCTGCGTAGTTCCTCCGCCTGCTATCTCTCAGTCGTTCAGCGTCGCGGCACCCCTGCCCCGGGCTGGCGATGGCGTGTGATCGGCGTCGACGGTCACGTCGAGGTCGTCGCCGAACGTGACCGAAACCGAGTCGACCACGAGATGGTACTCCTTGTGGTGGTGACCGTCGTCGGCGTCGATCCTGTGTTGTACCTCGAGAAGTCCGATATCGGCCAGATCGTTGAGTCGACGGAACGCCGTCGGCTTCGACATCGACGTCGCGTCGGCGACCTCCGTGCCGCTCATCGGCTCGTTCCGGATCGCCTCCAGCACCGACCGCGTGTACTCGTCCCCGAGCACGTCGAGCAGGTCGTCCGGGGTCCGTTCCTCCAGCGTCTCCGCTCCTGGCCGGTCGAGGGGTGACTCTGGTCCGGCCGACCTCGTCCCTCCCGACCGATAGCGTTGCTTCGGCATGCGTGAGTGAACCCAGTGGCGCCCGTCCCGAAGCAGGGAACGCTAACTATCACGACGCACGGTCGAACGATCATCTAGCTATACAGATGGCGGCTGCGCGACGGGGTCGCTACCGTTCTGTCGGCCGATACGAGCGTGCCGTCGTGGTAGAGGAGTGGATGGGTGCATCGGTGCGGGACACGGCTACCGTCACGGAGGATGGCTATCGGTTGGGCGAGCTCATGGCACGCTGGGCGATAGCCTCAGCGTCGATGCAGTGTACCTGGGTCGAACCAGTGACGGGCACGCTGGAACGCGGAACGACAGCAATTATGCGAACGCATCACTGAAGGCCGGTAGGAACGATGGCCGAGGACCGCGACGACCGACCGGAGGGAGCACGTCCGCGCGCACTCGTCGTCGACGACGAGCGGGAAGTCGCGGACGCGTATGCGCTTCGCCTCCGAGAGCTCTACGACGTCGAGACGGCCTACGGCGGCGACGCAGCGCTCGAGGCCATCGACGAGCAGACGTTCGACGTCGTGTTGCTCGACCGTCACATGCCCAGAACCTCTGGCGACGACGTGCTGGCGACGCTCGAGGAGTCCGACTTCCCCGGTCGGGTCGTGATGGTTACCGCCATCGACCCGGGGTTCGACGTCATCGACATGCCGTTCGACGACTACCTCTGCAAACCGGTCGACCGCGAGGACCTCCGGGCGGCCATCGACCAGCAGTGTGAGATACTCGGCCACGAAATGATGGGTGAGTATTTCGGTATCGAAGCGAAGCGGCGGGTGATTGCGGCGGAACTCCCCGAATCCGAGCGCGCGGACCACGAGGAGTATCGGACGATCGAACGGCGTGCCAAGGAACGACGCCGGCGTGCGCAGCGGCTCCTCGACGATCCGGCGGAACTGCTCGACTCCTTCGACGGGATCGACCGCGAGCGAAACTAACCGCGGGTTCGTGAATCGATCCTCGGGCCCACGTGGTCTCACACTCTCCCTGGAACACCTGTCGTGGGGTCGGCTTCTGTATAGCTAGAGTTCACCCATTTATGGACCGTCTCCGAACGTGCAACCGGATTCAGAGATGACGGACGACGGTACCGACGTGCAGGCGATTTCGTTGCAGGAGTTGCCGTCGCCGGTCTGCCACGTCGCGTGGGATTCGGAGGCAGAGAGGTGCGGCGCCGACGAACAAGCGGTCGTAACGACGGTGAACGATTCGTTCGAGTCGGCCTTTGGATCGATCACGGCCGGCACGTCGGCCGTCGAAACCTTGCGGTCGGTGGGAATCGAGAGCGAGGCCATCCCGTCGGACGTCGGCGAGTTCGTCGACAGTAACGAGCGTCGACTCGTCCAGCGATCGATAGGGCAAGCGGGCGACCGAGCCACCGAACCGTATCTCCTGCGGGGAATTTCGTCCGACGACCGGACGGGTGGCTACGTCGTTCTGACGTCGCTTCCTGCACGCGGTCCGCGGCCTCGTCCGTCGTCGAACGTCGGGCTGGACGACGTGGCGAGTATCATCAGCCACGATCTCCGGAACCCACTCGACGTCGCGAAGGCGCGGCTTCGGGCCGGCCGGGAACTCGACGAGGACGAACAGTTCGACCACGTCGCACGGGCCCACGAGCGGATGGAGCGTATCATCGACGACGTGCTGACACTCGCCGACACCGCGAGCGCCGCGACGTTCGATTCCGCGAGCAATGCGCCGGCCGAACGAACGAGGGCTGTAGAGATCGATGACACCGTTCATCTCGGCGACGTCGCCAGCGCGGCCTGGGACACCGTCGAGACAGACGAGGCGTCCTTGCAAACCGTCGCGGATCTTCCACCAGCGGTCGCCGACGAGGATCGTCTCCAGCGACTGTTCGAGAACCTTTTCAGAAACGCCATCGAGCACGGATCGACAGCCCCTGGCTCGCCGACTCGTCGGGACGCCGAGGAGTACGGTTCCACGAGTCCACCGGTGGACTCGCAGCATACCGTCGCCGAAGGCGGCGCCAACAGCTCGCGAGCTGCAACTGTGGACGCCGATCGACCGCCCGCCGCCGAGAATACCACGGACGGTGCGGGCCTCAGCGTGACCGTCGGTCGGCTCGGCGGCGATCCGCCGGTGGGGTTCTACGTCGCCGACGACGGACGGGGAATCCCGGCCGACGAGCGCGAGCGGGTGTTCGATCCGGGCGTCAGTTCCACGGACCACGGCACCGGTCTCGGACTCGCGATCGTCGATCGCATCGCCGCTCGACACGGCTGGTCGCTCACCGTCACTGGCGCCGACGACGGCGGTGCCAGGTTCGAAATCGACGGCGTCGAGTTTGCGACGACGTCGTAACCGACGACGAGGAACAAGCGTTTACAAAGACACCCTCTCCAATCAACGCCAATGGAAGAACCCCTCGAGCGTGCGCCAGTGGGCGTCGTGGAAGTCTCCACCGAGGGGTGCGTTCGATCGCTCAATTCAGCCGCGGCAACGCTGCTCTCGGTCGACCCGGACGCGAACGCCGGCGAACCAATCGACGACGTCGTCCCGCCGTCCGTCGACGATACCGTGCCGGGGGCGTTCGAGTCGCCGCCGGACACCGAACAGTCCATCGAGGAGTACTACCCGGGACTCGATCGATGGATCTCCGTGACGATCGTGCCGGGTGCGGAGGACGTCTATCTGTACCTGGAGGAGACGACCGAAGCCCACCGATCACGACGACGGCGGGACTCTCTGGACGACGAGGTGTCCAGGCTGACCGTGACGAACGAATGCATCGCGGACATTCTCGGGGCGCTCGTCGACGCTTCGACGCGGACCGAGATCGCGACGACGATCTGTGAACACCTCGGCACCACCGAGCTGTACGACTTCGCGTGGGTGGGCGAGCGCGAGCCCGGATCGGGAGACGTGGTCGTCAGTGCGGCTGCCGGAACCACCGACCGCACTATCGAAGCGATCGAGGCCGCTCTCGAGGAGGGCGCGAGCGTTCCGGAGCGTCGGGCGATCGAGAGCGGGGCGGTCGAGGTCGTCCAGTCACTGGGTGACGACGATTCGGTGCCGGAGTCGATCCGCCGGGCCGCCTTCGCCGACGGGCTCCAGTCCCTCCTCGCGATCCCGCTCAGGTACGGGTCCAGCGTCTACGGTGTCGTCGGTCTCTACACCTCCGAGCGCGGCGCGTTCACGGAGCGCGAACGGAGCAGCTTTCGCACGGTCGGGGAGATGGCCGGCTTCGCCGTCAACGCGACCCGGCACCGATCCTTGCTTCGCTCGAGCACAGTCGTCGAACTGACCTTTGCCCTGGAGGCGTCCGATACGCCGCTGTCCGCGGCCGCCGTCGAGACGGGCGCAGCACTGACCGTCGAGGGCGTCGTCGAGCGCGACGATCAGCTCCTCTGCTACGTGAGCGTCGAGGGGGAACCACCCGACGCTCTCGCTGCCGTGCTCGATGCACGCGAGGAAGTCGACGCCACGCGGATCGTCTCCGACGGCTCTGACGCCGGATCGATCGAACTAACGGTCGGGGGTGACACCCCGATGGGACTGGTCGCCTCGCAGGGCGTGACGCTCCAGTCGGCGGTCTTCCGCGAGGGACACCACCGAATCGTCGTCGTGCTCCCGCCAGATGAGGACGTTCGTCGTATCGCGACCGCCTTCACGCGACGGTTCGACGCCGACGTGGTCGCGAAGCGCGAGCGCGAGCGTGAGCGACGGTCCGACGTCGAGTTCGAGAGCGATCTCGCCGAGCGGTTGACCGACCACCAGACGGACGCCCTCAGAACTGCGCTGCTCGCCGACTACTTCGAGTCACCACGGGGGAGCACCGCCGAGGAGGTCGCGTCTGCGCTCGGGATCACCGGACCGACGCTCCTTCACCATCTTCGGGCGGGCCAGCGGAAGCTCCTCGGGGAGTTCTTCGAGGTGGACCGAGAGTGACCGTTGGGCGTCTCCCGGCAGACGACGGCGATGGCATCGTTTCAGACACTGAAACAGTGCGTGGCCCTCTCCTTGCATGGGCAGGTAGCCATCGGTGCCCGCGATGCGGATGGCGGGCACTGCGACCTGACTCTGACACCGTCACGATCCCCATCGGTTCCCCGATTGCTCGATTCGACCGTCGTCGCGGGAGGACGACCGCGTTCCGGCGCGGTCGTCCCTTCCGCCATTCCGCCGTCGACGCGGTTCTCCTCGGCCCATCTGGAATCGTCACGGCACCCAACCTGCCGCGTTCGACGGCGGCCCCATCCCCGCCGATCGCCGAACCACAGCCGCTTTTAGTACTATGAATCCGTACGTGGAGATACGACCGATGCCGGTATCGATCGACCGAATTATTTCGGGTCGCTTGGCGTCCACCGACCACGACAGATGACGTCGTTCGATCGCCGCAGCTTCCTCCGGCTCGGCGCCGCCCTCTCGGCCGCTGGCGTCGCCGGCTGTCTCGAGGGCGAGGAGGATCGGGAGGACGCTCCCTTCCAGAAGTGGGTGCCAGCCGAGAGCGAGACGATCGTCGCCGCCCACGTCGATCTCGGCGTCGCCGAGGGTTCCGCAGACGAGACCAAGATCCTACCCCTGATCCTGCCATCTGGCGGAGACGGAGAACCAGTAGAGTACGCACCGCAGATCCAAGGACTCACCGAAATCGACGATCCGCTCCTGACGGTACCACTGGCGCTGGGCGGGCGGATCATGGCTGCGACGATCGGCTTCTATGCCGCCGGACTCGGCTATCTCGTCGATCCCGAGCAGTCGGTGGACGGTCCGTCGGATCTGTTCTACGTGAACGGGGTTGTGGGGGTGACCGGTGATCTGGACATCGATCGTGCCACGGAACAGCTCCGCTCCGGTACCGATGGGGCCGTGTTCCAGGATACATTCGAGCGGACGGGCGAGCACGGCGGGTTCGAGCTGTTCGAGCCTGTCAGCGATCGCAACGAGTCCGTCGTCGCGATCGAGAGCGCCGGGGCGCTCATGGCGACCACCCGGGCCGAGCTTCTGCCGGTGATCGACGTTGTCAGCGGCGACGCGGCCCGAGCGGTCGAGACGCGCGACCGGTTCGAGTGGCTCGTCGACACCGTCGGGGACGGTCATTTCTCCGTCGGCTGGGTCGGCGACCCCGATCTCGAGCGGTTCATCTGGGGCAACGCCGACGAGCAGCTTCCCATCGAGTTCGTGACCGCCCACGATGCAATGTTCACGTCACTCACGTTCGATATGGACGACGGGACGAACACAGCACGCCTCGCAGCCCAGGGAATTTCCACCGACGCGGCGAGGGACCGTATCGAGGCGAGGCTCGGAGCAGCCAGCGACGATCTGGACGTCTCCTTCGAGGACGATCGCGTTTCGGCGACCGGAACCTACGGGAGCGACGCGCTCGACGTCGAGTTCAGCAAGCGGGGAGACGGCGACGACGGCGAGGCGGTGGATCCGGAGGTGGATCCGCCACAGGCCGTCTCGGACGCCGTTCCGGCGGACGCGTTCCGTTTCGAGCACGTTCCATCGGAGAACCTCGTCGAAGTCCACGTCGAGACGTCGTTCGAGGCGGACGAACTCACCGTCCGGACGACCGAGTCGGGCTCCGCCCGGTCGGTGTCGCCGGTCGAAAGCGTGCGCTACCTAACGGTCTACCTCGACCCGGATGGCGACCAGGTGGTCGTCTCCGTGACGGTTGGCGACGAGAGCGGTGTCGTCGCAGTGCGGGAGTTTCCGTAGCGATCGAGTGTACTCCCACGGCGCTGTTCGTCGCGGCCGTCCGTTCGATTGTCACAGGCAACCGATCGAGCATCGCCGGAGCACCCCTCGATCGTCATCGACCTGCTCAGGTCCGAACGACTGCAGTCCCACCGACGCGATCGCCGAGCCGGTTCCTCTCCTCGGAGACGGCTATCAGCACGATCCCCAGCAGGTAGAACAGCGGGAGCCAGTCGACGATTCTGAGGAGGTTCCGGACCAGCGAGGACCCGAGTGAGAGCGACGTATCGTCCTCCTCGACTACTTTGATGCCAACGAGGTACTTCCCGAGGGTCTTCCCGGAACGCCACTCCAGCAGCGCGTGATAGCCGATGCCCAGTGAGAGCCAAACGAGCAGTCCGACAGTTCCCAACGTTCCCTCGAGCTCCGCGTTCGTTCCCTCTGGCGTCGTCTCGACCTGTCCAGTCACCACGGCGATGGCGTACGTCGAGACGAAAAACAGCGCGAACCAGACGACCGAATCGATCGCCATGGCCACGCCGCGAATGCCGATTCCACACCGTTTCAGCCTCTCTGTCTCGGTCATCGTAGCCCACTGTCAGACGAGCATCGAAAAAGATCGTTTGCGGTGTTTCAGTACGGGAAACTGTGGGCGGGCTTCAGGGCACACCGGCTCCTCGTTCCACTGGAGCCACCACGGCTTCGAACACACCATGAACGCAGAGGAGTTTTCTGCCGCGTACGAACCGACGGATAGCGACGCGCCGTTCCGGCGCGAGAACAGCTACGCGATCGCTGTGGACGTCGACGGAACGACGATGGCGAAGGCGGACTCGATGGTCGCCTACACCGGCGATCTGACCTTCAGCGGGAGGGCGTCGGTCGAGGGCGGCGTCACGGGCTACCTGAAAGACGCGGTCACCGGCGAAGGTACGCCCATCATGGAGATCGAAGGGCGGGGAACCGCCCACCTTGCGGACACGGGGAAGAAAGTCCAGCTTCTCGACCTCGACGCCGGCGATAGAATCACCGTCAACGGCGAGGACATCCTCGCCTTCGAGTCGGACCTCCACTACGAGATCACGACGATCGATAGCCTCAGCGGTGCGCTGGCAGGTGGGCTGACAAACGTCGAAATCGAAGGGCCCGGTCTCCTCGCGCTGACCACGCACTGCGACCCGATCGTCCTCGAACCGCCGGTGACGACCGATCCGAAGGCAACGGTCGCGTGGACCACCGCCGAATCGCCCTCGATCGGGACGAACAAGAAACTCGAAATCGGTCAGACCTCCGGCGAGGCGATCCAGATGAAGTTCGACGGCGAGGATGGGTTCGTCGTCGTCCAGCCCTACGAGGAACACGGCGGAGCGTAGACGGGCTGAGTTTCAGCGTTTCGACGGGTCAAGATTCGAACGAACTGGAGGCGAGTCGATCCTCTGGAACTGACTCCACGACGAGGAGTCAACCGTGGAAAGTGGGCCCGCTGGGACCGATCGAATCCGCCGGATTCGCGAGGGTCAGCGGGCACACGACGAGGAGCGAAGCGACGAGGAGTGGGCCCGCTGGGATTCGAACCCAGGGCCACCCGGTGTCCCACGGTGCCGCCAGTGACGACGCCGATATGAGCCGGGCGCTATAACCGGACTAAGCTACGGGCCCTCGGGCGTGTGGTTTCGCTGGCCGACACATTAGGGTGTCGGGTCGATGGGCCGTGTCTCCAGTCCCGTCGTCGACGGTCGCGCGCGGTATTACCGCCGTTCCTCCAGCTCCGCCCGCAGATCCGCGAGCTCCATGTCGTGCATCGAGAGCAACACGAGCAGGTGGTAGACGATGTCCGCACTCTCGTGTGCGATCTCCTCGGTATCGTCGTCTTTCGCGGCGAGCACCAGCTCCGTCGTCTCCTCGCCGAGCTTCTCGAGTACGGCGTTCTGGCCCTTCTCGTGGGTGAACAGCGACGCCGTGTAGGAATCCTCGGGCAGCTCCGCCTTGCGATCCTCGATAACCGCGAACAGCTCGTCGAGCACCGGGTCGGTCATGGACAGATGGAGGAGGGGAGGGGTCAAAAACGCCTCGCGTCGACCGCCGTCGTTTAGTTCATCGTATCGGCGAACTTGTCGCGTCGGTAGAGATCGATCTCGGAGACGCCCGAGCGTTCACGGGTCGCGGCGAACCGGATGGCTTCTGCGATCTCGATCGGTTCTGTGACGCTCCCCCGCTCGAACCGCTCCGCGAAGGACGCTCCCTCGGCGCCGCCGAACTCGGTGCGGACCTCCGAGGGATTCACGACGGAGACGGCGACGCCCTGATCGCCGACCTGTGCGCCGACGCTGTGGGCGAATCCGCGGACCCACCACTTCGTCGCGGCGTAGACCGGGTTGAACGGCCGAGGGTACTGCCCGGCGAAGCTCCCCACGAAGACCAGATGCCCCTCGCTCTCGACGAGATGTGGGAGCGCGGCGCGCGTGGCGAAAAACACGCCTTCTTCGTTGGTCTCGGTCATCGTGCGGTACTGTTCGGTCTCCATCTCGGCAACCTCGCCGCCCCGTGCCAGCCCGGCGTTGTTGACGAGGACGTCCAGTCCGCCGAAGCGCTCGACGGTGGCCTCGATCAGTGCGTCGACGGCGGCTTCGTCGCGCACGTCCGTGGGAACGGCGACGGCGTCGACGCCGTACTCCTCCTCGAGGTCGCCGGCGATCGATTCGAGGCGCTCCTCGCGTCTGGCCGCCAGTGCGATATCCAGCCCTTCGTCGGCCAGTTCGTGGGCGGTCGCTTCGCCGATGCCCGACGACGCGCCAGTGACGACCGCAGTTCGTGGCATGGCCGTTGTAACGGCAAGCGACGGCTTCGTCTTTTGGATTCTGGCCGGACAGTCGGCGGATGGTGAGCACCGGAGGGAATGGAGAGCCGATCGGCGCTGACGGCACCAGGACGTCACGACTCACGAACCGGCACCGCGTCGGATGCGGAGCCAATTCGTGTAATACGATTTATTGATGCGGTTACGAAGGGTATATAATCCGAAGGTATCTTCGCGGAGATATGGAGCGAAGGCGACTGTTGCGCGGGGTCGGCGCCCTGTGTGCGACGACGATCGCTGGATGTTCGTCACTGTCGGACGGCACCGGTGGCGACATCGGTGAACTCGGCGAGTGGGCGATTCCACTTCCGGACGATCACGAGCAGTACAGCTACGGCGTCCACGAACTCTCACTCGATCGACTTCGAGAGATTCGCCACGCCAGCCTCGAGGAGACGACGCTTGGGCAACTGGACTGGGCCAGACGGCTCGGTCTCGACGATGCCGTGCTGCGGAGATTCGAGACGCAACTCTGGATCAGTTCGAATGCAGGGGACGATCACCGGAACTTCGTCGTCTACCAGGGTGACGTCGATCGGGACGAGGTCGTCGAGGCCATTGGGCGCCCCGAGCACGCAGACGCCGGGACTCTGGGATCGTACGAAATCATGCCCACGGATGCAGGCCCGTGGATGGCCGTACAGGACGGTACGATCGTGGCAAACAGGTCGGGGCTGAGGAGGAGCCCGCTGACCCCGAACCCGGAGACAGTGCGAGATGCGGTTCGCACCTCGACCGGCGACCTCGAGAGCCATTTCGACCGCGTGGACGCGTTCCTCAGCTTCGCCGAGGCGGTGCCGAGGGGAGCGGAGCGACTCCTCAGCGAGTATCGGAACGTCCCTGCAGAGAATCTTCCCGACGCGCTCACCGAACTCGATGGGATCGTGTTCATGGGTGAGAGTAGGGACCGCGAGGGGTCAAGCAGCGTTCGACGCGAGTACTACCAGTTCGAGACGGCGGGGGCCGTCGAGACGACGCCTTTCGACGCGTACGTCGAAACCGAGTCCCAGGAGTCGGACGGCTCGGTCGAGTACGACGTCGACGGCACAACGGTGGAAGTGACGAAACGATATCCAGTGGAGTAGTCCGACGGGCCCATCGAGCCCGCCCGAGTGACTCCGAACCACCTAACCCGCCTCACCGCCTCGCTTCGGCCATGCACGGCGAGCCAGAGGTGGCGGTGCTCCGACTCGGCCACCGCCCCGGTCGAGACGACCGGATGACGACCCACGTTGCGCTGACAGCTCGCGCGCTCGGCGCGGATCGCGTTCTGCTCCCCGACAATGCCACCGACGCCTACGACACCGCGACGGACGTTACCGGCCGGTTCGGCGGTCCATTTGTCGTCGAGTCGACGGAGCGAACGGTCTCGCTCCTCGAGGAGTGGGAGGGATCGATCGCCCACCTCACGATGTACGGCGAGCCGGTCCAGACCGTCGAAGAGGACGTTCGTAGCGCCCATCGCGAGGAGCCGCTGCTGGTCGTCGTCGGCGCTGAGAAAGTCCAGTGGGACGTCTACGAACACGCCGACTGGAATCTCGGCGTGACGAACCAGCCCCATTCGGAGGTCGCGGCGCTGGCGGTGTTTCTCGATCGGCTGTTCGAGGGCCGGGAGCTCGACCGAGAGTGGGCGGACGCAGAGCGTGCCGTAGTGCCGAAAGCCGAAGGAAAACTCATCGAGGAGCTCGAGGACGAGGAGTCGTAGGAAGACTCGCCTGCCGGCGGCCCTGCCATCGTGACCGCTCCGGTGGGTTTAAACGACTCACGCCCCCAAAATCGACCAATGGCTTTTGAGGATCTACTCGAGGACCCGGTGATCCAGAAGTACCTCCACGAGCTGGTCGGTCCGAAGGGAATGCCTGTCGCCGCGGCACCGCCCGACGGCGAGGTGACCGACGAGGAGCTCGCCGAGGAGCTGGACATGGAGCTCAACGACGTCCGCCGCGCGCTGTTCATTCTCTACGAGAACGACCTCGCGACCTACCGTCGGCTCCGCGACGAGGACTCCGGCTGGCTGACCTACCTCTGGACGTTCCAGTACGACAACATCCCGGAGAACCTCGAGGAGGAGCTCTACCGACTCCACGACGTGCTCGATGAGCGCGAGGAGTACGAGCGCAACCACGAGTTCTACCTGTGTGAGGTCTGTTCGATCCGCTTCGAGTTCGGCGAGGCGATGGAGTTTGGCTTCGAGTGTCCGGAGTGTGGCTCCCCGCTGGAGACGATGGACAACGACCTCCTCATCCAGGCGATGCACGAGCGGATCGCGTCGCTCCGTGACGAGCTCCACATCGAGGGTTCGGACGCATAATGGCGGCGGTGGTCCTGGCCCGCAAGTGCTACGTCGCCGGTGACGCCCGGGAGCGAACGCTGCGCAGTCTCAGGGGGCTACTCGGCGACCGACTGAGCGATCTCGACGTCGACGTCGAGATCGAGCTTCGCGAGGACGACTTCCCCGTCGTCACGCTCGACGGCGAGGACGAGGTCGTCGCGCGGAACCTGCTCGCCGAGGAGTTCGGCGAGATTCCGGTCGCGACGGACGGAGACGGCGGCCCTGGCACGTTCGAGCCTGGCGAAACCTACGTCGGCACGCTCGAATCCTGGGACGAGGGCGGGTTCGTCCTCGACGCCGGACAGCCAGTGCGGATCCCGCCAGATGGCATCGACCTCGGCCCCGGGAACCCCGAGCAGATCGTCGAGCGGTTCGGCCTCGTCCAGCATCTCGCAATGGAGTTTGTGGTGCCAGAGTCCGATGCGGACGCCGACGATCGCGATGGTCAGATCGTCGCAGACCTCGCCGATTCCGAGCGCGACCGTCTCTACGACTGGCAGCGTGGATCCGGGCGCGTAACCGTCAACAGCGCGACGCGATCGGAGGTCCGCGCGACGGTCAACCGCGCCGGACACGCACAGGACATCGTGACCGTCGAGCGCCTCGGGATGCTAGAGCAGTCGATCGTCTGCAAGGACGGAACGGACCCGCCGGGGCTGATCGCCTCGATCGGCGAGTATCTGCCGGCACAGCTTCGCGCCGTCGTGTAAGGATGACCTCGAACAGCTCGACTCGCCGCGTCCTCGTGCTCCTGGCCCTGCTGGGGCTGATCGCGCTCACGGGCTGTATCGGGCAGTTCGGCTCCGGAATCTCCCAGGACGAACTCGCTCAGAACAACACGTACCAGTGGGACCAGGACGCCACGATCGAGGAGTGGCCCTCGAACGTCACGGTACAAATCGAGATCAAGCAGGCCGGCTTCTTCGCCACCGACAACTACCGGGCGATCTACACCGGCAACGAGACGCAGTTCACGCTCTCCGAACGGGGGTTCACCCGACCGCACTCCATCGACATCCGCGCGGTCAAATACCAGTATCCTAACGGCACCATCGTCGGGCCGCAAGCGGTCGACGTCGATCAGAACGCCCGCCGCACGCGCGTCAGGCTGCCGGAGGGGCCGGGCCGCTTCGCGTTCACTGGCGATCGCCGAAACAAGGAGCTACACCTCCCCGCGTTCACGGGCGGCAACTACACCGTCACGCTCCCGACGGACCACAGCGTCGGCGACCTCTTCCTCTCGGACGTCTCGCCGCGCAGCTACAGTACGAGCACCGTCGACGGACACACCGTGCTCCGGTGGGAAGGCGTCAACGGTGACCAGACGATCCTCGTCCGGTTCTACCGTGACCGGGACTTCTTCCTCTTCTATGGACTCGCCGGAGTGCTCTCCGTCGCTGGCGCCGGGGTCTTCGTCTACTACAGACGCAAGATCCGCGAGATTCAGGCCTGGCGCGCCGCCCAGGGGCTGAATCTGGATCGCGACGACGATGACGACGATAACCGTCCCCCGCCGGGGATGGGATAGCGGAACGCGGTCAGCGGGTACCGGATCCCGCGACCCTTTTGCCCCCGCCAGCGCAAGAGTATGCATGAACGTCGCAGTGGTCACCGTCGGCGACGAGTTGCTCGCCGGCGATACGGCGAACACGAACGCCACCTGGCTCTGCGGCGAGCTGACCGACCGCGGCGTGGACGTCCGTCGGGTCATCACTCTCCCCGACGTCGTCGGTGACATCGCCCGCGTGGTCAACGAGTACCGCGCCGAGTACGACGCGGTCGTCATAACCGGCGGGCTCGGCCCGACGCACGACGATCTGACGATGGAGTCTGTCGCCGCGGCCTTCGGCCGTGAGGTCGCCCACGACCAGGCGGCCGAGGACTGGCTCGTCGAGCACAGCGGCTACGCGGCTGCTGACCTCGACCCCGGCACCACCGCGATTCCGCGCGGTGCCGACCCGCTGCACAACGAGGTCGGCGTCGCCCCGGGCTGTGTCCTCGAGAACGTCTACGTCCTCCCCGGGGTTCCGACGGAGATGAAAGCGATGTTCGCGGACGTCGCCGAGAATTTCAGCGGGCCACAGCGGTACGTCCGCCAGATCGCCGTCGACGAGCCCGAGAGCCACCTCGTCGATCGCTTCGACGACCTCAGGGAGCGCTTCGACGTGGCGGTCGGCAGCTACCCCGGCGACCACGTCCGGGTGAAGCTATCCGGCACCGATCGCGACGCCGTGGACGCCGCGGCGGCGTGGCTGCGCGAGCGCGTCGACCTTCTCGAGGAGTAACGTCCACCGATTGCTGCCCTTCCACCGATTGCTGCTCATCATCCGGTTGCTGCTCCTCCCTCCAATGGCTGTTTCTGCCGCTAGCTTCTGCTCCCTCGCCTACCGATTCAGAGTGTGAATGGCTTCCCCACGAGCGTTCTCGCAGGCCTCCATCACCGCTTCCGCGAGCGTCGGATGCGTGTGGATCGTCGACGCGACGTCCTCAAGCCGGGCGCCGAGCTCGATTCCGAGCGCGATCTCGGCGACGAGTTCGGAGGCGTCGGGGCCGACGATCTGCCCGCCGAGCAGGAACTCGGTCTCGGCGTCGGCCACGACGCGGACGAACCCGTCGGTCTCGTCGGCAGTCAGCGCCCGGCCGGACGCGCCGAAGGGAAACTCGCCGACGACGGGGTCGAACCCCTCCTCGACGGCCTCCTCCTCGGTGAGTCCGACGGTCGCGATTTCGGGCTCGGTGAACACCGCTGCGGGGATCGCCTGGTGGTCGAGCGCCGCGGGCTCGCCGGCGATCACCTCGGCAGCGACTTTCCCCTCCGCGGAGCCCTTGTGTGCGAGCATCGGCTCGCCGGCGACGTCGCCGACGGCGTAGACGTCGTCGACGGCCGTCTCGGCCCGATGGTCGGTCTCGAGGACGCCCTGCTCGGTGGGTTCGAGGCCGATCGCGTCCAGACCGAGCGTGTCGGTGACGGGCTCACGGCCGATCGCGACGAGCACGGTCTCGGCGACGAACTGCTCGGATTCGGTCGCGTCGTCGGCTGCCTCGCTCGCTTCGGCAGCTTCACCTCCGTCGGTGGCCGTCCCGTCGTCCTCGGCCGTATCGCCGTCGGCAGCCGGCCCGCCGCCGTCCATCGTCGCCGCGGTGACGGTCACGGTGCCGTCGCCGTTGTCGGTCCACTCCTCGGCACCGACGCCGAAGTGGAACTCCGCCCCGTGGGACTCGAGGCGCTTCTTCACGGGGCGAGCGAGCTCGTCATCGTAGGCTGGCAACGCCGAGTCCAGCAGCTCGATGATCGTCACGTCGGTGCCGAGCTTCGCGAACACGCCGGCGAGCTCCATGCCGATGTAGCCCGCGCCGACCACCAGCATCGAGTCGGGCACCTCCTCGAGCGCCAGTGCCTGCCGGGCGTCGAGGATCGGCTCGTCGGCGAAGTCGAACCCTGGCAGCGACATCGCACGCGAGCCGGTCGCGACGATCGCGTGCTCGAAATCGATCGTCTCCGAGCCCTGCCCCTCGCCGCCGTGGGCGACGCGAGCGCGGCCCTCGCCGGCGAACGTCGCGGTCCCCTCGATCAGGTTCACGCCGTTAGCCTTGCAGAGCTTCTCGACGCCGCTGGTCAGCTGATCCACGACGCCGTCCTTCCACTCGGTCATCGCACCGAGATCGACCGCGGGATCGGCGTGGATCCCCATGTGCTCGGCGTCGCCCGCGCGCTCGGCGAGATCCGTCGCGGTGATGAGCGCCTTCGAGGGGATGCAGCCGTGGTTCAGACAGGTGCCACCGTAGGCTTCCTTCTCGACGAGCGTCACGTCGAGATCGAGCTGTCCCGCGCGGATCGCCGCGGTGTAGCCCGCGGGCCCGCCGCCAATGACCAGTACGTCCGCGCCTGTGGAGACGTCGCCGACGACCATGTTGCTCCAACCGAGGGCGCCCGTCGTGATAAATGTCGCAGGAATTTCCGAGATTCCACTGGATTCGTGTGGCGCTCAGCGCCCGATGTTGTTCACTTCGGCACGCACACGAACGGGTTGTGCCGCCACGCCGGATACCGATCGTCCTCGCCAACGACCGACCAGACGCTCCGGGGCCAGGTGCCCAGCACGTCGTGAATTCGCTCGTGTGAGAGCAGGCTTTCGCCGTCGAGCACGGCCTCGAACCGGTCGGCGAATTGCTCGGGGTCCCACGGCGAGTCGTCGTCGAGGTGTTCGTGTGGATCTGCGGCGATCTGCCGGAAGTGGGCCTGGGCCAGCGCGTTGTGGTACGTGAGGAGGAGGTCGCCGCCCGGCGCGACGGCGTCGTAGCCGCCGACGCTCACGTCCGGGTGGCGCTCGGCAACTGCAAAGGAGACGGTCCCCGTGCCACAGCCGACGTCTGCCAGTGATTCGACGCCGCTCCGGTCCTCCAGAAACGCGAGCAACGGTTTCAGCAGCAGCGTCTTACTCGGACTCGCGTCGGCTCGGTCGCGCTCGTCTGCGTCCGCCCAGTACTGCTCCCAGTCGATGGTCGCCTCGAACGCCCGGTCGGATCTCGGTTGCGTCATCGGTGATGGATCAGCGGAACAGCTCCAGGTCCTTTCCTGGGCCGCCCTTCGGCTGCTCGATTCCCTCGGGAAGTCCGTCGAACCAGCCCGCACGCCAGCCGTCCGAGCCGGCTTCGGCACTGCGTTTGCACTCCTGAATCTCGCCACCCGTCGGCGACCCCCCGAATACGATCCCGTCGTTACTGGCGTGGGGGTCGGACTCGCCCTCGAGGACGTGGTCGATTTCGCGGACGTGCTTCACGTCGTCGAGGACGATCTCGATGCCGGTCTGGCCCTCAGTCTCACGGCGGGCGACGGCCGCCCAGTCCTCGCCGCCGTCGACGGTCCCGTGGGGAAGGAGTGCGATCCCGAGCTCGTCGTTGCAGAGTAGCAGGAGTTGGTCGTCAGCGTCGGTCACCCCGACGGCGATCCGGCCGGCGATATCGGTCGAGCAGTGATCGAGGTCTTCGTGCTCGACGGTGTGTGATGTAACCGGTACGTCCGCGCGCTCGTGGAGCGTCGCGGGGTCGGTAAGCGAGTCGATCGGGCCGTCGTGGGACGTCTCGTCCTGGTCTGCAGGTCGTGTCATGTATCAGATTGTTCGTCCGGTCACAGCAGTCGATCGTCGTGAACGCCGATGTGAATACGGGTGGGAACGGTGTCGAGCGGACTGCTGGCTGTACTACTGTGGCGTTCGGAACGAGCGAGCCGCTACGGAAAAGAGTTATGCGAAATCCGTAACTTCCTCTTCACTTACAAATTAGTTCGCCGGGGATAAAAACCTTCCTCCGGACTGCCGGGCTAGAGCGGCCTTCGCGATGGGCCGCGTGACCGATCCTGTAGCATGTCCACCAGTGCAGCCCGATTCGGCCCCTGCTCGAGCTCGCGCGCGGCGGTCCGTCCCTCAGTATGCGTCGAGAGTCAGCCCGTCGAACCGTTTGACGGCGTACCGGTAGCCGAGGACGCCGCTCGCGGCGAGCGTCGGGAGGAGGATCCCCCATCCGACCGCGAGCAGACGCGCCGACGACCCGCCGATCGTGGCGAGAACCAGCACGACGGCGACGCTGCCGAGGACCAGCGCTCCCAGCAGGAAGGGCATGGTCGCCATGCTCGAGGGCTGGATCGTCCCGCCGTCCTCGTTCGGCTCGTACGACGGGACGGCTGCCCCGAATCCGAGTGCGGTGCCGACGCTCGCGAGGAAGAGGACGGGTGCGAGAGCGAGGAACCCCGCCACGTCGAGGACGCGACCGTCGAGGAGTCCGACGCCGAGACCGAGCGCCAGCACGACGCTCGCCAGGACCATGCCGGCGACGCCGCGAGCCCGCAACAGCGGCCGAAGCGTCGGACTCGCCGTCAACACCAGCGGGTGCTGGTCGCGATCGTCGCCGAGCGGGTTCAGGCAGTAGGCGCCGCCCGCGACCGCAGTTGCGAGCACGACCCCGACCTCCGGCGCGTACTGGACAAGGAGCGACGGGTTCGTGAGCGCCGAACCACCGACGCTGACCAGCATGATCAGCAAGAACATGAGGTGAGAGAACCGCGATGGGTTCCGAATCCCGAGCACGAGGTATCGCCAGCCGAGTCGGAGGCTCGGGCGCGAACCGATCGCTATCGGCACCGATCGGCTGCCTGCGCTGGCGCTACGCTGGGGCCGCTCCCTCGCGTCGTGGGCGATTTCGATCCGGACGACGACCGCCGTCGTCGCCAGGACGGCGAGGAGGGTGCCCAGTGCGAGCACCGCGTCGACCGGCGTCGCGGCGACGCCGACCGGCACCAGCAGCGTGCGGGCGTAGGCCTGCAGCGGCCCGATCGACGACACCGCCAGCAGGTTCGACGCGGCGTCCCCGATCCGCTGGGTCTCCACGACCTGCAGCCACCAGATCACGGCCCCGAGGGTCAGCCCGCCGATCACCAGGCCCCGCACGATCCGGGCGCCGGGAATGCGGCGGTAGACGGTCTGGATCGTGAGCCCGGCGAGGTGGCCGACGAGCAGGCCTCCCCAGAGGAGCGGGAGCGCACCGACGACGAGCACCAGTGGTACCAGTGGAGTGGCCGCCCCGGCGCCGATTGCGAGGAGTGGGAGCGCGACCAGCCCGCCCAGCAGACCCAGCAGTTTCAGGTACTCCGCCAGAGTCTGGCCGAGGACGACGGACCGCGGGGCTACGGAGGTCAACAACAGTGGACGCACGCCCGCCGAGTCCGATCCCGTCGATAGCTGGTGGATCCCGCTATAGATGCCGACCGCGAGCAGCCCCGCGAACGCACCTGCGACCGCCTCGATCGGTGGATCGCTGGCGACGAGCGACTCGCCGACGTCGAGCGCCTGCCAGACCGTCGTGATCTGCATCTGGACGACGAACAGCGCCATCAGTCCAAACGCGGCGAGCTGCCTGGTGTTGTCCAGGACCGCCCGGACGCCGGTCCGGATTTCCGTACGTGCGATCACCGCAGCAGGATGACTGGCGGATATCCGGCCACGCGATCCGGTCAGGCGCGCCAGCCGATCCCGGATCATTGCGGCGCCGGCTCTGGCGTTCCGGTGATCGAGAGGAAGGCGTCCTCGAGGTCGCCGCCGACGTCCGTCGAGAGCTGTTCGGGCGGCCCCTCCGCGACGATCCGCCCCTCGTGGAGGACGCCCACGGTGTCGGCGACCTCTTCGACGAGCGAGAGAACGTGCGTCGAGAGGAACACGGTGCCGTCCTCCGCGTGGTCGACGAGTAGCTCCCGGACCATCGCCGAGACGCGCGGATCGAGATTGCTCGTCGGCTCGTCGGCGAAGAGCACCGCAGGATCGTGCTGGAGCGCCTGCACGAGCGCGGCCTTCTGGCGCATCCCCTTCGAGTACTCCTCGATACGCTGGTCGAGGTCGTCGCGGAGGGCGAGATCCGCACACAGCGACAGCGAACGGTCGGCGACGGTCTCCCAGTCGAGGCCGCGCAGGTCGGCCGCGAACTCCAACTGCTCGCGGCCGGTCAGTTTTTCGTACAGCGGCGGCGTTTCGGGGAGCAGCCCGATCTCCGCGACGAGCCGCTCGCGGTCGGTGCAGTCCACGCCGGCGACGTGGGCGGAGCCGGTCGACGGCGTGACGAGGCCGGTCAGCATCCGCATGGTTGTCGTCTTGCCCGCGCCGTTCGGGCCGAGAAAGCCGTAGACGCAGCCGGCGGGGACGTCCAGATCGACGCCGCGAACGGCCGTGGTCGAGCCGTACTGCTTGACCAGGCCGTCGGCGTAGATCGCGGTGGAGGGAGGCATTCGTCGGCCTGTCGGCGCACGCGGGCGAAAACCTTCTGATACGAAGCGATCAGCGGGTTTCGGCCACCTGGAGGGGACGTCTGCCGCTCGGAGCGAGTGGTCGCTTATTCGACGCGGGAGACGACGTTCTCGTACTGCTCGGCAACCGAGTCCCAGTTGAGGACCTCGAAGAAGTTGTCGACGAAGTCGCCGCGGGCGGGGCCGTAGTCGTGGTAGTAGGAGTGCTCCCAGACGTCCAGCGCGAGGATGGGATGCGCGCCCCAGAGTGCGCCCTGGTCGTGCTTGTCGACGACGAGATTTCGGAGCTGCTTGGCGACGGGATCGTAGACGAGGAGCGCCCAGCCGCCTGCGCCGGAGGCTGCGGCCTCGAACTCGCCCTTCCAGGCGTCGACGGAGCCGAAGTCCTCCTCGATGCGCTCGCGGAGATCGCCCTCGGGCTCGCCGCCGCCGTTGGGGTCCATGTTCTCCCAGAACAGCGTGTGGAGATAGTGGCCCGATCCGTTGTGGGTCACGTTGCGGATCGCGCTCGCGGAGCCGTCGAACTCGCCCGCCTTGCGGTTCTCCGCGAGGGTCTCCTCCGCGCTGTCGAGACCGTTCACGTAGCCCTGATGGTGGGTGTCGTGATGCCACGTGAGGACCTGCTCGGAGAGGTGCGGTTCGAGCGCGTCGTAGTCGTAGGGAAGTGCCGGCAGTTCGGGATCTGATCGTTCGGCCATAGCATCTCCTTCGTTGGTACGAATAACGGATAACCGTTCCCTGAAGCGCGTTTTTGTAGGACTGTTGAGTATTCACGAGCTGCGTGGCGACCACGAAAAACGGAGAACGGGCGCGGAGCTACTCCAGCAGCAGGAGTTCGGGGTTCTCGAGGTACTCCATGACCTGATTCGTGAACCGTGCCGCGATCGCACCGTCGACGATCCGGTGGTCGATCGAGAGGGACAGCGGGAGGATCGAGCGCGGTTCGATCGACTCCTCTGGAGCGCCGTCGCCCTCACCGTCACCGCTTCCGTCTCGTTCCACTACCCGCGGTTTCCGGCTGATCTGCCCGAGCGCGAGGATCCCGACCTCGGGGTAGTTGAGGATCGGCGTCGCGTACTCGCCGCCGATGGCGCCGACGTTCGTGACGGTGAACGTCGAGCCGCGAAGCTCCTCGGGGGAGATCGTCCGCTCGCGCGTCTTCTCGACCAGCTCGTCGAGCTCGGAGGCGATCTGGAGGATGCCTTTCTGATCGACCGCCGGAAGCACCGGCACCATCAGACCGGCGTCGGTCGCGGTCGCGATGCCGAGATCGTAGTACTCCTTGTACACGATCTCCTCGCTCTCCTCGTCGAGCGCGGCGTTCATCATCGGGTACTCCTTCAGCGCCGCGGTGACGGCCTTCAGCACGAACGGCATGTAGGTCAGCTTGATCCCACGCTCCTCGGCGCGCTCGGCGAGGCGCTGCTTCGTCTCGACGAGATCGGTCACGTCGACCTCGTCGTGGTGCGTGACGTGGGGTGCGGTGTACTTCGACTCCGCCATCGCCTCGCCGATCGAGCGCCGGACGCCACGATATGGCTCGCGGTGTTCGGGCCGTTCACCGTCGCCCGTCGTGGGTGCGGCCGCGCCGCTGCTTGCGGATCCACCGGACGCAGCGCCGGTCCCGTCGGCGCTGGACTGGGCCTCGGCGCCACCGCCGGACTGGACGGCGTCCACGTCGGCGGACTGGGCTTCCTGCTGGCGTTGGGCGTACTCTCGGACGGCCTCCGGCGTGACGAACGGCTCGCCGTCGCGTTCCGTCGTCGCCGGGACGGCGTCGAGATCGACGCCTTCCTCCTCGGCGATCCGTCGCGTTGCTGGTGCGGCGAGCGTCCGCTCCCGATCGGCGGACGCTCCTGCAGAGGCCGCCGCGCCTGTCCCCTCCTCTGCCGAACTCGTCGCCGTCGACTGGTCTGCGACGCCTGCGTCGACGGCGGCCTCGATGCCACCTGATCCACCGCTCGACGCGTCCGCTGCGCCACCCGCCGCTTTGGCTGCTCCGCCATCGCCCTCCTCCGGCGCTGGCTCGGCCTGCGCGGCGGCGCTGACGTCCTGCTCCGTGACGCGACCGCCCGGGCCGGACCCCTCGATGCCGTGGATGTCGACGCCCAGCTCGCGGGCGAGCCGTCGGGCGGTCGGCGCGGCAAAGACGCGGCCGCTGTCGCCGGCGCTTGCGGCCTCGGCTGCTTCGGGCGACCCAGCGGGTGGGATGTCCGACTCGGACTCTCCGTCGCCGGTGTCGTCGCTTGCTGCCGTCGCCTCGGGTTCACCACCTGCCGAAGCGTCGGCACTTGCATCCGCGTCGCCGCCCTCGGTCTCGCCGGCTGCGATCGCGTCGTCGTCCTCGCCCTCGACGTTGAACACCACCAAGACGTCGCCAACTGGGACGACGTCGCCCTCCTCCCAGCGCAGCTCGCGCACGGTTCCATGAAACGGCGAGGGGACGTCGACGAGCGCCTTGTCGGTCTCGACCTTCGCGATCGGCTGATCCTCGGCGACGGTATCGCCGGGTTCGACCAGCCACTCGACCAGCTCGCCCTCGTGGACCCCTTCGCCGACGTCGGGAAGTGTGAACTCGCGGGGCATGATTAGAACTCGAAGGCCGTCCGGATACCGTCGGCGATGCGAGCGGCCTCCGGCAGGTAGTAGTCCTCCAGCGCGTACAGCGGGAACGGCGTGTCGAACCCGGTGATGCGCTCGACCGGCGCTTCCTGGTACATCAGCGCTTCCTCCTGGATCGTCGCGGCAATCTCACCGGCCAGCCCGCCGGATTTCGGCGCCTCGTGGACGACGGCGGCACGCCCCGTCTTCTTGAACGACTCGACGATGGCGTCGGTGTCCAGCGGCGAGACGGTTCGCAGATCGACGACCTCGACGTCGATTTCGCCCTCCAGGTCCTCCGCGGCCTGCAGGGTTCGCTGTGCCATCGCACCCCAGGTGAACACGGAGACGTCTGTCCCCTCTCGCCTGACGGCGGCTTCACCGATCGGAACCGTGTACTCCTCGGTCGGGACCGGCTCGCGGAACGCCCGGTAGATCAGCTTCGGCTCGAGGAAGAGCACGGGATCCGACGAGCGAATCGCGCTCGCGAGCAGCCCCTTCGCGTCGTACGGTGTCGATGGCATGACGACGTTGAGCCCCGGCTGGTGAGCGAACATCGCCTCCGTCGACTCGGAGTGGTGTTCCGGCGCGCGGATGCCGCCGCCGTAGGGCGCCCGAATCACGAGCGGTGCGGTGAACCGGCCGCGCGATCGCGTCCGGAGCCGTGCCGCGTGGGAGACGATCTGGTCGAAGGCAGGGTAGATAAACCCCATGAACTGGATCTCGGCGACGGGCCGGAGCCCGTAGGCCGCCATCCCGATCGAGGTGCCGACGATGCCCGATTCCGCAAGCGGCGTGTCGATGACGCGGTCCTCGCCGAACTCGTCGTAGAGCCCCTGCGTGGCGCGGAACACGCCGCCGTTCTCGCCGACGTCCTCGCCGAGGACGAGAACGCTGTCGTCTCGTTGCATCTCCGTCTCGAGACCGTCCTGGACGCCCTGGACGAGGGTGAGATCCTCCGTCTCGACGGTCTCGGGATCGGGGGATACCGTCCAGTTCGATCGGTCTGGGTCCTGTACGCCTGCGTCTGTCCCCCGGGCACCGTCGTCGGTCTCTGGGGTGGATGGGTCCGTAGCCATGGTCACTCGAGCAGCGTCTCGTCGCCGTGATCTGCGCGCAGTCGTTCGAGGTAGTCGAGCTGTTCCTGGAGTCGCTTCGGCATGTCGGCGTAGACGTCCGCGAACATCGCCTCGGGGTCGGGTCGCTCGACGGACTCGGCGGTCTCGATGGCCTCCGCGACGCGCTCCTCGACGCGGGCCTGGATGGCGTCGTCGCGCTCGTCGTCGAGCAGCCCGTGCTCGCGCAGGAACGACTCCATGCGCGGGATCGGATCCAGCTTCCGCCACTTCTCGACCTCCGCCTCGTCGCGGTAGACCGAGGGATCGTCCGCGGTCGTGTGGGCGCCGTAGCGGTACTGGACCGCCTCGATCAGCGTCGGGCGGCGTGCGTCGCCGATCGCATCGGGGTCCGCGCCGTCGTCAGTTCCGCCGCTCCGGGGTTCGACGGACTCGGGGTCCTTCGCCTTCTTCACCGCGCGGCGGGTCTCCTGGTAGACCGCCAGCGGATCCATCCCGTCGACCTGCACGCCCTCGAACCCGTACGCCGTCGCCTTCTGGGCGAGCGTCGCGCTCGCGGTCTGGCGCTCTCTGGGGACCGAGATCGCCCACTGGTTGTTGTTACAGAAGAAGACGTTCGGTGTGTCGAACACCCCTGCGAAGTTGAGTCCCTCGTGGAAGTCACCCTCGCTCGTCGCGCCGTCGCCGAAGTAACAGAGGAAGGCACGATCCTCTTCGTCTTTCAACTTCGAGGCCCAGGCGGAACCGGTGGCGTGGGGGATCTGGGTCGCGATCGGGACCGCCGGGGTGAACACGTTCGCGTCCTCGGGCATCCTGCTCCCCCGCTCGCTACCCATCCAGAAGAGGAGGATGCGCTCGAGGGGCACGTCCCGAATCTCCAGCGTCGCGTGCTCGCGGTAGCTCGGGAAGATCCAGTCTTCGTCCTCGAGGGCGAACGCACTGCCGACCTGGGCGCCCTCCTGCCCCGACAGCGGCGGATAGGTACCCATCCGACCCTGGCGTTGCAGGCTCACCGCGCGCTCATCGAAGTGGCGCGCGAGCCGCAGGTGCTCGTACATCTCGACGAGCTGGTCGTCGCTCAGGTCGGGGACCTCCGCACCTTCGACCACCGACCCCGACTCGTCGATCACGCGTTTGCGATCGTCGGGCGTGGGCTGCAAGACGCTCAAAACGAATCCCTCCGAAGCATATCCGGTACGTCGGCCGCTCGGCTAATAGTGCTTTCGTCATCATTGTTCACGACGAACGCACGACGGCGGGTAGAGGGGGCTTCTGTGCCGTTGCTGCCGCCGGAATCGTACGTGCATAGCTCGAACTTGGTCTATGATGGACGAATGATTACACCGGTGCGAACGCCGAGCGGTCGATCGGCCTACGGTTCTCCGCCGATCGACGTCGCTTTCTTCGTTGTCCGACGTCGGTAGTGAGACTCTGCGTGTCAAGCACGTGCGTCACTCAGGTGGGCGCTCGATGCACACTCACAGGTACAAGCAGACCTCTCGTGACCTGACCGCCGTCACTCTGCGCTACCGGACTGTGCCGCCCCGACCGCCGTTCCGTCGCGAGCGGCCGCTCGCGCCTCCTCGAGATCGACGTCCTCGCGCTGGAGCGCCTCGACGAACAGCTCGCCGGCCCGATAGGAGGAACGGACCATCGGCCCCGACGCACAGTAGAGGAATCCAAGCTCCGTCTCTGCGACCTGGCGCCAGGTATCGAACTGCTGCGGGTGGACGTACTCTCGAACTGGCAGGTGATCGCGAGAGGGTCGGAGATACTGGCCGAGCGTGATCACGTCGACGCCTGCCTGCCGGCAGTCCGAGAGCGCCTGATACACCTCGTGATCGTACTCGCCGTGGCCGAGCATGATCGATGTCTTCGCGTGCGCGTCTGAGTCGCGGGCGACCTGTTCGAGCACGGCCAGGGACTGCTCGTAGCCGGCCCGCGGATCCCGGACCCGCGTCTGGAGGCGCTCGACGGTCTCGACGTTGTGCGCGATGACGTCGGGTCCGGCGTCGACGATCTTCCCGACCAGTTCTGGATCGCCCTGGAAATCTGGGATGAGAACCTCCACGAGCACACCCGGATCGCGACGTTTGAGCTCCCGGATCGTCTCCGCGAAGTGTGCCGCGCCCTGGCCGTCGAGGTCGTCGCGATCGACGGAGGTCAGGACGACGTACTCGAGCCCGATCTCGGCGACCGCGCTCGCGACGTTCGCCGGCTCGTCGGGGTCGAGTGGCTGTCCGCCACCGGTGTCGACGTCACAGAAGCCACAGCTTCGCGTACACTGATCGCCCATCAGCATGAACGTCGCCGTGCCGCCGCGGTTGCCACCGGCCCCCGCTGCATCCGGACCGGCGGCCGCTCCGTTGCCGGTGGCGCCCGAGTCCGCGGCCGCGGGACCGCCACCCTCCGCGCCCGACCAGCACTCGCCGAGGTTCGGGCAGTTCGCCTCCTCACAAACGGTGGTGAGGTCGTGCTCGCGAAGCGTCGCCTTGACCCGGGTGAATTCCTCGCCCGTGGGGATCTGTGACCGGAGCCACTCGGGCTTCCGCGAGCGGGACATGTAGACGGCTCCGGGAGCCAGCGTGAAAACCGATGTGGTCGCGGGAATCACAGCCGCCGGTCCCCGTGAAACCCACCACGGCGATCGAAGAAAGGTCGCCGTACCACAGAATTCGGCCGCTCTCCCCTCGACTACGCACGTCCTACTAATCCACCCCCGGACGCTGCTACGGGATACGCTCATGCAACAGCGATACGACGACGCCGTGTGGCTCGACGACGGCGACTGGGCGGCTGCCTTCGATCGTCTCGACCAGCAGGGTGGCGGCGTCATCCGCGTGCCCGCTGGAGTCACTGCCAGCGAACCGACCACGATCGACCTCGCAGAGTACGACGACCTCCAGAACAACGTCTCGATCCGCGGCGCCGGCCTGGCCGCGAGCGTCGTCGATTTCGGAAAGGGTCCCGGCGACGGGCTCTCGATCGTCGCGACCGACGGCGACGGGGAGGACGGTCGGGCACACGTGTTCTACACCGAGGTTACCGGCGTCGGGTTCCAGGGCCACCGCGACGGAGTCCTCTTCCGGCTCGGCAGCGACGACTTTCAGGACGCGTTCAACAGCTGCGACCTCCGGTTCGCGACGAACAACGGCTCGCCGGACGCCACCGCAGCGTGTCGGTTGAACTTCGTCCTCAACAGCCGGCATTACGGCGTGCACAACGCTCAAGCAGGTATCGCACTCGACCAGCGGCAGGTGCAGTTCGGCGGCCTGACGGGCTCGGTCTGTAGCAGGGAGGGCACGTCACTGCGCTTCGGGGGACAGTCATTCGCGAACGTCGTCGAGTGGCTGGACGTCGAGGCCTGCGAGGACGGCGTGCTGATCGCCGGCGACGAGGCGAACATCAATCGCTTCGGCATGCTGTACGGCGCGAACGTCCACGGCACGCTCTGGCGCCACGAGGCGCCGGTGCAGACGCGAATCGACGCGGCGTACGTCGGAGGCAACGTCGAGAACCAGGACCGCTCCACCGACGGCAGCTACTCCGTCGGGCTGACGAACCAGTCCTTCGAGACGGCGAGCGAGACGTGATCGGATCCGAAACTGTTCGACGGGTAGTGGCGCTCGCTCAGGATTCGATTTTCGAGACGATCTCGGCCGCCTGCTTCTCCGCCGTGTCGACGTCGACGGGGGTCGGGATGAGGACGCTCTGGACTTCCCAGTCCTCGTTGCCGTTCTCGTCTCCCATCCGTACTTCGGCCCCGTCGACGACTGATTCACCGACGTTGGCGGCCCAGTCGGGCGTGCGGATCTCGTCGAACGCATCTGGGTCGCGAAACCGGACGTGGACGAAATCGTCGGTCTGATCGATCGACTCGACGGCGGGAGGTACCATGCGATCGGATCCGTGGCCCAGCGGCGTTAGTAGGTGGGCGGTATCGCTACGATGGCGGTGGGTCGCGAGTCGCAAAGAAGTAGTTCGCCGATTCCTTCCGGCAGCGTCGATCTCAGCCGCTGGTCTGCGGCGAGAGCGCACCAGACTCGACCATCTCCTCGAGGGGGTTGTCCTCGATGTCGAGCGGGAGGTCGACGCGGCCGCGCCGACGGACGGACTCGTAGCCCGCGAAGATGATCTCCGTCGTGTTGAGCGCGTTCCGAGCGCAGAGTTCGGACTCTTCACCCGCCTCGTAGGCCTGGATGACTTCCTCGATCGCGCGGTCGATGCAGGATTCGTCGGGCGCGAGGTCGTCGTACTCGCGTTCGATCGTCCGGCCGTCCGCGTAGGATCGGACCCGAACCGCGACCTCGTCGGTAAGGTGAACGTCCATCACGCCCTCCTCACCGACGAGTCGCCAGTCGCCGTCGGCGATCTCGGACGCCGGTCCAGTCGTCGCCATGCCGTAGACGCCGTTGTCGTACTCCCAGGAGGCGAGCATCTGATTCTCGTTGTGCGTCCCGAAGTAGACCTCCTCGTTTCGGTAGTCGAGCTGCCCGATCACCCAGGTCGCGGGCCGCTCGTCGTTGAAGTAGTTGCACATGTCGATGGCGTGCGTGCCGTTGTCGTAGAAGTTCCCCCAGCTGTACTCGATGCGCTCGAGATCGCCGATCGCGCCGTCGTCGAGGAGCTGCTTCGCGTCGCGGAATGGATCGCCGAACCGTCGCATGTGGTTGAACGTGAGTGCGACGCCCGCGCGCTCACACGTCGCGGCCATCCGTTTCGCGCCCCCCCACGTCATCGCCATCGGCTTCTCGCAGTGGATCGCGTCGACGACGCCGCTCTCGGCGCAGCCGACGACGAGATCCGAGTGGGTCGACGGTGGGGTACAGACGCTCACGACGTCTGGCTCGACGGCCGCCAGCATCTCCTCGTAGTCCTCGAAGACACCCTCCTCGTCGATACCGTGCCGAACGGCGAACGCTTCGGCGTTCTCCCTGACGATGTCCGCACAGGCGACGAGTTCGCAGGAATCGAGTTTCTCGTAGGCGGCTGCGTGCTGGTACGCCATCGCGAACCCGTCGCTGGTGGGGTTTTCGGGGTCGGCGCCGGTGCCGACGAATGCGACGCGGTGTGTGGTCATCGCTGCTCACCCGCGACGATAGGGGTGGCCTGTCTGGTCACTGCGCTTGGAAGTGAGTCCATACCTGCGGTGGTGGATCGATGGTCCATCGCTACTCCACGGTCCGGCCCAGGGGGTCATTCCCTTTTTTACGGGGTAGCCTGTCCTTTGTTCGTCCTGCCTGTCTGACTTCTGCCGAACGCCTGCTCGTTGCGAGCCAGATTACTCCGGGTGCCAGTCAGGTTACTCCGTTCGAGAGCCACCGACGACCCGGGCTAGGCCGCTCCTTCCTGGAGCGACGACATTCTTACCAAAATCGCCCGGATAGAACGGGGTCGGCGTGCAGTAATCGTCGCTTTCTTCGTTCAGATCGGCCGTCTGAATCCTCGCCACCGAACTGACGCGCGCCGGCGATCCACCGCTCGCCGACGCCGATTCGCCAGGAGTAGCGGTACTGGTCTCTGGTCTCGCGCTCTCCGTCAGCCCCCGGAGTGAATCGCCGGAGAGTCCACCAGCGTCCACTCGTCGACCCTCCTGTTCTTGCGAGCGGGATACGTTCGCTGGTGATCGACGTACGCCGGGCTTTGTCACCGACCGCCACCGGTAAGGTGCCATCGGGTACACGCCGGGCAGCACTTCAGAGTGAGTCCGGAGGCTGACCGACGGATACTCACAGGTGGCGTCGGGGTTCAGCGATCTTACTCTCGACAATGCGGCTCATTACAGTATGTCCCTGCTCCCACCATCGCATAGCGCGGTCACGTCCCGGGGTCACGACGGCGGGACGGGCCCCTCGCTACTCGACGGATCATGACACACCAACAGTCGACTGCAGACGAGCGGACGGCATCGCCAACTTGGGGATCGGACGTCTCGGTGACGGTGATCGCCACGCCAGGTGACGCCTCCTGTGGGATCGGTACGTACGGTCGCGATCTCCGGAACGCCCTCGACGCCCTGCAACCCGACGAGTCTTCGACGGACTCGGCGGATCGAGAATCGGGTGGTGATTTGGGGACGACGACGAACGGCGACGTCCAGCGGGTAAGCGATGGTGGCACCGCAGCGAGCGGCGGCGAATCGTCGCCAACGAACCGGGCCGCTGTGACGACAGCGACCAGCGACGACCCGTCGACCGTCAGCGGGGCAGCCGATGCGACGACTGCCGACGCCGGAGCGACGACCGATTCGATCGAGTTGGAACAGGACGATCCGAGCGCGGCCCACTTCGTCTCCGTCGCACTCCGGGCCGCGGTTCGCGGCTCGGACGTGGTCCACGTCCAGCACGAGTACGGACTGTTCCGACGCCCTGGGAGCATCTATCCCGGAGTGCTCGGCCTCGTCTTCTTCCCCGTACTCTGGCTCGCGACGCGGATTCGCGGACAGTCGATCGTCGTAACGATGCACTCCGTTCTCACGCCCGCTCCCGAGGAAGCCAGCTTCGCCAAGCGACTCTACCTCTTCGTGATGCACGAACTGATCGCCAGGGTTGCCGACCACGTGATCTTCCTCTCAGAGGACTGCGAGGAACGGTTTCACGACCACGCGGCGCAGGAGCACGACGAGTATAGCGTGCTCCCTCACGGCGTCAACGTCGCGGACGCGAGCTCGGCCGATCGCGCGACCGCACGCGAGTACTTCGGCTTCGATCCCGCAGACGACGTCGTGGCGATCCCCGGCTTCGTTCGGCCGCCGAAGGGCCACGACGTCTTCGTGGAGGTCGCGAAGGAGCTGCCAGACGTCGAGTTCCTGATCGCCGGCGGCGCGCGACCCAAGGGGTTCGACGAGTCCTTTTTCAGGGATCTCGAGTCGACGGCGCCGCCGAACGTGACGATCACTGGGGTTCTCGACGACGAGGAGTTCCCGCTCGCGCTCGCCACGCCAGACCTCGCATTGTTGCCCTACCGCGTCGTCACTCAGAGTGGGACTTTCAACTGGTGTGCGGCACAGGAGCTTCCCGTTCTCGCGAGCGACCAGTCCTACTTCCGGCGAATCGAGTCGGAGTGGGGCGCACTCGAAACCGTCCCGATCGACGACGTCGAGACGATCGCGGCCCGCGTCAGCGCACTGCTCCACGACGACGAGCGCCGCGGCGAACTCGCCGACAGCGTCCGGCGCTACAAGGAGGCGAACAGCTTCGAGACCGTCGCCGGCCACCACCTCCGGATCTACCGATCGCTCCTGGGTGCTGTATCCCTGACTGCGAAGGATTCAGAAAGCGAGGACGCCACGCCTGCCGACGCAACGCCCCAGCGCCTGGCAGCCTGCAGTGCGCAACGCGAGGCGACTGCCACCTCCGATTGATGCCCACTCGAAGCACCGGGTAGCCCCAGGGCTCCACAGGTTCAAGTACGATGCCGCGGCGACCCCGTGGCATGTCTCCAACCAGACGTGCCACGCTCGCCGCAATCGGCGCTGGCGTATCGAGCTGCGTCGGTCCGGTAGCCAGCGCGAGATCACCAGGCGGCGAAGCCAACTCTCCCGACTCCGCGCAATCAGACGGCGTGCAGATCGAGTGGGACCAACGGTACTCCGACGACCTCGGCTGGCGCGTTGAGGACGCCGCCCCAAACGGCAGCGGTGGCGTCGTTGCACTCTGTAATCTCCTGCAGGGACCCGACACATCTACCGCTGCCAGACTCGTCGAGATAACGCCCGACGGCTCCTCGAAAACGATTACGACGTTCGGCTATCCCCAACAGGACGCCACCCGCTACGGGTACAGAGCCGTCGAACCCGGAATCGACGGTGGATACGTCGTCGTGGGCGTCGAAATCGAGGTCGACTGGGCCGACAGCGTGACTGGGTTCGACGCTCCGATCGTGCACGTCTCCGACGACGGCGAACAGCAGTGGTCGGCGACGGTTCCGGGCATCGTCGGCACGACCGACTATCCGGATCCAACCAGCCTCGCCCAGGTCACCGACGGGTATCTCGTCGCTGCGACGGATTATCTGAACGACGGCGGAACGGTCCTCGTACGGTACGATACCGACGGCAAACGACAGTACAAGCAGAGCTACGCGACGGCGGACGGCAGCATCTCGCCACTCGAACTCACGTCCGCGGACGACGGCGGTGCCTACTACCTTGGCTATCGAAACGTCGAGCAGTCCCCGAACGACGACGAGCCAGTACTCGCACAACTCGACGCCGATGGGAGCGAACTCTGGCAGGTCGATACCGGATTGAGCGGCCGCGTTCCCCTCGGGTTCACAGCCACAGAGGATCGGTATCTCGTGGTCGGCAGTGACGTCGGCGGCGGAGAGAGTACGAACGCCGGCTGGGCCATGGAGCTCAGCGGCGACCCGCCGACGATCGACTGGACCGGATCCGTCGACGAGTTCGGTACGGCACTTGCAGACGCTGCAGTCCCGCCGGGATCGGACGAGTGGGTGTTTTCGGGGAGGACAGCCGTCGAACCGGCCGAGGACGCTGCCGACGGGGATGGTGATGGAAACTCGGGCGGCACCGTAACGGGCCGGATCGTAGCGGGAACCGACCTCACGTCGCCATCTGTGACGCGGACCGTCGACGGAAGCAGCGTCTTCCTCGATATCGTCCCATCTGGGGACGGAGTGGCCTACGCGCTCGGCAGGGCTGGAACCGGTGCAGATTCGGAACTGGGCGTCGTGCGACTCTCGACGCCGCTCGACCCGAAAGAGATCTCGACCTCGGTCACGCCTACGACGGTCTCTCCCGGCGATTCCGTCGACCTGTCCATCGACTCCGTGGGTGAGTACGATTCGACTCTCCTCGAGACGACGTGGTCGACGAACGGATCGTCGGTCGGTACAGGGAGCACGGCCGAGGCGAGTTACGACGATCCCGGTGAGCACGCTCTGACGGCAACGATCCGTACACAGGATGGGAGAACCACCACCGTCGAGCACGTGGTGACGGTCGGTGAGCCAGAGTCCAGCAATTCCAACGGCGGCGGTGATGGATCGCCCGGTTTCGGGATGCTCGCGGCTGGTGGCGGCCTCGCAGGCGCCGCCGCGCTCCAGCGACTCCGTGGCGGTGGATCGGACGGCCAAGCAGAGTAGCGTCCCCAATTCTACAACGCGAATCCGCCCCGGGGACACAGTTGTCTCAGTACGTTCGCGCGAAGTAGGCCGTCTCCAGCGCCTCGTCGCCACACATTGCACAGTCCTCGTGGATCGGCTCCTCGTCCTCGTCGAGGGGAACCATCACGATCTCCGCGGCGATCTCGTCCTTGATCACGGTCTCGCAGGCCTCGTCGCCACACCAGCCACACTTGACGTAGCCGCCGTGCTGGCCGATGGTGCCGAGGATCTGGTTGGGCTCGTCGGCCTCGCGGACGTTCATTTCGAGGTTCTCCTCGGCGGCGTCGTAGAGCTTCGCGTAGACGTCGTCTAGTGCATCGTCCACGTCGTCGACCGCCGTCTCGCGATCCGCGACGACGGATTCGCCGTCGGGCCGGTGAACGAGCGTCGCCTCACCGTCCTCGACCTCGTTGGGGCCGATCTCGATGCGGAGCGGTACTCCGTGGAGCTCGTGCTCGTTGAACTTGAAGCCGGGATTCCGCGTATCGCGGTCGTCGAGGTCGACGCGAAGGCCCGCGTCCTCGAGTTCGGCGGCGAGTTCGTCGGCGTAGTCGAGGACCTCCTCGCGGGTGTCCTCTTGCCAGATGGGGACGATCGCGACCTGTGTGGGTGCGATCGCCGGGGGAAGGACGAGCCCCTGATCGTCGCTGTGGGTCATGATGAGCGCTCCGAGTGCGCGCCACGACAGGCCCCAGGAGGTCGTGTGGGCGAGCGCCTCGTCCTCGTCCTCGTCGGTGTAGGTGATCTCGAACGCCTCCGCGAAGGACGTGCCCAGGTCGTGGCTGGTGCCGCCCTGGACGGACTTGCCGTCGGGCATCAGCGCCTCGACGGTCGTCGTCGTCTCGGCACCCGGGAACTTGTCGTGGTCGGGCTTGCGCCCGCGGAGGACGGGCATGGCCAGCAGCTCCTCGTAGGTCTCCTCGTACTGGTCGAGGCGGAGCATCGTCTCCTCCCAGGCCTCCTCGGCGGTCTCGTGGGCGGTGTGGCCCTCCTGCCAGCAGAACTCCTTCGTCCGGAAGAACGGCTTCGTCTCCGTGGCCTCCCATCGGACGACCGAACACCACTGGTTCAGCCGCATCGGGAGGTCGCGATGCGAGCGCGTCCACTGGGCCATGAACGGCGCGATGATCGACTCGCTGGTGGGTCGCACGGCGAGGCGCTCCTCGAGCTCCTCGTGGCCGCCGTGGGTCACCCAGGCGACCTCGGGGTCGAACCCCTCGACGACGTCCTTCTCCTTCTCGAGGTAGGACTCGGGGATGAACAGCGGGAAGTAGGCGTTGTCGACGCCGGTCGCCTTGAACTTCGCGTCGAGGTGGTCCTTCAGCGACTCCCAGAGCGCCCACCCGCGGGGCCGCGTGACGATGAACCCGCCCATCGGCGCGTAGTCTGCGATGCCGGCCTTCTGGACGACCTCGGCGTACCAGTCGCCGGTGGCGTGCTCCTTCGATTCGGTGATGCCCAGCTCCTGGGCGTCGTCGTCGGTCATTAGGCGAATCGTGTGCGGTAGCGGGCATAAACGTCCCGAAGGTGTGTCGGGCGGTCGCGCGGCGCTGGCGAGTCGGAGCGGCAGCTGCTCGGCGTAGAGTCGGTGAAGGAAGTAGTGACGAGCGTCTGTCCGTTACGGGCTCAGTCGTTGGCGATCGGCCGGGACCACTCGCGCGACCCTCGGGTCCCGTGCGCTCCCAGGTCTTCGCCCTACGGACTCAGACGCTGGCGATCCCGCGGGAACACCGGCAGACGTTCCTGCTCGCTTCGCTCGCGGGCTGCGACTTCCGAGCTCCCGCTCGACGGACAACGGCGTCGCCTACGGCGACAGCCGTTGCCGGTCTCGCGGGAACAGAACCGTCTCCCGGATGTTGTCCAGATCCAGCATCGTCATCACGAGGCGCTCGGCACCGAGGCCGAAGCCGGCGTGAGGCGGCATGCCGTATTTGAACATCTTCGTGTAGTACTCGAACTGCGCGGGGTCGAGGCCCTGCTGCTCGAATCCCTCGACGAGCGCGTCGTGTCGGTGTTCGCGCTGCCCGCCGGAGACGAGCTCCATGACCGGGTGCATCAGGTCGAAGCCGGTGGACTCCTGTGGGTCATCGTCGGTGTCCTTGATGTAGAACGGCTTGACCTCGCTTGGCCAGTTCGTGATGAAGTAGTGCTCGCCGACGGCCTCGCCGAGCGCGCGCTCGGCTTCCGTCGAGAGGTCGTCGCCCCAGACGAGCTGCTCGTCGAGCTCGCCGGTCGCGTTGACGCGCTCGATGGCCTCCTCGTAGGTGAGCCGGGGGAAGTCGCCATCGGGGGCGACAAACTCGTCTGCGAGCTCGAGCTGTTCGAGCTCTCGCTGGCAGTTCTCGGCGACGGCCTCGTAGGCCGCCGTGACGATCGATTCTGCGACGTCCATTGCGTCGGGAGCGTCACAGAACGCGCCTTCGAAGTCGATCGAGGTCGCCTCGTTGAGGTGTCGGGGCGTGTTGTGCTCCTCCGCGCGGAAGATCGGGCCGATCTCGAAGACCCGCTCGAAGCCACCGCCGCTGGCGAGCTGTTTGAACAGCTGCGGGCTCTGGTTCATGAACGCTTCCTGCCCGAAGTAGGTGATCGGGAACAGCTCCGTCCCGCCCTCGGTACCGGTCGCGACGATCTTCGGGGTCGTGATCTCCGTGCAGTGGAGCTCGCGGAACTCCTCGCGGACGGCCTCGAGGACCGTCGAGCGGATCTCGAAGATCGCGCGAACCTCGGGCTTGCGCGTGTCCAGCGTGCGGTTGTCGAGTCGCGTCGAGAGGTCGGCGTCGACCTTGCCGGAGGGGTCGAGCGGGAGCTCGGGCTCGGCCTCGGCGACGACCTCGAAGGAATCGATCGTCATCTCGACGCCGGTCGGCGCGCGCTCCTCTTCCTCGACCGGTCCGGTCACGCGAACCACGCTCTCTCGCGTGACTTCGGTGGCCAGCTCCTCCAGGTCCTCGTCGATCTCGCCCTTCTCGACTTTCACCTGAATGCGGCCGGTCGCGTCCCGGACGATTACGAATGCGATGCCCCCGAGGTCGCGGACCTCGTGGACCCACCCGGCAACGGTGGCGGTCGTGCCGGGGTCGGCGTCAGCAGTGTAAGTACGGTCGTCCATACGGAGCGGTGCGACGGCCGGCCTGTAAACACCGTCGATTTGTCAGGGGATGGCCGTCGCGGTGACCGTCGCCGGAACACTCTGCAGAATCAGAACGCCTGCCCGTCCCGCGAGGCTTCACTGCCGTCGGCCAGCGTCGTCCCGCCCGTCAGTTCGCCGACGCAGAAGCGACAGAACCGAAACTCGGCCGCGTTCTCGACGCCACAGTGCGGGCACTGCACGATCCGATCCCGTTCGATCGGCGGCAGTTCGCCGGATCCACCGCTGGGGCCGTCTCCGTCGGCGACCGCTCCGTGGCCGAGTTCGCGCGTCGGTCTCGACTCGCCGTCGCCACGGCCCCGGATCTCGGCGTCGCTCGATTGCCCCGGTCCAGCCTCCGCCGAGAGCTCCGGGGGCGCGTTCACTGACGGCTCGGAGCGTCCCACGTTCCCGCGGACGAAGTACGCCAGGACGAGCAGGTGGCCGAGTGCGAATCCCGCTGCTGCCACCCACAGCCAGACGCCGGACTCCAGGCCCAGTGGCATTGGTACACATGAACTACCGTCTCTGGCCCAATAAAACGCGCGGCGGCACGGCGATGTGTCTGGTTGACACGCCCGTCGATTCCGGCCGACAGCTCGGGCTGGCAGTGCATGAGCGAGCGAGAAGCGGTGCGAAAGTGGGACCGACCGACGGACGCATAGCCTCTGGATCGATGCTGCTGGGCCTGGGCTGCCGATCAGCGTCAGTGTTCCGTCGCGTCTGGGAACGGCAGGTCGACCACGTCGCCGTCGTCGGGAACGAACGCCTCGCCCTCGAAGGCTGTCCTGGCCTCGGTTTCGTGGCCGGCAACGTCGTGGGCGTATCGCGAGGAGATGTGGGTCAAGGCGAGCTTCCGGACGTCGGCACGCGCCGCGATCTCGCCGGCCTCTCTGGCCGTCGAATGCCCTGTCTTTCGCGCCCGGTCGGCGCGGTCGTCGGCGAACGTCGCGTCGTGAATCAGCAGGTCGGCACCGTCTGCGATCTCGACGGTCCGATCCTGCGGTCGCGTGTCGCCGGTGTAGACCAGCGTCCGTCCGGGCCGTGGCTCGCCGACGACCTGCTCGGGCTCGATCGTCCGGCCGTCATCGAGTTCGACGGCCTGGCCGTCGTGGAGCTGGGAGAATTCGGGGCCGACGGGGACGCCGAGCTCCTCCGCGCGTTCGCGGTCGAACCGCCCCTTCCGATCGTCTTCGATGAGTGCGTACCCGACTGCCGTCGTGTGGTGATCGACGTCGAAGGATCGGATCTCGTACTCCTCGCGGCGCAGGACGACGCTCTCGGGCTGGACCGTCGAGAGCCGGAGCGGAAAGGAGGGGGTGCCGCCCAGTGCGTCGAGGAACTGCCGCACGTCGCTCTTCGTGCCTGGTGGCACGTGGATCGTCAGCGCTGCTTCGCGATCGTTGAAATCGAGCGTCTCGAGCAGCCCTGGAAGTCCGTAGACGTGGTCGCCGTGGAGATGCGTGACGAAGATGTGCCCGACGTCGAACCCGGCACCGAAATGCATGAGCTGGCGCTGGGTCCCCTCGCCGCAGTCGAAGAGATGGCGGTCGCCCTCACGGTTGACGAGGATCGAACTGGGGTTGCGCTCCGTGGTCGGCACCGCACCGCCGGTCCCCAGGAACGTCACGCGAAGCGTCATCCCGTCGTGCTCCGGACCGTGTGCCGAAAGGCGTATCGAAACCGCCGGGCGGACGCTGTCGGCGGGGGCGAACGAGCGCTCCGTTTCGCTGGACGCCAGTGTCCAGCGCTTCGCCGGTCTGCGGCGGTTCGCCCCGGAACGGGATGCCGGTCGACGCTGCAGGTCGGATCGTCGGTCTTAACCCCGAACCCGCCGAACCCGCTCGCGATGAGTGACGAGGTGCCCCGCTCGCGAAGCGTCGTCGTCGGGGCCGTCAAATACGCCATCGTTCGCGGCGAGTCGCGACTGTTCCGCAGCTACGCGGCGATCGGGAGCCTGCTCGCGCTGTTCGTCGGCATGGTGTTCGTCCTCGCGCTGCCAGTCTGGGTCGTCGAGATCGCCGACTCCGGCGGCGGGCCGCTCCAGCGGATCGGCATCGGGCTGCTCTGGCTCGTCGGTCTCGTCGTCGTGGCGACCATCGTGGTACCGATGTTGTTCGTCGTGCGCCGGCACCGAGAGGGCCGCCAGGAACGGCAGTTCGCGTTCGGCCTCGCCGGGTTCGTCTACGTCCTCTCCGTTTATCTCGCGCTGGTGGTCTCCGCGCCGGCGGACCTGCGCGAGTCGCCAAGCGGCGTGCTCGCCCCGGTCCTCGAGGCGCTGTACGGTCTCCCGCGTCTCTCCGGCATCGCGTTTCCCGTGCTGGGGACGATCCTGCTGTTCGCCATCGAGTACGGGCTCGATCGGTAGCGCCGAGCGCGGCGCCGCAGGCACCGAGACGAATCTGAACGGACTGCTGGTCGCTGGACGAACAGTTTCTGGACGGAAGATTCCGAGACGGATCGGGGCTGATCGACCGACGTACGGCGCCCTGCGAGCGCCCCAATTTAAGTTACGCCACGCCCTGGTCTGTCATAATGCTACGAACGACGATCGTCGCTGCCGCCGTCCTGCTCGCTGCTCTCGTGGGCGCAGCGGGGTTGGCGGCGGCAGGCAGCGGTGCGGCACAGGACTCCGAGGAGGTGACCATCGAACTCGTCGTCACGACGCCGGAGGGTGACGCCATCGGTGGCGCCGAGGCGACGGTCGAGGCGGGCGGGACATCGCAGACGAAGACGACCACGGGCAACGGCCGTGTGTACTTCGACGTGGCCGCTGGCGCCGACGGCACGATCACACTCTCTCACGACGACTACGTCAAGAACGTCGTCCACGAGTTCAGCGACGCCTCGTCGGGTCAGACCGTCGAGACGACGATGTACGAGCCGGCGACCGGCGAGATCACCGTCGTCGACACGAACGGCGAGCCAGTCGAGGGAGCGACGGTCCGGTTCCGGAAGAACGGGCAGAGCGCCGTCTCGGCAAAAGGCGATACCGACGCCGACGGCGTCTTCGCCTCCGACCAGGTAGAGGCCGGCACCTACACTATCAGCGTCAAAGAGCCGGGCTACTACGACACCGAGCAGAGTGTCGAACTCACTGGTACGACGAACGAGACCATCGAGATCGAAGCTGGCGAGGTGACGGTCGGTCTGGTCACCAGCGACCCGACGCCGGAAGGACCGGGGCAGGTGAGCGCAAACGTCGCGATCACACTCGACGGTGAAACGGAAAAGAGCACGACGACGCGTACGGACGAGATCCGTTCGGTCATCCTCGACGTCAACCGGAACTACGACGTCGAGATCACGAAGGAGAACTACAGCACCGTCTCGACGAGCCTGAACACCGGCGAGAGCGACGAACAGGTGACCTTCAACGTCACCCGAGAGCCGTCGATCTCGCTCTCGCTCGGCAACGAGCGCGTCGTCGTCGGGGAGACCCTCCGCGTCGAAGTCACCGACGAGTACGACCGTCCCGTCGAGGGCGCGAGCGTCTCCGTCGCCGGTGAGAGCTCCGGCGAGACCGACGCTCAGGGCGTCGCGAACGTGGAGATCCCGAGCGAAGGCGATCTCGACGTCAGCGCCGAGTACGACGGTCTCAGCGCCGAGTCCAAAACTGTCACCGGGATCGCGGGCTCTTCCGGTGACGGCAGCGGCAACGAGACAGGCAACGACAGCGACGACGGCGGCACGGGTGACGGCTCGCCCGGCTTCGGCGTCGTGGCAGCACTGCTCGGTGCGCTCGCGGCGGTCGGGATCCTCTCCCGCCGACGCTGAGTGTCGACCGGCGACTCACTTTTCGGCCGTTTTTTGTCCAGACTTCTCAGCAGTAGCTCAGATCGGTCATTGCACGGCGCGTAGCCAAACGGCGGCCTCGAGTCTCAGTCGCCAAGCTGAGCTGCCGTCTCGAGTCCACTCCGGAGTGCAGCATCGATCCGCGACTCGCCCTCGACCCAGTCGCCGGCGACGTGGAGCCCGGCGGCTGCCGGGTCACTCTGGACTCCAGGTGCGAGCCCATCGTCGGTGAGCGCGTACCGCCACCGGACGACGTCCGTCCAGTCTGGGGACGCGAGGGCTGGCTCGTCGACGAGGTCGGCGACCAGATCCGTGGCGTCCTCGGCCACCAGCTCGTCGTCTGCTCGCCGGTACGTTCGCGACCACTCGGAGCTGGCTTGCAGGATCAGGAGCGATCCGCCGTCGACGTGGCCTGGCTTGCACTCCTCCCGGGCGACCCAGCCCAGATCCCGCGTCTTCGACACGTCGACGAGGGCGTAGTAGGGCCACTCCAGTGGCCGATCGTATCTGGCGGCGACGGTCGTGATCGGTCGAAACTCCACGGAGCGAGCCGCTTCGCGGAGGCCGTCGGCAACGGCAACGTCGAGGAGGAGCTCGGCGGTCGTCGGCGCCGGTGGGGTGAGGACCACGTGATCGAACTCGGCCGATTCGGCCTCGACCGTCGCCAGCTCATCGGACACGTCGTCGTCCAACCGGGATCCTGTGGGCCCAGTCTCCAGCGTCCAGCGGCCGTCGTCCGATCGGTAAACGCCGACGACGTCGGTCTCCCAGTGGACCGTCGCGTCGGCGGATTGGAGGAGCGTACTCGCGATCGAGGCGACGCCGTCGCGCCCCGTCAGTTTCGGCTCGTCGGTGTCGCGCCCGGGAGAAACGTCGCCGTCCGCGTCGACGGTCCAGACCTCGCCTTCGACCGCGACCAGATCGTCGGCGAGCGGGCCGTCGACGAGCGTCTGCACTCGCTCGCTCTCAACGGAGAGGTAGTTCGCGCCGACGTCGTAGACGCACTGCCCGCGACGACGGGTCGCTGCGCGGCCGCCGGCCTCGCGCTGTCGCTCGTAGAGCGTCACTGCGGCATCGGCGTCACGGAGTCCGTAGGCCGTCGCAGCGCCAGCGGCTCCGGCGCCGACGATGGCGACGCGTTCTGTCACGCTTGCACACTTCGGGAGTCCAGTGCAAAAGCCCCGCGTTCGGGGAGGCTGGGCGCAGTTCGATCGACGGCGACGAACCGGGCCCGCTTCGGGCGAGCTACACCCGTTCGGGAAGCCAGCCACCGTCGACTTCGACGTTTTCGCCACTGACGTAGTCGCTCCCGGGATCGAGGAAGAAGTACAGTGCCTGGATCAGATCCTCGAACGCTGCGGGGCGATCCCGTGGAAGCGTCTCGGGAAACTCCTCGGAGTTCTCGATCACGTACGGCGAAATTGCGTTGACGGTGATGCCGTCGTCGCTGGTATCGGCGGCGAGCATCCGCGTGAACATCAACACGCTGGCCTTCGCCGCGAAGTACGGGAAGTTTTTCGGGCTGACCAGCCCCCTATCAGCGGAGGCGTACCCAATGTTGACGATCCGGCCGTACCCCTGCTCTCGCATGGCGGGGAGCGCGCGCTTCGAGCAGAGGTAGGTCGCGTCGACGTTCGTCGCGAAGACGTCTCGCCAGGTCTCGTAATCGATCTCCGACCAGTGGGTCGGCGCGAACGCGCCGACGTTGTTGACGAGCACGTCGACTGGGCCGAGCTCGGCCTCGACCCGCTCGAAGAGCACCGCGACCTCTTCGGGATCGGTGACGTCGCCCTGGACCCTAGTGACGCTACTGGCAGTACCCTCTGTAGCGCCGTCGAGGCTGGGTGCCGCGTCGCGAGCTTCCTCGGCGGCAGCCTCGGCCGCGTCTTCGCTCGTGTTGTAGTGGATCGCGACCGATGCGCCCTTCGCTGCGCAGGCGACCGCCATCGCACGGCCGAGTCCGCGGGCGCTTCCGGTCACAAGCACGGTTCGCCCGGAGAGGTCGACGTCGATCATGGCAAACACGTCGGCTGCCAGGACTAAAGTGGCGCCGCTTCCCGGTGTCTCGCCTCTCGTGCGTGCTCGATCGTCTACGCCGGTCGGTTACTCGTCCCGCCGCTCCTTCCAGCGTTGTTCCTGCAATCGCTCCGCAACGTGGCGGTCTCCTGCGGCCAGTTCGTCCCGCGCCTCCCGCTCGAAGGCGCTCACGTCGGCGAGGAGTCCGTTCTGGAAGGATTCGACGAGGTCGTAGGACCACCGCTCGTCGTCGACGACGCCTCTCGGTAGCAGCCCGTCCCGTATCGCGTCGGCGAGTTCGGTGTGGCCTGCTGCCCGCAGGTGCTCCTCCGCCGCTGCGAGGTGGTCCATCCCGTGCCCAGTCGCGTGGTGGAACTGCAGCAAGTGGCCGTTGGCCCGCTGGAGCCACTCGCAGCCGAGCTCGACCTCGTGGAGCGCTGCCACCGTCCCCTCCTCAGGGCTCCCACCCGTCGATGTGTCGTGACCGGGGGCCATGGGTATCTGTAGCACACAACGGCGGTTAGTGTTTCCGCCGGCCGCGTGATCGACGATTCCTCGCTATCGAAAAGGAGTCTCTCTCTACGCTTCATAGTGGTGCTACGGCATTCTGAGGGGCTGAGAGTGAAATCAGCAGGAATTTTATATACCTGGGGAGCGACGGTTTAGATTGCAATGCCGACAGGTACGGTCGACTTCTTCAACGATTCGGGCGGTTACGGGTTTATCGAAAGCGAGGACTCGGACGAGGACGTCTTCTTCCACATGGAGGACGTCGGCGGTCCCGACCTGGAGGAGGGTCAGGAGGTCGAGTTCGAGATCGTGCAGGCCGATAAAGGCCCGCGCGCGAAGGACCTGACTCGCCTGTAATCCCACGACGAGAGCGGCCCAGACACCGGGAGCGACCGACGCCCCGCGAAACGCGATCCTTCGTTTATTGCCTCGGTGAGCTACGGGTGTGGGATTCGGGGGGCGTCGTACTGACCGCAACCGCAGCAACGACTGCCTCGAAAGCCCTCTGCCGGCTCCGCTTCCGAGAGACGTTCCTGCTCGGCCTCCGGCCTGCGCGGGCTGCGACTCTCGACGTCTCGCTCGCTCCGCTCACGAGACTCGTGCGGCTCGCTGCGGTCCTCGCCTCGCTCACTCCGTTCGCTCGGCTGCGGTCCTTGCTTCACCGTGCTTCCCGGACCCGGCCTCGCCCTTTCAGTTTGCCAGAAGACAGAGTCTTCTGGCCGCCCGAAAATCTTCGATTTTCGCAGGCCGCCAGGGATGGTGGACTGACGGGATTGCGATACACGTGGGGAAGTCGGCCGAGCGCGATCCGTGGGCGTGCCGGCGGCCGCGCTCCCCCAGATCAGCGGAGCGGGGCAGCGCTGGATCGTGAGCGGTAAAAGCAGCCGCTGTCTGGGTCTCGTATGGACGACGTTACGGATCCTGATCTCTACCAGCGGACCCAGCGGCTCCTCGAACCGGGCGAGATCGAACTGGACGGGCTCATCGTCCACACCGATCTCCCCAGCGAGGACGACATCGAGATGCTCGACGAGACGCTCGCCGTCGGCGACGTAATCGCCGAGCACGCCGGCCACGATCCTTCCGAGACCTACGTCTACTCGGGCAACGACGACCCCGACTTCTCCTCGAATCAGCACCAGGGGCTGACCCTCGACGGCGACGAGTTCGTCTGGGAGTGCCAGCAGCTCCTTCGTTCGGGTAGCTACGACCTCGTCTTCTACTTCGAGGCCAGCGCCGATCGCGAGGCGATCGCGGAGGCGGCGGCCGAGCAGACCGGCTTCGCGACGACGGCCGTCGCGGGCCAGTAGACGGAGCTGGCAGGATCGCGTACTCCCCTCGCCCAGAGGCGTCTTCGGGGTCGTCCCAACCGAAAAACGCAAACGGGGGGCTGTGCTACCGATCCGCACATGGAGACGCGTCGGGTGCGTGCGGGCGTCGTGTTGTTGCTCGCAGTCGTTGCGCTCGGAGCGGCTGGTGCAGCCGTCGACAGTAGCGGTGGCGGAAGCGGATCCAGCGGTGCAGGTGGTGGAACGAGCTCCGGCGCCGGGGCCGACAAGGGCAGCGGCCTCGCGCCGATGATCGACCAGAGCGAGCCGCTGTTCCCGGGTGACATTCTCACGATGCTGATCGGGATCATGGCCGCCGGCGGATTCCTCGTCGCCGTGGTCGCACTCGTGTTGGCGATCACGCGCTGGGACTGGCCGGACCTGTTCGCGTACGTTCAATCGAAGCTCCAGACGATCGCGTTCTTCGGACTGGGCCTCCTGGCCCTTTACTTTCTCTTCGAACTGCTGTCGCTGTCCGGCGGCGACGACACCCCGGGCGGCGTTACGTCGCAGGCGGAGGGAGCAAGCGACGTCGCCTCGGAGACCGGCGTCGAGCTGACTGCGGCGGTCGGTGTCGCCATCGTGATCGTGGCACTGGTGGTCCTGCTTCTGATCGCGCGGTCGGCCGAAGATGACGACGACGGTGCTGCGTCCCGCGCCGCTCCGGATTCCGGTGAGGGCGCCGTCACGTCGGGTGGATCGAACGTCGGTGGCACGACCATCAGCAACCAGCCCGCCGACAACGAGGTCTACGAAGCGTGGCTCTCACTCGCCAGCGCGGCGAACGCCAACGCCCACCGGGACACGCCAGAGGAGGTCGCCGACAGCGCCGTCGATGCCGGCGTTGACGAGGCGGCCGCCCGGGAGATCACGTCGCTGTTCGAGTCGGTGCGGTATGGCGATCGCGAACCGACGAGCGGGATCGAGGAGCGCGCTGCGCGGGCCCGAGCCAAACTCTCGGGTGAACGATGAGCGCGGCGACCGACCGTCTTCCGCGTGTCGACCTCGTGACCGTCGGCATCGGAGTCGCGGCCATCGTCGCGATTCTGGGGATCGTCAGCGTGTTCACTAGCGCACTCGACCTGAGTAGCCTCGTGCAGAACCGGTTCCGGATCACCGTCGGCCTCGTCGGCGTCGGCCTCGGCGCAGTTATGGCGAAGGGGTGGATCGACGCCGAGGAAGACGGCTACCGTCCCCCCGACCGCGAGCGAGTCCTCCCCGTCTCCGTCCCCGGCGACGAGTTCGACGAACTGCTGTGGCTCCGGTCGGTCGCCACCTCTACGGAGTCGATCCGGTACTACCGATCCGAGAGCCGTGACGAACTGCTGGCCGTGGCGATCGAGGTCCTCGAACTCCACCGCGGCTACTCCGAGGACGAGGCCCGGGAGCGACTCCGCGACGGTAGCTGGACCGACGACCCGGTCGCACGGGAGTTCTTCCAGTACGGCGGCGGGAGCGAGGTGAGCGAGCAGCTCTCGAACACGGTCCGCCGGTCCCGTGGTAGCGACCACCCCTACACCCGCCGTGCGCGCCGAACGATCGACGTCCTCGACGGCATCGTGGAGGGCGAACGATGACTGCCCAGAGCGTTCCGGCTGCGGCGCAGAACCTCCCCGACGAGGTCCTCGAGCAGCGGCAATCGGAGCGAGACGACCAGGGCGTGCCGACCGGCCTCCGCCGAACGAACCGCTGGCGCGGAATCGCCGCTCTGACGCTCGTCGCGATCGGCGTCGGCGTCCTGATCGAGCAGCCCGCAGCGTTGCTCGCCGGCGTGTTCGGCGTTGCCTTCGCCGCCTACGGCGAGGTCGGTGCGGCGCCCGATCCGACCCTCGCCGTCGAGCGATCGATCGCCGACGAGGAGCCGGGAGACGGCGACGAGGTCCCGGTGACGGTGACGATCACGAACGAGGGCGATCGGACGCTGACCGACTTGCGCGTCGTCGACGGCGTCCCCGACGGGCTGTCGGTCGTCAGCGGTTCGCCACGGGCGGCCACAGTGCTTCGGCCGGAGGAGTCCCTCGAACTGTCCTACGAGGTCGACGCGACTCGCGGCGACCACGCGTTCGATCCCATGGTGGCGATCGTCCGGGACGTCACGGGTGCCACGGAACGTGCCGTCGAAATCGAGACGAGCGGCGGCATCGACTGCGTCCCGTCGTTTCCGGCCGATCCGCCGGCGTTCCCGCTGCGCGCCCAGACGACGAGATACACCGGCCGTGCGTCCGCGACGGAGGGCGGCGACGGCGTCGAGTTTCACGCGACTCGCGAGTACCGTGCCGGGGATCCACTCTCCCGGATCGACTGGAAGCGAACCGCCAGAACGCGGGATCTCACCACCGTCGAGTACCGCCTGGAGCGCGCCGCCTCCGTCCTGATCGCCGTCGACGCACGCAAAGCGGCCTACGCGTCGCACGATTCCCACGGCGAGACGACCGTCGACCGCTGCGTCGACGCCGCCCGGACCGTCGCAGCCTCGCTGTTCGATGCGGGCCACTCCGTCGGCCTCGCTGCGATCTCGCCGCGACCGTGCTGGATCACGCCGGGGCAGGGCGTCGAGCACCGGCTCGAACTCACGACCACGCTCGCCCGGCACGAGGCCTTCTCGCGCGAGCCGCCTGCGGAGTCGACCAACGTCTACGCCGCTGGCCGCGAGATTCGCAGCCGGCTCGCGAGCGACACGCAGGTCGTCTTCGTCTCGCCGATGATCGACGACGCCGGCGCCCAGATCGCCTACCGGTTCGACGCGCACGGCCACCTGACGACGGTCGTGAGCCCCGACTCCTGCGTCGACGATACCGCCGGCCACCAGACCGCGTCCGTCTCGCGATCACTGCGGATCACGACGACGCGCCACGCCGGACTGCCGACGATCGACTGGGATCGCGACGAGCCCTTCGACCACGCGATTATTCGATCCAACCGACGGTGGTCCGCGTGAGCGACGACGCCTTCGACGTCGGTGCACCCGAGCCCGGCGTCCCGATCACCGCCATTCCGGCGACGATCGCCATTCTGGCGACCGCGGTAGCGATCCCCGCCGCGGTGCTGGCGCTTCTCGGGGCGAGCCTGATGATCGTCGGCGTCCGACGTGGGAACCGACGGCTCCACACGATGGGCGCCGCCGCGTCGTTCGCGGGGGTGTTGTTCGCGACGGCACTGGGCGCAGCGCCCGCGCTCGCACTTCTGGGTGGGGCCTGTGCCGTGTTGGCCTGGGATGCTGGCGAGCACGCGATCGGGCTGGGCCAGCAGGTCGGACGGGACGCCGACGCCCGCCGGGCCGTGCTGGTCCACACCGGTGCGAGCAGCCTCGCAGCGATCGGGATCGTCCTCCTGACGACGGTCGTCTACCTGCTCGCACGGACCGGTCAGCCGAGCACCGCCGCTGGCGTGCTCGTCGCCGCAGTCGGGCTGTTCGCGCTGTTGCTGCATCGGTAGTCGGCAGTTCGTCGTTTCCTCGTTGTGCGTGGCCTCCCGCCGTCTCTGGCATCTCGAAAATCGGATTCTCGCCGTCCAAAGCCTCTCTACGCCATGATATCTACCGAGTCGATCCCTCCGGCCGGTCGCACGCCTTATGCCACTCGCTCCCGTTTCGCCGGCCATGAACGCGGAGCTTGCCACGCCCGACCGGGCGATCGTCAACGCTTTCCAGGGCGGGTTTCCCGTCGTCGCCGACCCTTTCGAGCCGGCGGCCGCCGCTCTCCGGGAGCGTGGCATCGAGATCGACGCCGACGAGCTGCTCGATCGGATCACCGCGATGGACGAGGCCGGTACCCTCTCGCGGTTCGGCCCGCTCGTGAACGCCGACGAGATCGGCGGGACCGCGACGCTCGTCGCGATCCACGCCCCCGAGGAGCGCTACGACGAGGTCGTCGACGCGATCAACGACCGTCCCGAGGTCGCCCACAACTACGCCCGGGAGCATCCCCACCTCAACGTCTGGTTCGTCGTCTCGGTCGCCGACGCCGACCGGGTCGAGGCGGTGCTCGCGGAGATCGAGGCCGAAACCGGGCAGGAGACCTACGACCTGCCGAAGCTCCAGGAGTTCCGGGTCTCGGCACATTTCCCGATCGACGGACCGCTGGAGGGCGATGGCATCGACCTGACTGACGTCGGGGCCGGTGCGGACGCGACAGCCGAGGCGAGCGACGATGCGACGGCTGACGGCCTCTCCGCCGACGAGCTCGACCTGATCGCAGCCGTGCAGGACGGCCTGCCGCTCACTCGAACGCCCTACGCCGACGTCGCCGAGGAGCTCGGCCAGACGCCGGCCTGGGTGCGTGAGACGCTCGCTCGCTTCGAAGCCGAGGGGAAGATTCGCCGGATCGGGGTCGTCCCGAACCACTACGCGCTGGGCTACTCGGAGAACGGGATGACGGTCTGGGACGTGCCGAGCGAGGACGTGGCCGAGGTCGGCGAGACCGTCGCTGCACTGCCCTTCGTCACTCACTGCTACGAACGCCCGCGTCACGAGGGCGTCTGGCCGTACAACCTCTTCGCGATGACGCACGGCCGGTCCGAAGCCGAGAGCGAGGCCCGCATCGAGGAGGTCAGGAACACGATCGAGGAACTGACCGAGGTCCGGCAGTGGGACACGCTGTTCTCCTCGGAAATTCTCAAGAAGACCGGTATCAACGTCGCCGAGCGCGCGGCGACGGCCGCCGACGAGGCCGGCGACGGCGACTTTGCTGACGCCGATTCTGCGGCTGCCGACTCCGCTGCCCCCGACTCCACGGACGCAGACTCCGCGGACCCCGACGCTCCCACCGACGCATGATCCCGCTCGCGCACGATTTCACGAACGAGACGGTGCTGATCTTCGGTGGCGGCAGCGTCGGCGCGCGGAAAGCCCGTCACTTCGCGGTCGAAGCGGACGTCGTGGTCGTGAGCCCGGCGTTCGTCGAGGACTCGTTCGACGACGCCGATCTGATCAAGGCCGTGCCGGACCCAGATGCCGTGCCGGGGTGGGTCGAACGGTTCGATCCCGCGCTCGTCGTCGCCGCGACCGACGACGAGGCGATCAACGAGGCCGCGGCGACGGCTGCGAGGGAGCAGGGCGCGCTCGTCAACCGCGCCGATCGGAGCGCTGCGGCGTCGTCGGAGGGCGCGTCCGCCCCGGACGAGGATGGTGACGATCGTGGCGACGATTCCGCTGGTGCCGATCGGCCGTTCGACGACGTGGCCGTTCCTGCGACGATCCGAGACGATCCGGTGACCGTCTCGATCTCGACCGGCGGTACGAGCCCGGCGCTCGCACGGGTGCTTCGCCAGCGCGTCGAGTCCGAAATCGAGGGCGCCGGTGCGATGGCCGAGCTGACCGGTCAGCTCCGGGAACGGCTCCGGGCCGAAGACGTCGATACCGAGCGACGGCAGGACGCCGTGCGGGCTGCCGTCCGATCCTCGCGCGTTTGGACAGGTTTACGTGCGGGCGACGCTAATCCGGATTCGATTACGGAGGATCTCCTCGCGGAGGTCCTCGAGGACCCACAATGATGGGGTCGAACCACACATAATGCTCGGGGGATCCGGCGTCATAACGGGTGTCAGCGTGGCTCACGATAGTGCCACGGTCGACGAGATCGCCGAGGCCGGTGCGGAGAGCCAGCGCGCCGAGGTCGCCTGTCTCACCGCTCGCGAGGAGGTCGAGGAGGCGTTCGCGATCCAGACCTGCAACCGTGCGGAGGCCTACGTCGTCACAGCCGACGCCGCGGAGGGCCGGGCCGCCTTCGACGACTTCGCGCCGTCGGTCCGGGAAGAGGCCGTCACGCGACTTGACCACGAGGAGAGCCTGCGGCACGTCATGCGCGTCGCCGCGGGGCTCGAATCGCTCGTGCTCGGCGAGGACCACGTGCTCGGGCAGGTTCGTGAGGCCTATCAGGACGCCCGCGGCGTCGGCGGGATCGGCCCGACGCTCGAGGAGGCGATCACGAAAGCCATCCACGTCGGCGAGCGCGTCCGCACCGAGACCGAGATCAACGAGGGGATCGTCTCGCTCGGCTCGGCGGCCGCCGCCTTCGCCGCCGACGAGGTCGACCTCGACGGCGCCACCGTGGCCGTCGTCGGGGCCGGCGAGATGGGCACTGCCACCGCGAAAGCGCTGGCGAACCGTGGCATCGACCGGCTACTCGTCGTGAACCGGACGGTTCCACACGCAGAACACGTCGCTGCCGCGGTCGACGCCGACGCGAGCGCGCACGGTCTCTCGGCGATTCCGTCCGTTCTCGAGGAGGCCGCCGTCGTCGTCACCTCCAGTGCCAGCGAGGAGCCGCTCATCGACGGCGACGACGCCGCCGGTGCTGCGGAAACGACGTTCGTCGACCTCGCACAGCCCCGGGACGTCGACCCCGCGGTCGACGACCGCGCGTCCGTGACCGTCTACGACCTCGACGATCTCGAAGACGTGACCGATCGCACTCGTCGAAAACGCCGCGACGCTGCGGTCGAGGTCGAGGGCATCATCGACGCGGAGTTCGACCATCTCCTCGAGCGCTACAAGCGCAAACGCGCCGACGAGGTCATCGCCGGGATGTACGAGGGCGCCGAGGCGATCAAGGCCGCCGAGGTCCAGCGTGCCATCGAGCAGGCCGAGGCCGACGGCGACCTCTCCGCCGGCCAGCGCGAGGCGATCGAGTCGATGGCCGACGCGCTCGTCAACAAGCTGCTGGCCGCGCCGACGAGCAGCCTCCGGGACGCCGCCGCCGAGGACGACTGGACGACCATTCAGACCGCTCTCCGGCTGTTCGACCCCACCGTCGAGGGCGGCCCGTCGATCGCAGACGGTGAGACGCCGCCGAACTTCGCTGTCGACGCGACGAACGGCTCGGCGTCCTCCGGGCAGGAGGACGGCGACTCCGCGACGGCACCGATCGACGACGACTGATCTGGACGAGCCAGTCTCGCCTGGAGCCTGACCGCACCGCTTGCGAACCCTGCCGTTTCAGTAGGCTGCTCCCGAACGACGATTCTGTAGCGCTCATGCCAACTGTGACCAACCGCGGCGTCGAGATCGCCTACGAGACCGCCGGCAGTGGCGAGGCCGTCGCGTTCGTGCCGACGCTGGGCTATGGCCCCTGGCAGTTGAGCTGGCAAGTTCCCGCCGTTGCCGGCCCGTTCCGGGCGATCGCGATGGAGCTGCCGGGTACTGGCGAGTTGGGCGGCCCGCTGCCGACCGACGACGCTCCGCCGGCTCCTACCGTGTCGACGCTCGCTGCGCACCTCGAAGCGGTGCTTGCAGACGCTGAGGCCCGACGGGTTCACCTCGTCGGGTGCGGACTCGGCGGGCACGTCGCGCTGGAACACGCCACACAGTACGGACGGGCCCGGTCGCTGACGCTCGTCTCGACGACCCCGGGGCTGCCCGAGGGGACGATGCCTGCTCCCAACGGTGCCCAGTCCGGCGGTGCTCCGGGCGGGGACGACGCTGTCGGTCGCACGGACCGGCTAGTGGACGCACTCTACGCGCCCGCGGACGACAACGCAGCGCTCAGGAGCTCGCTCTCGCACGTGCTCTCTCCCGAGTTCGTCGCCGAGCATCCCGACGTGATCGAGGGGATTACCGAGTGGCGCGCCGAGGAGGACGCCGACCGTGCGGGCTGGGCCGTGCAGGCGCCAGCGTTCACGTCCTGGGAACGGGAGTGGCCACTCTACGAGCTTACCGAGCCGACGCTGGTCGTCCACGGCGGTGCCGACGCCGTCGTCCCGCCAGTCAACGCCGACCGGCTCGCGGAGCTACTCCCCACGACCGAGCGACTCGCGTTCCCCGACGCTGGCCACCTCGTTACCGTCGAGCGATCGCGGCCGCTGAACGATCGGCTGGTCGGATTTCTGGAGCAGTACGCGGCAGATCGCGAGTGAGCCCGGGCGCGTGGTCGTCGATCAGACGGACTCGCGCCGGTCGAAGTCGCCGTCGTAGGGGCCAGCCTCGGTGAGCAGCCGGACCTCCTCGCGCTGGAGCAGTTCGTCGGTCTTCCGGTCGAGCAGGGCGTCGAACGTGCCGTCGTCGTCTTCGTGATTCGCACAGAGCTTGCACCAGAAGTGGTGGTTCGTCGGCTCCCAGGAGCGATGGCCCATCGGGCAGACGTACCGCCAGCGGTCGTGGCGGTTCTCGATCTCGATGTCGACGCGTGCGGGCATGATGAGGACCGTTTGGTACGCACCCTAAAGGATGAGTGCCTGAAGTGGAGTGAAAGTGAAGGTACGGGTGGGTGCGAGGGGCGGGTGGAGCGCGAGGGGCGGGTGAAAGCGTGGCTGGCGCCACGACTGCCCGATCCGGCCGCGCCGTAGCTTTATCCTCGTCGTCGCCGTCGGTTTGTCCATGGACTTCGGCGTCATCTCCACGGCGGCCATCGGCACGGAAGACGTGATTCCCGGCATTCAGAAAAGCGAGCACACCGTCGCCGCGATCGCCTCCCGCGACGAGCAGACCGCCCGCACGGTCGCCGACGATCTCGGCATCGAGCGAGCCTACGGCAGCTACGAGGCGCTGCTCGCCGACGAGGGGATCGACGCGGTGTACAACCCGCTTCCGAACGCGCTCCACGCGGAGTGGACCCGCCGGGCCGCCGACCACGGCCTCCACGTCCTCTGTGAGAAACCTCTCGCCGTCGACGAGATGGAGGCCGCCGACCTCTTCGACTACTGCGAGGACGCCGGCGTCACGCTGATGGAGGCGTTCATGTACCGGTTCCACCCGCGCACGATCCGCGCCAGAGAGATCGTCGAATCGGAACTGGGCGAGATCCGCTCCGCGACGGCGTCGTTCACGTTCAACATGCGCTGGCAGGGCCACGAGAACGACATCCGACTCGATCCGGAGCTCGCCGGCGGCAGCCTGATGGACGTCGGCTGCTACGCCGTCAGCGCGATTCGGGGGTTCCTCGGCGAGCCCGAGCGCGTCTACGCCAACGCCGCTGACACTCGCGATTCGGGCGTCGACACGCAGCTCTCGGGGATCCTGGAGTACGGCGACGGCGTCACCGGTCGGGTCCACTGCGGGTTCGACTCGCCGACCGTCGAGCGCTACCGCGTCGAGGCCGTCGACGGCTGGCTCGAGGCCCGCACCGCGTTCGGGCCCGAGGCCGACGAGTCGGTGGAGCTGACGTGGTCGGTCGAGGGCCGAACGGTCACGGAGACGTTTGATCCGGTCGATCACTACCGGCTGGAAGCCGAGGGATTCGCGGCGTCGATCGAGCGCCAGGTGGCGCCGCTGGTCGACCGCGAGGAGACGCTGGGGAACGCGCGGGTGCTCGACGCACTCGCGACGAGCGCCGAGCGCGGAGGACGTGTAGACATATAGATGCGTACGTACTCTCGATCGCGTCATACTCGCGTCAGACAATGAAGAAATCCGTTTCTATGCCTTCTACCTCTGGTTCGTAGGCTTCTGGACGTTTATCCAGTTACGGTACTATAACTGATAGATTTGGATTCGGGTCCGATTCGAGGACGCGGCGTCCACGTTCGACGACCCAGCGCGAAAACATTGTTACAACAAAAACAGCGCAAATTTATGTAGGCCGATAACGTCCGAATGGATGCCGATCCGGAGACCCTCCAACCGATGCACACGCACTGCCACTCGATAGCGACAGGTATCGCTTCGCTGCCGACTCGACCAGGGCTGACCCGGTCACCACTGACCCGGTCACGGTTGACCCGGGCACAGTTGGCCCAGTCCCAGGCGCCCCAGTTCCGGGCGCCCCGGCCACAGTCGCTTCGTTCCCAGGCGTCACAGCCACGGTCTATCCAAGCCCGGGCGCCCTGGCCACGGCACGACGACCGCTTCCCCACAGCGGGTCCCCGCTGACAATGCTGGTCGCGAGTCTCATCGTCTTGCTCGGTCTGGCGTACAGCGTCGTCGCCGTCCAGTTCGCCGACGTGCGGCTGTCCGGCGTCGTCGTGGTCCCGATGACCGCCGTGTACGTCCTCTACGAGTTCTCGATGTTTCCTCTGGCAGTCTTCGGTGTGGCAGTCGCCTACGCGACGATCCTCGCGCTCCGCCGGTGGACGCTCCTCTTCGGTCGGAGTCTCCTCATCGCTGGGATCGTCGCCGGAGCGCTCGTTCCGGTCGCCGCGATCAGCCTTCTCTCGGCGGTGAACCCGACCGGCCCGGTCCACGTGGCCTTCGTCGGAAGCATCCTGCCGGGCGTCGCTGCTTACAACTACTCGCGGGAGGATCGGACGCAGCGACGGCGTGACGTTCTCGCGAGCCTCGCAGGGATCGCGAGCCTCCTCGCGGTCGGCTACATGCTGGTCAATCCGACGACCGGATCGCTGATCGGCACGAACACGCCCGCGATCCTCGTCGGCGAGCACTCCGCAGTCGCAGGGGCTCGCGACGTCGCCGTGCCGACGTACCGGTACGACCCCGCGCTTCCCCACTGGATCGGGACGCTGGGACTGTTGCTCGGGATCGGCGTGACAGAGGGTATCTACGCGCGCTGGGGCGTCCGCCTGACCGGCATGGCGGCGCTCCCGCTCGTCGCGCTGTTCACGCTCCAGTATCCCGCGGCGCTGGCGACCTACGTCGCCGGGATCGCGATCGTGTTCGCCCTCCTCAGCGTCGTCGCGCACGCGACGCTGATCTACGGGCGGGTGCTCCTCTCGCTGGGGATCGCCATCGGGATCGTCCTCGCTCTCGGGATCGGCGCAGTCGGCCCGGCGCTGCCCGGGTTCGTCCTCCTCTTCCTCGGCCTGCTGACCGGCGTCGGTGGCTACAACGTCCACCGCGTGCCGCCGGCCGAGCGACGCGCGGCGCTGACGATCTCCGGTGCCGTCTTCGTCTGGTTCCTCGCCGGCTTCTGGGCGGTGGCGTCGAACCCGGCCGTCGACCCCACGATCCCCGTGCTCGTCGTCGGTGGTCTGGTGACCGTGCTGGGGCTCCGGGAGCTGGTCGTGCTCGAGGAGAGCCGTCCCGCCGATCTCGGCGGTCTCCGCGGAGGTGTCGACTCGTGAGCCGGCTCGTCGAGACGGCCACCCGGCGGTTGCGTTCGCTGCTGGGCCGTGGCAGCCGTCACCGCGACCGGCTCGACGACGTCGAGATCACGATCGTCGTCTCCGGCGTCCGCGGCAAGTCCAGCGCGACGCGGTATCTCTACGAGGCGTTCGAGCGCCGGGGGTACGACGTGCTCGCGAAGATCACCGGCAACCACCCGAAATGTCTGCGCGACGGCGAGCAACACCCCATCGATCGCGAGGGGTCGGTGACGCTCTATGAAAACGAGCGCGAGCTCCGCGAACACGGCACCCCGGAGGTGCTGATCCTCGAGAATCAGGCGATCAGCGACTACACCAACTGGGTGTTCAACCGCTACTTCGCCGACCCCGACGTCGTGTTGTTCACGAACGTCCGCCAGGACCACCGCGACACGCTCGGGCGCGACCGGACGGCGATCGCCCAGGCGCTGGCGCGGTCGGTGCCCGAGGGGACGCGCGTCATCAGCGGCGAGCAGGACGAGCGGATCCGCTCGGTGCTCTCTGGCGAACTGAACCGGCGAAACTGCCCGCTCACGCACGTCAGCCTCCCCGACTCTCGCGAGTCCATCCCCGGCGCCGAGGTCGTCTACGCGGTCGACGCGCTGATCCACCGGGTCGAGGGCGAGCCGATCGGCGGCCGGGTTCTCGAGGGCTACCTCGAGGAGATGGACGTCGAGTGGACCCAGCTTCCCCAGGGCCGCGTGTTCAACGCCGCCTCCGTCAACGACGTGGAGAGCACGGAGGCCATCCGCCGGTCGCTGGCCCGCCAGAACGCGCCGGTGATCGAGCCCGTCGTCTACCTGCGGCGGGATCGACGTGCGCGATCCGACGCCTTCGTCTCCTATCTCGACGCGCTCGCCGAGGACGGGGCGATCGAACGGGCCCACGTCGTCGGTGAGAACACCGATCCGTTCGCCCGCAAGGCCGACTTCCCCGTCGTCGAGAACGAGCCCGACGCCGACGCGGATCGGGTTCTCGACGAGGCGCTCGAGGGCGGCCGGCCGGTCGTCCTGATGGGCAACACCGTCGCTGGCTTCATGCGCGACGTGGAGACCGCGATCGAGGAGCGCGTCGCGGCACGCCAGCAGATCGAACACGGCCCCGCTGCCGGCGACGTCGGCAGCGACGACGCCGGTCCCGACCCCATCGACCTCGACGACATCGACGCGAGCACGGCCGGCGGTGGCAGTGCCCGCGACGAGAAGGACAGTAGCCAAACGACCAGCGACGACGTCGACCGACGGCAGGACGGCGACCGCCCCGGCGGCGAGCGCGGCATCGCCAAGCGACCCAGACCGGCCGGCCCGACCTTCGGCGACACCGACGACTGACGACTCCGATAGCAGTTAGCAACCACATCACGAGACATGGACGACACTACCGACACAGCGGACGACAGTAGCATCGTATCCTCACGACGATCGGTCCTCGCGGCGACGTTCGGCATCCCGGTCCTCGGGAGCGTCGGCGTCGGCGCGGCGGACACGGTCCGACGACTGACCGACTCGAATCTCGCGTCGGCGGAGTCCATCGGTCCCTCCGCGAACGCGGCCGACGTCACTGTCGAGTTCGCGAGCGGCCGCCACCCAATCGACGACGATCGGTACACGCAGATCACGCTCGATCCCGAGCTGCTCGCGGATCTCGACGTCTCCGTCGGCGATCAGGTGCGGCTCCATCGCGAGGACGACCGCGCCATCTACACGATCGCCGCCGCGATGACCGAAGCCGACGCGAAAACCGTGCGGATGAACCGCCGGGCGCGGGCTCGCCTCGACATCGCCAACACGGCCTGGGCGCAGGTCGGCGACTACGGCCAGGGCTGTCCCGAACTGCTCGGCATCTCCGATCTCGTCGACGAGACGTTCGACGCGACCGTCGATCCGGTCGTCGTCAGCGACAGCTCGATCGCCGACGCTCAGGAGAACGGCGAGCTCATCGAGGACAGCGCCGGCGACGGCACCGACCTCGCGATCCTCGCACCCCACGGCGGCGACGTGGAGCCCCACACGGCCGAGCAGGCCAGCGACCTCCACGCCGCGGTCGACGCCGATGCCAGCGTCTGGCGCGCCCTCGGCTATCGACCAGATGGCGGCGCCTTCCTGCGCTGGCACGTCCCGAGCGACGCCATTAGCCCCGCATCCTTCCCGGAGCTGGAGGCCCTGCTCGCCGACGAGTACGACTACGCGGTCAGCCTCCACGGCATCTGCACCAACCAGATTCGCGTGGGGGGCGGCGCCTCCGAGTCGGTCAAGGAGAGCGTCGTCGACGCGATCAACTACCACCTGCCCGCCGACGCCGCTCGGGCCGAGGTGGCCAACGGGAAGTTCTCGGCCCGCGATCCCGACGTGCTCGCGAACCGCGCCAGCGAGAACGGCGTCTGGATCGGCCAGCCCGCCGAAGAGCGGACAGAGCACGCCGACGCGATCGTCGAGGCCGTCGCGAGTGCGGTCGCGGACTGGGAGTAGCGCGGCGGAGTCTCTCGCTGCAGCCGATCATTTTTCTGCGCGCTCTCGTGGTTGTTGGGTCAGTTCAGAGACCTGCAGTTTCCCGTGGATCGGTCACGGAGGAGCTGTTTCGGCAGGGAACGCTGGACGAACAGACCGCTACTGTGGCGGAACTCGATCAGTCGTCCTCGTCGATCGCGAACTCGCTGTAGGGATCGTACCGCGGTTCGCCGTCGACGACCACGATTGCCGCCTCCGGGTGGCGTTCGACCGTCTCGGCGTCGAAGAGTTCCTCGATGGTCACGACTGGAAGGTCGTCGGGATCGCCATGACCATGGTCTGCCATGCCCACTAGCCATTCTCTTTATCGGTGTTAACTGCTGTGGGCGATTCAGGGTGCTATCGTGGCGATCTGTGGGGTGTTTCGCTTACGCTGTTCCACCGTGGCACTTCGACCACCCGCATTCGGGGCAGTACGGGCAGCTGGAGGATTCGCGGACGCGAGGAGCGCCGCAGTCGGGGCACGTCATTGCTTACCTCGTCGGGATCGACGCTCACGCCGATCCCTCCACGGACTCGGCGATCTCCTCGACGGTGTGCTCCTTCAGGAGAGACACGACCTTGCCGACCGCCTGCGATTGCTCGTGCGAATCACATCGGATCTTGACCTCGATCCAGTCGAGATATCGCTCTTGGTCGTCCTCCCAGGTCGTCTCCTCGCCCTTCAGATAGACGCGGGGGCTGCGAGTGTCCGCACTCATGCTACCACGCTGGATGCGTCTGTGTTCGTGGGAGACATCCGATCGAAGCCAGACCGCGATCTGACTTGAGTGAAGTTCTGAAGCTGGGTGTAAGTGGAACTATTGCTACGCGCCATCGCTGGGCGCGTGCTCGATGCCAGCCGTCGTGCGGGGGACTTTTGCCCCGCGGCGTCGGGTTCGTACATGCTTCCGTGCTTGATCCACGGAGGCCACGCGGGCCGGCGCCCAAACGCCGGGTCCGCATCTTACTGAGGAACCCGGCCGTGTAGCGGCGGGTCCCGGTGGCTCCGTTGCTCACTGCCGAGACACCGGGGGCACTTAATTCTAACTTACGATTGCGTAAGCTGCATATAACGCAATTATATGAATCTGCTCCCGGCCGGATCTATTATGCCTCTGATGCCCGCGGTCCAAACCGCATGTACCGGAGGGTCGAATGGATGAAAGCTGCCGATCAGTCGATCCTTCAGGTCCTTGGCCCTCCGAAGAAGCTTGAACTGACGACGAAGAACATCGCTCACAATGCCGGCGTCAGCCGCCCATACGCAAGCGAGCGACTGGCTGTCCTGGTTGATCACGGTCTCATCGAGAAGATTGAGGAGGAGGGGTCGAACCCATTCTACACGATCACCGAAAAGGGATCGAAGGTGCTGACCGGCGAGATCGACGCCGACGAGCTGGAACGCGACGGATAGCTAACCGCCAGGGCGGTCGGATAGATTTACGTGGATTCCCTGATTGGCGAGCCGTATGCCGGAATCCAGCAAGGGTGCAGGTTCGATCGGGCCGTATCTTGCACCGGGAGAAACCGTCACGACGACATTCCAGGACGACCCCGAGAATCAGAGCGATAACCCGCCCTTCTACGCCCTCACCGACCGCCGGTTCATCGAGATCTCGAAAGACTCCCAGAACAACGAGGAAACGGTCTCAGTTGAAGCGTATCCGCTCTCCGAGTCGACCACCGTACAGATCGATCGCACCGAAGAGGGCAGCGGCCTCGACATGGAATACGGCATCGCGGCCCTGATCTCTGGGCTCTTCGGCTTGTTTGTACTTGCAATTCCAGGTTCTGGTGTGGCGAAGGCCGGGTCCATCATGTTCGGTGGGGGGTTTCTGGTTGTTGCGCTCGTTTTGTTCCTCATCGGATGGGATAACACGTCCGGAGAGGTAGCGCTCCAGATCGAACAGAAACGCGACTCGAAGAGCGTCACGCTGCCACTCGCGGCCCAGGAGTTCGCCGAGTCAGTCGCCAGCGGCGTCGGTGCTCATCAGAGCTAACTACTGCCCGACTCCTCAGCGTACCTCGAAGGATCCCGGTACGACCTCCGTTCACCGGGGCGTGTGAATGAGGAATCGCAGTCACTGCTCTGAGCGGCGTCCGGAAAGAGACTGAGATCGCCGCCGCGCCTACCTCCCCGGAGATCTCGACGCCGACGAGCTGGAGCGCGGGGAGTAGCCGATCGCCAGGGCGGTTCGCAACAATCAAGGTAAATTAGATTGTGAGGTCGGTCGTGCGATCCCGACGAAACTTCATTGGTGGAATGGTTGGAATGACTGCTCTATTTTCCGGCTGTGCGGGGATCTTAGAAGAGGCTGACGAGACTGTTAACGGGGAACTCAAGGTCACTTCGAGAGACGCGAGGAACACCAATTTCGGGAACGTCGAAGTTGGTGCCCAAGTCAGAAATACCGGCTCCGATTCAAAATCTGGGACACTCGTGGTGCAGGTCGATGTGCAGGGCGGCGACACCTTCACCAAGCGCACCTCCGTAACCGTCCCCGGAGATCAATCGAGATCGTTTACGCAGACCGTCGATCTTCCTATTAGTGATTCATTGAGCGGGTCTCAGTATCGATACGACGCCTGGATTCAATAGCCGGTCGCCAGGGCGGTCCGCAACAATCAAGGCCCATTCGTTGGTGCGTGCGGTTATGCGATCACGCCGCGAAATCCTCGGGGGAATGGTTGGAACTACTGCGCTGCTTGCGGGCTGCGCCGGAATTCTTGAGCAGTCTAACGATGGGAACGGGGACGGATCCTCTACGAGTGACGAACCCTCAGATACAGGTCCGAGCCCGGAGCAACAACGGAAGGACCTCGCAGCAGCATATCGGGGAGGAGTGGAGTCGTATAACGTCGGTTCACTCGCGTATCAGCGGGCCACCTCGAACTACAATATCGAGTTGTGGGATATGGCACGTGATGCATACTCAGAATCGCAATCGGATCTCGAAGAAGCTGCCCAATCTTTTGACAAGGCGGGGACGATCGCGATTCAACTAGACGAGACCACTCTACTCGATTGGTGCGACACTGCCCAACAAAAGGCAGAGACGAAGCGGGGTGCCGCTGAAAGCATGATTGAAGCGTGTGACGACGCTGCTGCGGACGACCTTGTCGCTGCTGACGATCATGTTCAGAACGCAAACCCAGCATCACAAGAAGCCGAAGGGATGACGATTCGGGATTTCGCTGACGTGGAGGCTGCGCTCGATGTTGACGTTCGAGATCCAGTCACGTTCAATCCGTAACGACTCAAAGAATCTGATAGAAGTAGACGCAGGGGGAGAACTAAACGCGTTTTTCCAACACGACCGGAAACGTCCGAAAACCGGTCAGACAACCTCAAACCATACTAACCAAACTTCGTTAGAGGTCTCGGGGCAATTATATTCTATCCAGGTTGGGATACGTAATCAGCAGGGAATCGATCGCGGAGCATATCTGCCGTCATTGGTTCAGCCTTGTCCATTTTGGATCGTGAATTGAACCACAAGACGTGCAATACACGCACAGGAGGGAATACTGTAGTGAACTCGGCTCCTTTTCCACCGGGGTCATTCAGGTGACGGTCTAAGCGTCGAATCAAGTTGATACTCTTTCCAACGTAGATAACGCGCCGAGCATCTTCGACCGACCCCTTCCAGTTACTTTTCGTCTTCTGGAGGTGCTGAACGGCAACATTCTGGTGGTCGCTGGTCTGGAAACACTCGAGGACGTACACCGCATTCGAGGCACGGGTACCATCGCAATGAGACAAGCACTCTCTTGCAATAGTCCAAGGGGAGGTGTCTAGTCGGAACGGCAAATATCGGTCAACGTCATGCCAAGTACCATTCGGAACCTTGGCCACTTCGTCGGAGACGAATTCTTGGAGAGGCTGAGATCCAAATTGTTTGCGAACAACCGGGGCCCCTCCAGTCGTGTAATGCATTCCGGTGTCGTGGAAGTGGTTAAATTCCGGGAGTAATAGTATTAATGGGTGATATGATGTGAGGGCAACCTGATCAGCCACGCCTGTAGCAAGCATTTCAGTTGATCGCCAGTTCGATTAGAAGCGTCCGGTAACTGCTCAGAGGCGGACGCGCTGCTCGGCGAGATCGACGTCGATGAATTGAAGCACAAGGAGAAGCTGGCAGCCAAGCGAATAGATTTACGAGGGTTCACTCACTGGCGGGCTGTATGACTGCAATCGGGAAAGGTGTCGGACGAGAACTCTACCGGTGGCTACTATGCAGCGATGATTGACAGACGTGAATTCCGAGAGCGCGATATCCGTGGGTGGGTCGGATACGCTATTCGAGACGGGAACTCGATTGAATGGGCTTCAGGTTGGTTTGTGAAGATCCTTTTCGAGATAGTCGTTGCTGCCATTGTCGGGGGTCTAATTTTCGCTGCAGTAGATTGGCAGACGCCGATTAGCGATATTGGGAAATACTACGGTGTAGAGTCCCGGAACGCCATATTAGTCCTCTTCATCGGAGGATTCTACTATCAAGTATTCAACTGTGAGTTCGACCGGGAGGACGACGACGTTGAGTGAAGGGCAGACCGTTATCTTCGGCAATCTCTAGAGCCCGTGACGAAAGAACGGAGAGGTCAGTCAGGACACCAAGTACCAGCTCCGAAACCCAGATGGTAATCGACATAACGGATATGCCGATCTCGTCCGAAAGGTGGAGGTCAATATGAGGATAGATGAAGGCGATCCCAATCCCGATAACCGGCGATGCTGATTCTGCTACAAGGTATCCACCGACACCTGAAACAAGAGTAACAGAGCTGAATGCGAATGCCCCGATGGAGCAAATAATGAACATTACTTGGATCTGTTCGAATCTGGACAGATCCAAATACTTCTCCACCTTCTCGTCATCGATTTCCTTCACAATCTGGACGGCGTTAACGATAAGCGCCAGAATGGCAATCCAGACGAATGGAGCAGCCTCTGTAATAGTGGCATCCGCTACGAGAAACGCAGGGATCGACATTACCCCAAAAAAGACCAAGTAGAATGATCCCAGGAGGAGGCCTGCAAACGAGTAGGCGGCGATCCATTGGATCACTCCCTGGCTCTCGGCCATATTAGTAGTACCTCCCACGCCCAGCGATGTAAAGCTGATTGTAGACAAATTCACAAGCTTCGATATGGCCTGAGTGTCCGGTAAGTAGTACAAAGTCGGACGGAATCCGAGACGATCATGTCGCCCACCGCCCCAAACGCCTATCTATGGGACCGAAGCTGAGCGGTTAACGGGCTACCCGGACATGAATCACCGCGGGCACGACAACCGAGACGACAAGAAGGTCTGGCTCAGCCAGGCCGACGTTGCACAGCTCCCCGATCGCCCCGACGCACCCAAGAGCACCTCGCTTTCGCATCGGTGCGCGATAGGTCTTGGACTAGGTAGCGGTGCGGGCAAGAGCATCCGCGCGAACGCAATGAGCGCGGTTCTCTCGCTGTGAGCGTAGCGAGCAGCGAGGGCGTCGTTTTTCCCCAAGTTTTTGCGACCGAGTGGTTCCCGCAGCGTCCGCGCGAGCGAAGCGAGCGCGGGCACGATAGTCGCAGCCTGCGCAGGAGCGAAGCGACGAGCAGGAACGTCTATCGGCGAGCCTTCGGCTCGCGAGGAAACCCGAGGGAGTAAAAAGTGGAATGGACTCGCTGGGACTGAGCAAACGCGAAGCGTTTGCGAAGGTCAGCGAGTTCACTGACGAACGAAGCGTAGCGAGTGAGGAAGTGGACTCGCTGGGATTTGAACCCAGGGCCTCTTCCTTGCGAAGGAAGCGATCTACCGCTGATCTACGAGCCCGCAGCCCATTCTACAACCGGAATAGCACTTGAGGCTTCCGTTCTCTCATTGTAGTGCCACACTGCCCCACCGACGCGACGCCCACAATCTCACCAGACGACAAGCCTTATCGCCGCTTCGTCGCCTATCCCGACGCATGAACGAGGAAGCGGTGCGGGAGCGGCTCGCGACCGTCGAGGACCCCGATCTCGGGGACGACATCGTCTCGCTCGGGCTGGTCAACGACGTCGAGATCGAGGGCGACACCGTCCACGTCTCGCTGGCACTGGGTGCGCCCTACTCGCCGACGGAGACGGCGATGGCGGCGAAAGTCCGCGAAGCGCTCGCGGACACGGAGCTGACCGTCGAGCTTGATGCCGAGATCCACGATGGAAGCGGGGGTACGGAAGAGGAGATTCTACCGGGCGTCGAAAACGTGATCGCGGTGGCCTCCGGCAAAGGTGGCGTCGGGAAGTCCACCGTCGCGGTGAATCTCGCTGCCGGGCTCGCGGACATGGGCGCGGAGGTGGGGCTCTTCGACGCGGACGTCTACGGGCCGAACGTGCCGCGGATGGTCGAGGCCGACGAGCCGCCGAAGGCGACGCGCGACGAGACGCTGGTTCCGCCCGAGCAGTACGGCATGAAGCTGATGAGCATGGCCTATCTCGTCGGCGAGGACGACCCCGTCATCTGGCGGGGGCCGATGGTCCACAAGGTTCTGACCCAGCTCTGGGAGGACGTCGAGTGGGGCTACCTCGACTACATGGTCGTGGACCTACCGCCGGGCACGGGCGACACGCAGCTCACCCTCCTGCAGTCCGTTCCGGTGACGGGCTCGGTGATCGTGACGACGCCACAGGATGTGGCGCTCGACGACGCGCGGAAGGGCCTCGAGATGTTCGGCAAGCACGAGACGCCAGTGCTGGGCATCGCGGAGAACATGTCGACCTTCGTCTGCCCGGACTGTGGTGGCGAGCACGACATCTTCGACGCCGGCGGCGGTGAGCAGTTCGCGGACGTTCACGAGATGCCGTTCCTGGGATCGATCCCGCTCGATCCCGCTGTTCGTGAGGGCGGCGACGACGGCCGGCCGATCGTCCTCGACGAAGACTCCGACGCCGCGGCGGCGTTCGGCGAGATCACCCAGCGCGTTGCGAACAACGCCGGAATCGTCCGCCGCCGCGGCGTCGCCGACGCGGCGGAGGCTGCGAAAGCTGCGGAGTCCGCAAAGGCAGAGGCCGAGGCGAGCGAACCGTCGGCCCCTGCGACGCCCGAGGGTCCCGACGACGCTGCGGAGTAACTGCGCAGTTACGGTTCAAGCATCCGTTTTCCCGACCGATCGACTCGCTGGAGGGGACGTTACTGCAGCGTCGCCCAGGCCAGGAACGCGAGCGCGACGAACTGCATCCCACGGAGCACCCCGACGGCGGACTGCACCGTCGAATCGGCGGCGTAGAGCATCTTCATGCTGAAGAAGAAGTAGATCGCCACGCCGTTCTCCGCGAGGAGGACGAGCCCGAACACGAGCAGCCCGAGCACCAGCGGGGTGCGGAACTCCCGGTAGTTCTTCGCCCAGATTGCCGTGAGCACGGCGAGCACTGCGATGTTCAGCGTGGAGACCACCGTGGCGACGAGGAGTGGGTCGACCATGCTCACTCCTCACCTCTCGCGGCGTCGAGGATTTCCTGGAACGTCTCCCGGTGGGCCTCGAACTGATCGGTCAGGAAGTAGAGTGCGCCGTACCCCTCCTGGCCGCACTCGACGACGTCGTGCTCTTCGAGTTTGTCGAGGTGGTGAGTCACGGTGTTGTAATCCATCTCGATGGTCTCAGCGAGCTGATTGGCGTTCCGTGGCCGTTCGTCGATCGCGCGGACGATCGCCACGCGGGTCGATCCGCCGCGGGTGCCGACGAACAGGTACCACAGCGCCTGCTCCATACACGTCTCGCCTCGGGCGTTCACGGTCGGGGATGATAGATGCAGGGGGTCTCGGTTGCACGGAAGTGGCCTGGCGTTCGTGGCTGGCGGACGGCGGGCCTCCGCGGCCACCCGTGATTCATCCGCTCCAGCGACGATTCGTCCGACCACTACTGCCCCAGTCACGGGTTCACCGTCTTGCTGACCCAGCCGCTCGGCCCGGAGGGGAACGCGTCGCTTCGCTCCTGTGGCTGGCGATTCCCCTCGCCGTCGATCGTGCGCGCGACGACCTCGTGCTCGGCGTCGGCCTCGTAGCGGTAGCGCCACTGCCGCGTGACGTCGTCGCCAGGCGGCGGATCGGCGAGTTCCGCCTCGTTCCAGTGCTCGCCGCCGTCGACGGAAACCTCGACGCGATCGACGCCGCGGTCGCCGGCGTAGGCGTGGCCGCCGACCTCGAGGCGGCCGTCGTCGAGCTCGTTCGCGGGATCGGTCCAGATCTTTGCGACGCCGGGGACGCGGGCGTGGCCGTTCCAGCCGGCCTCCTCGTAGAACCCCTCGACCGGATCGTCGGTGACGTAGATCGTTTCGATCCACTTGACGTTCAGCTCGCCCCACGTTCCCGGCAGGTGGATACGGGCGGGGAATCCGTGCGTTCGGGGGAGCACCTCGCCGTTCATGCCGTAGGCGAGGAACCCGTTCTCGAGGGTCTCCACGGGGACGCTCGCGACGTAACCGTCGGCGGCGTGCATCTCGACGTGGCTCGCTTCGACCCCGGCCTCATCGAGGGGTCTCGAGAGCGGGATTCCCGTCCACAGCGCGGTGTCGAGGAGGTCGCCGTTGAGCGAGTCGCCGATACACCGGAGCGCGACGAACCGGTCCTCGGCGGGTCGATCGCGCAGCTCCTGGTAGTCGATTTCGACCGTCTCCTCGACGCTGCCGGTGATCGAGAGCGTCCAGCTCTCCTGATCGACGATCTCGGGCGCGGTGTTCTTCGAGACCGTGTAGAACCCCCCGATCTCGCTGATCGGCGGCTGGACGCCCTCGATCCCGAGGCTCGCGGCCTGGGCAGCTTCCACGCGCTCGCGGAGGGATTCGGCGTTGGCGGGACCTTCAGCGTCGATCGCTCGCGCCTGATTCGTCACGTAATCGCCGAGCACCGACGAGATGATTCCGACGCCGAGGAGGGCGCCGATCACCCCGACGGCTTCCCGGCGACCGGGATCGACCTGCAACGGCTCGCCCTTGCCGTCGAGGCCGACGCGGGCACCGCTCTCGCCGACGGCGACCGGGATGCCGACGCCAACTGCGACCGTGACCGTCTGGAGCGCGTTCCCGGTCAGGTACGCGGCAATTGCACCCGCGAGAAGGGCCGAAAACAGGGCACCGATGAGTAGTCCTTTCGGACGTCGGTAGCCGAGCAGCAGTCCGAACGCTGCGATGGCGGCCAGCAGTGCGAACGCGAGTACCAGTGCGCCGAGCACCTGTAGCGTCTCGGCGGTCGAGCCAAGCTCTTGGATCGCCCAGTTCATCGCCGCTGCGGGCGTCCACTCGGTGACGAACTCGGAGACGACGACGGCGTAGTACTGACTGGTCCAGCCGCCGCTCGCATAGCCGAGCGCGAGCCCGGCGAGGCCCGCGACGGTCGCGAAAAAGGCCGTCCGTTTCGGCTGGAGTGGCGTGGTCATCTATTCTCTCGTGGCGTAGATGCCGATGCCGCCGAGCACGACGAGGCCGCCGATCGCTATGGCGCCGATGTTCCTGAGCGACAGCGAACCGTCGCTGGAGTCCGACGAGTCGTTCATCGCGTCGTCGTTCATGTCCTCTCCGTCCATCTGACCGTCGTCCATTCCGTCCTCGCCGCTCATGTCACTGTCGCCGCTCGTGGAATCGTTCCCCATGCTGTCGTCGTCCATCGAGTCGTTCTGCATGGAATCGTCGCCGTCCATCGAGCCGTCGTCGCTCATCGTGTCGTTCCCCATCCCGTCATCCATCGACCCGTTCTCCATGCCGCCATCGCTCGTGGAGCCATTCTCCATTCCACCATCTGTCATCGACCCGTTCTCCATGCTGTCGTCCTGTGCCGCCGTGGCGTCCGGCCCCGCGGCGAGCACGCCCCCAGTGAGCGGAACCGCGATCGTACACAGTACAACCAGACAGACCAGCAGTGCGCGTCGTGTCATTACGATCGGTGCTGCAACTGGATCGGGGAAAAGTAATTTTCAAGATAGGTTCGGAGTCCGTCCCGATTCCGTTCGGAATCGTTCTAGAATTCGGCCGGAATCTGCCTCTCCGTTCACTGAGTCACTCAGTCTCTTCCAGTCTCCGCAGTCCGTTACGGCCGGCCCTCCGGGCGTGGAAGCGACCGCTCGAGTGCCCACGCAACAACGGTTAGGTACCCGGCGCAGCAACGGGCGGTATGGACGGCTACGAGGCGCTCGCGAGCCTGCCCGTTTCGATCACCGACTGCGAGCTCCGACGGCTCGAGGGCGAGACGACCTCCGACTTCACGCGCGTTTCCACAGAGATTCGCCTCTCGGGGAAGGGCCACGTCGGCGTCGGCGAAGACGTCACGTACGAGACGAGCCACCACGATGCGCTCCAGCGAACCGGCCCGCCGCCGCTCGAAGGCGAGTGCGACGTGGGCACCTTCTCGGAGATCGTCGGCGATCTGGATCTCTTCCCCGACGACGAGCCCGATCGCGAGGAGTTCCGACACTACCGACGCTGGGGGTTCGAGAGCGCCGCGCTCGACCTCGCGCTCAAGCAGGCCGACGAAACGCTCGCGTCGGCGCTCGACGCCAGCTACGACCCGGTCCGGTTCGTGATCAGCACCCGGCTCGGCGAGCCGCCGACGGCCGATCGCGTCGAGACGCTGCTCGCCGAGGACCCTGCCCGGGAGTTTAAACTCGACGCCACGGCGGAGTGGGACGACGATCTGGTCCGGACGCTCGCCGACACCGATGCCGTCCGCACCGTGGATCTGAAAGGCCACTACGAGGGCACCGACGTCGACAACCCCGGCGATCCAGAGCTCTACCGACGCGTGCTCGATGGGTTCCCGGACGCGGTCATCGAGGACCCGGCGGTGACCGACGAGACGGAGCCGGTGCTCGCCGATGAGTGGGACCGCATCGCCTGGGACGCGCCGGTTCACGACGTGAGCGACATGGCCGAGCTGCCCGAGACTGGCTGGCTGAACGTCAAACCCTCCCGCTTTGGATCGGTCGAGTCGCTCTTCGAGGCCTTCGAGCATTGCGCCTCGGCCGGCATCGACGTCTACCTCGGCGGCCAGTTCGAACTCGGTGCCGGACGGGAGCATCTCCACGCGCTCGCGTCGCTGTTCTGTCCCGACGCTGCGAACGACGTCGCGCCGCGTGGCTACAACGATCCGGAGTACGACGGGTCCGTGCCCGCGAGCCCGCTGGAGCCGCCGCGATCGCCGGACGGGCTCGAGTGGTCCGGCTGAGTTCTCAGATTCCCACTGCCCACGGCTGTCGCGGTTCTCTACTCTCTCCGCAGTCGCCGTTCACTTTCACAGCTTCCACCTTCACAGCTTCCACCTTCACAGCTTCCACCTTCGCAGCACTGATACCCGGGCGCGCGCCAGAATCGATATGGTCGAACTCGCCCTCGTCATGCCGCCGGAGCCGGACGATCGCTGGGACCTCGCCAAACAGGTCGGCGTCGACACCGCCGTCGTCCACGCCCTCGAGATCGGCGACGATCGGACCGAGTGGAACCACGACCGTCTCCAGGGGATGCAGAACTGGTTCCAGAACGCCGGCATCGAGATCGGCGTCATCGAGGGATCGGTGCCCGTCACCGACACGACGCGGCTCGGTCTCGAGGGCCGCGACGCCGAGATCGAGCAGTTCAAGCAGTTCCTCCGGGACTGCGGCGACCTCGGCATCGATACCATCTGTTACGACTGGATGGCCGGCATCCGCTGGGCGCGCACGAACGTCACGGTCGAGGCCCGCGGCGGCTCGCTCACCAGCGAGTACGACGTCGCCGACATGCCCGGCACCTCCCCGCACGAGGCCGCGAACGTGACTCACGAGGAACTCTGGGCGAACCTCGAGCACTTCCTCGAGGAAGTCGTCCCCGTTGCGGAGGAGGCCGGCGTCACACTCGGACTCCATCCCGACGACCCGCCGCGCGAGGACGTGAAGGGAATCCCGCGGATCGTCAACAGCGTCGAGGCCTACGACCGCGTGCTCGACGTCGTCGAGTCGGAGTACAACGGGATAACGTTCTGTCAGGGCAACTTCGCCGCGATGGGCGTCGACGTCCCCGAGACGATCCGGCATTTCGGCGACCGGATCAACTTCGCCCACTTCCGGGACGTTCGCGGCGACGCGGACGCGTTCGTGGAGACCTGGCACGACGACGGGCCGACGGACATGCTCGCGGTGATGGAGGCCTACGACGACGTCGGGTTCGACGGCCCGATCCGCCCCGATCACGTCCCGACGATGGCCGGCGAGGACAACTCGAACCCCGGCTACCACACCAAGGGCCGGCTCTGGGCAATCGGCTACATGCGTGGACTGCTGGAGTCCGTCGGCGAGAACTGAGCGGCCTGCGGGGTCGAACTCTCGGTCTCTCGATCTACGTTTTCTTGGTCCCTTCCTCGCCTTCTGGTTCTCTCTACCTCTCTCGTTGGTCCTCCGCCTCTCACTCTGGCCTCGCAGAGTCTCCATAGCCCCACGACCACCCCGGCAGCCCCCGGTATACGGGGCCGGCAGTCGCACCGGCAGGTGGCGATTGGGAGGTCGAAAGGCAACGGTTTTACCCGGGGGTAAGCAATTCGGCAGACATGCAAGGTCGTGCAGCGGCGGTCTATGGGCTGGTCTTTCTGCTCGTCGCCGCGGGCGCGTTCACGTACGCTACGGTCGCCGAGCCACCAGAGCCCACCATGGACAATCCCGATCAGAGTGCGGCCCAGGGTGAGATGGTCACGCTCGGCGATCGCGAGTACGAGGTGACTGGCTTTGGCTCCCAGCGCGGGCAGCCGACTGCCAAGCTCGTCTGGACCGACGAGGAAGCGCGCTCGTCTGAAGAATGGACCCACGCAGCGGAACCGGGCGGGACGACGGTCACCTACGAGAACAGCTCGTACTGGGTGCGGATCCCCCAGACCGCCTCCACGAACTCCTTCACTCTGCTCGAAACCCCTGGTGAGGACAGCAACGTCTCCGTCTTCACAGACGGCGACGGAAACTGGATCGTCAACGACGGTGGCAACTACGTCGATCTCGAGAACTACGACGCCTTCGAGCGCGTCGACGTCGAGAACGGCTCGATGCTCACCACCGGCAGCGGCAACGAGTCCCGCGACGTTCGCGTCGACTCCGTGACCAACGATAGCGTCTCCGTCAGCTGGTCGGATCTGGCCGAGGTCGAGCGCATTGCGCGACAGACCTCTCGCTCGAACATCAACGGACAGAACCTCACTGTCCACATTCCCGGTGATGGAACGGTCGACATAGCGACCTCCGTGTCCGGCATCGACGCCTACCTCGAGCAACACGAGGACAAGAACGACTTCGAGACCAGGATGGACGGGCTGACGCTCGCGAGCGTCATCAGCCTCGTCTCCTTCATCGTGCTGATCGGGATGGCGTTCCTCCCGCGCAAGGAGTAACGCCGTTCGGGCGTTCTCGGTTCTACTGCGATCGGCCGCTGCGTTCGTTTGTGCTCGATCCGATTACTGAGTATTGCAACCGCTGACCGTGGAGTGACATGGACAGCGAACCGCTTGGAAGCCCCCTCCCACTCGACCTGCCGCGGCTCGCTGCGCGCTTCGCTCGGCCTTCGGCCTCGCTGCAGTGCTTGCGTCGTCGGGGCAGGGTCGAGCGGTCGGCCCCTTCCAGTCCCACCAGGAGAATTTGGGCAGGTCTTCACCCGGCAGATCGCGCCAGGGAGCGGTAGCCGGCGATCGACCCCAGTGCAACGTACGCCCGAACAACCGCCGCGCTTTGCTCCCCGGGACGGGCTCTGTGTGGGACATCGGAAGGGGCCGACTGCTCCGGGAAGCACGACGACGTAAGCACCGCAGGCCGAAGGCCGAGGAGCGCAGCGAGTCGCGCGAGCGGAGCAGGAGGGGGCTGTCGCGGGCCACGCCCGCGACGTCGGGAGACCGAAGGTCTCCCGGAATCCGGGGGCGGTCTGCTGTGCTGTTCCACCTACCCAGAGCTGCAATACCTAGTAGTCGAGTGTCACACCGGAGGCACGCACCGAGTATCAGCAACTGCCGCAGATTTATCGCAGCGGGCGACCCATTCCGCGTATGGACGTCGAATCCTTCGATGAAGCCGAGACCACGGAGGCAGTCGAGGGCGTGCATCTCTCACTCCTCGCGGGAGCAGATCGGATGAACGTGCAGGGTTTCGCGATCGAGCCGGGGGCAGTCGTCCCCGAACACAGCCACGACAACGAACAGACCGGCGTCGTTTACGAGGGGGAACTGACCTTCGTCGTGGACGGCGAGGAGCTTGTCGTCGGCGAGGGAGACACGTACGCGATCCCGGCGAACGAGCCCCACGCGGCCGAGAATCGGGGCGAGACGACGGTTCGAGGGATCGACACGTTCAGCCCGCCGCGGACCAACCCGAACTGGGAGGAGTAGGGGTCGACTCGACGAACTCGGTTGGACCCCCGACGCCTATTTCCCCTCGGCCCCAGGGAGAACCATGGACGCAGCGGCGCTGCTCGATCGGCCGTACGACGACCCGGTCTCGCTCCTCTCGCCGGACGGCGAACTGGCCGACGGGTACGAGCCGTCGCTCTCCGACGCGGAGCTCGTCACGCTCTACGCCGACATGCGGCTCTACCGACGGTTCGACGAGCGAGCAGTCAGTCTCCAGCGCCAGGGTCGGATCGGGACGTACCCGCCACTGGCCGGACAGGAAGCCGCGCAGGTGGGAACGACCTACGCCTTCGCGCCCGAGGACTGGATGCTCTATCAGTACCGCGAGCACGGTGCAGCCCTCTCCCGGGGAGTCGTCGGTGGCTACCTGCAGTACTGGATGGGCCACGAGGCCGGGAACGAAGCGCTCGCGGACGCGAACGTCTTCCCGCTGAACATCTCGATCGGCTCGCAGGTCCCCCACGCCGCGGGGCTGGGCATGGCGATCGACTACGAGGACGACGACGCCGTCGTCTGCTGCCAGTTCGGCGACGGCGCGACGAGCGAAGGCGACGTGCACGAGGGAATGAACTTCGCGGGGGTGTTCGACGCGCCGGTGGTGTTCGTTTGCAACAACAATCAGTGGGCGATCTCGGTCCCGAGGGAGCAACAGACCGCGAGCGCGACGATCAGCCAGAAGGCCGAGGCCTACGGCTTCCGTGGGATCCAGGTCGACGGAATGGACCCGCTGGCAGTGTACGAAACGACCGTGGCCGCCGCGAACCAGGCGCGGGAGCCAGACGCAGCACTCGCAGACGAGACGGTCGGACGGGCGACGAAGCCGACGCTGATCGAGACGCTGACCTACCGCTACGGCGCGCACACGACCGCCGACGACCCCACCGCCTATCGCGACGAGGCCGAGGTCGAGGCCTGGAAGGAGCGGGATCCGATCGACCGGATGGAAACGTTTCTGCGCGCGACCGATCGGCTCGACGACGAGCGAATCGAGGCGATCGAAGACCGCGTGGAGACGACGGTCGCCGAGGCGATCGCCGAGGCCGAGGCCGTCGACGCCGATCCCGCCTCGATGTTCGCATACGTCCACGAGGAGCAGCCCCAGCGAGTGGCTACCCAGCAAGCCGAACTGGAAGGCCTCCGAGAGCGCCACGGCGACGACGCACTGACGCGCGACGAATGAGCACCGAGCACGCTCCCGATTACCAGGGGAAACCCACTATACCCTCCCACGCGAACGGCCGAGCGTGAGCGACGACGAGGACGGACGCCGACACCACGAACTCTCGCGCCACCCGACGACGGGGCCCCGCAACTCGTTACGGCACTGGCCCGACGCGAAGCATCCGCTGCGGATCGTGCTCAACTACGTCGTCATCGTCTGCTGTCGGATCTCCCCGAGCCTGCGTCTGAAGAACTGGCTGCTCAGACGGATCGGCGTGGACGTTGGAACTGGCGCCGCGTGGGGGCTCGAGTCGACGCCGGACGTGTTCTGGCCGGAGCTCGTCACCGTCGGCGAAGACGCGATCGTCGGATACGACGCCACAATCCTCTGTCACGAGTTTCTCCAGGAGGAGTATCGCACTGGCGAGGTGGTCGTCGGCGACCGGGCGATGATCGGTGCCGGGGCCATCGTCCTCCCCGGGGTCGAGATCGGTGCGGACGCCCAGATCGCCGCGAACTCGCTCGTGGCCGAGGACGTTCCGGCAGACACGACGGTCGCCGGCGTCCCCGCAAAACCACTCGATTCCGCAGCCGCGAGTGGCTCTTCGGACGAGAGCGCCGCTACAGAGGCGAATAGCTCCACTGAAGAGTAACGTTGCAGCGAACTGACAGAAAGGCGGCCGGTATGCGCCTGAATCCACCGCCACTCAGTTTCGCTCTCGCCGGACGCCGTGCTCGAAGACCTGGCCGTTGGGCACGACGTACTCCGCCTCGTCGTCCTCGAGATGCGTGACGAGGACGCCGACCTCCTGAACGACCCCCTCGCGGTCGCCGATCGTCACGCGATCGCCGATGCCGTAGGGCTCGCGCAGAAGCAGGTAGATTCCGGCAGCAGCAGAAGAGAGCAGGTCCTTCGTGGCGGCCACGGCGACGATGACGGCGGCGAGCACGTAGATCGCCAGCAGGACGAGCAGTGCCATCGTCGCGATACCGAGCTGTCCGAGCGCGATCAGGAAGGCGACGTAGATGACGGTGTACTTGACGACGCGGGGGAGGAGTGAAACCTCGGGCAGTTTGACGCCGCGGAGTCGTTCGCTGACGATCAGCTCTGCCTTGTCTGCGGCGACGAACCCGACGACGACGACCATGAACGCGATGAAAACGTTCGGGATGAAGACGACGATTCGCTGCCAGATCCAGTCGGTGTCGGCGGGACGGAAGGCGTAGATCGCGGTGAGCACGGTCACGCCGTAGACGAACCAGGAGAGCATCCGGGAGACGATCGAGACCGTCGACGTCCCGAGACTCTGCGCGGTCCGTTCGAAGGCCGTACCTTCGACGGATTGGGGCACCCCAGCCGCCTCGAGCACGCTCTTGCTCACGCGCCCCAGCAGGTAGCCGAGAACGACGCCGACCAGCACGATCATGCTGATCAGGAGGATCGGCCAGTCGAGGAGCCACTCCGGAAGCTGCTCGGTGTCGGGAAGCTGCGCCAACGCAACCATCAGTACTCCTCCGGATCCAGCTCAAGGACGAGCGACCCGCCTTTGAACGCTCGCACCATGCCGTCGCTCTCGGAGAGCACGATCGCCGTCGCGTTGGTGTCACGCGTGACCGCACCCGCGGCCATGTGCCGCGTTCCCAGCCCTTTCGGAATGTCGACGCCCTCGGCGGAGGGTTCGAGGTAGCGGTATGCCGAGACGATCTTCCCCGCGTCGGAGATGACGAACGCGCCGTCGAGGCGCGAGAACTCCTTGAGCATCACCTTCACGATCGGGTCCCCGACGTGGACGTGGCTCTTCTCGAAGGGGTTGTAGGACAGCGGCCGGGATTTGTTCATCACCTTCCCGGCGTCGCCGACGACGAACAGCGCGCCGACGGGCTGTCCCTTCTGCCCCTTCTTCCCCAACTCGATCACGAGCTCGAGCACCGAGCGGAGGACGTCCGGCTCGGCCCGGGTGTTCTCGAAGAGATCGTAGACGCCAGACGTCGAGTCGGCGTCGACGCGGACACGCGAAACCGTGTCGAGATCCTCGTCGAACACGGACGAGATGCAGGCGACGACGTCGCCATCGTCCAGTAGACCCTGCTCCAGTGCGCCTTCGATGCCGAACCGAACCCGATCGTAGACGTCCTGAAAGGCAACTGGCAGCTCGACGAACGGATCGGCGTCGAGGTCGTTCTCGCTCGCGACCACGACGACGTCGACGTCCGCGTCGACGAACTGCTCGTAGAAGGACGTGGTCGGCGAGAAGAGGAGGATACCGTCGACGTCGCCCAGCACCGTTTCGAGCAGCTCGTTCGGGTCGACCATTGGACGAACGGTCGGAGGGAGAGGGAAAAAGTGTTGTGACCGCGAGAGGCGACGGTCTCGGCCGGTACAGTGATTCGGTGCGAACGAGTCAGGACGCTGTCACAGTGGGTTGTGGGCGGTAGCGGTACGCACCCTACGGGCTCGCCGATCAGCTCGGCGAAGCCCGAATGTTCAGCGTCTTGCGGAGGATCTGCCCGAAGCCGAACGAGCAGCCGATGTACCAGACAATCCACGCGCGCATCGGGCCGAGCAGGCCGTCGTTCCAGTCGACGCCACCAGCGATGGGCAAGATCATGTCGTGACCGTTCTCAACGCCGATACCGCCCTGGCCGATCGTCCACCACAGCCAGAGGAAGACCGGGATCGTGAGCAGCATGACCCAGACCATCGGGCGGAACTGGGATTTCATCATCCCGAGCTGGTCGCCCATCATGTCCATCTGCTTCTCCTGAATGCGCTCGACGGCCTCGTCGTCGCCGCGCTCTTTGGCCTCCTTGCGCTTGTCCTGGATCGCACTCATCCGCTCTTGATAGACGGACATCGTCTCCTGATCCATCAGATTCGCCATCAGGAGCGAGGAGTACAGCCCCGTGAGCAGCGCGACCGAGAAGATCACGAGATAGAACGGCAACACGTTCAGCAGTGGGCCGAGCGCGAGGTCCAGCGCTCCGCCGACTGCGTTCTGAACGGGGTCGAAGTAGTAGCCGACCATCATCATGACCGCGCCCACCGCGGCGAGCTTGTCCCACTGCGACCAGGAGGCAGCCTCCTCGGCTTCCTCGCCGATCTCCGGAATGTCCGAGAAGTCGAGATTGACGACTTCCGCGTCGGCGTCACCGTTCAGGGCCTCGTCGACGCCGTCGGGATCGGTCAGGTCGAACCCACCGTCGTCGTTACTCTCGAGGAGCCCCGTCTCGATGATGCGCCCCCACTGCCCGCTCGTGAGGTCGTCGTCGACGTCCTCCCAGGCGACGCTGCCCCCGTTGGACTGGGCCACCGAGTGGACCGTCCGGAGGGCGTCCTCCATCTCCTCGCCCTCCTGGACGAGCTGCTGTACCTTCCGCGCGGTCCGTGCCATTGCCGAAGGTTACGAGGGCGCCGTAATCAACCTTTCACATCGGGTGTCTCGGCTGTATCGGCTACGGCACGAGAAACTCGAGTGATGGAAAGTCGATCGACGGCCGTGGGTGTCTCTGCGAGAGCACGGACGGTGAGAGAGGAGGGAAAAGGAGGGAGAGATGGGGGAAGGAAGAAGATAGAGAAGAGAGAAAGAAGAGAGAAAGAAGAAAGGAAGAAGAAAGAAATTGGGTCGAGAGCGTTATTGCGCGTCTTCGACGGCGGACTGGAGGTCCTCCCAGACCTCGTCCGGGGACTGCTCGCCGTCGATGCGCGCGAGGTCGCCCTCGTCGTCGTAGAACTCGACGACCGGGAGCGTATTCTCCTCGAAAACGCGCAGGCGCTCGCGAGCGGTCTCCTCGGTGTCGTCGTCACGCTGGATCAGCTCGCCACCACACTCATCACAGACGCCCTCTTCCTCGGGCGGAGCGTACTTGACGTGGAAGTTCGTGCCGCAGTCGTCACACACTCGGCGGCCCGTCAGTCGGTCGATCAGCTCCTCGTCGGAGACGTCGAAATACGCCGCGACGTCGAGATCGGTGATCTCCGCGAGATACTCGGCCTGGTCGGCGTTCCGCGGGTAGCCGTCGAGCACGAACCCGCTGCCGGAGTCCGCGGCCTCGGAGAGTGCGGCCTGGACGATCTCGTTCACGACGGGATCGGGCACGAGCTCGCCCGCCTCCATGTACTCGCGAGGCGTTCCGTGCTCGGTCTCCATGTCCTTGTTCGCACGGAGGGCGTCGCCCGTCGTGACGTGTTCGACGCCGTACGTCTCGACGAGGTTGGCGCTCTGCGTTCCTTTTCCTGCACCTGGCGGCCCGAGCAGCAGAATCTTCGGCTGACTCATACCTGATCGAAGCGCACCGGCGCCTAAAACCTTGCAGGATTCGGAACACTCCCCGTGCCGGCGCGCCAGCCGGACACCCGTGGCTTTTCGGGGGCGCTCCACCATGGAAAGCTATGACCAGATTCGACGCGGCAGCAGCCGCCGAACGACGATCCCTCGTCGTAGACGTGATCGAAGCCCATCGCGAACGCGGGAGCATCTTCTGTACGGTCGAAGCAGACACGCCGCCCGACGGCCCGGTCGACGAGGGAGCGCTCGCTGAGGAGGCCGCTGAGGAAGCGGACGATGACGCAGCGGACGACGAGGAGCCCGACGCCCCCGCCTGGATCCAGTTCAGCGACGCGGAGTCACAGCTCAACCTCGACTGCACCGACGAGGAGTACGACCGGATCACCGACGTGCTCGGAACCGCCTCCGCGTTCACCATCGACGAACAGGCCTCACCCGAGGACGCCGACGGCCGCAATCTCCGAGTCACGACCTACGCCGATCCCGAGCGGATCGCTGCAGTCGTCGACCGGATATTCGTCGACGGGTTCGATTACGACGAAGAGTACCGGCTCTGGGCGACCGAGATCTGACGGCCAGGAGTAAGAGAAGTGCGCGAAGTGCGAGAACTGAACGGCCAGTACCTGCGTTCGGCCTCCCGACAGTCACTCGCTCGACGTCGTCTCGAACCGCGTCGTACACCAGTGACAGAAGTCGAGGTCCTCGTCGAGTTCGTGCCCACAGACGGGGCAGTCCTGCGTCGACTCACCCGCCGCTTCGCGAGCGTGGCGTACCTTGAGCCCACGTGCGATCGTGTAGGCATCGACGATGCTGAAGACGAAGACGGTGACCACGACGAGGAGGCCGATGGTCGAGGCCTCCGCCGTCATCGCTTCTGACGCATCAGCGATCGACTGAGGATCCGTGATGGAGGCTTCGGAGATCGGTCCCTGTGGGATCGCAAGCATCACCGTTCCGACGCCGAGTACGAACCAGAGCAACGAGCGAGCCCACTCCCGGAGATAGAGGTGGCCCAGACCGGGGTAGAGGAAGGCGAGAAGCGCCGCGAGCCAGGGGCGAGGTCGTCCCATAGGGGCGCTTGCCGACGCGATGGTTTATGCTTCCGGGTTCGGAGCGAGTTCGGTGACGAGTTCGGCGAGCGACGCCACGTCGAACTGCCCAGGCGCGGTAGCGTCAGCAGGATCGACGGGAGCGTACCCGATTCGGGAGCCGTAGATCGGCGCGACGGCGCGGGAGTGACGGCCGGGTTCGCCCATCGCCATCGTCGCGACGGGGCTGCCCTGCGCCGTGAACTCCCGGGTCACGGAGAGCAGCCGGGGTACGTCGTCGACGGACTCAGCTGTCGTGACGACCTTCCCGACGTCGCCGTGCTCCGTCGCTGCGCTCGCCAGCGAACGAAGGTCCTCGATCGACGGCGTCCGGTCGAAGTCGTGGACGGACGCGACGATCGACACGTCCTCCGGGATCCGATCGGCGATGCCTGCAGCGTCGCCGCGTCGCATCGCCTCGAGTTCCACGTCGATCGCTTCGACGGCATCGTACTCTGCGGCTGTCGCGAGCGCGTCGAGTCGGTCGGCGTCGTCCGCTGCCTCACCACCCTCCCACTCGACGCGGTTCGTCGCGATGATCGGGAGATCGGCGTCGTACGCCTCGAACGCTGCGAGCGCGTCGCCATCGGCGAGGTCCATCCGAAACTCGGCGGCGTCGGCGTGTTCGCGAGCCATCGGATGCGTGGCGTCGGCGAGGTCGGCCGTTGCAGCCGCGAGGACGAACGAGTCGAAGTCCATTGACATCAGCCACTCCGTCGAGCACAGTCAACCTTTCCACCCGCAACCGTCAGGAGAACACCGGCTAGAGGCGGAAAATGGAGGAAAGTACAGGCCGAAAACGGAGCGCAACCGGCCGACCGATCAGGCGACGCCGAGACTCTCCTCGGCTTCGAGGAGTTCGTGATAGCGGTTCCGAATCGTGACCTCGGAGATGTCCGCAACCTCGCTGACCGCCGCCTGCGTGGTCTTCTCGTTGGTCAGGAGCGCAGCGGCGTACACTGCCGCGGCCGCGAGGCCGACCGGCGACTTGCCGCTGTGGACGCCCTTCTCCTTGGCGTTCTGGAGCAGCGAACGAGCCCGGTGCTCTGCCTCGTCGGAGAGTTCGAGTCCGGAGGCAAAGCGGGGCACGTAGCTCTCGGGGTCCGCCGGACGGACCTCGAGGCCGAGCTCGCGAACGACGTATCGGTACGTACGTGCGACCTCGTTTTTCTCCACGCGGGAGACGTCGGAAATTTCGTCGAGGCTGCGCGGGACGCCAGCCTGTCGAGCCGCGGCGTAGACGCAGGCCGTCGAGACGCCCTCGATGGATCGCCCGGGAAGGAGGTCTTCCTCGAGCGCACGTCGGTAGATGACGCTGGCTGTTTCACGGACGTTGTCCGGGAGGCCGAGCGCGGAAGCCATCCGGTCGATCTCACCGAGCGCCTGCTTGAGATTGCGCTCCTTCGAGTCGCGGGTCCGGAACCGCTCGTTCCACTTGCGGAGGCGCTGCATCTTCTCGCGCTGGCGGGCGCCGAGTGAGTTACCGTAGGCGTCCTTGTCGCGCCAGTCGATGTTCGTCGAGAGCCCCTTGTCGTGCATCGTGTTGGTCGTCGGGGCACCGACGCGGGACTTCTCGTTTTTCTCTTTGGAGTCGAACGCGCGCCACTCGGGGCCGCGATCGATCTCGTCGGTCTCGACGACCAGACCGCAGTCGTCACAGACCGTCTCTCCGTGCTCCTCGTCGTTTACGAGCAAACCCCCGCACTCTGGACAGGAGAGGTCCTCCGAAGTCTCCTCCTCGACCGTCTCCTCGTCGGCTCGCTCGCTGGCTCGTGTGCGTTCTCTCATTGCGATGGATGGTACCGGGACAGGAATCGCGACGCGCCCGGCTGTCGTCGCCTACAACTTTTCCGAGAATGCCGTATAAGCGTGCCGGTATTGCTACGCGAGACGGCGCGAAACGCCTGAAAACGGGCGCTGCATTCCCGACGGCAAATCGTGAACGATCGATCGAGTAGTCCAGAAATCGTCGACGATCGCACCTACCACCGACTCTCGATCTGGCCTGGGTTCTGGATCTCGTCCACAACGCCGTCCTCGGCAGCATCGTGGTAGATCCGACCCCAGAGGGCTGCCTGGACGAACGTGCTGTACACCAGAAAGACGGGGATCAGGAACAGCCACGGGATGATCCCGATGATCGTGATGATCAACAGGAGCGACACGAGGAAGAAGGCCATCTGGAGCACGAAGCTGATCCCGAGCTGGTAGGCGAGACCGATCCAGAACTTGGCCGTGGCGACGAACCGAACGAAGCGGAGGTTGCCGAAGACGCCACGGACGCTCCCAGTGCCGTAGAACACGGGCGGAATCGCTGCGACGAACAGCAGCGATGGGAAGTAGACGAGCATCGCGAGCGCGGTCTGATCGGCGACTAGGAGCCCGAGGAACGCAGCCATCGCGGGTACGAGTAACACGGCGATGGCGACGAACAGCCGAAGGCCGTCGACGAGCAGCCCCCACCAGTCACCGATCTCGGGCGGCGCCATCTCTTCGATGGCCGCCGCTCGGCCGACGCGGTACTGATAGCCGGTGAGCATGAACATCGGGACGACGAGGATCGAGAGGACGAACAGGAGAGCGCCGAGGACCAGCGACTTGAACCCGTTCGCGAGCGGATATTTGAAGCTGAACTCGAAGACGTCGAGCGTGAAGGGGTTCGCCGGAACGTTCACGCGCGAAGGCCCTTGCGATTCGCCGGCCCCCTCGTCGAACTCGACGTCGTCGAGCGCGGTGCCACAGGCGGTGCAGAACCGGTCGTCGGGATCGACGTCTGACCCACATTCCGGGCACGTAGCCATGAGCGAGATTATTCCCGGATCGCACATAAACGTCAGTGGGGCGTTGCACGCCGTGCGACTGTACGCGGGAGGCGGGGAGGGACTGCCGCCGGCACCCCACTTATCACAGTGGATGGCGTTGGCCGACGCATGGGAGCACTCCTGGCCGACGAAACCGCCGAACGGATCCGAAGTGTCAGTCGGACGGCCCTCGGAGAGAGCTGCCGATCGGTGACCTACTTCACCAAGGACGACTTCGAGCAGCTCTACCTCCGGAGCGACCTCGAGAAGGACGCCGACCTCACGGGGTTCATCGGGCACGAGTGGCGCGGATTCCGGCTGACCCAGGCAGCGTACGAGGGGACCGAACTCGGCACGTACGAGTTCACGATCCGCGCGTTCGAAAACGGCTATCTCATCCGCGTGACCGGCGACCGCGACGGCGTCTTCGTCACGACCGATCCTCGACCCCTCCACGACTTCGAAACGGTCGCGGACGCGATTCGCGAGGTCTTCCGCGAAGAACTGGACTGATCCTCCGCAGAGAGACGGACCACCTCCGCGAAGAGCCAAACCACGCCGGCCCCCTCCTGCGGACCGCAACCCCCAACAGTGAGCGACGCCACTTGTGAGACCATGAGCGACGAGCCGAACGAGCCCGCACGACGTGCGTTCGAGAAGCACGGCGCACTCGAACGCTCGGAGAACGGGTATACCGTGACGACGACGGCGTTCGATGCCACCGTCAGCGCCGAGCCAATCGAACAGGAAGGTCGCGACGCCCGGTTCGAGGTCGAAGTCGGGATGCCGAGCCTCGACGCTACCGTCGCGGGCGACGGCGTCGCGGACGTCGTGGAGGACGGCTGGTTCGAGACCCTCGCACTTCGGCTCGAGGACGCCTATGAGGTCGCAGAGGTCGATTCCGACACCGAGCCCGAAATCGTGCGTTCTGACGGTCGCGTCACGGCCCAGTTCGCCTTCCTCGCCTGGAACGCCGACACCGGCGTCGATGACGCGAAGGCAATCGTCGACTTCGTCGAAGGCACGTACGTCCAGGGCGTGATCCCTGGCTACGAGTACGAAGATCCCGTCGCTGGCCTGCTCGGTCGGGCGACCCAGCAAGCGGGCGGCGAGGACGGCGGTGCTGAGCGAGGCGGCACGCCGCTGTAGTTGGCGGATTGCACCGTCGAGTGACGGTATTCAGCGATCAAAGCCCAGCATCCGCGAGCGACTGAAAGGAGCGAGCGGTTCACCGAAGGACGCGTGCGTCTTTCGAGCTGCTCGAAAATCGGAGATTTTCGGCATGACGAGGCGGCTCTGCCGCCTCGAACCACCTCTTTCGCTCGCGGTGCTCGCTCACGAGGACACCGTCCCGAACGAGCGCAGCGAGTGAGGGACGGCCTTTTTTGGTCCAGATTTTTTGGCGGAGGGTTCCCGCAGGTCGATCTCCGATCGACCGAGGAAACCCTCCGCGAAAAAAGGTGGGAGTCAATCCATTGCGATGTACGTCCGCGTGTCCTCGACGCCGTCGATGGCCTGAATCGAGGTCGCGGAGACGTCCTTCACCTTGCCCGGCGTATCGACCTCGACCTTGGCGATCAGGTCGACGTCGCCAGCGACGATGTGGGTGTCGACGACGCCTTCGATCCCGGAGATTTCCTCACGAAGGCGGTCGGCTGCGCCGGTGTTTGCCTTGACCATAACGTAGGCAGTCACCATCAGTTGACACCTCCTGCTGCAGCGCGGCCAGCCTCACCGACGACGAGCTGTCGCACGTCGTCGAGGACGCCGAAGTCGGCGAGCACGACCAGCCGGTCGCCGTTCTCGAGCGATTCGTCCGGTGAGGGGATCTCGAGTGCCCCGTCGGACTTGCCGAACGCGAGAACGGTGGCGTCGGCCGGCAGCTGGAGCTCGCTGATGGAGTAGCCACGGATCGGTGCCGTCTCGCTGATCGTGAGTTCGACGACCTGCAGGTGCTGTGCGATATCCGCGATCGCGCGAATGTCGCCGCCGAGCAGTGCGTTCTTCGCACCGATCGCACCAAGGCGCTCGGGGTAGACGATCTCGTCGACCTCCGCAGCGTACTTCCGGTAGATCTCTTCGCGGTAGTCCTCGTCGATGCGCAGGACCGTGCGCGCGCCACGATGCTTCCCGATCATACAGGCTGCGAAGTTAACGTTGAGATCGCCGGTGAGCGCACCGAGCGCGTCGGCGCCGTCGATGCCGGCCTCCTCGAGGATCTCCTCCCGGGAGCCGTCGCCCTCGACGACTTCGTAGCCCTGGCCGCGCGCCCGCTCTGACTTTGCAGCGTCGCGCTCGACGATCACCACGTCGTGTCCCTCTTCACTCAGAACGCGTGCCGTGCGGAGTCCCACACGACCGGCGCCAATGATAACGAACCGCATGTCGGGAGCTACACCCCGCCACTTGAAGAAGGTTTGCAAACTGGCGACCCTCGGAAGTGGAATCACCGGCACACGACGGGGGAAGTATTTTGTTATATGCGAACGTACCACACAGACCGATGGTTCACGCGTTCGTCATGGTCAAGACGGCAGCGGGCTCCTCGGAAGGGCTGGTCGACACGCTCCGCTCCGGCGGCGCAGTCACCGAGGCTCACATCGTCGCCGGCGAGTACGACATCATCGCGGAGCTCGACGTGACCGAAGTGTACGACGTTCTCGATACGGTCGCGAACCAGATCCGATCCCTGGACGGCATCGGCGATACGCGCACGTACATCTCCATGCAGTAAGATCGCAGCTATGCAGTAAGATCGCAGCCAACGAGTGGGACGCCCCATGTAGAGGATCGCAGTTTTGCAGTAGGATCGTCCGACGTGTGAGATCGGAGAAGAGGGCCGAGGTTTCGACACCCCGAAGTACCGAGCGCTCGAACTGCGAGTATGTCGCTGCTGACGGGACTCGGCGTCGCGCTCATCGTCGCGATCCACACGGTCGTCGCCGTCGTGTTGACGCGCTTCTTCCGGTTACAGCTCGATACCGACTGGGGAGCGGCGATCTACGTGCTCGTCCTGATTCCACTCGCGCTGCTCGTTTCGGCGGCGGTGTTGAGCGGACTGCTCGGGCTCGGTGGCAACGTCGGCGGTCGCGACGTCGTCTTGCAGCTGATCATCGTCCTGCCGCTCTCCCTCGGCATCACCATCGACGTGTTCTGGATGCCCGCCCCGGAGGAGATCGAACTGTCCGACGCCGTGTGAGATCGGGACCGACACGCCGACGGGAGCAGCGACAGTGATCCACGGCCCCCGCTAGATTTTAGGATAACCTAAATTATTTTCGCCAATTGCGAACTCCTTTTGCATCCGATCCCGAAGGGACCGCATGGGCCTCCTGGGAGAGCTCGCGCTCGTCTTCGTCGCTGGGCTGCTGACGGCACTCGCGACGGGTATCGGCGCGCTTCCCTTCTTCTTCGTCGACGAGTTCAGCGACAGATGGAACGTCGGACTGTGGGGCGTCGCATCGGGGATCATGCTGACGGTGTCGGTGTTCGGGCTCGTCGACGAGGGGCTCGCCTACGCGGAAAGTGGGTTCCCCAGTCTACTGGTGGCCGGGCTGCTCGCGGGCGTCGTCCTGGTCGTCGTCTCCGACCGGATACTGGACGGTGTCGACCTCTCCAGCGACGACGAGCAGACTGCCCAAGCCGACGCGGAGGATCACCACGGAGCGGTCGCGCCCGAGGCGAAAGCTTTCGCGGAGGGCGATCTCAAGAAGCTCGTGCTCATCCTGGGCATCCTGACGGTCCACAGCTTCCCGGAGGGCGTCGCGGTCGGCGTCTCCTTCGCGGAGCTGGGACTCGACGGCGGGCTCCGGATCCTGGGCTTCTCGATTCCGCTGCTGGCCGTGTTCATGACGATCGCCATCTCGATTCACAACATCCCGGAGGGGACCGCGATCGCCATTCCGATGCGGGCGATGGGTCTCTCGAACTGGCGGATGGTCGGCGCAGCGGTCTTCTCCAGCCTCCCCCAGCCCATCGGCGCCGTGATCGCGTACGCGTTCGTCTCCTGGGCGCAGTCGTTCCTGCCCTTCGGCTACGGGTTCGCGGCCGGTGCGATGGTCTTCCTTGTGCTGACGGAGTTCATTCCTGAGGCACTGGAGACGGGCGCCGACCTGCCGGATCGGGGACGCAAGGCGCTGGTGATCGGTCTCGCCGCCGGCTCGATCGCGATGCTCCCGGTCGTCACGATCTAGCTGTCGTGGGGAAGACGGTCACCGAATACGATCCCCGCTCGTTTCGACACTCCGCGACTCGCCGATCGATAGTACGAGAACAGTTTGCCCCAGCGCCGCTCAGATCACGCCCGTATACTCCGCCGCCTCCCGCGCCGCCGTTTCCTCGAGCCCGTCACCCAAGATGGTGTACCGGTCCCGGATTTCGTGGGCCGTGGTGAGCGCCTCGATCACCTGCTCTTCAGAGACGCCGAGGTCCGCAGCCGTCGTTGGTGCGTCGATCGAATCGAGCGCGTTCCGAATGTCGAGCCACATGCCTCGCTCGCCGCCGGCGCGACTGCGTCGCCCCGAGGTTCGGCTCGCGTGGCTCGACGAACCGCCGTGCAGATAGGCGGTCACGATCGAACCGACGCCTGCCTGGTGGCCGTGGAGTGCGGCACCCGGTGCGATCCGATCGAGCTGGTGGCTGAAGAGATGTTCCGCTCCACTGGCAGGGCGAGACGAGCCCGCGATCGACATCGCGACGCCGGAAGAGACGAGCGCCTTCACGACGATCCAGGCGGACTCCTCGAGCCCGGGGCGGACGGAGTCGGCGTTGTCGACGAGGATTTCCGCGGTCATCTCCGAGAGGGCTGCGCCGTACTCCGAGTAGGGCACGTTCTTGAGCCGGCGCGCGAGTCGCCAGTCGAGGACGGCGGTGTAGTTGCTGATGATGTCCGCACAGCCGGCGGTGGTCAGCTCCCACGGCGCGTCCGCGAGAATCTCGGTGTCAGCCACCACCGCGAGAGGCGGATCCGCCGCGATCGAGTGGCGCGTTCCCTGGTCGGGGACCGACGCCCGCCCGGAGACGATCCCGTCGTGGCTCGCGGCCGTCGGCACGGAGACGAAGCCGCGGTCGACTTCCTCGGCTGCCATCTTCGCGATGTCGATGGGTTTCCCTCCCCCGACGCCGATCAGGAACCCGGGATCGACCTCTCGAGTCCGCTCGATGACGCGTTCGATCGCGTCGAAGTTCGCGGCGTCGACCTCGACGATCACTGGGTCCTCGCCGTCGGCTGCGAAGTCCTCGGCGATCCGCTCGGCAGCCAGCTCCCGCGGCGTCGGACTCGTGACGATCAACGGCCGACCGTGGAGGTGGAGGTTCGCGACGGCCTCGACGGTGTCGTCGACGACCCCGTGGCCGACGACGACGTTCCGGGGCAGCCGAATCCACGTAGACTTGTCGAACATGGGGGATCGTTTCGATGGGATCGTTTAGTAAGTGCGGGTCGGTCACCGCCACAGTCCGTGCAGGTCGCCACCGAGGCCCAGTTCAGTGGCCAGCGGACGCTCGTTCAGGAATCCAGTGACCGAAGCACGCCTTCGGTGTCGGCGGGGTCGGGCCCGGGATCGCGCTCCGTGTCGTACGCCGTCGTGACGGTGTCTGCGATCGCGTCGGTAGGATCGACGGGCGCCCAGCCGAGATCGTAGAGTTTCGCCGTCGAGAGCAGGTGAGGATTCGGATTGTAAAGGGGAAAGTCGCCAGCTTCGAGGCCGCCATCGGCGAGGTCGCGTTCTACCGCAGTCACGATCTCGACGTCGGCGTCGAGACCGGTCGCGATCTGTTCGACGACCTCACCGAGCGTGAGCACTCGGTGATCGCCGACGTTGTACGCTTCGCCGGGCGTTCCCTCCTCCGCGACCGTTCGGATGGCCCTGACGACGTTCTCGACGGCGACGAGGTGGTGGATGTTGGTTCCGTCGCCGGGAACGAGCACGCGATCCTGGGAACGGACGCGTTCCGTCCAGTAGTTCAGACGACCGGTGTAGTCGTGCGGGCCGTAGACGATAGTCGGGCGAACGCTCATCGCACGGACGCCGTCCTCGGCTGCCGCGAACACGGCTCGGTCGCCCTCGGCCTTTCGGGCGCCGTAGCTCTCGTGGCTATCGTCGACCGCCTGCTCATCGCTGCACGGTTCGAGTGCGGTCTGCCCCTCGCGCTTGGGAATGTCGTTCGTGCCGTAGGCCGAGCCGCTGGAGACGAAGACGTAGGCGTCGACGTCGGCGAAGATCTCGGTCGCCATCCGGACCTCGCCGGGGTAGTACGCGACGCAGTCGACGACGATCGACGGATCGACTTCGTCGCGGGCCTGTTCCAGTGCCGCGTCGCTCGTTCGGTCGCCCGTGAACTGTGCGACGTCGTCGTTCTCGGCGAAGGGGTTGTCGTGGTTCCCGCGGTTGAACAGCGTAACCTCGTAGCCCGCGTCGAGGAGTTCGGTGACGAGATGCCGGCCGATGAAGCGCGTGCCGCCGATGATGAGAGCGCGAGACATACGACGACGTTAGAGACAGGGGTTGAAAATACGGTCGGGGCTGCCGGAACCCCAACTCGCCTTGGCGTCAGCGGTCCGCGGCGAGAGGCTCGGCAAGCTTCTCGATGGGGTGGGTCGCGTCGGTGTCCCGGAGGTCGAGGAACTGCGAGCGGCAGGAGGTTCCCGACGCCACGACCTCGGGATCGGTCCCCGCCTCATCGGCGACAGCGTCGACCTGATCGAAGAGGATCCCGCCGATCGCTTCGCTCATCGAGAAGTGCTCGGCCTCGTAGCCGAAGGAGCCGGCCATACCACAGCAGCCCGAATCGAGCACCTCGACCTCGTAGCCGGCGCGCTCCAGCACCAACTGTGCGTGGTGCTCGCGACCGATCGCGGTCTGGTGGCAGTGGCCGTGATAGACGAGCGGGTCCTGGCGCTCGTCCACGCCGCCACCGAACGCCACGTCGAGATCGAACCGATCGAGATACTCCAGCACGCCGTACGTGTGCTCGGCGACCGTTGCCGCCCGATCGCTTCCGAGCAGCGTCGCGTAGTCCGACTGGAACATCGCCGCCTCGGAGGGTTCGACCGTGACGACGTCCCAGCCGTCCTCGACCGCCGGTTCGAGCGCACCGACGTTCTGCTCGGCCCGATCGCGTGCGCGATCGAGCAATCCCTTCGAGAAGGCCGGCCGGCCGCTGTCGGTGACGCCCTCTGGAACGGCGACGTGGACCCCGGCGGCTTCGAGCACCTGAACCGCGGCCCTGCCGATCTCCGGTTCGATATACTCCGTGTAGGTGTCGGGAAAGAGCAGCGCCCGACGATCGGCGCCGTCGGGATCCACGCCGGCGTCGCGGTCGTCCATCCAGTCTGAGAAGGAGGTTCGAGCGAACGTCGGGAGTTCGCGCTCGCTGGCGATTCCGACGGTCTTCTCCGCGAGCCAGCCGGATCCGGGCACGGCCGCAAGCCAGTTCGAGACCGGCGCGGTCGCGCTGCCGACCTTCGCCCAGCGCCGGATGTCCCCGAAGAGGCGGTCGCGGACCGAGGCGCCGTGCTCTTGGTGGTGCTGGTGAGTGAGTTCGGCTTTCAGCGTCGCCATGTCGACCTCGCTGGGGCAGTCCCGCGCACAGCCCTTGCAGCCGATGCAGAGGTCGAGAATCTCTTCGACGAACTCGTCGTCGGTGGCGCTGGGGAGGTCGCCGCTCATTGCCTGCCGGAGGGCGTTCGCACGGCCACGCGTCGAGAGTGATTCCTCCTCGGCGGCGCGGTAGGTCGGGCACATGACCCCGCCGGTTTCGGACTGGGTCCCCCGACAGCCGCCGCAGCCGTGACAGAGTTCGACCATCCCCTGCATGCCGTTTTCGTTCTCCCACTCCAGCGCGGGATCGAACTCGGCGTCGAAGGCGTACTCGGGATCGAACCGGAGGTTCTCGGCCATGTCGATCGCGCCGATCTCGTCGCCACAGACCTGCCCCGGATTCAGGAGCCAGTCGGGGTCGAACGCTGCCTTCAGATCGCGGGAGAGCGCCCAGACGTCCTCGCCGTAGAGTTTCCGGTTCCACTGACTTCGCGCGCGGCCGTCCCCGTGCTCGCCGGAGACCGAGCCGCCGAGTTCGACGACGAGATCGGTGACGTCGTCGGCGATCGAGACCATCTGCTCGACGCCCTCGAAGCTCTTCGTGTTGATCAGCGGGCGGACGTGCAGCACGCCTGGCCCCGCGTGTGCGTAGAAGGACGCGAACGTGTCGTGCTCTTCGAGAATATCCTCGAAGCGCTCGACGTACTCGGAGAGATGCTCCGGGGGAACTGCACAGTCCTCGATGAAGGAGATGTGCTTCTCGTCGGTCGTTCGCGAGAGCAAAATTGGGAGCCCGGATTTCCGGAGTTTCCAGAACCGCTCCCGTTCCGCACCGTCGTGGGCCTCCAGCCCGGCGAACGCACGGTGGTCGGCCTGGGTCCGGACCTCGCCTGGCGGCGCAATCTCCGTCGTTCGGACGTCCGCCGGAACGCGATCGGCGAGGAGATCGGCAACCTGCTCCCGGCCGTGGGCGTCGTCATCGGCGTAGAACTCCACGAGCAGGAGCGCGCCAGTCCCCTCCGGCACGACCGTGTTCACGAGCGCGCCGAACTCCTCGGTCTCGCGAGAGAGGTCGAGGAGCACCTCGTCGAGGACCTCCACGGCGGCGGGATCGTGTTCGAGAATCGGTTCGACGTCCTTCATCGCCGTGACGAGATCGTCGTAGGCCAGCAGCGCGACCGACTTCGTCTCGGGAAGCGGCTCCAGGGAGACGGTAGCCTCCGTGACGATCCCGAGCGTTCCTTCGCTGCCGGCGAGAAGTCGCGCGAGGTTGACCGTCTCGCCTCGCTCGGACGGGGAGCTGTCGAGATCGGACTCGGCGTCGTCCAGATCCGACCCGGCGTCGTCGAGACCACCCCTAGCCTCGGCAACCAGACGGTCGAGGTTGTACCCCGAGACGTTCCGCTTCATGTCGGGATAGGCGTCCTCGATCGTCCCGGCGTGGTCGTCGACGATCCGGCGCACTGCGTCGTAGATCTGCGGGAGGAGAGCCCCATCGACGGGATCCGGGTCGGCCTCCCCACGGATGGTGTCGAGGTCGACCTCGCCGAGCGTGGTGACCGTGCCATCAGCCAGTACCACCTCACACGATTCGACGTAGGCGTCGGTCTTCCCGTAGACGAGCGAGTGCGCGCCCGTGGAGTTGTTCCCGATCGCACCGCCGAGCGCGCTCTTGTCGCCCCAGGCGGGATCGGGGGCGAAGGTGATCTCGTGGGGCTCGCAGGCTGCGTTGAGTTCGCCGAGCGTGACGCCGGGCTGGGCGCGTGCGATCCCTGCCGCGGAGGGGGCGACAGCGTCGGCGTCGGGATCAGCAGCGACATCGGGGGCGCCTGCGGGATCGGGGTCGTCGTTTGGGGCCGGATCGACCTCGATCACGTCGTCCATGTGCCGCGTGAAATCGAGGACGACCGCTTCGTTGACTGCCTGTCCGGCGAGACTGGTACCGCCTCCGCGCGGGAGCACGGGGACGCCGTCCTCGGCACAGTACTCCATGACCGCAGCGACGTCGGCCGTCGAGGTCGGAAAGACGACGCCGACGGGCGTCACCTCGTAGGCGCTGGCGTCCGTCGCGTAGAGCTGGCGGCTGTACTCGTCGAACCGGACGTCCCCGTCGATCCGGTCGCGGAGGGCAGCGACGAGATCCGGGCGGTGTTCGTCGCCGCCTTGATAGTCGTAGTCCGCGCGTGGATCCGTCGACGGATCGGGAGCGGACCGTGCGTTGGGGTCCCGAGAACCCCCTCCGGATTCCATACCTGAGCGTGGTCGTGCCGACGCCAAAGGGGCTTCGCTCGTTTCGGTCTGCAGGCGATCGACTCGGGCAGGATCGTTATCGCGTAGAGTAGAACGCTTCGGCGAGCGTTCGAGCGCACTCCCGCAGGAACAGGATCACGGAGGCGAAGAAGCCGATCATCATTAGAAGTATACCCCAGGAGGCAGATACCACCGATCCCACGACGACGGACTGGATCGCGAAGAGCATGTAGATGACGTCTCGCTGCCGTGAGTCGTTCATCGTTTCGCCGTGTTCAGCCCGAATAAATGAATCTTCGGGACCGGCTGTGAACGCGTAAGGCCAACAATTGGAGAGGGGAACGATCCCAGTGTCAGGATCAGCCGCTCACCGTTCCGCCAAGAGTTAAGAGCCAGCCCCTCGACCCACGCCGTATGGAAGCGTCTCACGGTGGACTCCAGTCCGACGGCGGTCTCGAGGAGCTCACCACGCTCGTCGGTCGCGAAGTGTACACGAACAACGGCGTCTACGTCGGCGAGGTCGAGGACGTTCGCCTCGACGTCGGCGCCCAGACCGTCACGGGGCTCGCACTCGGCGAGATCAACGCCGACCTGCTGGCCAAGCAGATCGAAGGCGGCCAGCGCGGCGCGATCGTTCCCTACCGCTGGGTCCGCTCGGTCGGTGACGTGGTCATCGTTAGCGACGTCGTCGAACGGCTCGGCGTCGACGCCGACGACGACGCGATGGCGTAGACGGGACTGAATCTATTCTCGAACGGTTTCAGACTCGCACGCCACAGCCACGGCAAACCACGTGGATTCCGGGAGATCAAAGATCACCCGACGTCGCGGGCGTGGCCCGCGACAGCCCCTCCCGCTCGCGTCCGCTCGCTCGCTGTCGTCCGAGAGAGCGGAGCTCTCTCGTGATCGGACGAGAGCACAGCTCTCGTCGACCTCGCGGGATCAAAGATCCCGCTCAGTCACAAAAGGCGTTTCGCGCCTTTCGAACGACGCGCTTCCCTCGCTCCCTTCGGTCGCTCGGTCCAGTGCTTGACTTCGCGAGCGAACGCGAGCGGTCGGCCCCTTCCATTTCCGGAAGAGCAAGCTCTTCCGACCTTCGCGGAATCGGAGATTCCGCTCAGTCCCACCCGGTGGTCAGAGTCAATAGTACAGGTACCCCTGTGGAACGTACAATCAGGCTGTACTCGGTAGCTGCACCGTCAGCCAAGATCGACGTTAACTCCCGTTGGTCGACTCGCTTCCCTCGACGCCCATCGCATCGAAGAGTTTGGTTTTGACCGCTTCCTCGGTGAGCTGGAGCAGCGTGGTACGGTTGTCTTCGTTGACCTCGATCCCGGTGAAGATGCCGAGTGGAATGTCGGCGCTGGCCTGCGTGGAGTGGCCGACGGCCTCGCCCATCTCGCCGAAGGCGTCCTGGAGCACGCGGCCGATATTGAGCCGGATGTCCTTCGAGCGAGCGGCGAGGTAGATGTTGTCGTCCGCGATGCCGAAGACGGCGGTGGTGGTGATCCCCTCGAGATTGAGGAGATGTTGGGCCGCCTGGGCGAGCGCCTCGCGATCGGTGAGGAACCCGGCGTTGGAGACGAGATGGGAGCCCTGGACCTCGCGGTTCGTGATCGCCTCCGCGAGCACGTCGAGCGTCTCCGGCGACATGGAGGGGGATTCGACCTGCTCGAGGGTGTCGTGGTTCGCGAAGGGGTAGAGGTAGGCCGCCGCGGTGAGGTCCGCGGGGCTGGTGTCTCGCTTGAAATCCAGGGTTTCGGCGCGGATGCCGTAGAGGAGCGCGGTGGCGACCTCCTCGGCGACGGTCATGTCGAACTCCTGGATGTACTTCGTCATGATCGTCGACGTCGAGGACATGTTCGGGCGCACGTCGACGAACTCGGCGTCGTGCTCGTCCTCCGGCTCGTAGTGGTCGACGAGAATGTCGACGTCGAACTCGAAGGTGTCGCCAGCGGCCTGCTCGTGATCGACGATCGCGAAGGTGTCGTAATCCGCCGGATCGACGTCGACCCAGTCGAGGAGGTCGATACCGAGCAGATTCACGAACGCCCGGTTCTCCTGATGGCCGACCTCGCCGACGTAGATGATGTCCGCCTCGACGCCGACGTGTTCCGCGATCGCCTGCAGCGCGGCCGCGCTCGCGATCGAGTCCGGATCGGGGTTGTTGTGCGTGACGATGGCCAGCCGAGACTCGCTCGTCCCGAGGACCTCCTCCAGCTTGCTGGCCTTGTGTTCGAGTTCGCCGGACTCCAGGGAGCGGAGGGCGAAGTCGGCGATTACGTCGGAGGGGTTGATGACGACGTCGGCGCCGAGTGCTTCGAGTTCGTCGCCGGCGACGGGGTCACTCGCTCGGACGACGACGAACGCGTCCCCGCTTTGCTCGCGAATGTTCCGGACTGCCTCCTTGTTGGACTCCACGTCGGAGGACATGATCAGGACGACGTCCATCGTCGCGACCTCCTCCGCGACCTCGGCCTCGCGGATGTCGGCCGTTCGTGCGTCGAGATCCTGATCGCGCAGCGCTTCGACGCGGCCCTCGTCCTGGTCGATGATGAGCAGGTCCTTGCCCTGCTCGACGAGTTCCTCGGCGACGAGGTGGCCGACGCTGCCACAGCCGAGGATGGCGTATGTCGACATCGACGTGACGGTGACCCCGGTGCTCATATGCGCCGTCGTACCGCACCCGTCCCCTTAACGCTCCCGACATTTCGTTTCCAGACGGATACGGCGCAGTCACGCGATCGTGGCCCATTCGTCAGTGGTGCCATTGGCGATTAGTGGTACTGCAGCGGGACGTTCCAGCGGCGCTCCTCGCGGGAATCTGGCCGCGGAGAACCGGCAAGCCACGTGAAACGAAACGATCTTACTCGGGCATCGATCCCGCCACACCGTGAACGAACGTCGGCTCCAGTTCTGGTCGCTCTACCTGACGCGGTTCGCCCAGGGGTTCGGCTTCATCGCGCTCACCACGCTGCTGGGGCCCTACATCACGGAACTCGATCCCACGGCGACGACGATTTTCGGCCTCACAATCGGTGCCGGAATCGTCATCGGCCTCTTCACCTCGGGATTCACGCTCGCGCAGACGGCGGCCGTGATCCCGATCGCTTGGGGCGGCGACCGCTACGACAAGCGGACCGTCCTCTTGCTCACGATCGGGATCGGTATCGTCGTCTACGCGCTCTTCCCGTTCGTCTCCTCGCCGTGGGGCTTCATCGGAATGCGAGCGCTCCAGGGGATCGCCGTCACCGGCGCGGGGCTGATGAGCCTCTCGCTGGTCGGTCAGATCGCCGACAGCGGATCGCGGGCGAACGCCATCGGCAAAGCCAACGCCGCCGCGCTCGCGGCGTCGATCTTCGGCTCGATCGCGGCGGGCCTCATCTACGACGCGCTGGGCTTCGGCCCGGTCTTCACCGTCATCGTCGTCCTGCTGGTCATCGCGTGGATCGGGGTCTACGCCTTTCTCGAGCCCGACGAGACGCGCATCGAGGGGTTCCCGTTCTCGGATCTCGCCGTCAACCGAAAGATCGCCACGATCGCGAGCTTCCGCGCGCAGTACGCCGTCGCCGTCACGCTCGTGCGAACGTGGGTCCCGATCTACGCCGGCGTCGCCGTCGTCGACGGCGGGCTCGCGGTCAGCGGTCTGGCGATCAGCTTCACGGTCGCCTCGGAGAAGTTCACCAACATGCTCTGCCAGCCCGTCACCGGGCGTCTCTCCGACCGGCGCGGCCGCGCCGCGTTCGTCTTCGCCGGCGGTGGCGCATACGGACTCATCGCGATCGCGATCCCATCGTCGACCTGGATCGGCACCGCCACAGGGACGGCCGTGGCCCTGCCGCTGATCGGCTCGGTGCCCGCCGCGTACTTCCCACTGGTCGGGTTCTCGGCCCTGCTCGGAATCGCGGACGCGTTCCGCGAGCCGGCGAGCATGGCGCTGTTCGCCGACGAGGGTGACGGCGAGGGCGTCGCGTCGAGTTTCGGCATCCGGGAGCTGATCTGGCGTCCGGGGAGCGTCGCGGGACCGCTGCTCGGCGGCTGGCTGATGACGTCCCTGGGGATGGCATGGGTGTTCTACGTCGGCGGGGCCTTCGCAGTGACTGGCGCGTTGACGTTCTTGGCGATCCTGATCTGGACCCACGGCGCGGGTGGGCTTCGCAAGTGGTGACGGGCGCCGGCGCGTAGGCGGTAACGAAACGCCTTTACTTGCCAGCGAGGAATTCGAGAGCGAGGGCCGGTAGCTCAGTTAGGGAGAGCGACGGACTCTTAATCCGTCGGTCGTGGGTTCAAATCCCTCCCGGCCCGTACAGCAAACCCCGAGCGACGCGAACGAGTGAGCGAGCGAGGCGGTGCAGCGAACCGGCCGGGAGGGATTTGAACGAGGCGAGTCGCAGCCCGGAACGGTCGAGCGAAGCGAGACCGCACGCCTGGAACGTCTCGACGTTGTTCAAATCCCTCCCGGCCCGCTCCTGCGACGTCGTCGCGAACGTACGTGAGCGATCAGAAGCGTCGCTGTAGGGATACAAATAATGGAGAGCGCAGTCTCGCGAGCATAGCGAGCGAGGAAGCGATCGACCGTGGTGCAACTCCCGCTCCCGATACGACGAACCGGCCAGCAGAGCGAGGCGGACACCGATAGCCTCGCCGCTACCGGGGATGCGGTGGACCTATCTGGAGGCTAAATCTCGTCGAGGAGTGACTGCTTTTTCTCTTCGAACTCCTCGTCAGTGAGGATCCCCTGTTCGTGGAGTTCAGTGATGTTCTTCAGTTGTTCCGTCGGATCGGTACCTCCACCGGACGAGGAACTCTGGTCCTGGTTCCGAAGCCGCTCTATCTCGGAGCGCAGTTCGACGAACTGGGCGAGACTGTCTTTCGCGAACAGCACGGAGTTCTCGTCGGAGGCTGCATCGAGCGTCCCGTCGTCACTTTCGGAGTACCCCGATTGTCCGAACTGAATGTATCCCTTCGTCAGCGTGCTCGGTTTCTTCAGCTGCACGCTCGTGATGTTTTCCAGACGAATTTCCTTGTCGCCGCTCCCGAGGTGGTTGATCTTGTGGAGCCCGATATCGTCCCGGGAGATCCGTATCTTGGTCTCGAAGAGGATCACTTGCCCGTTCGATCCTTCAGCAACCAACAGCGCATCGTCAGGAGCATGGGAGCTCGCCGATCTCCCGCCGTTGGAACTAGAGGACGTGGAGTTGGGACCGCCTCCATTCTGAGAGAGTTCGGTCCCGCAGGACTCACAGAACTGATCGTCGGCGCGTACCGTGGCGTCGCAGGATGGACAGGTCGAATCCTGGTCCTGTGACGGGATTTCGGACCCACACTGTTCACAGAAGCTGAAATCGTCGCCGACAGCCGCCCCGCAGCTCGGACACCGAGTCATACGATACGGTCCCCGAAGATACACTTAAGGGCACGGGCCAGTCGACTGGTCGATCGATCATCTGGCGAGGTGCCCCGCTCATACCGGCGCTGGGAACAGCTCGTCGAAGACTTTCCGTTCGGCTTTCCGGAGGTGTTGGTGGAAGGTCGAAGGTGCGACGCCGAGCGAGTCGGCCACGTCCTCCGCAGACGCGTTTCGGGGCCACTCGAAGAAGCCAGCGTGGTAGGCAGCCTCGAGTGCTGTGCGCTGTCGGTCAGTGAGCGCCGTGGCGAACTGTCGTTGGAGCGGCTGGGATCGCTCACGACTCCGCGTTATCTGCCGGCGGCGGACCATCTCGGCGGTCGGATACGTGTCCTCGACAGCGTCGATGACGCGGCGAACCTCGACGGATGGGGGAAGGTGGATCAAGAGATGCATCTCGCCGCTCTCGACGGTCACGGAGTCTACGCAGCCACCGAGTGAGGCGAGGACGGAGAGCACCGGCGGATCGGTCACTCGAAGCTCGAACGTGACCGGATCACCGTCCGAACGAACGGCGACCGACTCCCACTCGGGCAACGACGCCACGAGTGTCTCGACTGTCTCGAAAGCGTCGTCGCTCGCGCTGCCGTAGACGAGGAAGGAGTCGTCGCCAGCCGGCACGGCGTGGTCGAGCGTGATCCTGCCCTCCGTCTCCACCGCAACGTCGAGAGCCGTGAACACGTCCTCGATCTGGAACTCGAGTTCGACGAGGTCGTCGCTCATCAGCGCCTGCTTGCGTTCGGTTGCCGCGATCGCGTGGCCGACGACCTCGCCGAGCTGAGCGATGACGGTTCGTTCCTCGCCGGTGAACGCCGCTGGTCGCGCTGCGTAGACGTTCAACGCGCCGTAGATGGTCCCTTCGTGAACGATCGGGATGGCCGCAGAGGAGCGATAGCCGTAGTCATCGATGAACTCTCGCCAGGGATCGTATCGTTCGTCGGTCTCGATGTCGTGCGTAACCTGGACCGACCCGGTTCGAAGCGCTCGCCCGGTAGCACCCCAGCTCTCATCGTCCGCCGGATCGACGGAGATTCGCATGTCGTCGAGGTAGCCCTCGACGCCCGCTTCGGTGCGCAGTTCCACAGTCTGCGTTGCGGGATCGACGTCGCCAGTCCACGCGAACAGATACGAGTCAGTGGCCGCAAGTCGTTCACAGACCGTCCGCTCGATCTCTTCGCGCGTGGACTCTTCGATCACCGCACTGGAGATCTCGCGGACGACTTCGTTGAGGCTGTTCAGCGCAGAGAGTTGCTCGCGCTGGCGAACCAGCCTGCGATCGTGGCTGTGGCGCTCGACCGCAGCCGCGAGCACGTTCGCGACGGCCTGCACGAACGTCGCGTCCTGTTCTGAGAACTCCCTGGTGTCGCAATCGTGCGTACCGAGGATCCCCCACGGATCGTCAGGAGCGCCGATGATCGTGGAAATACCGCTCCGAACGTCGTGATCTCTGAGGAAGTCGGGGCCGCTGAACCGTGACTCGGTCGTCAGGTCCTCGACGATCACGGGCGCTTCGGTCCCGAGCGTGTGGGCGGCCTGAGAGTCGTCCTCGACCGCGGAGACGGTCGCCTCGCCGACGAGACCGTCGGCCCAGCCGACGCCCTCCCGGAGTCGAAGTCGATTGGCGTCGGAGTGGAGCTCGAGCACCTTGCAGAAGTCGGTATCGAGGGTTTCCGCGACGGCCTCCACGACTTCTTCGAACAGGACGTCGAGGTCAGGCTCCTCGAGGGCGCGCTGTCCGAGGTCGCTCACGACCGCTTGCTGTCGAACGCGGTGCTGAAGCTCACGTTCACGCTCGACGCGATCACTGACGTCGCGAACGACGCCGACCTTCCGGAGCGTCGGGTCGTCGAACTCCGGCGCGGTAAAGCGGCTCTCCGCGCGAACCCGAGACCCGTCCGCGCGGTGAACGTCGGCTTCGAGCACGGCACTACCGCCAGCGTCCTCGATGGTCCGAGTGAGATCGGCAGACTCGTCCATGGTTTCGTCCGAAACGACGAGCGAGGCGTGCGCCCCGAGAAGCTCTTCCCGATCGTAGCCGGTCAGCTCGACGTAAGCGTCGTTGACCATGACGAATCGGTACTCGTCGTCGAGCACGTAGATGCCGTCGCCGACGGTGTCGACGATCGCCTCGTAGAGTCGGAGATCGCGCTCGCGTGCTCGCTGTTCCGTGACGTCCTGTGACATCCCCATGGCGGCGACGATCTCGCCGTCCTCGCGAACAGGGTGGACGTGACACCGGTAGCTCCGGTCGCCGATCTCAGGTTCGAACGAACTCGCCTCGCCGGCGAGAGCAGCCTCGTACTTCGGAACGAGCACGTCAGCGACCGGCTCCGGCAACACGACGTCGAGGCGCTCGCCCTCCAGATCCTCGCTCGACTTGGCCGTCGCCTCGATCGGCGATCCGCCGACGATCCGGTAGCGAAGCGACTCGTCCACGAGCGCGACTGCCCCGTTAGGGATATGTTCGACGAGCAAGCGAAACTCGCGCTCGGGATTCGAGAGAAACGCCGCCTGCGGATCGTCCTCGGCAGCCGGCGCGGATTCCGCGCCAGTCGGTGCTGGCTGCCACCAGACTCGCGCGTTCGCTCCGACTTTCTTCGTCTCGATCTCGCCCAGTTCGACCAGCCGATCCAGGCGTGCGTAGACGGTCCGTCGCTCGAGATCGAGATCTGCCGCGACCTCCGGCGTCGTCAGTGGCGCAGTGTGTTCCGCGAAGACGGCGGTCGTCTCTCGCAGTGCGGGAGACAGCGAGGGGGAATCCATCTATGAATGGAGAGGGCCACGGCACAATGAGAGTTCCGTCGATGGAACTATGGGTCGGTGGCGATCCGAGGACTGCTTGGCAACAGGAGTGCAGGAAACCGGCGAGGACCGTCGGATCGGCACAGATTTCTGCGTGCCAGCCCGCCGTGCACGAGCCTAATTAGTTCTAGCGTGATCTTAGGGTGCAACGGTGCGTCGAATCAGGTAGCGTCACACACCAGGTGACTCACCATGTCCCAGACGAAGACTACAATCACGACCGCGTATCCGAGTATCGCACAGTTGACCGAAAGCGAACGGCACGCGCTGTTGATGGACGAGCGTCGTCGTACCGTGTTGTCCGTGCTCGCTGGATACAGGACTGCGGTGGACCTGTCCACAGTAGCGACGGAGGTCGCTCACAGAGAAGACGGGTGTGACGCGAGCGACGCAACGTCGGTTGATCGCATCCGCGTGACCCTCCACCACATGCATCTGCCGAAGCTCGAATCGCACGGTATCGTCGAGTACGATGCAACCACGAACCGCATTCAGCCGGTCTGAAGGCTCTTCTGTCGGGACAGCTGGTAGCGTCCTGCGATCGACGTCGTACCGGGAACCACACCGGTTTGCACGTCACACGGTACCCTCCGGGTTTCTACTATCACAGCGTACGGGAGAGTCTTCGCAGCTGCTTCAGAGCCATCCCGGAGTACCGTCAATCCACTTCGGGCTGCTGTGGCTCGCTCGTAGCAACGGGGGATTCGCCTGTAGCGACGGTGACGTACTCGAGGAGAGTACTTTGCATCCAGGTGCCGTAGCGTGAGACCGAGTTGCCGTGATTTATCCGACTCCTGTTCGACGTGCCCGATACGATGGCCATCTCGACACTGGAGATCGCACTCAGACTGGTCGCAGGGCTGGCGCTGATCCTCGCTAACGCCTTCTTCGTCGCGATCGAGTTCGCACTGACCCGCGCCAGACAGTACCCCGAAGAGGAGTTCGACGAACCGGGACTGCGCCGCGCGTGGGAGATGACCCAGGATCTGGAGCTCTATCTCACCAGCTGTCAGGTGGGGATTACGGCGTCCAGTATCGCCGTCGGGATCGTCGCCGAGCCGGCCCTGGCTGCGCTCTTCCACCCGATTTTCCAGAACACGGCACTCGCATCGATCGGGGCAGGTGCGATCCTCGCGTTCCTCATCATCAACCTCGTCCACCTGACCCACGGCGAGCAGACCCCGACCTATCTCGGCGTCGAGCGCTCGAAGACGGTCTGTCGGTACGGCGCGACCCCGCTCTACTACTTCTACCGCTCGATCGCACCGATCATCACCATGGGCGACTGGGTCGCGAAGAAGACGCTCGCGCTGGTCGGGGTCGAGATGTCCGGCGAGTGGCTCGAAACGGAGGTCGAGACGATCGAGTCCCGCGCCGAACTCCACGCGCGGATGGACGAGGTCCTCGAGGCAGGAGACCTTCCGGAGGAACGGCAGACAGAGATTCTCAACGCGATGACCGTCGGTGAACGCCCGATCGGCGAGATAACCGTTCCGCCGGAGGACATCCTGGCGATTCAGACGAACGACGAGTACGAGACGAACCTCCAGCGGATCTCCGGGAGCCCGCACACGCGATTCCCCGTCGTCGGCGACGGTCTCGAGGACTTCCGAGGGATCCTCTACGTACCGGAGCTCCTCGAACACCGGGAGGCGCTCACGAACGACGAGGTCGACTTCGAGTCGCTGGCGCACGAGCCGCTGTGGCTCGACGCCGATGTGACCGTCAGCGATGCCATCGACGCCTTCCAGCGAGAGAGCCAGGAGCTGGCGTTCGTCCGCGATGACGGCGAACTCGTGGGGCTCCTCACGGTAACCGACGCACTGGAGACCGTGATGGGAGACGTCCGCGACCCGATGGACGAACGCGAAGGTGTCGAGTAATCGGAAACGGGCTCCCGGCGACACTGCCGACCGGTAGTTCCCACGACAACCCACTTGAGAGAAAAGTCCTTGTGGCTCCCGCGAGTGAGTGTGCCCATGGACCTCGCGGCACTCGCACGATCGCTCCGATCGGAAGCAGAACGCTCGGAGGAACGCCGCGGGATCGTTCTCGCCGGCGAGCGCGAGGCTGGCCTCGAAGCAGCCCGGCTCGTCCTCGGCGCGGCCGACATCGACTTCGGCGACGTGACCGTCGTCGGCCCGCCCAACCAGCTTCCAGCCGACACGATCGCGACCGACCGCGCAGAGACGCTGCTCGGGACGACCCGCGAGGCGGTCGTCTTCGATACGCACGACGCGCTCCGACCGAACGCCGTCGGGCAGGTCGTCGGTGCCGTCGACGGCGGTGGACTGTTCGTGTTCCTCGCGCCCCCGCTTTCGGAGTGGGCCGAGCACCGGGACGGCTTCGATCAACGCCTCGCCGTGCCGCCGTTCGACGCCGGCGACGTCGGCGGCCGATTCAAGCGCAGGTTCCTCGAGCGCCTTCAGGTACACCGCGGTATCGCGATCGTCGACGTCGACGGTGAGTGGGTCGAGGACGACGGTCTGACCGATCCCGCGCCCCGGCTCGAAGACGGACGGGACGGCGGCAAGCCGACTGGGACGTCGTTCCCGGCAGCCGCCTACGACCGCTGTCTTACGACCGACCAGGCCAAGGCGGTCGCAGCCTTCGAAGCGCTCGAAACCAGCCCGTCCGGCGTCGTGCTCGAAGCCGACCGGGGCCGGGGGAAGTCCAGCGCCGCAGGGCTCGCGGCGGGCGCCTTCGCTGCCGGCGGCGAGGACGTTCTCGTCACTGCACCGCAGTACGACGCGGCGCAGGCGATCTTCGAGCGCGCGAGCGAGCTGCTGGCAGATCTGGATCTCGAGGTAGCCACCGACGGCGATCCGCCGACGGAGCTGCGCGTCCCTTCGGCTGCCGAGGTATCCGGCGACGGACCGTCCGACGGCAACGGTGACGAGGAGGCACAAGAGGCCGGTGAGCAGACAGGAGGAGAGGCAGGCGGAGAGGACGGAGCGGAGACCGACAGAAACGCACCCGACGTCGCCGAAGGTGGCCGAATTCGGTTCCTCGATCCCGCCGACGCAGTGGCCGCCGTCGCCAACGGATCGACCGACGGCGACGACGATGTCCGGGGCACCGGCCCTGACGTGGTGATCGTCGACGAAGCCGCAGCACTTCCCGTGACGCGACTGGAGACGCTGCTCGCCGCTGACCGGATCGCGTTCGCGACGACGATCCACGGCTACGAGGGCGCTGGACGTGGGTTCTCCGTTCGCTTCCGCGATCGACTCGCGGAGGGACGCCACGAGGTCACCGAATGCCGCCTCGACGAACCGATCCGATACGCCGCCGGCGATCCCATCGAAGCCTGGGCCTTCGACGCACTGTTGCTCGACGCGCGGCCGGCCGTCGAGCAGGTCGTCGAGGACGCAACCCCCGGAAGCGTCGAGTACCGTCGGCTGCCGCCGGACGACCTCCTCGCCGACGAGCACCTCCTTCGGGAGGCGTTCGGCCTGCTCGTGCTCGCGCACTACCGCACCGAGCCCGACGACCTCGCGCGGGTGCTCGACGCGCCGAACGTCGCTGTGCGTGCGCTGGTCGAGGACGGCCACGTCGCCGCGGTCGCGCTGCTGGCGCGCGAGGGCGGTCTCGGCCCGGAGCGACGCGCCGGGATGTACGACGGCGAACGGATCCGCGGCCACATGCTTCCGGACGTATTCACGAGCCAGCTTCGCGACGAGCGCGCGGCGGTGCCCGTCGGCGCCCGCGTGCTACGCATCGCGACGCACCCGGCTGCGCGGCGGCGCGGGCTCGGCTCTCGCCTGCTGGCCCGGCTCCGCACCGAAGCGACCGACGGCTTGCCGGAGTGGACCGACGCACCGACGCCGCCGGAGTCCGAGCGAGAGGGAAGCGGTCTCGACTGGCTCGGCGTCGGCTACGGTGCCACCCCCGGACTCCTACGGTTCTGGGCGAGCTGTGGTTACCGGACCGTCCACCTCGCGACGACGCGCAACGATCGCAGCGGCGAGTACTCCGCGCTGATGGCCGATCCGATCTCCGAGGCCGGCCAGGAGCTACACGATCGCACCGCACGGCGCTTTGGCCGCCGAATCGGCGACGTGCTCGGCGACGCGCTCGAGGACGCCGATCCGGACGTGGTGCGGGCCGCGCTCCGCACGACCGACGCGACCGCGGCACCACCGCTCAATCTGACCGACTGGGAGTGGCGCGTCGTCACCGGCGCGTCCTACGGGCCGGGGCTCGCCGACGTCGCTCCCGGCCCCTTCCGCTCGCTGGCGGTTCGCCACCTGATCGATCCGCTCGATCCCGAAGCGCTCGACCCCGACGCCCAGCGCCTGCTCGTCCGGAAGGCGCTCCAGACCTGGAACTGGGACGCCGTCGCCGACGATCTCGGCTACCACTCCACGGGGATGGCCATGCGAGAGTACGGCGACGCGTTCGAGCCGCTCGTCTCCCTCTACGGGACGGACGTCGCGCTCACGGAACGGGCGCGGTATCTCGACGAGGACGAGACGCCGGCGCTGGAGGGCGAGACGCTAACGAAGGGCGGCCGGGCAGGGAAATATGAAGAAGATAATACGTAGGCTACTCAGGACCATTCTGCGTCAAGCTTACCAACTGCCCACTTCGTCGAACAACTCTGCAAATGTGGGGTAATAACAGGGTTGTTGTTACCACCCCAAATAGCTGATCCAGGCCAGGCAATGAATGTTGCTATCACGTCTGGCACAGGCAAGTGACTTTATATCATGGCCAAGGACTGCAAACCTTCGGCACTATGTGTGATGAATAGCGTACCGGCCCCAAGATGGCATTAGCAAGGAATGTCTTGGAAACGCCCCATAATTAATAATATTGATATTTATGGCGCTATTCGGCTAATATTCCACCTCAGAGAGCCACGATAGCTTGAATGTTGTCGCACAAATTCATGACAACCATATATAATTGCCAATGGCAATCGCCGAAACCTATTTGTACAAGCCGATTCAGTTGATTCATATGGATGAGGACTCATCCAAGGCCCTCGTTTCACGTCGCAAAGCTTGCAAAATGATGGGCGTGGGATTCGGTGCCGCTCTTTTTCCGAAAACCAGTATAGCCAAAGAAAGTGGCAAAGCTGGGACAGAATCGGAGAAAGTGGTGCCCTGTTGCGGAGGCGGATCGTCTGGGGATCAAGGAGTAGAACGTGAAACAATATCCTGGGACAACTTCAGTAATGACGTTGGGAAAACCTCACACCATAGTTCATCAATCCAGATGTATGAACCAGTTTGGAGAAACTCTATCAGTCAATGGGAAATCGATTTCGCCTTCTCAGGCCAACTAACCGTAACGGATACCGAAACTGGGGCCGTCGAAGATAATTTCGCATGGCGCCAAGGCCTCAATATATCTGACGAAGATGCTGGAGATTGGTATACTCGAGAAGACCCAGATTGGGTAGGCGCAACAGACAGTCCAATATATTATGATTATGAAGATAATGATGTAGCTACAGGAGCCGTTGGGCTTGCCTTATCTATGCTAAATCCAGCAATTGGCACCACATTTTCCGCAGCCATGTTACTCGCAGACTTTGCAGATTACTTCGGCTCCTCTGGCTATAATTATTCGTGGGAGCCAACCTCTCAAAAAGACATATTATCTATTTGGCAAGTATTCCGGAGAGAAGTCCCCGAAGACACGGGCGAGTTTGTCGACTTTAAGAACGTTGGATTTGGCCTTCAGGAACTTGTAACGATAAACGAGATGCAGTGCTACTACTACGTCGGGAATAAACCGTCCAGTTCGGAGCTTACAGAAGTTACGTCTGATAATAAGGATCAGTATAATCTTAGTCCTGCGACGTTATCAGAATTGGACCAAGGTGAGCAAATTTACGTGGGAGATTTCGAATCCTCCTTTGCTAAATCATCAACCAATATGAGTGAGGAGGAGCGTCAAAAACTGATTTCCCAGAACTATTGATAGTCCGAAAGAACAGTTCCCTAGTAAAAATCAATATAATATAAAGCAGATGAAGAGAAGAGAATTATTAGCATGTGCTGTTGCAACAACTGGAGCGGGCTGTTTGTACACTAATGATTCGAGAGACGGTGTACAATTGGGAGGAGTAGTTCTAGAGAATATAACAGACAAATCCGCAACATTCAGCGTTGAAGTCCGAGACGGGGGTGAGCAAGTGTATTCCACTACAAGGTCAATAGGTCCCATGACAGAACGCGACCCAGCAACAGCTGAACTCTCATGCGAGTGGCCGTCAGATACGAGGAACTATATGATCAGGGCCAAGGTCCAAAATTCTGAATGGAGATCTTCTACACTTTCCCGCAAGAATGGCAGCTGTCAAGCAGTGAGCATCCGCCATTGGAAGAGGCCGTACGTCGACGACGTTGAAATTGTGACGTTTCAGTGCGAAGAGCTAGCAAACGACTTTGGTTGCAAATCAATTGATTGAACGAGGAATTTCAGAATTAGACATCGCATTCGGAACTTACCTCCTGTATACCATACGATTGGACTAGTGTGAGAACGGAAAGCTATCACCAGATATACGATCAGATCGCGTCGAGTGCCTCCTCGATCGCGGCGCCAACGACGTCGTACTCGTCGTCGGGAACGGCGGTCAGCGGCGGGCGAACCGCGGCGCTGTCGATGACGCCGCGATGGACGAGCCCCGCTTTGGAGACGCTCGCGAACCCGTGATCGTCGCACGCGTCGAACAGTGGCGTGATCGCGTCGCTCGCCCGACGAGCGGTCTCGCTCTGTGGCTCCGCGAGGATCGTCTCGAAGACCTCCGGGACGACGTTCGCGAGCGCGTTCACGCCACCGTCGAGGCCAGTCCGGAGACCCGGCAGAAGCAGGGTGTCGTACCCCTGCAGGACGAGAACGTCCTCGGGCGTCTCGCGGACGAGGTCGAGCGTGTAATCGAGGTCGCCACTGGAGTCCTTGATCGCCAGCACGTCGTCACGGCCGGCGAGGCTGGCGACCGTCGTGACGTCGATGGAGCTCCCGACGTAGACCGGAATGTTGTAGAGCAGTAGCGGAAGCGGCGATCGGTCCGCGACGGCCGCGAAGAACGCCTCGACGCCAGCCGGATCTTTTGACGTGTGGAAGTACGGCGGGGTCGAGACGACGGCGTCCGCGCCAGCGTCGGCGGCTGCCTCTGCCTTCGCCACGGCGTCGTCGATCGCCGGCGCTGAAACACCAGCCACGACCGGAGCGTCGTCGCTCGCGTCGACGACCGTCTCGATCACGGCGGTCTGCTCTTCCGCAGTCAGGCTCGCAAACTCGCCCGTCGTGCCACAGGGGAAGAGCCCGTCGACGCCACCGGATTCGACGTGGTCGACCACGGCCGCGAGCGCGTCGTGATCCACGGCGCCGGTTTCGTCGAAGGGCGTCACGAGCGGTGGCGTCTCGCCAGCAAGCGCGGTCTGGAGTGTCGTCATGGCGCTCCGTCCGGCCGCCGGGCCGATAGCATTTGCCGTCCCGGCAGCGGTGATGGGGGAGATCAAAGGATCGTGTATCCCCACGCGCTGCTCCCCAGTATTCGGAGTCCCGCAAAACCCCTCTCCTCACACTCTTTATCCCGCTCTCCTTCCCGCTCGAAACGACGTCGCACCACCGCAACCGCCACGGTCGAATGAGCCACCCACCGACAAAGCACGGTATCCCTGCACATAGCGCGTGTGGAGCGCTGTCACGCCGGCCTGTCTTTGAACACGCTTTTAATGGACCCCTCCGATAGAATGGAGTACAGCCTGCACCGGGTTGATGAAGCTCCTAGCCACACAGGACTACGCCCGCTGACGGCGGGCCCGGAACGCCGAAGAGGCGTCCGGGACGGCAGGGGAGCCCGAGCCCGAGTGCAGGAGGTGATCCAATGCCAGTATACGTCAATTTCGACGTTCCAGCCGATCTTCAGGACGATGCCCTCGAGGCACTGGAGGTCGCCCGGGACACAGGTCAGGTGAAGAAGGGAACGAACGAGGCGACAAAGTCCATCGAACGAGGTAACGCCGATCTCGTCGTCATCGCGGAGGACGTGCAGCCCGAGGAGATCGTCATGCATCTCCCCGAGCTCGCCGACGAGAAGGGCGTCCCGTTCGTCTTCGTCGACGAGCAGGACCAGGTCGGCCACGCCGCCGGCCTCGAGGTCGGCTCCGCGGCCGCGGCCGTCGTCGACGCCGGCGACGCCGAAGAGGACGTCGAGGACATCGCCGACAAGGTCGAGGAACTCCGGTAATCGCCCATGAGCGCCGAAGAGTCCGAGGCCGGTTCCACGCCGGCTGAAGTCATCGAGGTGGTCGGCAAGACCGGCATGCACGGCGAAGCCATGCAGGTCAAATGCCGCATCCGCGAGGGCGACAATCAGGGACGCATCATCACGCGCAACGTCCTGGGCCCCGTCCGAGAGGGCGACGTGCTCCAGCTGCGCGAGACGGCCCGCGAGGCCGACTCCATCGGAGGTCAGTAACGATGCCCCAGACCCGAGACTGCGACTACTGCGGCGACGAGATTCCCCCGGGCACGGGCACCATGTTCGTGCGTACCGACGGGGCCACGATCCACTACTGCTCTTCGAAGTGCGAGAAGAACGCCGATCTCGGGCGCGAGCCCAGAGATCTGGAGTGGATCCAGGACGAGGAGGCCGAGGAGCTCCGCCGCGCCGAGGAAGGCGAAACGGAGGCCGAGGAGTCTGCGGCCGACGAGGAGTCCGAGGAGCCAGCAGCCGACGAGGCGGACGCTGCTGACGACGAGGGCGACTCCGAGGAGGCAGACGATTCCGAGGAAGATGCGGACGACGCCGAGGATGACGCGTCCGCTGACGAGGAAGCGGAGGACGACGAGGAATGAGCGAGCGCACCTTCGTGATGGTCAAGCCCGACGGCGTCCAGCGCGGGCTGATCGGCGAGATCGTCTCGCGACTCGAAGAACGCGGGCTCAAGCTCGTCGCGGGCAAGTTCATGCAGATCGACCGTGATCTCGCCGAGGACCACTACGGCGAGCACGAGGACAAGCCCTTCTTCGACGACCTCGTCGGGTTCATCACCTCCGGACCAGTCTTCGCGATGGTCTGGGAGGGACAGGACGCGACGCGACAGGTCCGTCGGATGATGGGCGCGACCGATCCCGCGGACGCACAGCCCGGTACGATCCGGGGCGACTACGGGCTCGACCTCGGTCGGAACGTGATCCACGGCTCCGACCACGAGGACGAGGGCGCGAACGAGCGCGAAATCGACCTGTTCTTCGACGAGGTCGAACTGGTCGACTACGAGCGCATCGACGAGACCTGGCTGTACGAGTAGCCAGTCACTCGATTCTTCGCGGTTTCTTTCGATTCGATAGCGGCGAGGCCGTCCGGCCAGCCCCAGCTATAAACAGCCGGGCGACTATCCTGCAGTGTGGTAGCCGATCGCACACGCAGAGCCGTCCTCGGTGCCGCACTCGGTGGCGGCCTCGCCGCGACCGCAGTCCCGACGATCCGCCAGTACCTCCGCCAGTTCGCGCCGCTCTCCGGTGGCGTCTGGGAGGCGGCACAGCGGGACATCGGCGGCGACTTCTCGAGTCCGTACGGGGACGCGACGATCAGAAAAGACGAGTTCGGCGTTCCCCACGTCGAAGCCGAGAACGAACAGGCCCTCGCGTACGCGACCGGCTACGTGCACGGCGCCGACCGGCTGTTTCAGATGGATCTCGTGCGCCGGCAGATGCGCGGGACGCTTTCAGCGGTCGCGGGCTCCGCGACGGTCGAGACCGACGAGTTCCACCGGCGCATGGATTTCACGGCCGCAGCGGAAGCGACCGTCGAGCGACTCCGCGGGACCGAGACGGAGCCGATCGTCGAAGCCTACGTCGAGGGCGTCAACCTCGCGCGGCGACGCGAGCGGCTTCCAATCGAGTTCGAACTCCTCGAGTACGAGCCGGATCCGTGGACCGCCACGGACGTCATGCTCGTCGAGAAGCAGATCGCGTGGGCGCTCACCGGGAACTTCCGGCCGCTCGAACGCTCTGTCGTCGCCGACGAGTTCGGCGAGGATACCGTCGAACGACTGTATCCCGACCGGATGGATCACGACTCCCCGATCCTCCGCAATCGCGAGCTGGCGTCGGGATCGCGAGAGCTTCCTGACGGAACGGCCGGAAATAGCAGTAGAAGTAGCAGCAGTAGCAGTAGGAACCTCGGCAGCGTCGGTTTTGCCGATCACCCCGCATCGGACCAGACGGTAAATCGATCCGATTCCCAGGGGAGCCAAGAACTGTCCGAGCCGACGGAGAACGGCTCCGGCGGCCACCGCGTCGGCGCCGAGCTCGCCGCGTGGTGTTCGCAGTTCACGTCACCGGACGGCGTCGGGTCGAACTCCTGGCTCGTCTCGGGAGCCCACACCGCCGACGGCGAGCCGATCGTCTGCAACGATCCCCACCTGACGCTGATGGCGCCGCCGGTCTGGTACGAGCAACACGTCGAGTGTCCAGTCTACGAAGCCCGAGGAGTCGCATTCCCGGGCGCTCCATTCGTCGTCATCGGCGAAAACGGAGCCGGCGCGTGGGGGTTCACAAACGTCGGCGCGGACGTCTGCGATCACTACAGCTACGAGACCGACGGCGAGGGTCGCTACCGGTACGGTGAGGAGTGGCGCGAGTTCGAGACGGAGACGGTGACCATCGCAGTAGACGGCGGCAGCAACCGGACGATCGAGCGCCGCAAGACCGTCCACGGCCCCGTCGTCGAGGAGGCCGATCAGGAAGTCGCCGTGGCCTGGACCGGGCTCGCTGGAACGGAGACGTTCGCCGCCGTTCGCGATCTCGGCCACAGCGAAGGCATCGACGACGTTGTCTCCGCGCTTCGGCGGTTCGACGCACCCACGCAGAACGTCGTCTACGCAGATCGGGACGGGAACACACTCTACTGGACGACGGGACGAATCCCGATTCGGCGGAACGACGGGGCGAACGGTGGCAGTGGAGACGGTGAGGCGGTTCGCGGAGACAGAATCTTCGACGGATCGGCACGAGAGGGCGAATGGTCGGGGTTCGAGCCCTACGGGACGCCGTCCTGGGAGGGGTTCGTGCAATTCGAGGACAAACCCGGGCTCGTCAATCCCGACTACGTCGCTACCGCAAACCAGCGCGTGATGGACGATCCTGGCTTCTACCTCGGCGACGGCTACGCAGCCCCGTTCCGCGGCGCGCGGGCCTACGAACGCCTCGACGAGGCAGTCGCCGGCGCAGAGGGTGGTGGAGCGACGATCGACATGGAGACGATGGCCGACGTTCAGCAGGACGTGTTCGATCGGCGCGCGGAACTGCTCGTCTCCGATCTCCTCGACGTTCGGTCGCAACTCGAGGGCGACGCCGACGCATTCGCGGAGACCCTCGACGCGTGGGACGGCCGGATGGAGACCGACGCCCGCGGTGCACTCCTCTTCGACCAGCTCCTCGACGCATTCCGCCAGATCGTCTTCGAAGACGAT